>PVBE011283455.1_pt1 | contig 25512 bp, 21 predicted proteins | sample 1631181 | NCBI WGS metagenome assembly PVBE01 (sample SAMN08397723, study PRJNA350692) | Marine metagenome, whole genome shotgun sequencing project. | isolation source: water | place: Pacific Ocean | collected 2012-04 | reverse complement strand
GTCGGTGCACATCATCGCCGGGCCGAGCCGGACCGCGGACATCGAGCTTCACCTGACCCTCGGCGTTCACGGCCCGGGCCGCGTGGCCATCGTGGTCGGCCCCTGAGACACATGGACGTCACACCGTCCCGTCACAGCCGTGCAATCCACGGAGCTACGCGGGTTTGCGGCTGGCACGGGGCGTGCTCAACCACCGCCCATGAGATCACTTCGGCTTAGGAACGACGCGAATGAACGGCCCCGGGGGGCGGGCCGCGTCCGGAGCGTTGGGCGCGGGCGGCGGACGGGCGGCATCGGGTCTCCGGGTGATGCGTGGCGGCGGAGGGCGGGGGCGCCAGCGCCGCTTCGGGGTCGCGGCGGCGTCCGGCGGCGGGCGTGCTGCGTCGACCGGCCTGGGCGAGGGCACCGCCGCGGCGGCGTCCGGAGCAATCGCCGTAAGCGCTGCGTCAACCGCAGCTGCTGGTTCGGGGAGGGACACCACAGCGGCGTCCGTCTGCGGTGTCACGACCGGAGGACTCGGCCACAACGCCCAGCCGAGCGCGCCCGCCCCCAGCAGCGCGCCCAGCGCCCACGGCCAGATCGGCGGTCGCGCGGGCGGCTCGATGGGCGGCGCCGCGAGGGGCTGAGAGTGCGTAGCGCGCCCTTCGAGCAGGAGGTCCAGCTCGTCGGCGAGGGCCAGGGCGCCCGCGGGACGATGGTCCGGATCCTTCTCGAGCAAGCGCATCACGAACGCTTCGATCTCGGGGGCGATCTCGACCGGAGGCTGGCGCTGGTCGAAGGGCGGCGGCAGATCCTGCAGGTGTTTGAGCAGCAGGCCCATCGCGGTCTCGGACTCGAAGACCGCGACCCCCGCCAGGCACTCGTAGGCGATGCACCCGAGGGCGTAGAGGTCACTGCGCCCGTCCACCTTCTCGCCCCTCGCCTGCTCGGGCGACATGTACTCGGGCGTGCCGTGGATCGGCCCGGTCGTGACGTCGCCCCCGGGCCGCGACCAGCGGGCGATGCCGAAGTCGAGCACCTTCACGACATCGCGGTGTCCGACGCGCTCGACGAAGAGGTTGCCCGGCTTCAGGTCGCGGTGGACCACCCCCTCCGCGTGCGCCTCGGCGAGGGCGTCGCAGATCTGCCGCAGCATGCCCAGCGCCAGGCGCGGCTCGAGCTTTCCGTCCTCCTGCAGCACCTGCTTGAGCGAGCACCCGGCAAGGTACTCCGTGACGATGTACAGCTGGCCGTCGTCCATCCGGCCGAAATCGATGAGCTTCAACGTATGCGGGTCGCGCAGCTGGGCGATGATGCGCGCCTCGTTCTCGAAGCGGCGGACCGCGTCGGGCTCCTCGGCGATCAGCGGATGCAGCAGCTTGACCGCCACGTCGCGGTCGATGTTGAGCTGCCGAGCGCGGTAGACGGCGCCCATCCCGCCGATGCCGACGCGCTCCTTCAACTCGAAGCGGCCGTCGAGCACCAGACCGGAGAGCGGATCGTTTGTTCCCGACATGCGCGTGGCTGTAGTAGCAACGGTTAAGGTTCCCGACAACGTTCGACGCTTGAGGACCCATCCGTGGCTTCGCGTTTCGACCAGACCACCGAGGCGCCCGAGCGCGGCGCGCGACGCGTCGACTCGGCCCGCTTCCTCATTCTGGTCCACGGCGAAGACGCGCCGCGCCCGATCCGGCTCGAGCGGCGCCTGACGGTCGGCCGCGACCCTGGCGACGACGGCCTCACCATCGACGACGGACGCGCAAGCCGGCGCCACTGCGAGATCGCATTCGTCCCCGAGTACGGCGTCTACCGGTTGCGCGACCTCGACAGCCGCAACGGCACCTGGCTCGATGGCCAACGCACAGACGACGGACATCTGCGCCACGGCTCGGTCCTGCGCGTGGGCGACTCGCTCTTCGTCTTCGCCGAGATCCCGTGCGAGCCGGGGGTCGAGCCCACCCCGTCTTTGCGTCAGCGCGCCGAGCGACTCGTAGACCGCGTCGCCCCGACCGACCTGTCGGTGCTCGTCATCGGACCGACCGGCGCCGGCAAAGAGCTGCTCGCCCAGCGTCTGCACACCGAGAGCGGCCGGCGCGGATCCCTCGTCGCCGTCAACTGCGGCGCCTTCGGCAACGAGCTGCTCTCCAGCGAGCTCTTCGGCCACGTGCGCGGCGCCTTCTCCGGCGCACACGGCGACCGCGATGGCCTCTTCGTCGCGGCGGAGGGCGGCACGCTCTTCCTCGACGAGGTCGGCGAGATGGCCCTGGCCCAACAGCCGGCCCTGCTGCGCGCGCTCCAGGAACGGCGGGTGCGCCCGGTCGGTGCCGACCGCGACCGCCCGGTGGACGTGCGGATCATCGCCGCGACCCATCGCTCACTCGACGACGGCGTCTTCCGCGCCGACCTGCACGCGCGCCTCGCAGGGTTCACTATCGAGCTGCCGGGCCTGGTAGACCGTCGCGACGAGATCCTCCCGCTGTTCCGCAGCTTCCTGGGCGAGCGCGCACCGGCCCTGTCCGCGGACGCCGCCGAAGCCCTGCTCCTGCACGACTGGCCGCACAACGTGCGCGGGCTGCAGGCGGCGGCCAGCCGGGTGAAGCTCTTCTCCGAGCACGTCATCGAGATCGACCTCTCGCTGCTGCCCGCAGACGTCCAGCGCCGCGTCGTCACCGGATCCTCCGCAGCCGAGAGCGGCGCGCCCACCCGCGAGCGCCTCGTCGAGCTCCTCACCGAGCACGCCGGCAACGTCGCAGGCGTCGCCCGCGCCCTCGGACAGCACCGTCAACAGCTCTACCGCTGGCTGCGCGCACACGCCCTCGATCCGTCGGAGTACCGCGGATGATGGCTGCCCTCCTCGTGCTGATGCTCGCGCCCGCCTCGGTCCGCGCTGCCGGATACGACGACGCCGCCAAGGCCGCGCTCGCCGACGGCAAGGTGGCGCTCGCCGTGGTCGAGTGGGAGCGCGCCTTCGCCGCCGACCCCGACCCGCGCTACCTGCTGGCGATGGCCCGCGCGCTCGCCAGCCGTCCGGAGCGCTGCGTCGCGGCGGGTGACGCGTTCGCGCGCTTCGAGACGGCCTGCGCCGGGTGTGACCTCGCCGCGGACGGGAAGCGGGCCAAGGCCGACGCGCGCTGCACCGGCGAGGTGCGAATCACGGGCGAGGCCCTCGAGATCGACGGCGAGCCCGCGCGATCCCCAGCCCAGCTCTGGGCCGGCGTGCACACGATCGCGGCCATGCACGCCGCCGGACGCCGTGAGATCACCTGGTGCGTGGCGCCGGGCACGTCCGAGGCGCTCAGCTTCGACGGGAAGTCACCGATCGAGGTGGACGTCTCCGGTGACGCCGCCGCCCGCGCATTCGCCCACCAGGAGGCGGGCCTGGCCCACGCCGGAGCAGACCGTTTCTGCGCCGCCGTGCGCGAATTCGACCGCGCCTACAAAGCCAGGCCCGAGCCCGGCTTCCTCTACAACCAGGCCCTCGCTTTCGACCACTGGCGAGGCCGGTGCGCCGCGGCTCTGCGCGCGTTCGACCGCTTCCTGGCTGAGTGCCCCGACTGTCCGCAGGCCGACGAAGCGCGCACCCGGCGCAAGCGCATCGTCGGCGAGTGCGCCGGGACCCTCGAGGTCGACACGCGGCCGGCCCACGCGCAGGTCGTCGTGGCCGGCCAGAGCGGCGCGGCACCGATGCGGGTCCGCGTGCTGCCCGGGCGCCACAAGGTCACGGTCACCGCCCCCGCCCACGAGGCCGTGGACTTCGAGGCCCCCGTCGACTTCGGGAAAGAAACCACGATCGAGATCAGGCTCGTGCCGGTCCCCGCGGCGGTCGTCGCGAAACCGCCGCCCGCGCCACCGTCGCCAAAGAAGCCCAAGCCGTGGAAGTGGGTGGCGTTCACGGTCAGCGCCGTGGGCTTCGGCACCGCCGGCTTCTTCACGTGGCAGGCGCAGCAGGACCTCGACGAATTCGACGCCGTGTTGAAGCTCGCAGAGCAGAACGAAGACGTCTCGTACAGAGATGACCTGATCGGCTCGCTCGACAACTTCGAGCGCAACCGCAACATCGCCTTCATCGGGTGGGGCGTGGGCGCCGCCGGGGCGGTGACGGGCGCCGTGCTGTGGCTGATGGAGGGTTTCGACGGTGAGGAGACGGCGTGGCGCCTCGTGCCCGCGCCCGGTGGATTGGGGGTGGCCCGTGCGTTTTGAACGAGTCGTCCTGCTCCCGCTGCTGCTGGCCGGCTGCCTCGAGGTGCCGAACATCGGCGAGGGGGAGTGCTTCAACTCCGCCGACTGCAAGTCGGGGCGCTGCGACACCAGCACGCATGCGTGCATCGTCGAGCAGACGGACGGCGCGATCGCGCCCGACGTCGCCGTCATCGACACGGCCGTCGACGACCCCGACATGGCTGTCGACGACCCCGACATGGCCGTCGACGACCCCGACATGGCTGTCGACGACCCCGACATGGCTGTCGCTCCGGCCCCGTGCGCTCTGGGGCGGACGGAGAACGTCTACGTCAACGTGAGCGACGAGACCCCGTTCTTCCGGGTGGCCTCGAAGGGCGACGGGCAATGGGGCGTCGCCTGGTACTTCTTCGGGGACGAGGAGGTGACCTACAAGTTCCGCTGCTTCGAGCCCGGGCTGCCCGCCGATACCCACAACGTGCACCGGACCGGAGTCGTGCCGCGCGAGTTCATCACCGAGGATGCGCTCCCCGGGGTGGTCTGGAATGGCAGGGGCTGGGCGATCGCGCATCCGGACGACCTCGACCCGGGCGACGATCGCGAGGACTACCCGCGGCTCGCGGTCAGCCAGGTCAACGCCGACTGCCACAGCGTCGACGCCGCCCCGACGGTCACCTTCCCCGAGCTCGGTGTGCTCAGCACCCAGCTCTTCCACGACGGCGAGGCCCACCTGCTCATCTGGGAGGGCGGCGACCGGAACAGCCGCGCGATCCAGTTCTCCCGCTTCGGCGCGGTCGACAACCTCGGCGAGCTGACCGAGCCGCTGAGGCCGCTCATCCGGGACGCGGACACCCCGGTCGCTGTCTGGAATCCAGACACCCGGAGGCTCGGCATCGCCTACACGAAGTGGCAGAACGACGAGACCGGGGAGAACGTCTTGGCGGCGCAATTCGGTCCTGGCGGAAGGCGGGTCGGGGTCGAACTGCTGCTCTCGGACACGCTGGTGTCCGACGACCCGGTGGCCGCGACCAACGTCGGCGACGACCTCGCCTTCTCGTACGTGAAGAAGACGGCGGCCGAGGACAACCCGCTCTCCTTCGTCCCGCTCTCCTTCGAGGACGACGGCCTGCACTTCGTCGAGCCGGCCCGTGAGGTCGGCGCGTCCCTGCACATCGACCACCCGGGCAGCGACATCGCCTTCGACCCCATCAACCACGTCTTCGCGATCGCCTGGATCGACTCCGACCCTGGCGAGCGCTTCAGCCAGCTGAAGGTCTCGATCTTCGACGAGCACTCCTCCTTCCCGCGGGAGGTCATCCGGATCCCGACCGATGTCGAGCGCGACGCCGACTCCCCCCGCATCGAGTGGGGCGGCGAGGGTCGCGGCGAGGGTCACGGCTTCGAGCTCTTCTGGGCCGAGGGCAGCTCGGGCAGTGGCATCTTCCACGCCCAACTCGCCTGCCCGATCGCGCACAAGTAGACACCCGCGCCGACGTTGCGCGTGCGCGCGACGCGTAGTACCAACCAGCCGGTTTCAACACGGGACGCGGCATGGCCAGCACGTACGACGTCGTCATCATCGGCAGCGGTCCCGGGGGCTACGTGGCCGCCATCCGCGCCGGCCAGCTCGGGCTCAAGACCGCCGTCGTAGAGATGGACGACCGCTTCGGTGGCACCTGCCTTCTGCGCGGCTGCATCCCGACCAAGAGCATGCTCGAGTCCGCAGAGCTCGCCGACAAGGCGCGCAAGTCCGCGGAGTTCGGCGTCGACGTCGGCGAGGTCAGCGTCGACCTGCCGCGCGTGCTGAAGCGGAAGGACAAGGTCGTCACGCAGAACGCCGGCGGCGTCGCCTACCTGCTCAAGAAGAACAAGGTCGAGACCCACCACGGCTTCGGGAGCCTCGCCGGCCCTGGCAAGGTGCGGGTCCTCGCCGCGGACGGCACCGAGACCATCCTCAACGCGCGCAACACCATCCTCGCCACCGGCTCCGCCCCGCGGCATCTGCCCGGGATCGAGGTCGGCGGCCCGGTGCTCACCTCCGACGAGCTGCTCGACCTCGCCGAGATGCCCTCCCACCTCGTCGTCCTCGGGGCCGGCGCGGTCGGCGTCGAGTTCGCCAGCGTCTTCCGCAGCTTCGGATGCGAGGTCACGATCGTCGAGCTGATGGACCGCTTGGTGCCGATCGAGGACGAGGAGGTCTCGAAGGAGTTCGAGAAGGTCTTCTCGCGCCGCGGCATCAAGGTGCACACCGGCACGAAGCTCGCCTCCGTCGAAGCCACGGACAGCGGCGTAAGCGCCCGCCTCGAGAAGGAAGGCAAGCCGCCGCAATCGGTGAGCGGCAGCCACCTGCTGGTCGCCATCGGGCGCCGCCCCGTCACCGAGAACATCGGCCTCGAGCACACCAAGGTCCAGGTCGAGCGCGGCTTCGTCCACGTCGACGAAAACCAGCGCACCGGCGAGCCCGGCGTGTACGCCATCGGCGACATCGTGGCCGGCACCGCCCAGCTCGCGCACCTGGCGAGCGCCGAAGGCATCCTCGCCGTCGAGCACATCGCGGGCAAAAACCCGCCGCCGATCGACCACGGCCAGGTGCCCGGATGCACCTACAGCCAGCCCGAGGTCGGCAGCATCGGCATGACCGAGCGGGCCGCCCGCGACGCCGGCTACGACGTGAAGGTGGGCAAGTTCCCCTTCACGGCGATCGGCAAGGCGAAGATCATCGGGAACACCGCCGGCTTCGTGAAGATCGTGGCCGAGTCGAAGTACGAGGAGATCCTCGGCGTCCACATCATCGGGCCGCACGCGACCGACCTCATCGCCGAGGCCGGACCGCTGCTGAAGCTCGAGTGCACCGTCGACGAGCTGGCGCACATCATCCATGCCCACCCGACGCTCGGGGAGGCGGTCATGGAGGCCGCCCACGCGACGCTCGGCCACGCGATTCACATGTAGACCGTGGCTGAGTCGACCTACATCGAGGCCGTCCGCGAGGCGCTCTGGGAAGAGATGGAGGCCGACGAGCGCGTCTTCGTGATCGGCGAGGACATCGCGGTCTACGGCGGCGCCTTCAAGGTCACGCAGGGGTTCCTCGAGCACTTCGGCGCCGACCGGGTGATCGACACGCCGATCGCCGAGGCCGGCATCATCGGCGCGGCCATCGGGGCGTCGCTGATGGGGCTGCGTCCCGTGGCCGAGATGCAGTTCATGGATTTCGTGTCGTGCGGGTTCGACCAGCTGACGAACTTCGCCGCGAAGTGCCATTACCGCTGGGGCGCCCAGGTGCCGATCGTGGTGCGCGGCCCCGGCGGCGGGCTCGTCGGCGGCGGCCCGTTCCACTCGCAGAGCGTCGAGATGTACTTCATCCACACGCCCGGCCTGAAGGTGGTGGCGCCGAGCACCGCCGCGGACGCGAAGGTGCTGTTGAAGGCCGCCATCCGCGACCCGAACCCCACGCTGTTCATCGAACACAAGGCGCTCTATCGGGCGCCGGCTCTACGGGAAGTGCTCCCCGGCCCCGACGTGGTCGGAGAGCTCGGCCGTGCCGCCACGCGGCGCGGGGGGGACGACCTGGCGATGCTCACCTACGGTGCGATGGTGCACCGCTGCCTCGAGGCGGCCGAGCGGCTCGCCGTCGAGGGCGTCGAGGCCCGGGTGGTCGACCTGCGCACCCTGCAGCCGCTGGACGATGCCGCCATCCTCGACGCCGTGCGCGTCTGCGGGAAGGTGATGGTGGTGCACGAAGACACCCGCACCGGCGGCCTCGCGGGCGAGATCACGAGCCGCATCAACGAGGGCGCCTTCGAGTGGCTCGACGCGCCGGTGCTGCGGGTGACCGCGGCCGACACGCCGGTGCCGTACTCGAAGACGCTCGAAGCCGCGTTCTTCCCGCAAGTCGAAGACATCCTCAACACGGCCCGCCGCCTGGCGGCCTACTGACCGGAGCATCGAGAACATGGCAGTCGACGTGATCATGCCCCAGATGGGCGAATCGGTCGCCGAGGGCACCATCACGCGCTGGCTGAGGGCGGTGGGCGACGAGGTGGAGCGTGACGAGCCCATCTTCGAGATCAGCACCGACAAGGTCGACGCCGAGATCCCTGCACCCGAGGCGGGCGTGCTGCTCGAGATTCGCGTGCAGGCGAGCGAGACCGTCGAGGTCGGCACCGTGGTGGCGATCATCGGCGCAGCCGGGGAGAAGCCCGCCGCTGGCGGAGGGGGTGGAGACGCGCCCGCTCCGGCGGCTGACGCACCCGCGCCCGCCGCCGCACCTGCTCCGCCCGTCGCGGCCGGGAAGCCCCGCGCCGAGATGACCGCCGCCGAGCTCCGCCGCACCCGCAGCACCCCGGTGGTCCGGAAGATCGCGGCCGAGCACGGCATCGACATCACCGCCATCGCGGGCAGCGGCCTCGATGGGCGCGTCACGAAGAAGGACATCCTCGCGTTCATCGACTCCGGCGGCACCCGCGCCGCAGCCCCCACGGGCCGCGTCGACCTCGGCGTGCCGATGATCCCGGTGAAGCTGCGCCCCGGCGACAAGTCGGCGCCGATGACCGGGATGCGCAAGGCGGTCTCGGACAACATGATCCTCTCGAAGCAGTACAGCGCGCACGTGCACACCTGCTTCGAATTCGACTACACGCGGGTCGACGGGCTCAGGCGGAAGCACAAGACGGCCTTCGCGGACCGCGGCGGCAGACTCACATTCACGGTTTTCCTCGCGAAGGCCACCATCGAGGCGTTGAAGGCGTTCCCGATCGTGAACGCGGCCCACGATGGCCAGAACGTCGTCTACCGCGGCGGCATCGGCCTCGGCATCGCGGTGGCGCTCGACCGCGGCCTCCTGGTCCCCGTGATCCCCAGCGCCGACGACCTGTCGATGCTCGGATTGTCCAAGAGAATCGTAGACTTGAGCACGCGGGCACGCTCGAAGAAGCTGATGCCCCAGGACCTCGATGGGCTCACCTTCTCGATCACGAATCCGGGCGTCTTTGGCTCACAATGGGGCACGCCGGTCATCCCGCAGCCCACCACGGCCATCCTCGGCGTGGGGACGATCGAGAAGCGTGTGAAGGTCCGGACCCAGGCGGATGGAAGCGACGCGATGGTGATCCGTACAAGCGGTTACGTGACGTTGGGCTTCGACCACCGTACGATTGACGGCGCTGTGGCCGACGCGTTCATGGGTCACTTGAAGAATACGATCGAGAACTTCGACGAATCGGCGATGTAGCGATGAAGCGTGACAACCCGTTCTTCTCGAGCCGCCTCCCCGACCTGGACCAGACGCGCCGCGTCTTCCTGGAGCGCGTCGTCACGCAGCCGCAGCCGCAGCAGGTGCGACAGGTTCAGCCCACCGGGACGCTGAAGAACCCGCCCACCAAGTAGCGGTCACCGTTTGAGACAGCTGGTGTGCATGTAGCCCTCGTGGGGACCGCAGCGCACATGCTTCCAATGGCCGCGCGCCGGCCCCGTCTCCTCGCATTCGACGCCGGACGCCGCCACTCCACGTGACTTCGCGTCGGTCGTCGGCCCCGCGCGCAGATGGCAGCCGCGCTTCGAGGCGACATGCAGCGGAGGTTCCGCTTCCGCGTCCGGCTCTCCCTCGACCACGGCGCCGACCCTCGAGACCACCTCTGGCCAGCTCGGCAGCTCGATCGTGGGCATCCGCCCTACGCCCAGCAGGACCAGCCCCGCGAAGACGGCGAGCTGCGCGAGCGACCACACGACATCCGCGGCGATGGTCGAGGGGTGCTCCAGCGCGCGCGCCCGGGCGGCGGTCGACGGCTCCCCGACACCCCAGCGGCGGACGCGGCGCACCCACCACGCGCGCGCGGCCACGGCAGGCGTCGCGAGCCTCCACTGCGGGCGGTCGCCGGGCCGGCCTGTGACAGAGACGATGCGCCCCGCGTCATCTGCCTCGAGCAGGCTGTCGACGCGGTGCAGCGCCTCGACCAGGTGCTCGCTCGCCTTCACCGTCGCCACCGCGCGCCGGTCCGCCCGGAACACCCACGGACGCACCCACGCTCCGACCAGCGCACGCAGGGCCGCGTCGACGAGCAGCAGCGGCAGCGCCAGGATCGCGAGCGGTAACGCCGCCAGCAGGAACAGCAGCGACGTCAGCCCGACGCGCGGCACCCGGTAGACGCGATCGTCGAGGACCACCACCCGCCGCGTGACCCGCACGGTCGTAGCGCCGAGCGCGCCCAACACGGCAAAGACGAGCCACCGCCAGAGCGCCTGCCAGGGCACCGGAAACCGCCCGTCGTAGAGCGCGTGGGCGACCAGCGCGTACAGCTGGCGCTCGTCGAGGGTCGCGACGACGTCGCGGTGGACGAGCAGCGCGCGCCCCCGGCGCATCACCCCAGGCTCCGGGCCCTCCACGACACGCACATCGGGCGGGGGTCGGCCGGCCGCGCGCGCCATCTGCAGCGTCACGAATTGCAGCCGTTGCTCGGCGAAACGCGCCGGGTCGGGCAGCGCTCCGAGCCACGCGCGTCGCCCGACTCTTCCGGCCACCCCGACCTGCCGCTCGGTGCGCACGTGCTCGGCCTGGTCCCGCTCGAGCAGGTGGTTGCGCACATCGAGGGCGTGGCGATGGGACTGGAATGTGGCCTCCACTTCGGGATGGCGCGGGAAGGGCACCGCCTCGTGCGAACGCCACGTCTCCGCGCGCGCCGCCGCGTCGGCGAGCTGAGTGCGCGTGTGCTTCTCGATGGCCCGCGCCTTCTTCCACCCGAGCCCCGGCACGCGCTTCAGCAGGTCCGCGTCGACGATGTCGCCCATCCGCAACAGCCCGGCCCGCCGCAACCGCTCCAGCAGCGCCAGCCCGCCGCCGGGGATCCCCTGCAGCCCGTCGATCCCGGCCCCGCGCACGTAGGCGATCCCGAGCGCCTCGACATGCCGCCGCGGCAGGACCTCGCCGATGTACTCACGATTCGCTTCGAGGCACCGCCCGAGGTGGCCGCGCTGGTCGCCGAGCAGGCGCCGCAGCCGCGCTTCTTCGCCCCACCTCACCGCGTCGTCGCGTCGAACACGGGACCATTCTGCAGTAATCTGCGCGGCGCCACAGTGTACTCCGGTCAGGTTGATCGCAGATCGCGCCGACCAGGGGGTCGAGGCCAAGGATGGACGACGAAGGCGTGCCAGAGGCACGTCGAGGAGGAACGACGCCGGCATCGGCCTTCTGGGCAAGCGAGCGGCGGTCAACCTGACCGGAGGACGCTGTGAGAACGCTCGACATCCGATACCTGCCGCGGCTGTCCTACGAGGACGGTCTCGCGCTCCAGGCCGACCTCGTGGCGCGTCGCAAGGCCGGCACGGTCGGCGACACCCTGCTGCTGCTCGAGCACGACGCCGTGGTCACGCTGGGGCGCAGCGCGCGGCCCGAGCACGTGCTCCACGACGCCGGAACCCTGGCGGGCTTCGGCGTCTCGCTTCACGAGTCGGACCGTGGCGGCGACGTCACCTACCACGGGCCCGGTCAAGTCGTCGGTTACCCGATCCTCGACCTGCGTCCAGACCGGATGGACGTGCGCCGCTACGTGCGCGACCTCGAAGCCACGATGGTCGCGACCCTCGCCGACTACGGGGTGACCGCCACCCGCTTCGAGGGCGAGCCGGGGGTGTGGCTACCGGACCCCTGGCGCAAAATTGGGGCGATCGGCGCGCGCTTCTCGCGCTGGGTGACGTCGCACGGGTTCGCGCTGAACGTGAACACGGATCTGAGCCACTTCGAGCTGATCGTGCCGTGCGGTATCGCCGACAAGGGCGTGACGAGCCTCGAGCATGAGCTGGGTCGTCGGGTGGCGCTCGCAGAGGTGATGGAGCGCCTGGCGGGTCACTTCGAGCGAGTCTTCGAGAGACCTACTTGTGGCCCTCGAGGTTCCACACGTTGATCGCCTTGCGGAAGTGCTCGTCGGCGTCGTCGGTCCACTTGTAGTTGTCGCGGATGTGCTTGACGGTCGCCTTCTCGACGTCCGTGTAGCTGTTCCCGTCCTTGACCTTCTCGAGCAGCATGTCGGCGTCCGCCGTCGAGATGCGGCCGTCGCCGCGACCCGCGATCGCCTCGTCGGCCGCATCGAGCAGGGCCGCGTCCATCTTCACGCCGTCGATCGTCTTGTAATAACCCATGATTCCCCTCCATTCGGGCCTCCGCTGGCCCGGGACGCGAATACTACAAATCACGCACGCAGAGGGGTAGCGGTTCCGTCGGGCGCCACACGCCACGGCGTCCAAACCAGCCTGATCGAGATCTGCAGGTCCTTCTTTCGCGGGCGCAGCGGCACCGGCTCGAGCTCGGGCACCCTCGCCCGCGCCTCGTCGGCCGCCGCCTGGAACTCGGCGTCGAGATCCGCGAGCTCGGCCTGCAAATCGACCAGCTCGCGCTCCGCCGCGGCCACGTCCCGCGACTCCTTCATCGCCCGCGCGCCTCGCTTGGCGGCGCTCCCGGCTTTGCGCCCCGACTTGCGCCCGAAGAGCGCGCCGACGAGCGTGCCGCCCACCGCGATGGCGGTCTCCATCTGCTGCTGCTGGAGTTGGCCGCGCTCGCGCTCGAGCTTCACGTCCGCCCGGTCGATGCGCTGCTGAACCCGACGCAGCCGGGGCACGTAGCGCGCGGACAGCTTCGCCTGCGTCCGGTCACGCGCCTCGCGGTGCAGCAACCGCACCCGCGCTGCGAACGCGGCCTTGCCCTCGCCCGGCTTCGCGTACGCCTTCAGCCCCGGGCAGGTCCACAGGTCGCGCACCTCGGCCGAGGCGCAATGGGTCGCAAGCGCCGTCTTCCACCCGGAGAGCCGTCGCTTCACGCCCACGGGCAGACCGGCGTGCTCCCCCGCCACGGGCTCCCAGTCGAGGGGCTCGACGCCGCACTCCACGGCGCTCACCCAATCTCCGCCGAGGTCCATCAGCCGACTCGTCGTCAGCGTCACGTCCACCCTCGCGCGGACCAGGACGTAATGGAGCTGCGCTCGGCCCAGGACCGCGGGGCGCCATTGCAGCCGGTGCTGATCCCCGACCGGGGCGTCCAGCGGGAGGTAGCCCGTCACCAGCGGCTTCGGAGCGGGCGGCCGGGGTGCGGGCGGTGCGACGGGCGCCGTCGGAGCGGCGGCGGCCGGCGGCGCGGCGGGCGCAACAGGCGCGGCAGGCCGAGGGGGCGGTGCCATCGGCGCAGGCGGCGGCACGAGCTCCGGGGTCGCCGGCGCGGGCTCGGACGCGGGCGTCTGCGCCCGCAGCTGCCGGATCTGCTCGCGCGTCATCGGCCCGCGCAGATACGACAGCGCCCAGCGCGTGTGGAACACGGTGGGTGCGTCGTCGTGCACGTTGTTCATCAGGAAGACGCGACTGCCCAGCCCGGCGAGCGTCGCCTCCATCGCCTGCCGGTCGAACGCCTTCCCCTGCGACCCGCTCGCGCCCTCCAGCCCCTCCAGGACCCTGGCCTTGTCGCGCTCTGTCTGCAGCCGCCCCAGAAACCAGGTGCCCGCGTTCGACAGCGCCTTGTAGTCGAGGTCGACCGGGTTCTGCGTCGCCAGCATCACCCCCAAACCGAACGCGCGCGCCTGCTTGAGCAGGGTCAGCATCGGCCGCTTCGAGGGCGGCATGGCCGTCGGCGGCAGGTAGCCGAAGACCTCGTCCATGTAGAGCAGCGCGCGAAGGCTGCTGGTCCCCGATTGGGTGCGCATCCAGCGCACGGCCTCGTTGAGCAGCAACGTCACGAAGAACATGCGCTCCGACTCGGACAGGTGCGCGATGGACAGCACCGACAGTCGCGGCGTGCCGTCGGGCGTGCTCAGCAGCGCCCCGAAGTCGAGGGGATGCCCCGCCATCCACGGGGCGAACGCCGGGGAAGCGAGCAGGTTGTTGAGCCGCATCGCCAGCTTCAGCCGGGCCCGCTGTGAGTAGAACGTCTCGAGGTCGAAGACCCCCACCGTGTCGAAGGGCGGGTCGCTGATCGCCCGAATCAGCCCGCCGAGGTCGATCCCGTGCCCGGCCCGCCACACGTGCTGGAGGATCGCCGCCACCAACACGTATTCGCGGCTCTGAACCGGGTCCGCCTCGATCCCCGCGAGCGACAGCAGGCTCGTCACGTCACCGTGGAGCCGGTCGCGCAGCGCCTCGGGGTCTTCGAGCACGTCGGGCGCCGGCGGCGGGTGATTGCCCAGCAGCCGGATCGGCTCTCCCGCCGTGCTCCCGGGCGTGTACACGGTCAGCCGGGCGCTCTCTTTCAGCCGCCGAATGCGCTCACCATCCTGGCCCCAACCAGCGAGGCCCTCACGCCACTTCGTCGCCGTACGTGCGGCGTACGTGTCGACATCGAGGCCCTTCCGGGCCGCGTCCGACGGGTCGACCCAGGGGCGGAAGTCCTCCGGCCGAAGCTCCGGGAACGTGAGCGCGAGGTTGGTGAGATCACCCTTGGGGTCGATGGCCACCGCGGGGATCCCGTCGATCGCCGCCTCCTCGAGCAGCCCGACGCACAGCCCCGTCTTGCCGCTGCCCGTCATGCCGACGCACACCGCGTGGGTGGTCAGGTCGCGCGCGTCGTAGAGCAGCGGCTCGTCGGTCGTGCGTCTGGCCGCCAGGTCGTGGCGACGCCCGAGGTAGAACGCGCCGAGCTTCTCGAAGTCCATCGTTTCCCCGCCGCTATCGGAACGTGTCGCAGGCGTTCATCTGCCCCGACTCGAAACCGCGTTTGAACCACTTCACGCGCTGCGCCGACGAGCCGTGGGTCCACGACTCGGGCTGCACGTGGCCACCGCCGTGCTTCTGGAACGCCCAGTTTGCCGTCCGGCTGGTTCCGCGTCCACGGCGGTCGAAACCACGAGCGCCGTGCGCTAGCGTCGGGTCGGGACATACCTGGAGGGACCCATGGAAGAGCTGGTGAGGATGGTCGCCGAGAAGGCTGGTATCTCGGGCGAGTCGGCGGAGTCCGCGGTGCAGACCGTGGTCGAGTTCTTGGAGGAGCGGCTGCCCGGCCCTATCGCCGAGCAGATCAAGTCCGCGCTCGACAGCGGTCAGGGCGCCGACATCGCACAGCAGGCGATGGGCGCGCTCGGCGGCTTGTTCGGGAAGGACTGACGGCCCCGGGCGGTAGCGGCGGCGACCAACACCTGGCTCGAGCGTTTTCAGGATCCGCGGCCGATCCGGCGTCGCGGAATCATCGAAGTCTACGCGTGCGTCGAGTGTGAGGCCCTCGCCCCGCGCGTCGTCCTGGTCGGCCGCCCGGACGCCCCACCCGAGAAGATCGGGGCGCTGCTCGACCAGATCGCCGTGGCACACCGCAGCATCACCTCGCCTCACGTGCCGGTGGTCGACGAGCGCGGCCGCGCCGGGGTGGTCGAGTTCCTGAGCTTCGACTGCGACGCGACCGCTGACCTGGAGCACCTGCTGACGCGGCTGTCCGAGCGCCACCAGCGGGTGGAGTGGTCGGCGGCGGTGGCTTTCAACGAGCTCTTGTTGAGGGCAGCGGTCGCCGGGCACGAGGCGGCGGGTGGACCGTACGCCTTGGGCGCGCTGTGCTGGGCCAACGCGTTGGTCGGCCCCAGCGGCCGGTCCTGGGTGATGGGCTTCGGCTACAACTTCCCGGTCCTCGGTGCCCCGAGCGGAATCCTCGCCACGCCAGGCCTCGTCCAGGCCCCCGAGGTCGCCTCGGGCGCGACACCAGATCCCGTCTCGGACGTCTGGGTCCTGTACATGTTCTGGCGCAGCCTGGCGCCATTCGGGATGTTGCCGGAGGCCCTGGCCGGCGCCGTGCGCGGACAAGGCGACGACGCGCTGACCCGGATCTACGTCGACCTCGCCGCGGGAGCCACTTCGGCGAACCGCGCGACGCGCGTCCAGTCGGTCCGCGAGTTGTACGACCGCTACCTCGAGCAGCGCGCGTTCTACGACTGCGTGCCCGACCCGGAGCTGCTGCTGGAGGTGTTCGGCGCGCTCGCGGAGGCCCCCCCGCCCGAGTCCATCCCCATCGAGCCCGGGCGCCACGTCGGCGCCGGACGTTATCGGGTGGAGCACCCGCTCGGCCGGGGCGCGACGAGCACGGTCTTCTGCGCCTGGGACCGGCACGAGGAGCGGGCGGTCGCCCTCAAATGCCTGCGTGCCGACGCCGAGCCGACGCTGCAGCAGCGGTTCCGACGCGAGGTCAGGCTCCTGCGTAGCCTCGACCACCCGCACGTCGTCCGCGGCTACGACGTCTTCGAGGAGGAGGGCCGTCCGGTCGCCGTGATGGCGCTCGTCGTGGGTGAGCGCCTCGATGACTTCGCGGCCCACGCGCAGACGAGCGCCGAGGCGATTCGCAGCGCCGTCGCAGACGTCGCTGCCGGGCTCGCAGCGCTCCACGCCCGCGGAGTGGAGCACCGCGACGTGAAGCCGGCGAACATCATCGTCGGCCCGCGCGGCGCGGTCCTGGTCGATCTCGGCATCGCGCGCGAGATGGACGTCGACCCCACCCTCACCCGGTCAGGCGCCTTGCTCGGGACGCCCGCGTTCATGGCCCCCGAGCAGCTCAGCGGATACGCCGGCCCCGCGGCGGACATCTACTCGTTGTGTAGAGCGCTGGTGCCCTGGTCTATCCGGTCGCGCCACCCCACATCCGCGACGTCGGGGCCCTCGGCGCGTGGACCGCTGCAGCGCTCGAGTCGATCGCGGACACCCCCGGCGCCGACGCCGTGCGACGTGGGTTGTCGACCACGCCGGCGGAACGTCCGAGCGCCGCAGAGCTCGCCACCGCCCTCGGCAGTCAGGTGCCCGACGCCACACCGACCGGGGCCCTCCGGCTGAGCGAGGACGGTCGCCGGGTCGTGCTCCCCGACGGCGAGGTGCTCGACCTCAGCCGGCGGCGGGCACCACGGCTCATCCTGCAGGCGCTGATGGAGAACCGCGGTGCAGCGCTCTCGTGGGCCGCGCTCCAGGCCGCGGGATGGCCGGGCGAGCAGATGGGCGCGCAGTCCGGCCGGACCCGGGTGCACACAGCCATCTATACGCTCCGCAAGATGGGGTTCGAGGACCTGCTCGTGCGGCGCGACGACGGGTACATGCTCCACCCGTCGGTCCCCGTTCAGGGGCGGTAGACCTCGCCGACCAGCCCGTCCGCGCCCGGGTTGATGTCGCTGGCGCCACCGGGCGCGACCGGGCCCAGCTCGAAGGTGACGTCGGCGAGCTCCAGCTCGGCGCCGATGGCCCACACACCGACGCTCGGACCGCCGCCGCCGCCGCCAACGCCACCCGGCTCGTCGCCGTCCAGCGGGACGCACGGCGCGGCGTCCGGCTCCAAGGCCATGTCCGCCTCGGCCGTGGCGTCGCCCGCGGGCGCGACGTCCGCCTCCTCTCCGGCGTCCATGCCTACGTCGACTTGAACCTGGTCGCCGACGTCCCGCTCGACCCCCCATCTCCAGGGGGGCCCGAGCCCGACGGGGGCACGCAAGCGTTGAGTACAACGAGGACGGCGAGCAGCAGCGCGCGAGCGGACATTCTGAACCTCCGATTCTTCGACCATCGGAGGGTACGGATCCGCAATTGCGCGACCGGCTGAAAGAAACTGAAAACTGGTCGATAATGGCGCCCGCCCATGCAGCCACTGATTCCGATCGACGACCCGAAGGCCCCGGCGCCACGCGTCCGCAAGCGCGAGCCCGGCCCGCGACCGGATTGGCTGCGCGTGCGCTACCAGCGCAACGACACCTTCCGCGCGCTCGAGCGCCTGAAGGACGGCCTCGACCTCGTCACGGTGTGCGAGGAGGCGCGCTGCCCGAACATCGACGAGTGCTGGTCGGCCGGGACCGCCACCTTCATGTTGATGGGTGACATCTGCACCCGTCGTTGCGGCTTCTGTGCGGTCGAGAAGGGGGCGCCGCGCACCCTCGATGAGCGCGAGCCGGCCCACACCGCGGAAGCCGTCAAGCGCATGGGCGTGCGCCACGCAGTGATCACGAGCGTGAACCGCGACGACCTGCCAGACGGGGGCGCCGAGCACTTCGCAGCGACCGTGCGCGCCATCCGCGAGGCCGCGCCCACAACGCGGGTCGAGCTGCTCATCCCCGACTTCTGCGGTGACCTCGATGCGGTCGACCACGTGCTCGATGCCGGGGCTCACATCGTCGCGCACAACACCGAGACCGTGCCGCGGCTCTACCGTCGGGTCCGCACGCAGGGGATCTACCAGCGCAGCCTCGACGTGCTGGCGCGCATCGGTGAGCGCGACGGGGTGCTGTCGAAGACCGGCCTGATGCTGGGTCTCGGCGAGTCCGACGAGGAGGTCGAGGAGGTGATGTTCCAGCTGCGCGAGGTGGGATGCGACATCCTCTCGCTCGGCCAGTTCCTGTCACCGACGACCCGGCACCTCGCGGTCGAACGCTGGGTCCACCCCGACACCTTCGCGCGCCTCGGCGAGGTTGGCCGCGCGATGGGCTTCCACCACGTCGAGTCGGGGCCGATGGTGCGCAGCAGCTACATGGCGCACCGCGCGGTGGAGTAGGTCACTCGTCGTCGCACGGGTCGACGAGCCAGGTCTCCGTCGCGAGCGGCGGTCGCAATCCCAGGTCGGTGTGGACGCACACGATTCGGTACGGCGACTCCCCCTCCACGGGGGCCATCACGCAGACCGAGTCGGCCACGTCGCCCGGAGAGTGAAAGACCACAGTTCCACCAGGAGAGACCGCGCCGGGCACGGCGAGCGGGCCGCGTGTGCCGTCCTCGAATTCCGGCTCGACTACGCAGAAGCCTCCCTTCTGCGTCAGCTGGAATCGGCCGCTCTCCTCACCGCGTCGATACGCGTAGCAACCCGCGACGCGCTGACACGGCTCGCAACCGACCGACCGGTAAAGGTCGACCCGGTCGCCGTTCTCACAGTCGATGCCCACCGGAGTCCACCCGCGGGTCAACAAGCGGCAGCGCGTCGGCTCGCCGTTCAGCGTCTCGACGTCCAACACGATGCCATCCGCCTGGCGGCGCGCAGTGAACTGAACCTCGTCGTGCGCCTCGAACGCCCTCGACACGCTCAAGGGCCCCAGACAAGGCAGAGCTTGGATCCAGTACGCTTCGATTTCATCCAACGTGTCCTTGAAATAGCAGCCGCTCAACACCCACGGGCAATCGCCGAAGGGTCCATCGACCGCGCCGGCGTCCGGATCGCTCGCGCTCCAGGAGCGGCCGGTCGCGTCCGCAACCCGCGAGCAACAGCACCAGCGCGACTCGCGCAGCTACCCCATCGGGATGTCGCCGCGACGGTCGGGCACCGTGCGGCGCTCGTAGCCCCACTCGCCGTCGAGCCGGTCGGTGCCCGTCGTCTTCTCGAGCCCCTCCGAGACCATCCGGAACGCCTCGACCACCCCGGGGACCACCATCACGTGGCCGTAGGTGTCGCGCGGCATGTGCCAGCGGAAGTCCTGGAGGGTGCCGAGCTCGATCATCGCCTGGTGCAGCTTCCGGTCGAGGGCGCGCAGTCGATGCAGCAGCGCGAGCAGCCCACAGGTCGAGAAGACCGAGTACGGCTCGATGTTGCCGAGCACCGACCGCAGGCGGACCTCGTCGTCGGCCCGGGCGACCTTGTACGTCAGGTCGTCCTGGGCGTTGCGCGCCCAGGTGACGATGGCGTGCGGGCGCAGATCGATGAACCCGCGACTGCACACGAGGTAGTCGCGGAAGCGCTCGAAGCTGCACGAGCTGCCGCTCTCCTCGTGCAGGCGTTGCAGCTCCTTGCGGACCGAGTCGTGGCCGGTCACGAGCAGGTCGAGCGGCGCCGCGAAGTAGCCGGTCCGCACGTACGCGACGCTGTCCTCCTCGTAGATGATGGGCGAGCCCAGCGAGGTCACCTGCCACACGGCCTTGAGGACCGCCTCGAGCACTTGCCGCCGCGCCGCCCGCTTCGCCGGGAAGAGGTCGGTGCTGCCGTGCCGCGCGAAGGGCTTGAGCGCCTCGAGCTCTTCGGGCGTGTCGGCCGACACGAGGATCCGCAGATCGCGCGCGAGCTCACCGAGATCCCAGCGGGCGACGTCCTCGAACAGGAGCGGCCGCGACCGCGACTCGAAGAACTCGTGGGCGTCGAACCGGTCGAGGTCGACGTACGGCGGGATGGCGTCGATGTCGACCGTGCGCAGCCGGTGCAGCAGGATCAGGAGCCCGAGCGTGTGCAGCTCGGCCTGGTGCTTCGCGGATCCGAGGTCCTGCAACGAGACGGGGTCGAGCCCGTTGAGCTGGGCGCGGCGCAGCATCGGCTGGTCGAGGAAGTCGAAGACCTGCCGACTGTTGTCGCTCTGCGTGTAGTAGCAGATGTGGTCGACGAACCACGGCGATTGGGGGTCGTCGCCGAACAGCCCGCAGACCGCGAGCACCTGCCCCAGCTCGCTCGCGGAGGCCACGCGCATGATGCGGTAGAGCGCGTCGCTATTGGCCACCGTGAAGTAGCCGTTCTCACCGCTGCGGATGACGTACGACGGGCGAATCTCGTCGCCGCGCTCGAAGGTCGCGGGCGCCGCGGCCGGATGGTCCAGGCTGATCGTCAGCGGCCGGAAACAGCGCGCCATCTGCCGGCGCGGCACGGGGCGACCGGCCACGCGGCTCGCCTTCGACTCCGGCGGCATCGCCTCGCGCGAGCCCGGGAAGAGGTCCCGGGGCGCATCGAAGAGCATCTGCTGGACCTGGTGGTGGATCGGCACCGGCGTGTTGACCTGCACCTCGTCGACGCCGACCGCCGCTGCGGTGATGAGCATGTCGATGCCGGCTGCAGCGTAGAGCTCGGTGAGCTTCTCGGCTGCGCGCTGCTTCTCGAAGATGCGCTCGTCCACCGCGCTGTGGGCAAAGCCGAGGCGGATGGTGCGCGCGTCGTCGACCTCGTCGAACATGCCGCCGACCGCGGTCGTGTGCGCAACCAGCACGTGCTCGGCGTAGTCGTCCTGCATGCGCGCCACGTCGTCGCGGATGCTGCGCTCGAACGCGGAGCGCAGACCCTCGAGGCGGTCCGCGAGCGCAGGCACCTGGCCCGCGAGGGTCTCGAGCCCACCGAGGTAGTAGGCGATGAGGCTCGGTAGCGGGATGCCGAGGACCACCGAGCGAAAGCGCTCGGCCCGTCCGGGCGGGAGCTTGTCGCGGTAGGACTCGAGGAAACCGGAGAACGGCCGGTCCTGGTCGATGGCGTGCTCGAGGGCGCCGTTGATCTCATCGGGGGCGGCGTCGATGTCGGTGCCGATCGAGGCGAGGTAGCGACCGACCTCGGCGCGCCGCTCGGCCGCTGGGACCGCGCGCACATTCTCGAGGCCCGGCAGCGCGACGACCTGGAAACGCTCGAGGGCGACGAAGATGCCGCTGTGCGTGAGGTAGCCGTTACGTACCTTCCTCGGCTTCATCTTCGGGCCGTAGCGGGACTCGACCCACCGGAACAGTCGGCGGGTGAACCCCTTGATCTCCTCGCTGCGCATGCCGGTGGCGACGAGCACCGGCACGTCGTCCGGAGCGGGCGCGCGCATCGACATCATCTCTTCGTAGAGGTCGATTGCCTGGAGCAGGGCGGTGCCGCCCACCGCGCCCGTGCCGCCGAAGAAGACGTGCACGTCGCGGTAGCGTTCTCCGGACCGGGCCGCCTCGAGAAGGCGGGGTCCGAGGCGCCGCTTCTTGTAGCCCATTCGCGCTCTTCCGTCGGCCGGTGGGCGCACATCGTTCGGCGCAGGGGTACGGCGTGTCAACACCGCGTTGCGCCGCTCGCCCCGGTCGATTCAGAATGCGGCGCTTCCTACGACGGGGTTTCCCGATGGCTGACCTGGACCGTTTCTTTCCTCAGGGCGACGACGCGCTGGCGCGTTCGGCGGATCTGTCCTTCTCCGAGACCGCGCAGGGCATGCTGCCGAGCCGCATTCTGACGATCTCGTATGCGGTGAAGGCGCGCATCGCGGCGGGCGCTGAGGTGACGCAATTCACGGTCGGTGACTTCAGCCCGAAGCAGTTCCAGGTCCCGGCGGAGCTGAAGGCGGGGGCGATCGAGGCGCTCGAGGCCGACCAGACGAATTATCCGCCTGCGCACGGCACGCCGGAGCTTCGGGAGGCCATCCGCAATCTCTACGAGCGCACGCTCGGGCTGGACTACCCGCTCGAGTCGGTGGTCGTGTGCGCCGGCGCGCGCGGGATCATCTACAGCGCGTTCCAGTGCCTGGTGTCGCCGGGCGAGAAGGTCGTGACCCCGTCGCCGGGGTGGAATAACCACTACTTCTCGCAGCTCGCGGGCGCCGACCACGTCCAGGTGACGAGCCGCCCCGAAGATGCCTTCATGCCCACCGCGGAGGGCCTCGCTCCGCACCTCGAGGGCGCGCGCTTGCTGGTGATTTGCTCGCCGATGAACCCGGCGGGCACGATGATCCAGCGCGACCAGCTCAAGGCGATCTGCGAGCACATCGTCAGCGAGAACAAGCGTCGCGAGGCCAACGGCGAGCGGCTGCTCTACCTCGTCTACGACCACGTCTACCGCCTGCTCACGTACGGCGACCACGAGCACATCACGCCGCTCGACGTGGTGCCCGAGATGGCCCGCTACACGCTCTTCACGGACGCGATTTCGAAGAGCTTCGCGGCCACCGGTCTGCGCGTCGGCTGGCTCGTCGGACCGCCGCAGGTAGCGGCGAAGGTCAAGGCGCTGATGACGCACGTCGGCGGCTGGGCGGCGCGCCCGATCCAGCTGGGCACCGCGAAGCTGCTCAACGACGACGCCGCGATGGAGCGGTATCTGACCGAGTTCAAGGGCGGTCTGAAGCAGCGCCTCACGATGCTCTACGACGCCACCCAGCGCTGGAAAGCCGCGGGCCTGCCGGTCGACGCCATCGCGCCCCAAGGGGCGATCTACCTGAGCGTGCGCTTCGACCTGGAGGGGCGCCCTGGCTTCCCCGACGCGGACGCCGTGCGGCTCTACCTGCTCAACGAGGCGGGGTGCGCCATCGTCCCGTTCGGGGCGTTCGGTGACGACGTGAACACGGGCTTGGTGCGCTTCAGCGTCGGCGCGGTCGGCATCGACGAGATGAACGCGTGCCTGCCCCGAATCGAGAAGGCGCTGCGCAAGGCCGTGAGCTAGTGCCCTGTCTCAGAAGTTCGGCCGCATTCTCCTCGGCCCTCGGCGGCCCTGCCTGCGTTGCTCCTCCTCGCCATACCTTCGGGTATGGCTCGTCGTCGCGCCTTGCCAGGCCCACCGAGGCCTTTCGGATAACGCAGCCAACTTCTGGTCCAGGACACTAGTTGACTGCGACGATGCTGCTGGCTGTCTACGGCATCGCGATTCACGGCGGCGCCGGCACCATCGACCGGTCGAATCTCAGCGCCGAGCAGGAGAAGGCGTACCGCGCCACCCTCGAGCAGGCGCTGCGCGCGGGCTACCGGGTGCTCGAGTCCAACGGAACTGCAGTAGATGCGGTCGAGGCGGCGATCGTCCTGATGGAGGACTCGCCGCTCTTCAACGCCGGGCGCGGCGCGGTCTTCACCCACGACGGCCACAACGAGATGGACGCGTCGATCATGGATGGGCGCACCACCGAGGCGGGGGCCGTGGCCGGCGTGCGCACGGTGCGAAACCCGATCCGGGCGGCGCGGAAGGTGATGACCGACTCACCGCACGTGCTGCTCTCCGGCCAGGGCGCCGACCAGTTCGCCAAGAGCCAGGGCCTCGCGATCGAGACGCCCGCCTACTTCCGCACCGAGCGTCGCTGGAAGCAGCTCGAGCGGATCCGCGACTCGAAGGGCACCGAGCTCGACCACGGCTCGAAGAAGAAGGGCACCGTCGGCGCCGTCGCCCTCGACCGGCACGGCAACCTCGCCGCCGGCACCTCCACGGGCGGGATGACCAACAAGCGCTGGGGCCGCATCGGCGACTCACCCATCATCGGCGCCGGCACCTACGCCCGGAACGCCACCGCCGCGGTGTCCTGCACCGGCCACGGCGAGTACTTCATCCGCGAGGCGGTGGCGGCTTCCGTGTCTGCACGAATGGAGCTGGCCGGCCAGTCCGTCCAGGCGGCCTCCGACGCGATCATCCACGGGCGACTGAAGACGATGGGCGGCAGCGGCGGGCTCGTCGCGATGGACGGTCAGGGCAACGTGGCGATGCCGTTCAACACCGGCGGGATGTACCGCGGCTACCTGCGCTCGGACGGCCAGCTCGTGGTCCACATCTGGGCAGAATAACGGTCAGCCGACCCGCCTCACTGTGAGTGACGACGGGGCCCCCCAATAGAGGCTTCGTGCCGCTGAACCGGTCGTTGCGCAGATTCTACAGGCAGGCGCGCGGGTGCTGCTCCCGGCAGTCTGCGTTCTCACAGTTGATGGCGCCGTCGCACTCGCTCCAGAAGCCCTCGCGACACGCCTGAACGCCGCGCGGCACGCAGTGCGTCTCGCATTCACGGCGCGCGTCGCCCTCGCACTCGGGCACGCACTCTCCGTTCACGCACTCGCCGCGACAGTCAATCAGGTCACACGGGTCGACCTCGGCACAGCGGTCCGGGAACTCCCGCGCGCACCCCTCGCGCTCGCAGCGGATCTCGCCAACGCAGTGGCCCCACTGCCCCTCGTGGCACCCCTGCGCACCCACGACACAGTCCGTCTCGCACTCGCGCCGCTGGTCGCCTTCGCACTCCGCCTAGTGGCACGCGTCCGGGAACTCCCGCGCGCACACCTCGCGCTCGCAGCGAATCTCGCCCTCGCACCGGCCCCACTCGCCCCCGTGGCACCCCTGCACGCCCACCACGCAATCCGTCTCGCACTCGCGCCGCTGGTCGCCTTCGCATTCCGCCTGGTGACACGCGTCCGGGAACTCCCGCGCACACACCTCGCGCTCGCAACGAACATCACCGATGCAACGCGACCAGTTGCCGCCGTCGCACTCCTGCACGCCCACCACACAATCCGTCTCGCACTCGCGCCGCTGGTCGCCCTCGCACTCTGCCTGGTGACACGCGTCTGGGAACTCCCGTGCGCACACCTCTCGCTCGCAGCGAATCTCGCCCTCGCATCGGCCCCACTCGCCTTCGTGGCACCCCTGCTAGCCGACGATGCAGTCCGTCTCGCACCGCCGGCGCTGGTCGCGCTCGCACTCCGCTTGATGGCACGCGTCCGGGAACTCCCGCGCGCACACCTCGCGCTCGCAGCGAACCTCACCGTGGCACGGCCCCCACTCGCCGCCATCACACCGCTGGCCGCCGACCACGCAATCGGTCTCGCACCGCTGCTCGGCACCGGGCTCGCACTCGCCGCCGCCGCACTCGTCAAACTCACGCGCGCACCCCTCGATCTCGCAGCGCACCTCGCCTCGACACGGACCCCACTCGCCGCCGTCACACACCTGGCCGCCGACGACACAGTCGGTCTCGCAGCGCCGGTCCTCGCCGTCCCGACACTCGC
>PVBE012558904.1_pt1 | contig 25521 bp, 25 predicted proteins | sample 1631181 | NCBI WGS metagenome assembly PVBE01 (sample SAMN08397723, study PRJNA350692) | Marine metagenome, whole genome shotgun sequencing project. | isolation source: water | place: Pacific Ocean | collected 2012-04 | reverse complement strand
TCGCATTTCAGCTCATCTATCGTCGCGGGCAAGCTTCTTAAGTTGGATGCGGCAGCATTGATCTCAGCGCAAGGTATTACCGGTAGCACCGCGGCTGGAATTCAGGTCTTCCTCGAAGAGGGCGCCTGGACGAAGCGGCTCCACCCAGGTTGGGGGGCAGTGTCTGGGATCACGGCGGCGTATCTGGCGCGCAATGGATTCGTCGGACCAAGTCGACCTTACGAAGGTAAGTTCGGGTTATTTGAAACCCACTTCCAAGGCAATGCGGCTGAAACGGATCCGAACCAGCTCGTCGACGGTCTGGGTGAACAGTGGCGTCTCGCCGAAACGGCGATCAAGCCCTATCCGGTGTGTCACTTCATTCATGGATGCGCCGATGCGGCCATCGAATTGAGCCATGAGGCGAATGCGTCGGAAATAGACGCCATAGAGGCGTTGTTGCCCGAACCGACGCTTCCCATCGTCGCGGAACCAGCGGAGGCGAAAATGGCGCCGCAAACCGATTATGAAGCGAAGTTCAGCGCTCAATTCGTGGTCGCCGCGTGCTTGGCGCGGGGACGATTCGGACTGGAGGAACTGTCGGACGCGGCGTTATCAGATCCCGAACTGACTGCATTGGCGAAGCGCGTTCGGTGTTCGATCGATCCGAACACAGCATTTCCCGCCTATTTCTCAGGTGGGGTGCGAGTAAGGTTGCGTGATGGACGAATCCTTGCCCGTCATATCCGCGTCAACAGTGGTGCCGGCGAACGCGTCCTCGATTCAAGTGGGGTTGCCGCCAAGTTTTTCGCCTGCGCCGAAACCGGAATCGGAATCGGTCCCGATAATGCAGAACGCATTTGCGACCTTGTGCTGACTTTGGAACGACATGAGAGCGCCACCCTTGGCGCAGCGTTGGCGGCGGCGTGACCGAGGACCGTCAAATTGAACTATGAGATGCCCCATGCGCAGATTGGCAGGTTGGAATGTCTGAGAAGATCGCCGTGACTGGCATGGGGCAAATGGGGTCGGGGATGGCGCGGCGATTGCAGGATTCCGGACATGACGTCGTCGGACCGATGGGAACGGCAGCTGAGACCGATCACGAAGGGCAGAATCGAACATCTCGAAGCCCTGGCTAAGGCCGGATTGCCGGACTGACCCGGTGACTTCGGCTGTTGGCTACACCCAGACCTGAATGGCCCAGCCGAGGTAGGTCCACCGTGCACCCAACTTCGGACATTTCGGTGGTGGCGTCAGCTTTTATTCTGGTAGCGCCTCGGGACGGATGCCCCCAACGAGGGGGAGAGGACGAGGCGGCGAATTCCCGCGACCGGGTCTACGACTGGTAGATCGTTCCCGCGGTTTCCAGGCCGGCGATTTCGTCGGCGGCGAGGCCCCAGTCCGCCAGCACCTCCTTGGTGTGCTGGCCGCGCCCGGAGGGCGGGCTCTGCACCTCGGGCTTGGTGCGGCTGAAACGCGGTGCCGGCGCCGGCTGGGTCACGCCGTCGATCTCGATGAAGGAGTCGCGCGCCTTGTTGTGGGGGTGCGCGGAAACCTCGCCGATCGACAAGACCGGCGCGAAACAGACGTCCGAGCCTTCCATTATCTCACACCACTCGTCGCGGCTCTTGGCCTTGAAGACCTTGGCCAGCCGGGTCTTCATCGCGGGCCAGGTATCGCGGTCCATCTGTTCCGGCAGCGCCTCGCCCTCGAGGCCGGTAAGCTGCAGCAGCTCGGCGTAGAACTTCGGCTCGATCGAGGCGATGGAGACGTATTTGCCGTCCTTGGTCTCGTAGCATTCGTAAAAGTGGGCGCCGGAATCAAGGATGTTGGTGCCGCGCTCGTCGTTGACGAAGCCGGAGCCGTGCATGCCGTAAAGCGCCGCGCCGAGATAGGCGGCACCCTCCACCATGGCGGCGTCGATCACCTGTCCCTGGCCCGAACGGCCAGCCTCCAGAAGCGCCGCCAAAACACCGAAGGCCAGAAACATGCCGCCGCCGCCGAAGTCGCCGACCAGGTTCAAGGGCGGCGTCGGCGCTTGGCCCTCGCGGCCGATCGCGTGCAGCATGCCGGAGAGTGCTATGTAATTGAGGTCGTGTCCCGCCGCGTGCGCCACCGGCCCTTCCTGGCCGAAGCCGGTCATCCGGCCATAGACCAGTTTCGCATTGCGTTCGAAACAGACCTCTGGCCCGAGGCCGAGCCGCTCCATCACGCCAGGCCGGAAACCCTCGATCAAGGCATCCGCCTGCTCGATCAGACGCAGTATCGTCGCGACGCCCTCTGGCTGCTTGAGGTCGATCGCGACCGAGCGGCGACCGCGGTTCAGGATCGAGAACTTGCGCGCGGCGGCAATGCCGAGGCCCGAATCCTCGGTGCGGTCGATGCGCAGGACCTCGGCACCCATGTCCGCCAGCAGAGTGGCGCAAAAGGGGGCGGGCCCGATGCCCGCGAGCTCGATGACCTTGATGCCGGCTAGTGGTCCCATGATCGATCTCCGCTTGGTTCTGAATGTGGCGCCTTCTCGAAGCACGATAGCGCAATCGCCGTGGCCTCGAAACCGGTGGGGCCTGGCTGCGACAAAAAGCCGTCGCCAAGCGCCGGCGGGCGTAGTAAACGATGCCGACCGAGACGGGAGCCCTGCCACAATGCCGCCGAAAACCAATCCACTGAAACTCAACAAGCTGCAACTCAAGACCCTGGCGATCCTGCAGGAACTCGCCCGCGATCCGCGCACCTCCTCGACCGAAGACGAGGCCGGAAGCGCCCTGATCACGATGATCCCACAGCCGCACGGCAATCATATCCACGTCGGCGAGCGCGTCGTCTCGACCCGGGATGCCAGCGGCCTCTGGAACCAGGCGGTCTGGAACGCGCTGCAGCGCAAGGGATTGGCCGCACCCACCTTTCCGGTCGCGATCCGGCTGACCGCCGATGGCCTGGCCTACGAGACCGGCGTCGGCGACCGCATCTTGCACGGCACCGATCACTAGATTTCACGACGAAATAGTCGACCAACGGAGAGTAGCAGTATGGCGTTATCCGTAATCGGCGCCGGCTTCGGCAGAACCGGCACCATGTCGCTGCAAGCCGCCTTGGAGCAGCTCGGCCTCAAGCGCTGCTATCATATGCGCGAGGTCAAGGAGAACCCGGACCACGCGGCGGTATGGCAGGCTGCGGCGGAAGGCGAGGCAGTCGACTGGAAGGCGCTTTTCCACGGCTACCAGGCTGCGGTCGACTGGCCGACCTGCTATTTCTGGCGCCCTTTGGCGGACCTCTACCCAGACGCCAAGATCATCCTCACCACACGCGATCCCGAGCGCTGGTACGACAGCGTCACCAACACGATCTACCTGGCAATGACCGGGGCGATCCCGGAAACCGACCCGGCGGCCCTGGCGCGGCGTAGGATGGCTCGAAACGTCATCCTGAAGCGGACCTTCGACGGCCGCTTCGAGGACCGGGCCCACGCCATCGCCGTCTACGAGAGGCACCAAGCCGAGGTTCGCGCCGCTATTCCTGACGAGCGATTGTTGGTCTACGAGGTCCGCGACGGCTGGGCGCCGCTTTGTAATTTTCTCGGCCGGCCGGTGCCGGACAGCCCTTTCCCCAACGTCAACTCGACCACCGAGTTCCGCGTCTCCTCCGGACTGGACGAGGCCTGAGCGGGCTTCCCGAGCGCTATTCGCCGCTGAAGACGGGCGGGCGTTTCTCGATGAAGGACTGGACTCCTTCCGCCGCGTCCTTGGTATTCGCCAAACGCTCGTTGACGGCGCGGAATTCGGCCTTGGCCGCATCGAAGCCCTGCTCCAGGGCGATCCGAGCGTTCAACAGGGTGGCGCGGACGGCCAGCGGCGCCTGTGCCGCGATCCGTTGGGCGATCTCGCGTGCCCTGGTTTCCTCCTGGCCCGGCGCCACCACTTCTTGCACATAGTTGAAGCGCAACGCGGTCTCGGCGTCGAACTCCTCGTCGGTCAAGAGGTAGCGCATGGCATTGCCCCAGCCGGCCCGTTCCACCATCCGCAAGGTCGCACCGCCGGCCGCCATGATGGCGCGCTTGACCTCCAACTGCGAGAACCGGCAATCGCTGGCCGCCACCACCACGTCGGCGGCCAGCATCAACTCGATGCCGATGGTGTAGGTGATGCCCTTGACCGCGACGACCATCGGTTTGGTCCGTCTCGGCTCCCGCAGGTCCAAGGGATCGATGCAATCCCGGGGCCAGTGGCTTTCGCCGCGCCGGATCAGCGGCGCCATCTTGGGCAGGTCCAGGCCAGCGGTGAAGTGCGGACCCTCGGCACACAAAACGCCGACCCAGAGGTCGTCGTCGCGCTCCAGCAAGGTGTAGGCCTCGGCCAGCTCGCTCGCCATCTTCGGTGTGAAGCCGTTCAGCTTCCGGGGCCGGTCGATCCGGATCTCCAAGAGCCGCCCGTCCCGCGCCGTGGTGACGCGGCCCTCCGCGTTGTCGTCTTCGGTCATGGCACCTTTCCGTCTCGTCGAACCCTATTCGTGCAGATAGCCACTGTCGCCGATGTTGGCGAGGAACTCGCGCCGCGTCGAGGCGTTCTTGCGGAAGGCACCCAACATCCGGCTCGTCACCATTTCGACGCCCGGCTTGTGGATGCCGCGGGTGGTCATGCACTGATGCGCGGCGCGAATGACGACGGCGACGCCATGCGGCTCTAGCACCTCGTCGATGGTGTTGGCGATTTGCGCCGTCATCTTCTCCTGGATCTGTAGGCGCTTGGCGTAGACCTCGACGATCCGGGCCAGCTTAGAGATGCCGACGACCCGGTGGCGCGGCAGGTAGCCGACATGGGCGACGCCGATGATCGGCGCCATGTGGTGCTCGCAATGGCTTTCGAAGCGGATGTTCCGCAACACCACCATCTCGTCGTAGCCCTCGACCTCCTCGAAGGTGCGGGTCAGGATCTGCACCGGGTCATCGCCGTAGCCGGCGAAGAATTCTTCGTAGCTGCGGACCACGCGCTCGGGCGTGCCGGCAAGGCCTTCGCGATCGGGATTGTCGCCGGACCAGAGGATCAGGGTTCGAACCGCCTCCTCGGCCGCCTCGCGGCTCGGCCTTGGGACCAGCCCCTCTTCCCGCGCCGCCGCCAAGTTCTGGACCCTGCTCGCCTTATCCGCTCCTGGCATGTCGTCCTCGCTATCCCGTTTTCAGCGGTGACGGCGTCCCGCCCAAAGTTGCGTCGTTATCTATACCTAGGGCATGTCGCGACCGATATCACCCTCGATTTACGCCCGCCTCGGAAGCCTTTCGGTAGTGGAGGATGTACCTCGCCAGCGGGCCGGCATATCATGCCGGGATGCAAGTGCTTCGAAAAGCCGCGGCCACCACGGGGGCGATCTTGGCGGCGCTGATCGTGTCGGCGAGCCCGGCATTCTCCGGCGGGGTCGAAATATCGGGTGCGGTCCAGGTCATCGACGGCGATTCCGTTCAGGTCGATGGCCGGCGGTTGCATCTCTACGGCATTACGGCACCGACGCTCGACAATGAATGCCGTGTCGCCGGAAAGATCATCGCCTGCGGTCGCGTCTCGCGGAGCGCGTTGCTGGATCTCACCGCCGGCGCCACTGTCGACTGCAACCTGATCGGAGACGGCGGAGACGGGCCCGAACCGGCCGCGATCTGCCGGGCCGGCGGCTACGACCTCTTGGAAGGCATGACCTACACCGGCTGGGCCCGGGCCGACCCGACCGTCACGGAGGCCTATCTCCGCTTCGAGACCGACACCAAAGGCCATCACAGGGGCCTTTGGCGCAAGGCCGGCGACTAGAGCCGGACTGGTAATTCGACCGATTTGTATCCATATGGGTTAGAGAGAGCCGAGACCCAACGACAACGAAGCCAATCGAGGGCATGCGTCGCTATTTCGCCATCGTCGCGTTTCCGATCCTGCTCGTCATTGCGGCACAAGCGCTGAATCACGTCCGCGACGGCATGATCGCCCTCGACGGCAAGTTCGTCGGTCTCGACGGTTACACGCATATTCTGCGCGCCAAGCAGTTCGTCGAGACCGGCGACTGGTTCGACCACTCTATTCACCGGGGCAATCCACCCGACGGCGACACCCTCTATTGGCCACGACCCTTCGACGCCGTCCTGCTCGCCGGCGCTACCGTCTTCAGTGTCTTCACCGACTTCGACCGGGCGATGCATCTTTGGGGCGTCTTCGTCAGCCCGGTTCTGCATCTCCTTTCGCTGTTGGTCCTGCTCTGGGCGGCTAGGCCACTTTTCGACGACCGGGGCCTCGTCTACCTGGGGGTGCTCTTCGCCTTCCAACTCTTCATCGTCCACATCGCCTCGGTCGCGCGGCCCGACCACCACGGCCTTCTGGCCTTGCTCTTCGTCTGGCTTATCGGCGCCGGTATCCGACTGATGCCCGGCGAGGGGCGGACCAGCGTGGCCGTCCTGGCGGCACTGCCGGCGATTTTCAGCCTCTGGATCAGCCTCGAAGCCCTGGTCGCGATCGCCGCCCTGTTCCTGGCGCTGGGAATCGGCTGGATCGCGACGCGGGGCGAATTCGCCCTCAAGACGGCGGTTTTCGCCGGCGTGCTGACGCTCGGCTTCGCGCTTACCCTGCCGTTGGAGCACGGCCTCGCGGGCTTCACCATGGTTGCCTTCGACGCGCCCTCCGTCGTCCATCTGGCGCTACTCGGGCTGACGACCCTGGCCGCGCTCGGCATTCTCGCCTTCGATCGGCGGGTTCGGATCGCGCGTCTGCGCGAAGTTCGGCTGCTGGTCGGGTTGATCGCGACGGCGATCGTCGCCGGCGGCATGTGGCTCCTCTTCCCGGACTTCTACGCCGGCCCCCTGGTCGATGTCGATTCGCAAGTCGTCACCATCTGGTTCAACTACATTGCCGAGTTCGCGCCACTGCTCGACTTCGGCGACCTCCAGGGCTCATACGCGCGTTTCGTCTTTCACCTGGGGCCTGCCCTACTGGCGCTGCCGTTCCTGTTTCACGGCGCCTGGCGGGGCCGCGGACCGCAAAGGCGGATGTGGCTCTTCCTGTTGCTGCTTTCGGTGCTCTACGTCGCCCTCGCCGTGCAACAGCAACGTTGGACCGGTTTCGCACAATACGTGATCGTGATCCCCTACGCCGGACTTCTGGTGGCACTGCTCGACCGTCTGGCTCGCGGCGGCGATCTCTTGTTCGCGGGCGCCCGGGCTCTCCTCGTCCTCCTCTTTGCCTTCGGTTTTCTTTTCCTCGGCGCGGCGCTACCCCAGAAGCCGTTGCTGGCGGGCGGCGGTCCGGCCTGCCCGGTGACCGAGATGAGCCGCTGGCTCGGCCAAACCCCGATGCTCGCCGACCGGACCAGACGCATCTTGAGCTTCATCAACTTCGGGCCGGAGCTTTTGTACCGGACCCGGCACGAAGTTATCGCCACCCCCAATCACCGGAACGGTGCCAGTATTCTGGATGCCGTGCACGCGCTCGGCCGCCTGCCGCCCGCCGAGGCGCGGGGGATCATCGAACGGCGCAAAGTCGACCTCATTCTGGTTTGCCTCGGTACCGAGGAAGCCAATGAATATCGCCGGGGCAACAACGGCGACACGCTTTTCGCGGCGATCGAAGCGGGCTTGCCGCCGCCCTGGCTCAGACCGATAGTGCTGCCGAGGCCGCTGGCGGAAAGTTTTCGGTTGCTCGAAGTCGTGCGCCGATAGGTGTCGCCGAAACCGACGAGGGGCTAACATGGGGCCAGACGATTCGGGCTCGCCTTCGGTATTTGCGGAGACACGGGATCGGACCATGACACCAACCGGCCAATCCAACGACGGAAGCATCGCGACCGAGGAGCGGCTCTCGGTGATCGTACCGGCCTACAACGAGGCCTCGGTCCTGCCGGTCTTCCAGGCGCGGCTCGCCCAGGTTCTGAACGACCTCGCCCTCTCCGCCGAGATCATCTATGTCAACGACGGCAGTTCCGACGAGACGCTCGCCGTCCTGCAGCGCCTGCACGAGGCGGACCGTCGCGTCGCCATCATCGACTTGAGCCGGAATTTCGGCAAGGAAATCGCCCTTACCGCTGGCCTCGACCATGCCTCGGGCGACGCCGTGATCGTCATCGACGCCGACCTGCAGGATCCGCCGGAACTGATTCCCGAGCTGATCGGCCAATGGCGCGAAGGCTACGATGTGGTCTACGCCAAGCGCCTCTCGCGCGAGGGAGAGAGTTTCCTCAAGCGGACCACGGCGGGTCTTTTCTATCGCCTCATCCGTCGGCTCGGTGGCCGGGTCCAAATTCCGGAGGACACCGGCGACTACCGCCTGATCAATCGCCGCGCCCTCGACGCCCTTTCGGGTCTGCGCGAGCGCCATCGCTTCATGAAGGGCCTCTTAGCCTGGATCGGCTTTCGCCAGAAGGCGGTGACCTATCATCGCCAGCCGCGCCAAGCCGGCGCCAGCAAATGGAACTATTGGCAGCTTTGGAACTTCTCGCTCGAGGGGATCACCGGCTTTACCATAGGTCCACTGAAGGTCGCGACCTATGTCGGCATGGCGACGGCGCTCTTCGCCATCGGCTACGGCATCTACATCATCATCGACACGCTGCTCTATGGCAATCCGGTAGCCGGCTACCCCTCGCTGATGGTCGCCGTCTTGATGCTGGGCGGTCTCCAGCTGATGACCATCGGCATCGTCGGCGAGTATCTCGGACGGGTCTTCAACGAGACCAAGGGCCGCCCCCTCTACCTTGTCGCCGACTATCTACCGGCCGAGTCCATGCAGGCGACGAGCACCGCCACCGCCGAGTCGCCGGAGTTGGCGGCCCGCGAGGGCCGGCGTTGATAGCGACCTTGTGGCACCGCCATCGCCGGCTCGGGACCCAGGTGGTGCGCTTCGGAGCGGTCGGCGTTACGGCCACGGTTACCCATGTCCTGATCGTCGTGGCACTGGTCGAGAGCGGCTTGGCGAGGCCGTTCTGGGCCAACGTCGTCGCTTTTTCGACGGCCCTTGTCGTCAGCTATTTCGGCAACCACGCCTGGACCTTCGAGCTGCGGGGCGGCCATCGCCGCCATCTGCCGCGTTTCCTCGTCGTCGCGCTCGTCGGCTTGGCTTTGAACCAAGGAATCGTCTATGGCGCGGTAGACCTGCTAGCATGGGACTACAGAATAGCGTTGGCAATCGTGGTGACATCGGTACCCGCCATGACATTCCTCCTCAACCGATATTGGGCTTTCCACGGGCACCACGAAACCGATCCGGATCGCCGCGAGTGAGGCCACCGTGCCGGCATAACTCAGTTTAGGCTATTGCAATCGAGCGCTGCTTCGGCCTACCAGAAGAGGACGGAAACGAAGCCGAGAAAGGACGACCATGACCCGTATCGCCGAGCTGAAGCCCGAGGAGATGACCGACGAGCAACGCCGCATCGTCGGCGAGATCACGGCCGGTCCGCGCGGCGGCATCCGGGGGCCGTTTCCCGCCTGGCTGAGAAGCCCGGAGCTGGTGGACAGGGCGCAGAAACTTGGCGAATTCGTCCGTTTCAACACCTCGATTCCGCCCCGGTTGTCGGAGCTGGCGATCCTGATCACGGCGAGACACTGGACGGCCCAATACGAATGGTATGCGCATGCCGCGATCGCCCGTGAAGCCGGTATCGAAGATGCCGTCATCGAGGCGATCGCCGATCGCCGCCGACCGACACTCGATGGCGGCGAGGCGGAAGTGGTTTACGATTTCTGTACCGAATACTACGCCACCCATCGGATCGGCGACGCGCTCTACGCCCGCGCCGTCCAGGCTTTCGACGAGAAGGGCGTCGCCGAACTGGTCGGCATCATGGGCTATTACGGCCTCGTCGCCATGACCCTCAACGTCTTCGAAATGTCGCTGCCGGAGGGCGAGCCCGAGCCGCTCTCGCCCTAGTAGGCAGCGCAACCAGCCAACCCTAGCGGAGTGAACTCATGGCCACGCATCACGTCGTCGATTCGACGCTTCAGAACCTGCATTGGGGCTATTTCGACGCCGGCCTGGCGCCGGTGATAGAGATCGATTCCGGCGATACGGTCACCCTCCACTGCATCTCGGGCAGTCCCGACGTGATGCCGGGGGAAGGTTTCGAAATCCTGCCCGACCTGGCCCGCCTGCACGCCGAGCGCACGCCGAAGCTACCCGGTCACATCCTGACCGGGCCGGTGGCGGTGAAGGGCGCCCGGGTGGGCGACGTGCTGGAAGTTCGAATTCGCGACGTCCAGCTGCGCCAGAACTGGGGCTACAACGCCATCCGGCCGCTGGCCGGCGCCTTGCCCGAGGACTTCCACGAGACCCGCATTTTGCACATTCCCCTGGACGGCGAGGCCATGGTGGCGAAGCTGCCCTGGGGCGTCGACCTGCCGCTCCGGCCCTTCTTCGGCGTCATGGGCACGGCGCCGCCGGCCGGCTGGGGGGCGGTGACCTCGATCATCCCACGTGCCTTCGGCGGCAACCTCGACAACAAGGAACTGGTGCCGGGTGCCACGCTCTTCCTGCCGGTCTTCGCCGATGGCGGGCTCTTTTCGGCGGGCGACGGCCATGCGGTGCAGGGCGACGGCGAAGTTTGCGTCACCGCCATCGAGACCAGCCTCTCCGGCAGTTTCGAGTTGATCCTGCGCAAGGACCTGGAACTCGCCTTCCCCCGCGCCGAGACGGCGGAACACTACATCACCATGGGGATGAACCCGGACCTGGACGACGCCGCGAAGCAGGCGCTCCGCGATATGATCCGACTGATCCAAGAGCGTTCGAACCTTTCGGCCGAAGACGCCTACACGCTCTGCAGCCTCGCCGCCGACCTTCGGGTGACGCAAATCGTCAACCAGCACAACGGCGTCCACGTCATGCTGGCAAAATCGGCCCTGCACGGCGCGAGCTGACCTCCGCGAATCCCAGCCGTCCGTCGCGGCGCGGGACTGGAACTAGTGGGAATCGAGGTGCGCCGCGTAGACCCGTACCGACTCGTCGAGGCCGCGGCTCGTGTCGATGGTCTCGCGGGTCTCCTCGGCGAAAGGGGTGCGGCTCAGGAGCTCGAACAGCCACTCGGCGCCCTGGTGGAAGGCGGGCGTCACGCCGGCGCCGGCGAAGGTTTTCTGGATCTCTCGCATCTCGCCGATCCAACGTGCGCTATCGGCGGGGATTCGCGGCACCATGGCCTCCATCCGCTCCAGGGCCGGTTGCTGGCTGAACCTCAGTTCCGCCGTCAGTTCCTCGCGGAGCCCCAACGCCTCGGCCGCGATCAGCACCGCCGCTTGCAGCGTAAAAGTGCCCTTGGTCAAGGCGGCGTAACACATCTTGATAGCCGAGGCGCGGCCGATCTCGGTGCCGACCGGCTCGACCCGAATTTCCGGCCCGGCGATCCATTGCATCGCCGAGACGTCGGGGCCGGAGACATAAAAGCGGGTCGCGGCGCCGTGGCCGGGGCCGCGGCCGATGATGCCGGCATCGACGAAGACGGCACCGGTGCCCCGCAACGTCTCGGCGATGGCATGCGCCGTCTCGGGCGATACCGCGTTGCAGTCGGCGAAGACGGGGCTGGCACCAGCGCTGCGCATCGCATCCGCCACCGCGCGGGCGTTCGCCACCGCCGCCTCGGGCGGCAGGATCGAGAGCACCAGATCGGCGGCGCGAACGACGCTTTCGAGATCCGGCAAATCGCGGATCGCCGCCCGCCGCGCGAACGCCCGCGTCCCGGCGCTACGCCCGGCCAGGCAGGTGACGACGTCGTGGCCGAGCTCGCCGAGCGCGCGCCCGACCGCGTGACCCATGTCGCCCGGGCTCAGAATAGCAATCGTCCGAGGCGTCATGCCCTTCCTCCCCTGTCCGGCCTTAGCCAGCTTGCGGCAGGGGAGCCCAAAAGCGGCTATCCTGCAAGTCCCATGTCGGAAGGATCCACAGTGATGCTGGCCGTCGAAGCGATCCGGCGGCCCGGCCTGGAGCCGGTATCGTTCACGCTCGACGCAGGCGAATGCATCGCCGTGCGCGGCCCATCGGGGGGCGGCAAGTCTTTGTTGTTGCGCGCGCTCGCCGATCTCGATCCGAGCGACGGCAACGTTCGGCTGGGTGGGACATCGCGCGAGGCCCTTTCCGGGCCTGCCTGGCGGCATCGGGTGACTTATCTCGCGGCCGAGTCGGGCTGGTGGGCGGAGCGGGTGGCGGCGCACTTCACGAATTGGCCGGCAGCGCTGACGATCGCCCGGCGGTTGTTGCTGCCGGCGGAGATCGGCGAAGCGCCGATCCAGCGGCTCTCCACCGGCGAGCGTCAGCGACTGGCGCTGATCCGCGCCCTGGTACAGGCACCCGAGGTGTTGCTCTTGGACGAGCCGACGGCGGCGCTGGACGAGGCGGCGACGGCGGTGGTCGAAGCCTTGGTGAGCGAGCATCTGGGGCGAGGTGGCAGCGCCCTTTGGTCGACCCACGACGCGGCCCAAGCAGGGCGCCTGGCCCGCCGCGCGCTATGGCTGGAGGGCGGCATGGCCCGCGAGGCAGCACCATGAACTATATCTCGCTCGGCTATGGCGACCTGGCCTTGGCGGCGGTGCTGGTGCTCGCTAACGCGGCGCTGTCACTGGTCCTCGAGCTCGGCCTGGCGCGCCGGTTCCTGATTGCGGCGACCCGAATGGCGGTGCAGTTGAGCCTCCTCGGCCTGGTGTTGAAGGTGCTGTTCCAGAATGTCTCGCCGCTTTGGACGGGCCTCGCCGCGCTCGCCATGGTGTTGTTCGCCGGGCGCGAGATCCTGGCCCGACAGGAACGACGCCTGACCGGCTTTTGGACCTATGGCCTGGGCACGGGTGCGATGTTGTTCGCGGCAATGCTGGTCACCGTCTTCGCGCTCACCACCCAAGTGCAGCCAGAGCCCTGGTACGATCCGCGCTACGCCCTGCCATTGCTCGGCATGGTGCTCGGCAACACCATGACCGGGGTCTCGCTCGGCCTGCATCTGCTCTCGACTGGCCTGGTGCGGGAGCGGGCGGCGGTCGAGGCGCAGTTGGCGCTCGGCGCCAGCCGTCGCCGGGCGACCCTGCCGGTGGTCCGTGGCGCGCTTAGCGGTGCCTTGATCCCGATCGTCAATTCCATGGCCGCCACCGGCCTGGTCTCGCTGCCGGGGATGATGACGGGACAGATCCTGGCCGGCGTCGCGCCGGAAGAAGCGGTCAAGTATCAGATGATGGTAACTTTCCTGATCGCCGGCGCCACCGGCCTCGGCGCCGTCCTGGCGGTGATGGGCGGCCTCTATCGCCTGACCGACCGGCGCCACCGCCTCCGCCTCGACCGCCTGCACGAGGCCCGCGGCTGAAATCGTTTGGGAACAGAGGGTAGCGACCGCCAATGACGAATTTTCCAAGCCGAACCGAGACTGCCCGCCTCGATGACGGCGATTCCCTGGCCGGCTGTCGCGCCGCCTTTCGGCTGCCCGACGGCATCCTCTATTTCGACGGCAATTCATTGGGTGCCCTCTCCGAGGCGGTGGTGGAACGGCTGGGAAGGGTGGTCGAAGAGGAATGGGGCCGGGATCTCATTCGGAGCTGGAACGCACACGACTGGATGGGCCTACCGGGCCGGGTCGGCGACCGGATAGCACCACTGATCGGCGCCCAGCCGGGCGAGGTGGTGGTCACCGACTCGACCTCGATCAACCTCTTCAAGGTGCTGGCGGCGGCGCTCGCCCTTCGGCCCGGGCGGCGCTACATCCTCTCCGACGAGGCCAACTTTCCGACCGATCTCTATATGGCCGAGGGCCTGGCCCGGCTCGTCGGCACCGAGGTCGAACTCAGGTTGGTCGCGGCTGAGGCCATTCCGGCGGCACTCGGGTCGGATGTCGCCGTGGTCATGGCGAGCCACGTCGACTATCAGAGCGGCCGGATCCGCGATCTCGCCGGCATCACCGAAGCGGCGCACGCGACGGGTGCCCTTACGGTCTGGGACCTGAGCCACAGCGTCGGGGTGCTGCCGATCGACCTGAATGGCGCCGGAGTCGATCTCGCCGTCGGCTGCACCTACAAGTTCCTGAACGCGGGCCCTGGCGCGCCGGCCTTCCTCTATGTCGCCGAACGTCTGCAGGGGGAAATCGAGAACCCCTTGAGCGGATGGATGGGAGACACAGCACCTTTCGAGTTCCAGACCAGTTACCGGCCGGCGCCGGGGCTGGCGCGCATGCTGTCGGGCACCCCGCCCATTATGTCGATGGTGGCGCTCGACGCGGCCCTCGACGTCTTCCAGGGAATCGATCTCGAAGCGGTTCGCGCCAAGGCGGTTCGGTTGACCTCGCTTTTCGTCGAGCTGGTGGAGGCGCGTCTCGGCGGGGCCGGCCTGGTCTTGGCGAGCCCCCGCGAGGCGACGGCGCGCGGTGCCCAGATCTCGTTCCGGCACGACGAGGGTTATCCGATCATGCAGGCCTTGATCGCCCGTGGCGTGATCGGCGACTTCCGCGCCCCCGACATCCTGCGCTTCGGCTTCGCGCCGCTCTATCTCCGCTTCGTCGACGTCTGGGACGCTGTCGAGGTTCTGGCCGAGATCATGGACCAGGATTTTTGGGACGACCCCCGATACCGGCGACGCCTGGCCGTGACCTGAAGACGGCGACCAGGGCCAGCGCCACCAGGCCCTCCCCGGCCATGATGGCGAGCGCCGGACCGACGCCCAGCCAATCGGCCAGCAGACCGACATGTAGCATGCCCAAGGGCCCGAATCCGATCGCCACCGCAAGCCAGCCCATGGCCCGGCTTCGCATCTCCGCCGGGGCCGAAGCGAGAACCAAGGTCGACTGCATCGAACCGAAGCCGGCGGCCCCGAAGCCACCCACGAACAGGACCAGAAGCGACGCCGCGAACTGACCCGACCAGGCGAAAATCTCGACGCTGGCGACGAACAGTATCGAGCCGAAAAGAAAAAGCCCGGAGTAATGGCGCGGTCGGACCAGGGCCGCGATCAGCAGCGAGCCCAAAAGGGCGCCGAAGGCTTGCGAGGCCATCAGGAAGCCGATCGGAAAGGCGGAGAGCTGCAAGACCTCGCGCCCGACGACCGCGACCATGGCGAGATAGGGGAAGCCGAACAGGTTGACGATCGCGGTAATCAGCAGCACCGCCAGGATGGCACGTTCGCCGCGGACGTAGCGCAAGCCCTCGAGCAATGTGGCGAGAACACGTTCCGATCGTGGCGGTCGCTCGCCTTGGTGATGGCGCACGCCGACCGCCATCGCCAAGCCGACGAGCACGAGGCCGGTACTCAACGTATAGGCGCCATCGAGGCCGATGATCTCATAAAGGATGCCACCGGCGAGCGGCCCGACCACCCGGGTCGCGTTGGCGGTGGCGGAATCGAGACCCATGGCGCTGCCCAACCGCTCCAGCCCCGCGATCTCGCCCAGCATGGTCCGCCTGACGGTGTGCTCGGTCGACCAGACCACGCCGTGCGCGAAGGCGCCGAGCGCGATTTGCCAAAGCGCGATTTGGCCGCTCCAGGCGAGGCCGGCGAGCGTCGCCGAGACCAGCGCGGTGATGGCCATGCCGCCGGCGAACAGACGCTTACGGTCGACGCGCGCCGCCAAGGTGCCGACCAGGGTGCCGAAAAGCAGCACCGGCAGCGCCCTGAGCATCGTCATCAAGGCGACCAGGAAAGCGGAGCCGGTGCTCTCGAAGACGAAGACGCCGATCGCCAGGATTTCGAGCCAACGCACCGTGTTGCCACAGGCACCGGCAATCCAGAGGCGGCGGAAGTCGCGCTCGGCAATCAGCGAGATCGGGCCGGTCAGCATCAATAGAGGCGTTCCAGGGTGAGGTGGGATAAATCGACGAAAGCGACGCCCTAGGATAGGTGGGACACCACCACGATGCCAGATGCAGCCCAATCCCTTCCGGATCACCCCCGTTCGCGGATGCGAACTCACCTCGCGCCATGACGTGGGCACGCCACGGCGATGGGCGTGACGTTGTAGAGATTTACCGATCAACAAGGCGTGTCCGACATGGTAGCGTAGACGGGCTGGGAGGATGCCATGCGCCTCGTCATTGTCCTGTTCTTGGTCTTGTCATGCCTGCTCGCGAGCCCGAGCTGGGCGCAGACGATCGACTTCGGGCGCTACCATGCGCTGGTCATCGGCATCAACGACTACAAGCACCTGCCGAAACTGAAGACCGCGGTCAACGACGCCAGCGCGGTGCACGACATGCTGAGCCGCGAATACGCCTATGAATCGAGGCTGCTGTTGAACCCGAACCGGGCGCAGCTGGTGAAGGCGCTGGACGATCTCCGGGCCGAGCTGACCGAAAAGGACAACGTGCTGATTTTTTATGCCGGGCACGGTTATCTCGACCGGCCGACGGACGAAGGCTTCTGGCTGAGCACCGAGGCCGAGGAGGACAGCCAGGTCGAATGGGTTTCGATCTCCTCGGTGACCCGGCTTCTGAAGGCATCGTCGGTCAAGCACGCACTGGTGGTGGCGGACAGCTGCTATTCCGGGGTCTTGGTGCGGGACGCACCAGTTCTGCTCAAGGTCGGCGCCGAGCGCGAGGCGGAGCTTCGGCGGATCGCCGGGAAGCGGGCGCGCAAGGCACTGACCTCTGGTGGGCTGGAGCCGGTCAACGACGGCGGCGGCGACGGTCATTCGGTATTCACCCGGGCCTTTCTGGACGCACTGCGGGGCAACCAACGGATCATCGACGGCTTCCAGCTTTATCGGGAGCTGCGCCAGCAGGTGGTGCTGAATGCCGAGCAGACGCCGCAGTATTCCGATATCCGTTTCGCCGGCGACGAGGGTGGTGACTTCCTCTTCGTGCCGATGCAGACCCGGCCGGTGGTCGAGGTTGCGGCGACGCCGGTATCGCCCGGGCGGGTGCAGAACGACGAGCCGAGCGCACGGCGCATCGAGTTCGCCTTCTGGCAGGCGGTTCAGGGCAGCAAGCTGGCGGCCGATTACGAGGCATATTTAACAACCTATCCGAATGGCGCCTTCGCGCCGCTGGCACGAAATCGCCTGCGAGTGCTCGAGACCACGGCCAGCGTCATCACGCCCACCAAGCCCGCCGTGGCCGAGAAGCCTGCCGTGGCCGAGAAGCCGAAACAGACGACAGTCGCGTTGGAGCCGGTAGAGGCGAGTTATGTCACGGTGAAGAGAGCGAATGTCCGCGCCGAGCCGACGATCAATTCGAGAAAGGCGGCCTCGTTGCCGGTCGGGACGGAGGTCTATGTGCCTGGCCGGACCATGGACGGTAAATGGCTTTGGATCGAACGCGACGACGAAGCGCTGGGGTACGTCTATGCGCCGTTGTTGCAGGAGAAGGGCGACTGGCAAAAGGCGAGACGCGAGTCGGAGGCTACGGAAAGAAAACGTTCCAAATCGGCCAGCCGGGAAGCCGAGGAACGGGCGCGAAGGCGGGCCGAGGCCGAACGGGAGGCCGAGGAGCGGACACGAAGGCAAGCCGAGGCGGAGCGCGACGCGGCGGAGAGAGCGCGACGGCAAGCCGCGGCGGAGCGTCGGCGGCGACTTGAAGAAGAGCGTCTGCTAGAGCAAGAGGAAGCAGAGCGCGTGCAAGCGCAAGAGAAAGCCGCTGCCGCCGCCAAGCAAGTGGCGCTGAACGTTCCTAAACAACCGAAAGCTCCGAGAAGTTTGGACGGGAGTTGGCGTCTCTCGGTCGATTTGACCAGCGCTATGGCCGGCAATCTCGGTAGTGCTGAAAAGGTCATTTCGATCGTCAATGGAAAGTATTCGGGCAGCAACATCAGCAATGGGACGATCGTCGTTTGGCTGAAAATACGGACCGTCGGCGACACCATGCAGGGGAGCCTGGGGATTTCTCCGGCCCCCAATTGGCATGACATAAACCTCGATCTCAACGACACGGTCAAAGGCGACCGGTACGAGCAGAGGTTCCCCGTCACCGCCGTCGACCAGAGTGCCGGCTACGGGGGCAACATGTACGATGCCATCGTGCGGTTTCGTCTCGAAAGGGCGGATTGACGAAAGCGACTCCCTCGGATAGGTGGGACAGCGTAGCGATGCCCTATCGTTCTATTGCGGCCTCCCCCCGCCGCTCCGCGCGGCCGAGATCGAGGCGTTTGAGCCGGAAAGCCAGCAAGGCTGCCTCCACCGCATAGCCCGCCATCCAGCCGAGCAGGCCGATGACCGCTCCGTTGACCGTCGCGAAGAGCAGTATGGCGCTCGAGATCAGTGCGGCCACGCCGATCCTGGAGGCGCCGCTCACGGCCATCATCGTGGTGTCGCGAACCCCCGCCAGCAGGCCGCGGAAAAGTGCCGAATAGGCCCAGGCAGCCGACATCAGGAAGGCGAGTTTCAAGGCCGGCGCGCAATAATCGCGAAGCTCCGCTTGCAAGCCCATGGCGTCGACCAGGACGAATTCCTCGAGCGGCGTGTGGAACAGCACGAAACCGACCAGGCCGAAGAACCCGATCAGATGCAGGGTGAAAACAAAGAGCGGCCGACGGTCGGAGATCGTCCGCACCAAGGTCTGTGCGGTCTGCACCAGATTGCGCATGGGGCTCATCATCAGGCTGACCAGCCCATAGATTATGTTGAACGCGGCCAGCGCCAAATCCGGGTTCGCCAACAAGCCGAGAAAGACGCTGATCACCGTCACCACGCCCATCTCGGCCGACGCATTCATCATCAACGGCCAGGAGAACCGCCACTGCCGGCGAAAACTCGGCGGCGCCTCCATGCCTGGCTCCGAGCCTTCCGGCATCCGGCGGAAGAGGCTTTGCGCGAAGACGAAGGCCACCGCCGTTTCCATCGCCATGCAGATCACCAAGGCCGCGGCGCCAACCGCGGCACCGTCCAGAAACAGCGGCAACACCACCAAGGATCCGGCCAGCGAGGCGAGCCGCACGAGAGTGGCGACGGCGATCAGCATGGTCCGCTGGTGCATCAAAATCAGACCGAAGCAGATCGAGCGCGTGATCAGGATCGGCACGCTCAACGACAACAGGAAGATCGCCGATTTCGCTTGCGCCACGACCGCGTCGCTGGCCCCGAAAAGCCCACCGAAGGCCCAGTCGCCAAGGGCCGTGAAGGCGATCGCTTGCGCCACCAGCCAAGGCAAAGCCACGATCAGCGCCATGAAACGCACCAGCCGACCGAGGACACGGCGGGTCTTCAGATAGGCGAGCGTCAGCAGGGCACACGCCTCGGTACCGCTAGCGAGCGCGAAATAGAGGGTGAAGGCGAGATGAAAAGCGGCCAGCGTGACATTCTGATCGGGCGAGCGCGCCAGCGCCGCATTGATGACCGATTTCGAGATCATGTTGAGCTCGGTCATGAAGATGAGCGGCACGAAAAACCGATAAGCGGTGCGGAGCGTGACGTCGTCGGTCATGCGAATAGCCCCGCCGAAACGCGAAATGGTTCTACCGCTCCGACGGCCCCGCGCGGGCTTCGGAGAAGCGAGACACCATGACTCCGACCGATTTCACTCGCGCCGCTACGCTGGACAATCGACTGGCTGGGATCGTCGTCTCGCAAGCGGGATCGCGCCGCCCGGCGCTACCAGTTGTTTCGCAGTTCGCGGAGTTTCACGAATACCGTCCTCGGGCCCGGCGCCTCGCCGATCTCGGGGAAATTCTCGTGCAAACGCGCGATCACGCTCGGGTTTCGCAGCCGGAAGAAGGTGTTGATCTCGCGCTCCAGCGCCAGGGTCGTGAGCATCGCGTCGTCGGGATCCTGACCCTCCAGCTCCGCCAGCAGCGACTTGGCCCGCGCATTGTCCGGCTCGCGGTCCAGGGTGAATTCCAGGTTGTTCTGGATGTAGTCGTGCCCCGGATAGATCAGGGTATCCTCCGGCAGCTTCTCGAGCTGCGCCGTGAAGGTGTCGTACAGCTCGTTCGGATGGCCGCCGTTGTGGCAGTTTCCGGCACCGGCGTTGAAGAGAGTATCGCCGCAGACCAGTGCCGGCTGCTCGGTCCTGGACAAGAGACAGACGTGGCTCATGGTGTGGCCGGGAGTGTCCAGCGCCTCCAGCTCCACCGTCCGCCCGACCTTGACGACGTCGCCGGCGCCGAGGCCTTGGTCCATGCCCGGAATCTTGTCCTTGGCGTTGGCATGCGCCAGCAACTTGGCGCCGGTGGCGGCGATGACGGCACCGTTGCCGCCGATGTGGTCGCCATGCTCGTGCGTGTTCAACACCTGGGTGATCTCCCAGCCCTTGGCCTTGGCCCGGCCGAGGCACTTCTCGTGGTCGAGCGGATCAATCGCCATGGCCTCGCCCGTCTCCGGGCAAACGATCAGATAATTAAAATTTCGGTAGGCGTTGCCTGTCCAGATCTGCTCGACGATCACGGTTGCCTCCATTCGCTGAGTTGCGGTCGGTCATTCTAGCCCGCTTGCCCGCCGCCCTCAAACGGCCGCCGGCTGATGGGCGATGTACGGGGATTTGTGTCAGTGCGTCTTCGGCTGCTTCATGAATTCGAAACGGCTGGCCGAGCGGATGACGGATTCCAGGACCTGCTCGTCACGCTGCACGGAGAGCTGCACGTCGACCCCGGCCTCGCCCAGCGCCCAGACGCTGCGCAGCATTTCCGCCAGGCTGGAAACCGGCCTGCCGGCGATGCGGACGACCAGATCGCCGACCTGGATGCCGACCTTTTGCGCCGGGCCGCCGTCGGCCAGACCCGCGACCACGAGATGGCCTTCCATCTCGGTCGTGAACATGCCGAGCCAGGGGCGCGCCGGGCGGTTGACCCGCCCCATCGTCAAGAGGTCCGACATGATCGGCTTCAACAGGTCGATCGGCACGAACATATTGCCACGGACCGAGTCCTGGCCGGGCAGCGCGTCTTGCACGTAGAGCGAGCCGATCCCGGCGAGGCGACCGTCCTTGCCGATCAGCGCCGTGCCGCCCCAGTTGGGATGCGGCGGTGCCGTGAAAATCGCTTCGTCCAGGAGATATTCCCAATAGCCGGCGAATTCGCGCCGGGAGACAACCTGCGCCACCATCGATTGGCGTGCCCCGCCATGGCCGCCGACGACTACTTGCTCGCCGACCTCCAGGCTTTCGGAATCGCCGATCTGAATGGGGCGGACGTCCAACGGCTCGACCGTCCGGACCAGACCGAAACCGGTGTCGTTGTCGTACCCGACCAGATTGCCGTAGGCGACCTTGCCCTTGTTGTCGGCGAGCGTGATCATCTCGGCCTCGGCGATCAGGTAGCCAATGGTCAGGACCAGACCATCGTCGCCGATCAGGATGCCGTGGCCCTCGCGCTCGGTGCCCAGCGTGTTCGCGGTGAAGGCGTCCTCCGGGATCTCGGAGCGAAGCGAAAGCACCGATTCGAGCGCCGCCGCCAAGTCGAACTCATAATTCTCGGGCTTGGGCCTCGAATCGTGCGAGATTTCGGGCGCGAGCAACTGCATCGCCGAATGGAGCCGGTAGCCGTTGGCTTGCTTGATCTCGCTCATCGTCACTCGAATTCGATGTTGGGAGGCGCTCTGCCGTTCGGAGCACCTCGCTTAAGCTAACCCTTCGCTCACCGCCGAGCAATCGGCCAGAGGGCCATTCCCAGCACCGCCTCGAGCTCGGCCAACGCCTGCGCCGGCGTCGTCACTTTGATCGTCGCCATGCCCATGGCCCGGGCCGGTTTCAGGTTGACGCCGAGGTCGTCGAGGTAGACCGCCCGCGCGGGCGCAACACCCAAGGCCTCGCAGGCGATTTCGTAGAAGCGGGGCTCGGGTTTGCGGATGCCGACCTTGCTCGATTCCACCACGACGTCGAAGCGCGTCATGATCCGGGCGATCTCCGCCACGACCTCCGGCTCCCGCGCCATCCCGGGGCCGGCCCCGGTTCGTGCATTGTTGGTCAGGCAGGCGGTCTTGTAGCGGGCCTTGATGCGTTCCAGCGCCGCCACCATCTCCGGGCGGACCCGGCCCGACAGGCAGGCCAGAACGCGCCCCGCATCGAGCCGCCGGCCGGCGGCGGCGGCCTCGGCCTCGAACAGCTCGGAAAACTGCTCGACATCGAGCTCGCTGCGCTCCAGTCGGGCCCAGGCGTTGGTGTCGGCGTTGCTGGCGTTGAGCCGGCGGATGAAATCCCGAGGCAGGTCCGCCTCGGCCTCGTAACGGTTGAAAGCCTCGAAGGGACTGGTGGTGAAGACGCCGCCGAAATCGAACAGGACGGCCTCGACGGAGGGGCGCTGGTTCATTCCTCGGGCTTGAAGTCGAGGGCGGCCGAGTTCAGACAATATCGCAATCCGGTCGGCGCCGGCCCGTCGGGGAAGACATGGCCGAGATGGGCATCGCAACGCTCGCACAGCACCTCGGTGCGTCGCATGCCGTGGCTCAGGTCATCCTCCTCGCGTACCGGGGCACCTTCGATCGGGGCCCAGAAGCTCGGCCAGCCGGAGCCCGATTCGAACTTCGTTCCGGCATCGAAAAGACTGGTGCCGCAACAGACGCAGGCGAAGACGCCAGCACCCTTGGCGCCCAACAGGGCACCGGTGAAGGCGCGCTCGGTCGCTTTCAAACGGGTCACCTGGAATTGTTCCCCGGTCAGCTGCGCCCGCCATTCCGCCTCGCTCTTGACGACTTTCTCGCTCATCACCCCACCCCTCTCGAAACCATCGTCACTCGGCGCGCCGCTTGCGCAATTCTTTGCGGACCCGCTTGATCTGCTGGCTGACGGACACCGGCAAAATCGAGGTCGCATCCAGGTCGCGGTCTTCGTAGACGTCGCCGTCGGGATGCTCCCCGGCCCAGGCCGCGATCGCCTCGTCTCGTTGTCGCAGCAAGATCCCGATCTGCGGGCGAAACAGTCTGACCATCGCCGTGATCCACCGATTGGTCGGCCAGGACGGAAAGGCGTGATCGATATCGAATTTCGCCACCATCTCGATCATGTCTGCCGCCGCATAGAAGGTCTCGCCCGTAACCCAGCGGTTGGTGGTGAAGAGATGGGTCGGATAGCCATGCTTGTCCATGGCGACGGCGATGAGGTGGCAGAGCGCGTCCTCGCCGCTGGGCCATTCCTCCTCGCCGTCGTAAGGCAGCGGTTGAACGCCGGGCGGAAAGCCGCCCGAACGCAGGAAAGTATGGAAATGACCATGCTCGCCGGTCTCGCCACGGTGGGCGTGGTAATAATATTGGGAGTTGCTCTCGTCGTCGAAAACGTCACCGTCGGGATAGTGGTCCCACTCGTAGAAGGTCCCCTGCCCGTCCAGAACCTCGCCGACCACGTTGGCGTCGACCTTTCGAAGCACCCGATAGCATTCCTCGATCTCGGCGCCGGCCTCCAGCATTTCTTCCAAATCGTCCCGCGACAGCTCGTCGAATACGGACACGTCTCCGCCTCCACGCTCGCCCACGGCCGTCTTCGCCCCCATGGCTGCATTCTCTAACATCATTCACGCACCAATCGAAAGCCGATCAGGATGTGTTTCAGGTGTTCCGGTCGGGAATGGCGGGCGGCGGGCCGACAAATGCCGCAACCCTTGTCGTCCCATGAGCCACCCTTGACGATATAGCGCCCGGCACCGCTGGCGGTCGCCGTCCACTCGAAGACCTGACCCGCAGCATCCACCAGGCCGAAGGGGCTGGAACCGCCCGCAAAGCTGGCGACGGCGGTGGTGTCGAAAGGACCCTGGTCGTGGCTGTTGAGGCGTCCCGGCTCGAACCCATCGCCCCAGGGAAAGCGCCGGCCGTCGCTGCCGCGTGCCGCCTTCTCCCATTCCGCCTCGCTGGGCAGGCGCCAGCTCCGGCCGGTCCGGGCGGTCAGCCACCGGGCATAGCCGCGAGCGTCGGCATGGCTCACCAGAACCACGGGATGGGCTTCGCGGCCGGCTGGTGGCCTCCCCCCGCTCCAGGCATGGCGGCGGGTGCGGCCATAGGGGTGGATCAGGCCATAGCCCTTCCAGACCGCCCGGCCGACATCGGGCGCGGGGTACTGGCTCGCCACCACGAAGGCAGCGTATTGGGCGTTGGTGATCGGCGTGCGGGTGATCTGGAAATCGGCAAGCGTCGCCGTTGTCCGTTTCGGCTCGTCCTCGTACCATTGCCTCTCGCGGGTAACGCTATGGCCATAGGCGGCCTCGTCCAGGCGATAGGCTGCCTCGCGCTCGGCCCGGCCGGAGCCGAGGACAAATGAGCCAGCCGGGATCCGAATGACCTCCGGTACCGTCACCGACCCCGCCTCGACCGCCTGGGCCATCATTTGGGTCGCCAGTACGGCGGTGAGCAGCACGGCTCGTCGCGGTCCCATCCTCACCTCTCGTTCGATCGCCGCCAAGAACTCCGAAGTATATGGCGAAGCAAATCCGTATTGCGTCGCAACATCACGGACTGTTTACAAACGGGCTCTAGTCTCGTGAACGGATTATCGGCACCTATTAGGGCCCCGGCACTGATGCCGGTGGAAACAATGGACACGCAAACGTGTCATTCGATTCAGGAGGTCGGGCAATGAGCTCTCACAAAATCAAATTACTTTCAGGCACCTTCGTCCCAGCGGTCTTGAGCGCGTCGATCGCCGCCGCGGCAAGCCTGGCCGCAACCCAAGCAACCGCCAGCCAAGGCAACGGCCTGGAAAATCCGACGGCGCAGACGAGGTCGGACGGCGGTTTGATCCGGGTCGCGGGCTGCGGCGCCAAGAAAGCCTGTGGCGCCTGCAATCCCTGCAAGGCCGCGAAGGGCTGCAATCCCTGCGCCGCCAAGGGCTGTAACCCTTGCGCCGCCAATGGCTGCAATCCGTGCGGCGCGAAGAAAAAGGGTTGCAACCCCTGCGCCGCCAAGAAGTAGCCGGTCCCGTCGCATCGATAGGACGGCCCGAGAGATGCCGGCATCATCCCTGGGAGAACCGGGGCGATGCCGGCGGCCTCGGTCACGGGCCGGTCCTGTCGATCGAGCCGGTTCGAAAACCGACCATGTGCAACGCAGCATCACTCAGGTTTGACGATGCGTGATCTCGGGCCCCGCCCCGAACACGCCGCCGATCGCCGGGCGATCGACCGTAACAAGAAGCGAGGAGGCTAGGATCTTGAATTCCCATAAGACAAAACTGCTATCGGGCAGCGTGATCCAGATGTTCGTCGGCGCCGGCTTGGCCGCGGGCGGCATGGCGGTGGTGGTGGACGCGAGCTTCGCCGGCACCGGCGCGCGCGGTGACAAGGGCAATCCCGCCGCCGTCGCCAAGCCCGGGGACGGCCTGGTCCGCATCGCCGCCTGCGGCGCAAAGAAAGGCTGCAATCCCTGCGCCGCGAAGGGCTGTAACCCATGTGCGGCGAAGAAGGGTTGCAACCCGTGCGCCGCGAAAAAGGGCTGTAATCCGTGCGCCGCGAAGGGCTGCAACCCCTGCGCCGCGAAAAGCTGTAACCCCTGCAATCCATGTGGCGGCGCGGCAAAGGCAAGCTCGGCCAAGTGTCAGGTTCCGAGGCTGGTGACGGCCGCCCTCGCCAATCCCTGCGCGGCCAAGAAGAGCTGCAACCCGTGTGCGGCAAAGAGCTGCAACCCCTGCGCCGCCAAGAGCTGCAACCCGTGCGCCGCGAAGAAGGGTTGCAACCCGTGCGCGGCAAAGAGCTGCAATCCGTGTGGGCCGTGCAGTGCCGCCGC
>PVBE011913649.1_pt1 | contig 25522 bp, 19 predicted proteins | sample 1631181 | NCBI WGS metagenome assembly PVBE01 (sample SAMN08397723, study PRJNA350692) | Marine metagenome, whole genome shotgun sequencing project. | isolation source: water | place: Pacific Ocean | collected 2012-04 | reverse complement strand
TATAACTTGAAAACCGTCTCTTAGCAGATCGGCTCTTCTGTCCGAATTACTCTGACGACGTACACAGTGAGGGTAAGAATGCAAAGTGGACGCGAGATCGCGTCGTGACTGAGACGGGTATTCAACATCGCTCTAAACCTCCTCTCGAGAGTAGATGAACGGGCCATCGCCACAGCTGAAGACCATGGCCGTTCGGAAATGTTTAGGGTCCGTGCAAGGGCCAGAAGATGGGCAGCATACTCTGATCTCACCCCGCCAAACTTCAGTACGGCGTCGTCGCACGCATGCTCGCCTACCTGCCGCAAACGGCCACAGGCAATCCAAAGCAGTGGGTTGAACCAGTAGACCGCCCGCAGTAACTCAGCCACCATCTGCACAAACCAGTCGTTACGCCGGACATGCGCCAACTCATGGCACAGTACAAACCGCACGCGTTCCTCTTCCCAATCGCTGGCTCCTACGGGTAGGAGTATCTTCGGTCGCAGAACTCCCCAAGTGACCAACATTGCAGGGTGGTGGCTCTGAAGGACCTGGACGCGACGGCTGAGGCCGTAGGCGCGGGCGACTTCTTCGACAAGCCGCAACCATTTTCTGTCTTGGATGGGGCCCGAACTTGAGGCCAGCCAGGTCAAACGCCCAAGCCCGCTGACCAACATCGTCAAGCTAACCAAGAAGCCCACCCCCCAGACGAAGCCGAAGAACCGGAAAGGCACGGGGGAGAGGCCGGAATCTGGGGTTCCTTTGACCGTCTCATTCGAGCCGTCTGTGGATCTTGCGGATAACTCCTCAATTGGTGCTGACGACTCAACTGGTAACAGGGCTTTCAGATTCAACTCCCAAGCGGGAACCACGATTCCAAGCCAGGGCATTACAGCAGCACAAAAAATTGCGGCTGCCAGAACCCAGTGTCGAAAAGCGGCTGATTGTCTCCGCATCAAACCCATCGCAGTCAGGGCAATCAGGAGGATGACCGACACTTTGATCGTAGAGTCCAGAAGAAATGTCACCGCTCTCCTTCCGTTCTTGCTTTCTCGACCAACTCGGCAATGCGTTTAAGTTCTTCCTGGGAGTGTTGCTTACTGACGCCACCGAGCAACGCTGCGACGACCTTTTCTGTTGAGCCGTCGAAGAAAGTCTCCACTAAATGCTTCAGCGCCGATTTCCTCACTGCATGACGGGGCAGTGCCGGCACGTAAATGAAACGGAGACCTTCTTCCTCATGGCGGACGTGCCCTTTCCGCTCTAGCACGCGCAATTGGGTGCGTACCGTGGAGTAGCTTGGATCACCCGAGAGCTCTTCCAGTACCCTTCCCACGGTGGCAGGTCCCAAGCGGTAAAGGATGTCCATTATCTGCCTTTCGCGACGGCTCAGACTGGAGTGGAATGATTTTGTCATAGTGTTATTTTTATACCATGTCTGGCACAAAACTAGCATTATGAGTGACAGCTGTCAAGCAATAGCTGAAGGCCGCGTGGGCCGGTATTTCAATCATTCGGAAAAAGAGTAATGAGCCGCATTCGGTAGTACGATCTGCCATTCCCCAGAAACGCCGTTCGGGTCAGTGCATCCACAGCGCTTCGAGGCGGTCTCAAGGGCTTGGAACAAAGCGACGGTGAGTGGTGTCTAATTGGTACTGTGACCCGGAGGCGTGCGATGAAACCATCGATTAAGACGGTTGTCCTTGGCCTATTCTTATCGGGATTGACATTTGCACGCAGTGCGGAAGCGCAGGGACTAACCATAGTACAAGTTGATGATCCTGGTGTCTCACTGACACAATTCGATCCGAGCGTACATCCAGTTTTTGCACCGTTGTTTCAACAAGAAGGATGGGCCTGGCTACGTCAGCACGCGTTGATCGTGACGAATGATTCAGATTTGGATGTTGTTGCACTGACGGTCACGTGGTCTTTCACGGATAGCGGCGGCAAGACTTCATCGTTCAAAGTTTCTAGTGACAGCTTTCTCTTCAGTCGGGCGCCCGTAGTTCGCGCTCGAATGGAGGCCGTTGTAACACCAAGCGGGTTCTATCGGAGCATTCAGCGGAGTGGCACAATCGGCGGCAGAAGGTCTCCGGGAGGCCGCACTCGCCTTGAACGTGCATCCAGCATTACTGTCAGTTTGGATGCAGTCGTTTTCGGGGACGGACTCGTCGTTGGTCCAGACGAGACCGGAACCGTTGATTCCCTTGAAAGCAGACGGATTGCTGCCCAAACAGTCGCTCAAAGCGTTCGGGCTGCTATTGTCGCCCGGCGGGATGTTTCAGCTGAGATATCAAGACTCTTGACTCGACCGGCCATGAACTCAGAAAATATTTTGATTATGCGTTTTGCACGCTCGATGCAAACCGGGCCCACCCCAAGAACAGTTGACGACGTTTTGCTCAACCAATTGTCCAATCTTCCGGAGTTGCCTCCGTTCTACAGGAGGGTTGGCGGCCAGTAGCACGTCGCCTCATCTGCGGAGCTATACAAATTGTTCGTCCTTTTTCGTAGTAGATCCCTTCTGCCGCGCAGAGTGGTGTCCCAGCAAGTGGTGTGTGAAGATGCGCCGGAGAAGAGCGTGAGGGCGTAACCCGAGTGGTCTTCCCCGACGCGGCCGCCGAAATCAGGTGGTCACTGTTTTATCAGGACGGATATCGACTCGGAAGCGTGTTTTGGTAAGATGTCCTATTGAAAGGTCCAGGGTATATCAATCTATCTCATTCATTCATATAGTTCATCCACGAGAGGGCAAGGCACATGGCGTTTACCGCGAAGAATCGGACAGTCGAAAAGATCGGCGTAATCGGATCCGGGCAGATCGGCCCGGACATCGCGCTTTATTTCACGAAGGTACTGGAGCCACACGGCGTGCCGGTGGTCGTAGTGGACGTCTCGGAACAGGCGTTGGCTGCGGGACGGAAGAAAGTCGAAAAGAAGATCGACAGGGGCGTGAAGAGCAAGGCGTTCAAACCCGACCAGGCAGAGCGCATGCTCGGCAACCTGACTTTCACTTCGGACTACAGCGCTCTTTCCGGTGCCAGCCTGATCATCGAGGCTGCTACTGAGGACCTGGCTATCAAGCACAAGATCGTCGCACAACTCGAGACTCTGGTCGGCGAGGACACGGTCATCGCGTCGAACTCCTCGCACATGGAGCCCGAGGTCATCTTCGCGGAAGCTCGGAATCCGGGCCGCTGCACCGTCATCCATTACTTCTTTCCCGCCGAGCGTAACATCGTGGTCGAGGTCGTCCCGGGCAAGGACACAGACCCTGCCCTGGGCGACTGGCTGCTGGACTTCTACGAGGCCATCGGCAAGGCACCCGTAAAGGTCGGCAGCCGCTACGGCTACGCGATCGACCCGATCTTCGAGGGCCTTTTCCAGGCCGCGGCGATGGGTGTGGAATCGGGCTGGGGTTCGGTCAAGCAGGTCGACACAATGTGCGCCAAGTCGCTGGGCCTCGGGGTCGGTCCGTTCATGGCCATGAATCTGACGGGCGGCAACCCGATTGTCGCGATCGGTCTCGATCATTACACAGAGAAGATCAACGGGTGGTTCCGGTCGCCTGAGATCCTGAAGAAACAGCTTGAGAGCGCCGAGCCCTGGGAGACTGCCGGACGAGGCGAAACCGTCGAGTACACCGAAGAGCAATTCGCGAAGGTCAGCGACGCCATGATGGGTGCCTATTTCGGCCTGTGTGGAGAGATTGTCGATGCCGACATCGCGAGCATCGCCGATCTGGAGATGGCCGTCGAGGCCTCCCTGGTGGTGAGAGCGCCGTTTCGATGGATGAACCGGATCGGCGCGAACCGGGCGCTGGAGCTCGTCGAGATGTACGCCGCCGAGAACGCGGGCTTTGTGGTTCCCGAGTGCATCAAGAAACAGGCCGAGGGCGGCACACCCTTTGAGATCCCGATGGTCCTCCGCAGAGATGCCGACGGCGTCGCTGTCGTGACGATCCGCCGGCCAACAGTATTGAACGCGCTGAACGTCGATGTACTCAGTCAGCTGTATAAACACTGCGAGGCAGCCGAAGCGGATGAGGCGATCGAAGGTGTCGTGATCACCGGCTTCGGTGTGAAGTCCTTCGTCTCGGGTGCCGACATCGGTATGTTGTCGAAACTGAAGACTGCCGCCGAAGGCGAAGAGATCTCTCAGCAGTTCCACCAGACACTCGACTTCATCGAAAGTATGGGGACGCCGGTCGTCTGTGCCTACAACGGCCCGGCGTTTGGGGGAGGCAACGAGTTGGCCATGTCCTGTCATGCGCGCATCGCGCCCAAGGGCATGAGGATTCTCGCAGGTCAGCCTGAAGTGAACCTCGGCATCATCCCTGGTGCAGGCGGAACGCAACGTCTGCCGCGCCTCATCGGTCTGGAAACTGCCACCAGGATGATGCGCACAGCCAGGCCGATCAGCGGGGCGGAAGCGCTGGAGCTCGGCCTGATCTCGGAAGAAACCGAGGGCGACCTGGTAGGACGTGCGGTTGAATTCGTGAAAGAGATCGTCGGCGGGAAACGTGAGCTGAAGCGGATCGAACGTGGCCCCATGAAAGATGTGCCCGAAAGCTGCGGTGAGATCGACATCGGCCATCTGTCGAGTGCCACCGACAAGATTCTCTGCGACGTGATCATCGCGGGTGCCAGGAGCGACCTCGGCACTGGCCTGAAGTTGGAGAGTAAGGCTTTCGGTGCCTGCGTCGAGACCCGGGACATGCACATCGGGATGGCGAATCTTCTCAAGAACGGCCCAAGGTCAAGAGCAGAATTCGTACACGAATGATCTAAGGACGGCGGGGCCGCACCCTGGTGCCCCGCCTGTCGTCAAAGCACGAACAGTGCTTGTCATCGACGATCGAACGACCACCCCTGGCGTTTACTTTCGCTCATGATGATCGTCGATTCGATGTTGGTGACGCCGGTTACGGCTGCCAGCTTGTGCTTTATGAATTCCTCGTAAGTGCTGAGGTCCCGGGTTACAACCCGCAGAATGTAATCGTGCGCCCCCGCGACGACGCAGCACTCCACCACTTCGGAGAAACCCTCCACCGCGGTCTCCAACTCTTCTGCCGCGGCGGCAGTATTTCGGGCCAACTTCACAAAGGTGTATGCCGAAAGGTTAAGCCCCAACGCCGCCTTGTTTAGCACAGCTGTGTATCCGTCGATGAAACCGTTTTCTTCCAGCTTCCTGAGGCGCCGCAAACAGGGGGTGGGCGAAAGATGAACGCGGGCGGCGAGGGCAACGTTGCTGATCCGCGCATCTTCCTGAAGCGCCTCTAGTATTTCGATGTCCGTCTGATCGAGCATATTAGGCTACCAATCTATCGATTAAATGATCATATTCTCTAATATATATCTATTTATAGGCATGATTAGCACTATTTCGCTAGTGAAACTGAATTAAACTGCTGCATTGCTTTATGCTTGGGAGGAGCGTCGATGACGACTGAGGTCCCACGTCGAACCGACGATCCGTTACTCGCAGTAGAGGGCGGGTCCGGCGGGCTGCTGCTCGGCAACGAGGCTATCGTTCGGGGCGCTATAGAGGCGGGCGTCGGATTCGCCTGCGGCTATCCCGGCACACCCGCTTCGGAAATCATCGACACCTTCGCCAGGCTGGCACCCAGACTCGGCATACCCTTCGAATACTCGATCAACGAGAAGATCGCTCTGGAGATGGCTTTCGCCGCCTCGCTGGCGGGCGCTCGGTCGATTGTCTCAATGAAGCACCTCGGCCTGAACTACGCCGGCGACCCGCTCTCGACGATCCCGTACATCGGCACGGTCGGCGGCATGGTGATCGTCAGCGCCGCTGACCCTGGCTGCCGTACCAGCCCCAATGAGCAGGACCAGCGCCATCTGGCGAATATGCTGCACATCCCTCTTCTGGATCCCGCCACCCCCCAGGAAGCACTGGAGATGTCTCGCTTCGCCTTCGAACTCTCCGAGTGCAGCAAGCTGCCGGTGATGCTGCGCCCAACGGCGCGTATCTGCCATACACGCTCCAAAGTGACTTTCGGTCCGGTGCGGGCACCCTTCGTCGGCGGTTTCAGGCGGGAGGCACGATTCCTCCCTATGCCTGACATGGCCTCCAAGTTGAGGCTCGAGATCACCGAGAGGTTGGAAGCGGCGAACGGGTTGTTGGCCGGGTCCGGTTTTAACAGGAGGAAGGGCAAGAGCCAGGTTGCCGTTCTCGGCACGGGTGTGGCCGCAGCCATCTGTGCCGATGTGATCCAAGAGCAGGGGCTCGATGATCGTTTGACCAGTCTGCGGCTGGGAGTCCTCCATCCCCTGCCGGAGGACTGGCTGCTCGAACAGCTTCGAGACCTGGAAACGGTGCTGGTTGTCGAGGAGCTCTCCCCCTATGTCGAGGACGCATTGCGCGCCCTTTGCTCGCTGCACGGAGTGGACACGAAAATCCTGGGCAAACGGACGGGACACCTGCCGGTCGCAGGCGAGTACCAGCCGGCCCGGGTACGGTCGGCAATCAACGAGTTGCTTGGCCTCGACATGCCGGTCTCCGCACCCCCTGCGATCGAGGAACCGGCAATTCGCCCGCCGATTCTCTGTGTCGCCTGTCCTCACCGCTCCGCGTTTTTTGCGGCAAAGATGGCGTTCGGGGAAGATGCGCTCTACTTCAACGACATCGGCTGCTACACCCTCGGCGCCACGCCCCCTCTCGAAGTGGGTGACGCCCTGCTCTGCATGGGCGCGGGACTCACACTGGCCGCGGGCGTTGCCCGGACAACCGGCAAGAAGACCGTCGGGTTCATCGGCGATTCCACTTTTTTTCATTCCGGCATGCCGGCACTTCTGAACGCCGTCAAGGAGAACGTCAACATGGTGGCGGTCATCATGGACAACGAAGTCACCGCCATGACCGGATTCCAGGAAAGCCCCACCGCCACCGTGGTGGACGGAGGCATCGAGCCCCGTGCCGACATCGAAGGCGTCGTCCGTGCACTTGGCGTCGCGCACGTCTGCTCTGTTGACCCCAACGACCTCGGCCGAACGACCGAGGCCTTCTCTCTCGCGCGAGACTACGACGGGCTCAGCGTGTTTATCACAAAGCACGCCTGTCCTGTCTTCCTTGCGAAAGCCACCGGTCGGTCCGACACGACGTCCGGCGTGAATACGTTCGTGATCAACCACGAGCGCTGCCAGCACTGCGGCCGCGATGGTTGCGGACACCGCTGTAAGCAGGAGATCACGAAGGGGTTCGAGAGTGCCATGGCGCGCGCCCGGGTACTGGAGGTCGGCGAGGAGGCCCAACGTCCGGGCGTTGCGCCGTGTGCGAGCAAGTGCCCGCTCTACCTCTGCGTTCAGGGCTACGCGGCGCACATCGTCGCGGGTCAGTACGAGGATGCCCTTGAGCTGATCATGGATGGGTTGCCACTGCCCGACTCCGTCTGCCGTGTCTGTGACCGACCCTGCGAATCGGCCTGTGTGCGGAACCTCGTGGACGAGCCGGTTGCCATCAACGACCTGAAGCGACACGTCGTGGAGTGGGCAAACCGGGAATCTCGCTTCCCCTACGAGCGTGTTTGTGAGAAGGACCACGGCAGGGTTGTGGCCGTCGTGGGAGCCGGCCCCGCCGGGCTTGCGGCGGCACACGAGCTGCGCGTCCGCGGCTATGGTGTCACGCTTTACGACGCCAACGATGAACCCGGCGGCATGCTGCTGACCGGCATCCCGGAGTACCGCCTGCCTCTGGAGGGCCTCCGGCGGGATGTCAAACGAATCCTCGACCTCGGCGTGAAGTTCGAGGCCGGACAGCGTCTCGGAGAGAATCTCCGACTCTCCGAGTTGTTGGATCGCAACGATGCCGTCTTCCTGGCGACCGGCTCGTACGAGAGCCTTCCCCTTGAGCTCCCGGGTGAGGGTCCGGCCGTGTCCGATGCCCTCCGATATCTCGGCCGGGAAAACACTGAAAATGCGGGGAACGTCGTCGTTATTGGCGGAGGCAACTCGGCCATCGACGCCGCGCGCACCGCCTTACGTCGTGGTTCGAAAGTAGTCACCATCGCGTGTCTCGAAGCACGCCATGACATGCCGGCCATCGAAAGCGAGATCATCGAGGCGGAGCGAGAAGGCGTTCAAGTTCGCACGCAAACCAAACCACTATGCCTCCATCCGGGCGGCATCGAGCTAGTCGGAGTGAGGCCTCGGATTCCCGGCGATTCAAGCCCCGACACGTTCGACCCCATTGCGGGCAGCGAGTTCATCGTCGAGGCCGACCAGGTCATCCTGGCCCTGGGTCAGAAACCGGACCGGCGTATCCTCACCGGGGACGATCCCGAACTGCGATGGTCAATCGACGTGCTGCAGGTCGATGACGAGACATGTCAGACCTCCAATCCACGTGTGTTCGCCGGCGGTGATCTGGTCTCAACGGATCGCACCGTGACGCGAGCCATCGCCTGGGGTCTCCGTGCGGCCTGGGGCATCGACAGGTCACTGCGAGATCCTGCGACGGCCGACAAGCGCCCCCCGGCACCCCACGTCGGGCGAGACTTTGCTCCGTATGAGGGCGGATTCGACCGGCGCGACAACGGGCACCGTCGCCGCCCGCCGCAGCTGGATCCCGAATCAAGGACATCCGGGTTCGATGAGATCGAGGGAGTGCTTTCCCAGGAGCAGGCACGAGCGGAGGCGGCTCGCTGCATGATCTGCGGCTCATGCGGCAACTGCCGCGTGTGTCTGGATTTCTTCGGCTGCCCAGCGTTCTACCTGGATCAGGGCCTCATCGAGATTGATCCCGAGCTGTGCACCGCCTGCGGCGTATGCGCACAGTTCTGTCCCAACGATGCCATCGAGCCGGAGTACAGGACTAACTGATGCCAATCGTCGGCACGAACTCCGGTCCCTTCCGGTGCTTGCTCGTCGGAGTCGGGGGGCAGGGTGTGCGGAAGGCCGCGGCCGTTCTCGGGGATGCCGCCACCACGGCTGGACTTGACGTGCGTGTGGGTGCGCTCTATGGGATGTCACAACGCGGAGGGAGCATCCAGAACACCGTACTGATCGGCCCTGGGTCAACGAGCTTCCTCGGTGAGGGGGAGGCGGATCTCGTCGTCGGTTTCGAGCCCCTGGAGACCCAGCGGGCGCTGCCGCTCATGAGCGAGCGAACGAGGGTCGTGCTCAACACCAGCCGCGTGGTGCCATTCAGCGTTACAGCCGGCGGCACGGAGTACCCTTCACTGGATCGGATCACGGAGAAGATTCGACGAGTCACAAGCAGGATCACGACGGTGGATGCTCTGACGGCAGCCCATGAAGCGGGAGACGCGCGCGCACTCAACATTGTGATGATGGGAGTCGTTGCGGAGCTGGAGGTTCTCCCGATCTCGGCCGAGGCTCTCGTGGAGTCGATCAGGCGGCAATGGCCGAAGGCTGCGCTGGCGGCCAACCGCAGCGCCTTCAGGCTGGGCATGAGGGCAGTCAACGCCGCAACCGGGACGGGGTAATGACTTACAAGATCGGAATCGATGTCGGGGGCACCTTCACGGACCTGTTCCTCTGGTCGGGCGACGGTCGCGTGGAGACGCACAAGGTGGCTTCCACGCCGGACGATCCGTCCGTCGGCGTCATGAATGGCCTGGGCGCCATCGCCGCAGCACAGGGCCTCAGCGTGGAGGACCTGGCCTCGCAGATCGCTACCATCGTCCACGGAACCACCGTCACGACGAACGCTACGCTCACGCGTGGCGGCGCAAAAACTGGACTGGTCACGACAGAAGGCGTTCGAGACGCCCTGGAGATGCGTCGCGGCATTCGCGAAGAGCAGTACAACAATCGACTCCGGAATGTCGTGCCGATCGTTCCGCGCTACCTGCGCCGAGCGGTGAAGGGTCGGTTGGATTATGAAGGTAGGGAGCTCGCCCCCCTGTGTCTCGATGACGTACGTGAGGCGGCCGCTCTTTTCAAGGACGAAGGCATTGAAGCCGTGGCGATCTGCTTCATGAACGCCTTTGCCGACCCACGACACGAACGCGCCGCCGAGGAGGTTATCAGAGCGGAGCTGCCTGACGCCTTTCTGAGCGCATCCAGTGAGGTCCTGTCCACGATCCGGTTCTACAACCGCGTCTCGACGACCGTGCTCAACGCCTATGTCGGGCCGATCCTGCGCAGTTATCTGGGCAACCTCAGGAGCAAGCTCTCCGAGATCGGTTTCGGGGGCGTCCTGCTGATCATGCAGTCCAACGGCGGCGTGGCTCTTCCCGAGGTTACGCTGAAGCGCCCGGCCGCAACGCTGCTCTCCGGTCCGGCCGGTGGTCCGTGCGCCGCCGCGGCTTACACGAGAACAGAAGGCGGGGACGACTGCATCATCGTGGACATGGGAGGTACGAGCTTCGATGCGTCGCTCGTCCGGGGTGGCGAGGCGGCAATGTACAACGAGAGCGAGATCGACCGACTGCGCATTGCCCTGCCGATGCTCGCCATCACGACCATCGGCGCGGGCGGCGGCAGCATCGGTTGGATCGATGAAGGGGGCTTGCTTCGCATGGGGCCGCAATCGGCTGGCGCCGAGCCCGGGCCCGCCTGCTACAACCGGGGCGGTCGGAAACCGACTTGCACGGATGCGAACGTCGTGCTCGGCTTCCTCGACCCTCACTACTTCGCCGGGGGGAAGATGAAGCTGAGCCCCGAGCTTGCCCGAGGGGCGATCGCAGACCAGATAGCCACGCCACTCGACGCCAGCCTCGAGGAGGCTGCGGCCGGCATGTACCGCGTGATCAACACGAACATGGCTCATGGCGTCCGTGAAGTAACCGTGAAGCGCGGCCTCGATCCACGTGAGTTTCCAATGGTGGTCGCCGGTGGTGCCGGCCCGCTGCACGCCTGCATGATCGCCGCCGAGCTCGAGATGCCGACTGTGCTGGTACCGAATACAGCCTCCGTGCTTTGCGCGACGGGGATGCTGCTGAGCGATCTGCGGCATGACCTCGTTCGTTCATACGTGAGCCGCTTCAAAGATCTCGATCTGGAACGGCTTCAGGCCCTTGTGGACGAGATGGTTGCCGAGGGGACAGAGCAGCTTGCAAGTGAGGGCATCGACTCCCCCCGGGCCGCCTACCATGTCGCGCTCGACCTGCGCTACGTGAAGCAGTACCATGAGGTCACCGTGCCGGCCAGTACCGAGGCCATCGACAGGGGCGATCTGGACGCCATTGCCGCCGCCTTTCATGGAGAGCACAACCGCCTGTACGGCTACGACCTGGCAAACGAGGGAACGGACCTCGAGGTGATCAATATCCGCGTGCGTGCCGTCGGCCGCACCGAAAAACCCACATTGCCGGTACTGGAAAGCGGCGGTCGGGACCCTGCCGCAGCAGCCAAGGGAGCACGCCGTGCGTTCCTGCCGGAGGTGAACGAATTCACCCAGGTGCCGGTGTTCGACGGTCACAAGCTCCAGGCCGGCAACATCATCGAAGGTCCTGCCCTGATCGAGCGCACGGACACCACGATCTTCGTGAGCCAGTCGTTCACCGCGAAGATCGACACACTCGGGAGCTGTCTTCTCACGAGGACCGAGGAACAGGCATGACGGAGCCCAGGATCGACAAGGTGCTGGTGTCAATCATCGGGCGGGCGCTCAAGGCGGTCACCGACGAGATGAGCATCAGCATGGAGAAGACCACTCGCTCGCCGATTCTGTGCGAGGCGAAGGATTTCGTGACCGGCCTCTACGACGCGGACGGCCGGATGATGGAGCAGACGGAAAACCTGCCCATCCTGAGCTTCTCGCTGAGTCCGGTCTGCGGGCACATTGCCCGGAAGTTTGCAGGCAAGATCTATCCGGGCGACGTCTTCTTCCACAACGATGTATTCACCCTCGGCAACCAGAACAACGATGTCGCCGCTTTCAAGCCGATCTTCGTGGGCAAAACACTGGTCGGGTGGTCGGCGGCCAAGGGTCACCAGGCCGATATCGGCGGCAGCGTGCGGGGTGGCTACAACCCCAATGCGACCGAAGTCTGGCAGGAGGCGTTGCGCATTCCCGCCGTGAAGGTGATCGAGCGCGGCGAGCTCCGCCAGGATGTCTGGGATCTGATCTTCGCCAACATCAGGCTCAACATCGTGGCCGAGGACATGCGCGCACAGATCGGCGCCTGCACGGTCGGTGAGCGCCGCCTGATCTCTCTCATCACGAAGTACGGCCTGGAAAAATTCGAAGCTCACAAGCAGTACTTATTCGCTGCTACGCGCCGGATGATGGAGGCTGAGATCAGAGGTATTCCCAATGGAACCTATACCGGCGAAGGACTGGTCTACTTCGATGGCAGGAACGTCGGCAGCGAGTACGTGATCCGCGTCAAGATCACCGTTAAAGACGAAAGAATTACCTTCGATTATTCCGACACCGACCCGCAGACCAACGCCTTCGTCAACGGCACCTTCACCAGCAGCGCTTCGGCAACTATCCTGACCTTCCTGCAGATGGTCAACCCCGACATGCCGCACAACCATGGCATGACCGAGCCGCTGGAGTTCATCATCCCCGAGGGGACGATCCTCAACGCTTCCTATCCCGCCGCCACCACGTTCGGGAACCACCTCTGCCCGCCCAATGCGGATGCCATCATCCGCGCCCTGGCGCCGGTGATCCCGAAGAGCGTGACGGCCGGCTGGAACAATCTGTTCTGCTCCCTCTCGACGGGAGAGGATCCGCGCAAGGGGGACACCTATGTCGACATCCTCTTCATGGGCTTGAAGGGTGGCTCCGGAGCGATGGCAGATTGCGACGGCTACGACCACATCGGCATGATCGACGCCTCCGGCGGACTGCTGGATCAAGACTACGAGATGTTCGAGCAGCAGACACCGCACCGGTTGGTGAAGCATGAATACCTCACCGACTCCGCCGGTGCCGGTGAACACCGTGGCGGGCTTGGAGTCGAGACCGTCTACCGCATCGGAAGCGACGACACCCAGGTCGTCACCTTCGGCGACGGCGACGTGGAGCCCGCTTTCGGATTGTTCGGTGGCAAGGATGCCACGCTCAACAAGATCGAGCTGGGATACCCGGACGGTTCGACGTACAAGACCACCAGCAAGGATCTCGTCACCGGTGTGCCCAAGGGAACGATCTATGTCCAGGAGGCTGGCGGAGGAGGCGGCTACGGCGACCCTCTGGGCCGCCCTGCGCAGACGGTACAGAAGGAAGTGCGAGACCGGATCATCAGCGTGAGAGCAGCCAGAGAAACCTATGGTGTAGTCGTCGATCCGAAGACATTCGCACTGGACGAAACAGAAACCGCGAAGCTGCGCGGCACACGGCCACGACCGTAAGGAACTCGGTCAAAGTATGTATGAACTGACGGAACAACAGGAATCGGTCAAGCGGCTCTTTCACGAGTTTTCCGAGAAAGAAATCCGCCCCGTGGCGGCCGAGCTGGACCGGCAGGCACGCTTTCCCGACGAGCTGTTTCGCAAGGCAGGTGCACTCGGTTTTTTCGGCATGCGTTACCCGGAGCCTGATGGCGGCGGGTACGACGTGCTGAGCTATCTCCTGGCGGTGGAGGAACTGGCTCGCTCGAGCCTCTCTGTCGCGGCGGCATGCACGATGCAGTCGCTGATGGGCACCGTCTTTGTCCATCGATACGCCCGGGGCGAGGTGCGGGACCGACTGCTCGGACCCGCGCTCGAGGGCGAGGTGCTCGGCACAATCTGCATGACCGAACCCGACGCCGGCAGCGACCTCTTCTCGATGACCACTCGAGCAGAGGAGCGTGACGGAGTCTGGCGGGTCACCGGCCAGAAGACCTGGGTCACGTCGGCACCGGTCGCCGACATGTTCACGGTCTTCGCTCGAACCGCGGAAAAGGAGCTCAGCATATTCCTCGTCGAGAAGGGCGCGGCGGGTCTTAGCATCGGCAGGGCGATTGAGAAGATGGGCGTGAGAGCGTCGCTCACTTCGGAGGTCAGTTTCGACGACACGCCCGCCACATGCATGCTCGGCGAACGGGGCGCGGGCGTTGCCAGCCTGCGGGAGATCCTCGCCGAGATCCGACTGATGACTGCCGCGCTGGCTCTGGGCGTGGGGAGGGCCGCCTTCGAGGATGCGGTGACCTACTCGAAGCAACGAGTTCAGTTCGGCCGGCCGATCTGCAAGTTCCAGGCGATCCAGATGTATCTGGCCGAAATGAGAACCAGCCTGGAAGCTGCGCGACAACTCACATACTGGGCAGCCTGGCGTGCCGGGCAGGGTATGGAGAACGCGGACGAGTCGGCCATGGCGAAGCTTCAGGCCTCGGAGGCCGCTCTAGGAATCTGTGATCGGGCGGCACGGGTGATGGCAAGCTACGGCTACGCGAGCGAATACCCGGTCGAGCGCTACCTGCGCGACGTACGCTTTACACTGATCGGCGGCGGGACATCTGAAATCCTCAAGGTCACGATCGCGAAGGGGCTGACACGATGAGCACGATCCGGCCCATCAAGGTCCTGATCGCAAAGCCTGGCCTCGACGGCCACGATGTCGGTGCGAAGATCCTCTGCCGCGCGTTGCTCGACGCCGGCATGGAGGTGATCTACACGGGTCTGCGGCAATCGCCCGAGTCCATCGCCAACGCCGCCATCCAGGAGGATGTGGATGTGGTCGGCCTGTCCGTGCTCTCCGGGGCGCACATCCCGCTCTCGGGAAAGGTCGCCGAACTGCTCGGCAAGGCCGGGGCGGAAAACATGCTTATCATCGCGGGCGGCAACATCCCGGTCCGGGACTTCGAGGCGATGACGGAGCTCGGCGTCGCTGGTGTCTTCCCCACCGGAACGCCCTTCGATGACGTGGTGAAGTTCCTCGACGACAAGGTGAAACGATGAAAGACATCCCCCCCGTCTACTGGGAATCAGGCCTGGAAATCAAGTCTGTTTACGGTCCGGAAGACCTAGAACAATCCGGTGGCAAAGAAGATATCGGCAAGCCGGGCGAGTACCCGTTCACACGGGGCATACACCCTCACATGTACCGCAAGCGACCGTTCACGATGCGACAGTATTCGGGCTTCGGTACGGCTGCCGAGACCCATGAGCGCTTTCTCTTCCTCATCAAGAACGGTCAGACCGGTTTGAACGTCGCGTTCGATCTGCCCACCCAGTGCGGGCTCGATTCCGACGATCCCATGGGAGCAGGCGAGGTCGGCCGCGTCGGTATGGCGGTGGACTCACTGACCGACATGGAGCAGGCGTTCGCCGACATTCCGCTCAACGAGATCACCGTCTCCCTCACCATCAACGGCGCCGCCGTTCCGATCATGGCGATGTACTTTGCCATGGCGCGCAAACGCGGCTTCGACCTTTCCACGCTTCGCGGCACGGCACAGAATGACATCCTGAAGGAATTCATCGGCCGCGGCACGTGGGTCTACCCGGTGGAACCCTCGATCAAACTGGTCGGCGACACCATCGAGTACTGTGCCAGGCACGTGCCCAAGTACAGTGCCGTCAGCGTGTGCGGCTACCACATCCGGGAATCCGGTGCGAGCCCGGCGCAGGAAATGGCTTACGGGCTTTCCATCGCCGGCGCCTACATCGATCACGTGCTCGAACGCGGCCTCGATATCGACAAGTTCGCCAGCGGCCTGAGCTTCAACTTCGACACCTACGGCAATCTCTGGGAGCAGATCTGCAAGTTTCGCGCCGGCCGACGGCTCTGGGCAAAGATGCTCAAGGAGAAGTACGGTGCAACGAATCCCCGGTCGATGCAGATGCGCATGATCGCGGGCGGCGGTGGCGCCGGCCTGACCGTCCAGCAGCCGGAGAACAATATCGTACGGGCCGCCTACTACGGCCTCGCCAGCGCACTGTCGGGCACACAGACGATGGCCCTTTGCAGTTATGACGAGGCCTACACGATTCCGAGCGAGCACGCAGCCATGCTCTCGCTGCGCACGATGCAGTTGATGATTCACGAGGTCGGCTTGTGCGACACCGTGGATCCACTGGCCGGATCGTATTTCATCGAATCAATGACCAACGAGATGGAGCGTGAGATCCTCCGGTTGATGAAGAAACTCGACGACGAAGGGGGGATCGTCGAGGGAGTCGCCGAGGGCCGTGTCCAGTCCGAGGTCAACCGCCAGGCCTATGAACGCGAGCGCAAGGTGCAAAGCGGGGACGAGAAGAAGGTCGGTGTCAACATCTTCGAAGAAGATGAAGAGCAGCGCGATATCGAATTCCACCCATACCGGGAAGCGGAGGCAGGGAAACAGATCGAGCGATTGAACCGGGTTCGCGAAGAACGTGACGGCCGCGCCACAGAAGCGGCGCTCGACAGGCTCCGCGAAGCGGCAGAGCAGGGTCGCAACGTCATGCCGGAGGCCATCGAAGCTGTCGAAGCCTATGCCACCGTAGGCGAGATCGGGGGTGTTCTGAAGAAGATCTTCGGGACCTATCACGAACCGGTAACATTCTGAATGGACCCCAAGTGAACCAGGATCACGCGCAAAAGGCGATGCGGGCAACCGAGCAGACGAAAACCCCAGTTGTCCTCAGTCTCGAGCAGGCGCTCAGCATGCCTTATGGCACGCTCCGCTTCGTTCATCTGGGCTGGCGTGTCATCCGGATCGAACCTACGCCCGTCGCCGGCCGCCCCACCAGTGGCGACCCCAACCGCTACATCGGTCGTCCCGTTGCCGGACAGGATCGCCACAGTTACTACGTTCCGCCGAACGTCGGGAAAGAGGCGATCGCCATCAACCTCAAGACCGATGAGGGCCGTCGCCTCCTGTACAGGCTGGTCCGCGATCTGGAGGTCGATGTTGTCTGCACGAATACCATGCCCGGACGTCACCAGGTGCTGGGTGTCGACTACGAAACGTTGAAGGACGTGAAAGCAGATTTGATCTGGGCTGCGATCTCCGCCATGGGTGTCTCGTATCCCGACGTTCCCGGTTACGACCCCGCCACGCAGGCACTGTGCGGCTATATGGATTTGACCGGCGAACGCGATGGCCCGCCGATGCAGTGCGGGCCGCCGCTGATCGATCTCAAGGCCGGTGATGAGGTGTTCGCTCAGGTGATGCAGGCCCTCTGGGAACGCGGTCGGACCGGCCAGGGAAAGATGATCGATGTCAGCATGGCACACTGCGCGGCAAGCTGGCTGCACACCTTCACGCCGATGCTCGACATGGGAAGCCCACCGGATGAGATCCGCCGCAACGGCAACAGGCACCGACAGTTCATACCGGTCAACGCATATCCCACGACGGACGCGTTCATCTACGTTGCGATCGGCAGCGATGCCCAGTGGTCCCGTCTGGTCGAGAGGCCGATGTTCACCTCCCTTGACCAGGCGCGCTTCCGGACGAACGAAGGCCGGCGCGCTCATCAGAAGGATCTGCACGTGCTGATCGCTGGCATCACCAGGCAGCACAGTTCCCATGCCCTCGCATCGGCGCTCGGCGAGGCCGCCGTCCCCCACTCCCCCATCACGCCGATCGAACAGGTCCCGGATCTGCCCTTCATCAAGGAGAGCGCACTCAGCACCACGACTCCTGACGGCGTCACCGTGCGCCTGCCGCCCCCGGCCGTGCCGGTGCCGCATCTGGAGCGGTCGGATCGCAAGCTGCCTTTTCCACCGGGTTACGGTGAACAGACGGCTGCCGTGCTGGGCGAGGTGGGCATCGCCGACGACGAGATCGCGCAACTTCGACAAGACGGTATCATCGCTTGGGGAGAGAGATGAACCACTACGACTACCACCGGCCCAGCACACTCGACGAGGCGTTCAGACTTCTCGCCGAGTCGGCGGGGGCAAGACTCATCGCCGGCGGTACGGACCTGCTCGTGCAGATGAAGAAGCGGCGAGATCCAGGACCGCCGGCACTGATCTCGCTGCGCGGCATCGACGAGCTGCGCAGGATCGATGCCGGCAAGTCCATCCGAATCGGTGCGTGTGCGCCGCTTGACGAAGTGGCCAGGCATCCGAAGGTCAAGGACTGGTTTCCGGCCCTCGCGCACTCCATTGATGTGCTCGGGAGCCGGCAGATTCGCAACGTGGCCACTCTGGGAGGCAACCTCTGCAACGCCTCGCCAGGTGCGGACACCGCCCCCCCACTCCTAGTCTACGGTGCGCACATCGAGGTCCGAGCCGTTGGCGGTACGCGTAGCATTCCCGTCGACGAGTTCTTCGTGGGGCCGGGGCAGACGTCGCTCGGACCCGGCGAGATCGTCAGTGCGGTTGTCATCGACCGGCCATCGACCTCCACGCGCTCGGTGTTCGTGCGTAAGGGGCGAGTCATGATGGATCTTGCGATCGCCAGTCTCGCCGTGTTGTTCGAAATGGATGGCGGGATCTGCCGCGGTGCACGTGTCGCTGCAGGCGCGGTCGCACCGGTGCCGCTGCGGCTCAAACGGGTCGAGGCGCTAATGGAAGGCTCCAGTCTCGACGATGCCACTCTCTCTCGTGCCCAGGCGCTTGCCGGCGTTGAGATCTCCCCCATCACCGATCTGCGCTCGACCGAGGAGTACCGGCGCGACCTCATCGGCGTTTTCGTCGGGCGTGCTGTCAGGCAGTTACTGGCCCCGGGCAACCCTCAGGCTGGAGGAGTGGCGTGAAGACGGAGATCGCATTTGAACTCAACGGCCGACCGGTCCAGGTGGACGTCGCCCCACACGCACGGTTGCTGGATCTGCTGCGGGACGTGCTCGGCCTCACTGGGACCAAAGAGGGCTGCGGCGAGGGCGAGTGTGGCGCCTGTACAGTGATCGTCGACACCAAGGCCGTGAACTCCTGCCTCTTCCCCGCACTCGAGGCCGACGGCTCGAACGTCACGACGATCGAAGGTTTGCTCGAGCCGGGCGGGAAGCTTTCTGCCGTGCAGGAGGCTTTTCTTGAAGGTGGCGGCACCCAGTGCGGGTTCTGCACACCGGGAATGGTCATGACGTCGGTGGCATTTCTGGGCGAGAACCCGGATCCGAGCGAGGAGGAGATCCGGGCCGCACTTGCCGGCAACCTCTGCCGGTGCACCGGCTACGTCCAGATCATCGAGAGCATCCAGGCCGCCGCGTGTAAGCTCGGCTCCGGGGCGACGCCATGAATGACTTCCGCTATATCGGCAAGGAGGCCGCCCGACCCGAGGGCGGCGACAAGATTACGGGCAAGGCGGCCTATATTCACGACATCACGACGCCGGGCATGCTGTACGGGAAGATCAAGTACAGCGAGCACGCCCACGCGCGTATCCGGGAAATCGACACATCGCGGGCCGAGAGGCTGCCCGGCGTGCACGCGGTGATCACCGCTTACAACACGCCCGAGGTGCGCCTCGGCTTCCTTCGGGACAACTTCGCCCTCAAAAAGAAAAAGGTCCGCCAGTTCCGCGACGAGGTCGCCGCGGTGGCGGCCACCGATGCCGAGATCGCGCAGGAAGCGCTGGACCTGATCGACGTCCACTACGAGCCATTACCCGGTGTCTTCACTCCGGACGAGGCCATGGCCGAAGGCGCCCCACTCGTACACGAAACGGATCAGGGTGGTAAGTCGGTCACAACCAACCTCGTGCCGGTGAAGTTCGCACACGAATCAGGCGATCTCGCAGCCGGCCTCCGGGCATCGAAGTATGTCGTCGAGGACGAGTACTCGGTGCCCCGGATCCAGCAATCGTGCCTCGGGACCGCCGGTTGCATCGCCGAGTTCGACCTGCGCGGCAATCTCAAGATCACGACGAAGACGCAGATCCCCTTTATGGCGCAGCGCGACTTCGGCCACGCCCTGACAGCCATCGGCCTGGGCGGCAGGAACGTGCGCGTTGTGGTTCCAACCCTCGGCGGCGGTTTCGGTACGGGTCTGGACACTCACGTGTACGAATACATCGCGATCCTCTTGGCGTGGAAGACCGGGAAGTCCGTAAAGATCCTCTACGACAGGGAACAGGAGTTCGCTTATCTGTCGCCACGTCAGTCGGCCAGTGTACGAATCACGCAGGGCTGCGACGAGAGCGGCCGGCTCACGCTCCGCCAGATCCACGTCACGCAGGACAACGGTGCGTACACGAGTTGGGGCGCTACCTTCCCGAGCGTGATGCTGTTGCCGACGACGTCGTTGTATCGCGTTCAAAACGTCGGTTTCAGCTCGAAGATCGTTTACACCAACAACACGTATTGCCAGGCTATGCGCGGCTACGGAAATCCCGAAGCAACCTGGCCGATCGAGAGCAGCCTGGATGAGCTGGCCGAGCAGGCCGGCATCGATCCGTTCGAGATACGAAAGCTCAACTGCAACCAACCGGGAGAGCTCACACCGATGGGCCTCCAGATCTCCACCTGCGGTCTGGAACAGTGCCTTGACGCTACGGCCTCCCGGCTCGACTGGAAAAAGAAACGCGGCCGGAACAAGAGGCGGGGTGTCGGCATGGCCTCGCTGATCCACGTGGGCGGCGGCGGCAAGATCTACCGCAGTGACGGCACCGGGATCATCCTCAAACTCGACGACTACGGAACAGTCAATGTCAACCACGGTGGTGTCGAGATGGGCCAGGGGCTGCACTCGGCACTCAGCCTGACGATCGCCGAGGCGCTCGGCGTCAAACCCGAGAGCATCATCATCAACCAGACTGACACCTCCACATGTCCCTGGGATGTCGGAACGCACGCCAGTCGCGGTGCGTTCATGGCCTGCAACGCGGCACTGATCGCTTGTCAGAAGCTTCGTGAAGAGATATTCGACAGGGCGGTGGATCTATATCCGTCACTGGTCGGAAAGAACATCAAGGAACGGATGCGGACCGAGGCGGGCCGAGAGCCCCGCACCCTTGACTTCTCGGCTCTCTCCCGCGACCGCTTCGACCTGAGGGACGGCCAGTTGTTCGTCAAGGGTACGCCCGAAGAACCGTGGCCGAAGGTGGAGCTTGCCCGCCTGTTGCGTGCCGTGCATTTCCCGAAGGAAGGTGTCGCGGGAACCGTCTTCACCCAGCACGCCTTCTACGAGCCACAAACACAGCTGCCCGACTGGGAAAAGGGCTACGGAAACATGTCGGCCACCTACACCTACGGTACGCAGGGGGTGGAGGTCGAGGTCGACGAGGAGACCGGCGAGGTCAGGATCCTGAAGCTGGTCTTCGCACTGGACGTCGGGCGCGTGTTGAACCCCCAGACCTTGAAGGGGCAGATGTACGGTGGCATCGCACAGGGTATCGGATACGCGCTTTACGAGGAGGTGCGGACTGAGAACGGAAGGATCCAGAACGCCGGCTTCACGGACTACAAGCTTCCCGGCGCCGCCGAGATCAACTTTCCGATCGAACTGGAGTGCATCGAGACCAGGGACCCGTCAGGCCCATTCGGCGCCAAAGGCGTTGGTGAGCCGGGCACGGTCCCGACGGCACCGGCGATCGGCAACGCGATCTACGATGCAGTGGGAGTGCGTATCCACGACCTGCCCATCACCCCGGAGAAAGTCCTGAAGGCCCTGAAGGTAATGAAGGCACGCAAGGCGGAATCTCCCGATCGTTGATCAATCGATCGTCACGACCAGGGCCATGGCGGTGTCACCGGCAGAGCAGCCGGTAAAAAGGCCGTGACCGCCTCCGAGCATAACCAGTTCTTCGATCAACTCGATCGTTAATCGCAGGCCGGTCGGACCCTGCGGATGGCCGTAGATGAGAGACGAGCCGAAATTGTTCATCCCGGCGGTTTCGATGCCGGTCTCGCGGCTGAAGTAGATGTCGTTCACCGCAAACGGATTGTGGGTCTTGATCACCTTCAGATCCTTGATGTCCACACCCGCTTGATCCAATGCCTGCCTCGCCGCGGGGACCGTGGCCGTCGGCATGAATCCCTTTCCGACCCGCGACTGACCGAACCCTCGCAGTTTAATGGTGATCTTCGGGTCCCTGCTGAGGGTGGCGGCGCGCTCCTTAGTCGTGATGATGATCCCGGCGTTTCCATCTGCCGGGTAGGTCTGAGCACCGAACGTGACCGTGCCGCCCTCGAGAACGGGCTTGAGTCTTCCGAGGTCCTCCGCCGTGGTAGGAAAGACACCCTCGTCCTCCTCCACCATTTTGCGTTTCTTACCCCTGGGTACTTCCAGCCCGAACATGTAGCGTTTCTGGAATGCCCGCCCGTCCTCGAGGCTCTTCCTGTACTGTTCGTCGCGCATCAGGGTGACCTGTTCCTGTTCCTCGCGCGAGATGCCATGCTCGCTGGCCACGTTCTCTGCGGTCTGGATCATCGCGTTCTTAGCGAAGGGGTCCTTGTTGAAGTTGTCCATCACCCAGTTTTCGGCATCGACAGTACCCCCCGGTGCGGCCGGGGCCGGATAAACGATATGGGGCCCGTTGGAGGTGCGATCGAACGTCACGCCGAGTACGCATTCACTCATTCCGGTCTCGACCTCTCCGGCGCCCGCGGCAATCACGCGCGCCGATGTCGCACAGGCCTGGGCGTACATCGCACCGGTGATGCCCGGTGCACCGATCATGCCGGCCAGCCAGGGTGCGCCGTAGAACCCTCCCTTCTGGGGGATCGTGAAGCCAACCGCGGTGCCGTCGAACGTTTCGGGTGAGATTTCCCGCGCCTCGAGGAAGCGCCTTGCGGTTTCGGCCGCCAGCTTTATTGAATTGACATGTCCGATGCTGCCCTGCCAGCGGCAGAACGGGCTGCTCCAGTACCCGCCGTAAGGAATGTACGATCTCTCGAGGGTCATGGTCGTGATCTCCGAATATTCAAAATGCTTGAGCCCGCGCCCAACCCGCTTGTGCAGCAAGGTGGACTACCGGTCCTCCTCCCAGAATCTCCGCAGGCAGCAGTTGCCTCCCGCGGGCAGGGAATCGAGGGTTTCAAACCGCAACGATGTGCCGCGGGAGGAGTTGATCTCATCCACGACGGTCTTCAACCAGTGGTCACAGCCCACCTGATCTTCGGGCAGAAGATCCATCCGCTTGTGCCAATGAAACCACGGGCAGTCATTGTGACGGGCTTGATGCCCGCCTTCCGGAGGTGAGCCGACAACTTCGGCATCTTCTCCCATGGCCACGCTGCTTGACACGAAAAGCTCAGCAACCTGCTCCGCCAGATCCCGTTCGCCGTCGATCTTCTTCAAGTAGAACTTAGCCGTGTCCTTACCCACTTCCTCCCAGTACTGCTTCACAAGTTCCGTGGGTTCCAGTTCCGGGCATAGCGCAAGGACCGCACGACGCCACTCGAAGTGCGACGCCCTCATGATGTTCCCCAAAAGGCCGAACCGCTCGTCTTCTTCGCGGTCTCGCGAACTTTCTCGGTTTTCTTCAACCACTGTAAGTCTCCCTCCTAAACTCGCGCCCCGGTGCTTCCAACTGGCCGTCAGTTACGGTAGTTTCGAGCCCCGGAAACGCCGCGGTGGTGGAAACCAAAGACAATGTCTCAGATGCGCACGCCAAGCTTGTAACCTTCATGAACAGCGTCCGTCACGTTTCGCGGGGAAATGGCATCACCAATGGTGTAGAGTTCATCGCATCTGAGAACAAGATCCTGCGTCAACGCGTTGTTCGGAGTCCGCGGGCCAGAAACAATCAGAATATCAAATGGCCTGGTGGTTTCGAGACCGTCACGATCTTCAAGCCGCAGACCCTCCTTCGAGGATGCTATCGCCCGCGTATTCTTGACGATCTCAATCCCCAGTTCACTGATCCAGGAAGTGTGCCGCCATCGGAAAGTGGGAATCACATCCAGGGCAAGTCTCTGGCCCTGGTCCACTATAGCAACGGAGTTGCCTTCCTGGGCAAGGCGCTCCGCCACCACAAGCCCGGCGCGCTCCCCGCCTATCGCAATGACGGTCTTGTCCTTGACGATGTCGCGCTCCGTGAACTGGTCGGCATAGATGACGGTGGCTTCTTCGATGCCGGGTAGAAGGCATGCGTCCACCCTGGCGCCTGTCGCCACAACACCCACATCCGGTCGAAGTTCGACGACCATGCGGCGATCCACTGTGGTGTTGAGTCTTACTTCAACTTCGTACTTATGCAGTTGAGTCTGGTAATAGTCGATCAACTGGTTAAAAACACCGCCTCCGTCGATCTCCATCGAGGCCGATTTCAGTTGCCCTCCGAGAGAATCGCCTTTTTCGAACAGCATCACCTGGTGTCCTTTTCGGGCAGCGGTGACAGCAGCCTCCATACCACAGGGGCCACCACCAATGACGAGCACCTTCTTGGGGCAGCGTGTCTGGACGATCCGATATTCCGGTTCGTATTCATGGCCCAGGCTCGGGTTCATGGCACAGACGTATGGGAGATTGCGGAACATGCGCGACAGACACATCAGCCCGCCGACACACGGTCTGATTTCCTCCACGCGATCCTCTTTTGTCTTGATCAGCAACTCCGGATCGGCGAGGAACGGTCGGCAAACTTCCCAGAAGTCAAACTTACCCTCGGCCAGAGCCTTTTCAGCCATGACCGGGTCACCGAAGCGCGGGCCAAAGGCGAGGGGAATCTCCAGTTCCTTCTTTGCGTTCTCTGCAAGATACAGCCAGCCCTCCGACGGCACGTCCCGGCCCAACGCGCCCTTCTTGGATTCGTGCCAGCCGATCACGATGCTGATCCCGTCTACCCCCACCTCCTGGGCCAGCTTCATGTATTCCAGGCACTCTTCCTCGGAATTGCCTCGGTCCCCCAGGAGTTCGGTGGCGTTAAGGCGAATCCAGAATGTCTTGTCGCCGATCCGGTCCTTCGTAGCCTTGATCAGGTCCACCATGAAACGGCCACGTTTCTCGAAGGACCCACCGTACTCATCCGTACGATCATTCGTGAATGGTGATAAGAAATTCGCAAGGAGGTAGCCCATGAAGGCGGTTATCTCGACTCCGTCAAAGCCCGCACGAATAGCGCGCTCACTGGCATCGACATGATGTTGAACGCAGGCTTCTATTTCGCTCTTGCGCATTCGGCGAGGAGGCCGGAAATGGGGCAGGGTTTGTGGGAACTCGGATGGCTGGAGGCAGTGATCGCTCCCGATACCACCGTAACGTCCGGCGTGAAGAATCTGCTGAATCGCCAGGGCGCCTGCGTCGTGGATCATCCGGGCTGTACGTTCGAGACCCGGCAGAAAGGAGTCGTCGGCAATCGAAATCTGCCGGTAGTAGCCCCTTCCCATTCCCTCCGGGTCCGGATAGGCCCCCTGGTTGGTGATGATACCGGCGCCCGTCCTGCAAATAGTCTCCATACGGCCAAATTCGCGCTCCGAGATGGATCCATCCGGATGGTTGAAGTTGGAAACAGAACAGGCTGCATATTTGACGGAGTTCGGAGCCGTGAACCGACCGATCTTCCGAGGCTTGAAGAGGTTCGGGAACCTGGTGGGGTCTTGTGGCTCATCCTGCATGGCAGTCACCTCGTAGAGATACGGATCGTTGCCGATCGTCGATGGTGCCATTCAACGACGTTGATATCAACTCTCAACTTCACCCCGGAAACGGCCGCACTCCTCTTAGGGTGTCGGGGGGCCCTCCGTGGTCGCCCGCGGGTTTAGCAGGATGGTGGCCCAGGAGGACCTCGTGTCTGCAGATGGCCGGCAGACTGTCCTGGACGGATCTCTTCTCCGCGGGTGGCCAGGGACGGCCACCC
>PVBE010485313.1_pt1 | contig 25542 bp, 21 predicted proteins | sample 1631181 | NCBI WGS metagenome assembly PVBE01 (sample SAMN08397723, study PRJNA350692) | Marine metagenome, whole genome shotgun sequencing project. | isolation source: water | place: Pacific Ocean | collected 2012-04 | reverse complement strand
GGGTAAGAATGGGGGGGGGGGGGCAGGGTGGCAGCAGCTTTGACCATTTAATGAGGGGAGGAATAACAGAGATGACGGCCCGGAAAAAGATAGGCTTGGCAGTGGTGGCGGTACTGGTGCTTGGGGGGGGTTATTTTGCCGTCAGCAAGGCTGTAGACTTCGGGGACCCGTCTGGCGATGAGGGAGAGAGGGTAGAGGTGCTGCGGGGCAATTTGGATGTGACGGTGAGCACCAGTGGGACAGTAGTTGCGAAACGCCAAGCGAACCTCTCCTTTGGCTACGCAGGTACTATCGTGGATCTAGGCTCGGAGCTGGCTGACAGGGTAGCTAAAGGACAGGTTTTGGCTAGGCTGGAGTCCGCCTCCCAGGAGCGGTTAGTGGCCCAGGCGGAGGCGGCCCTGAAGACCGCCCAGCTAAATCTGGAGAAGGCCCGGGAGCCGTTTGACAAGAACGACTTTGCCCAGGCGGCGGCGGCCCTGAAGACCGCCCAGCTAAACTTGGAGAGGGCCCAAGAGCCGTTTGACAAGAACGACTTTGCCCAGGCGGAGGCGGCGGTAGCCCAGGCGGAGGCCGGAGTCGAAGCTGCCAGCCTCAGCCTGGGTAAGCTGCTGGAACTCTACGATGAAGGGGACATAGCCGGGGCGGAGGCCGCAGTGAGCAGCAGCCTGGCCGCTGTCAAGACCGCGGAAGAGGTGCTCAAAGATACCCTTGAGCTATACGATGATAAAGACCTCGCCGATGCCGAGGCATCGGTGCGCAATGGTAAAGTGGCCCTGGATAACGCCCGGTTGAACTTGGAAAGCGTTCGGGTGTCACAGGCTTCCGCCGTCACGGTGGCCGAAAACGCCGTGTCTGACAAGGAGAAGGCTTATAGCCGGGAGATGAACAAGTACTATAGCCAGGGTTGCTCGGCATCGTCCTGCTCACAGGTAGCGCCGGAGAAAATGGTGGGGAGCGTACTGGTTGATGCGGTGCTTACAGCGTGGCGCAACTTGGAGAAGGCCAGGAGTGATCTGGAGGTCGCTCGTATCACGCAGACCACGGCCATCGCCACCGCCGAAAACGCCGCAGACCAGGCGGGTGTAGCCCTGGTAAATGCCGAGGAGCATTTGGAGGATGTTATAGAGGGGGCGGATGCCGTTGACATTGAGGTAAAGCGGCTTCAGGTATCAAGTGCTGGGGCCGCCATGCGCCAGGCCCAGGACGCGCTGGCGGACGTAAAGGCAGGGGCCGATGCCCTGGATATAAAGCAGGGCAAGGTGCAGGTGGAGAGCGCACAGGCCGCCCTGCTACAGGCCCAGGCCGCACTGGCGGACATGAGGGCCGCCCCCGAGGCCATTGACCTCAAGCAGGGCAAGGTGCAGGTGGAGAGTGCGCACGCCGCACTGGCGGACATGAGGGCCGGTACCCGCTCTGTAGACCTTCAGCTACTGGAGGTCCAAGTGAGGAACGCTGAGATCGCTCTGGCGGAGGCCGGGGCTAACTTGGAGAAGGCGACTATAACAGCTCCCTTTGATGGCTTAGTGGCCGGCGTCAACAACAAGGTCTGGGACAAGGTGGTCGCCGGCGCTGTGGTTATCGAGCTGGTAGACCCTCAGGGATTCGAAGTAGAGGCCACCGTGGACGAGCTGGATGTATACCGGGTCGGACCCGGGCAGGCGGCCCATATCTCACTGAACGCCCTACTTGGAGACACGCTGCCGGGCACGGTAAAGTCCCTGTCCCCCGCGTCCCGGAGGGAGACCGGGGTGATAAGCTACCAGGTTGTTATAAGCCTGAAGCCCATAGGGGACATCACACTGAAGGACGGGTTGACCGCCTCCACCGAAATTGTGGTGGGGGGCAGTAAGAATGTCCTCTTGGTGCCCACCCGGGCGGTAACCGTAAGCGGTGGGGAAAGCGTTGTACAACTGATGGTCGGAGACAAGGCACAGGAGCGCCTTATCAGCACCGGCCTGCGCCAGGACGGCCAGACGGAGGTGCTGAGTGGCCTCAGCGAGGGGGATATGGTGCTGATACGGGAGAACGATGATTGAGATTGAGAATGTCACCAAAGTGTATGGTATGGGGGACGTTGAGGTGCGCGCCCTTCGGGGAGTCAACCTCAAGATAGAGCAGGGCGAGATGGTGGCCCTGATGGGGCCTTCCGGGTCCGGGAAGTCCACCCTGATGAATATTCTCGGCTGCCTGGACCAGCCCTCAACAGGGACCTATGTCCTTGACGGGCTGGAGGTGAGCAAGCTTACCGATAACCGGCTGGCCGAAATCAGGAGCCGTAAGATAGGCTTCGTATTTCAGACCTTCAACCTGCTGCCGCGGGCCTCCGCCATAGCCAATGTAGAGCTACCCCTCATCTACAGCGGCGGCCGGGGCAAGGGAAGGGCGCGGGAAGCCCTGGAACGGGTGGGGCTTCTGAGGCGGGCCGACCACCGCCCTTCACAGCTCTCCGGTGGTGAGCAGCAGAGGGTGGCCATCGCACGGGCGCTAGTGAACCGCCCCTCTATTATCCTCGCCGATGAGCCTACCGGCAACTTGGACAGCAAGGCGGGCGCGGAGATTATGGCCATCTTTGAGGAGCTCAACCGGCAGGAGCGGATTACCATTCTGCTGGTGACCCATGACCAGGATGTGGGCAACATGTCCCAGCGTATCATCCGCCTGAAGGACGGTATAATAACTGGGGAGGAAATCGTCCGTGAAGCTGTTCGATAGCTTGGTGGTGGCCCTCAAGGCGCTTACTGCCAACAAGCTCCGTTCGGCTCTGACCCTGATTGGACTGGTGGTGGGGGTTAGCGCCGTAATCATACTCATGTCAGTGGGCCGTGGGGTGCAGGCATCCATCACTTCGGCGGTAAGCGATCTGGGCTCCGATGTGCTCTATGTCATGCCGGGCAGGCCGATGGAAAACCCGCTGATGGCCGGCATGGCGGCCATGGGCAGTATAGATGCTCTGACCTGGGAGGATGCCCAGGCAATTGAGCGCTCCGCAGATGCTCCCTCGGTAGAAGATGTCGCCTCTGTAGTAACCACTCTGGTGGAGGTGGTGGCCGGTCGGGAAAGCAGGCTCGTGGAGCTGGATGGTACCACTCCAAACTTCAGCCAGATTATCAACTACCAGGTAGACCGGGGCATCCCGTTTGACCAGGGGCACATGCAATCCCGGGCCAATGTGGTGGTTCTGGGTGACAAGGTGGCTGAGACCCTGTTTGAGGACTCAGACGCCCTGGGCCAGAATGTAAAAATAAATGGCATAAAGTTCCGGGTTATCGGCGTTCTGGAGAAAAAAGGCTCTGTTATGGGGCAGAGCCAGGATGATGTGGTGCTGATGCCCCTTACCACGGCCCTGGCTAGGATAACCCAAGGGCTAACCCCCCAGGGCCAGCATATCATCGGCAGCATGCTCGTAAGGGCTGCTGGCCCCGATGAGGTGGACAACGCCAAAGAGCAGATAACCGATATCCTGCGCAAAAGGCACCGCCTCCAGGAGGGTGATGACAGCGATTTCAATATCTCTTCCTTTGAGGAGATACTGGCCATCGTGGGCACCATCACGGGCGTTATGACCCTGTTCCTGGCCAGCATCGCCGGCGTTTCGCTGGTAGTGGGGAGCATAGGAGTCATGAACATCATGCTGGTCTCGGTGAAGGACCGCACCCGGGAGATTGGTATCCGAAGGGCGGTGGGGGCCAAACGGCGGGATATTATGATTCAGTTCCTTGTTGAATCAGCTACCCTGAGCTTCAGTGGGGGGTTAATCGGTCTCGCCATCGGCTGGGGCGTGGCCCAGCTTATTACCGCTATGGGCAAGGAGTTCGGCATTGGTGCCACGATTTCGCCGGACATAGTAATTCTGGCCTTCTCAGTAGCGGTAGGGGTGGGCTTGTTCTCCGGGATATATCCCGCTACCCGGGCTGCTCGCCTGGACCCTATAGAGGCCCTGAGGTTCGAATAAGGCCACTTCCGGCGTCCGCTTATCAGCCGGAGGAACTTAAAGGGGCAGAGCCACTTTTACTGGAGTGTGAAGGTGTCCCCCACAGATATAAAACTGGGGGGGAGGGTGTGAAGAAAAAGGCTTGCTTAACGCAAGACAAACAACCTTTATTGGCGCTGGTGGCAAAAGTTCCGCTGCGCTGACGGTGAGGAGTGAGTGCCTGAACAGTGTCCCATTTGGCCTGGGCAAGTGCATCTTATGACTGTAAGATGCATCTCCTTTGGCACTATCCAGGCCCACTCAGCGGAGATGCAACGGCCTGTAAGGTCCTATTGTTCGGCCGCTGGCTATGACCTTTCAAGGGGCACTTGCCAGGCGCCACCTGTCTTCACCTTACCCCCTGTGGCAAGTAAGTATCATTCGTCTTGAAGACTATATGGGCTTCTGGGGGGAGTTTCACTATACTTCCCTTAACACATGGACTCCAGAAATGGTTAGCAACCACCGCAGAGCACAGCTGTGCACCGTCAGCAAGAGTGGGACACTTCTCGAGTGAACACTTTGGTGGATCAACATTGATATTTGCTAACCTTTGAGCGGGTTCCCGGAAAGCTTAACTACCCCTCGGTCCACCAGTGTCTTCATCCCGTGGGGCAGCTTCGTCAGCTGGTTTGCTCCCAGATGCAGCTCATCGAGGTCGATCAGGTTGCATATCTCCGGAGGCAGCGCCTCCAGTTGGTTGCCAGCTAGGTTCAGCCGAGTCAGGCCGGTCAGCTTGCCTATCTCAGGGGGAAGGCGCTTCAACTGGTTATCACTCAGACGCAGCGCAGTGAGTGAGGTCATGTTGCCTATCCCGGAAGGCAGCTTCGTCAGCTTGTTGTAATGCAGGTTTAGCGTAGTGAGTGAGGTCAGGTTGCCTATCTCGGGGGGCAGCGCCGTCAGCTTGTTGCCATGCAGGTCCAGCCGAGTGAGGGCGGTCAGGTTGCCTATCTCGAGGGGCAGCTTCGTCAGCTGGTTGCCACCCAGGCGCAGCGCAATGTGGGAGGTCAGGTTGCCTATCTCGGGGGGCAGCGCTACCAGCGGCCCGGCCACCAGTTTATAGCCCTCAGCGCCCGGCTGGAGATGGAGCTGTCCCAGCTTCCCGCTGAAGAAGCGACCCCGTTCCGGGAGGCCCTGGGCGCGCCGGAGCCGGCGGTCGTGCGCCTCGTTTCCCTCGCCCACAGCTTGCTGGGACTGGCCACATTCTTCACTACGGCGTCATCGGAGCTCCGGGCATGGCCGGTACCCAAGGACACGCCCGCCCAGCGGGCGGCGGGTAAAATACACTCCGATATGGAGCGGGGCTTCATCCGAGCCGAGGTAGTGGCCCTAGAGGACCTGGCGAAGACGGGCAGCCTGGCCTTGGCCCGCCACCACGGCCTGCTGCGGTTGGAGGGCAAGACCTACCCAGTACAGGACGGCGATGTCATCACCTTCCTGTTCAACATATAGCTGTTCAGAGCGCTTTACCGAGCGGTAGACATAATACCGGCTAAGCCCCTTCGTTAACGGGACTTCCCCTTTTACCACTGAGCCATAATAAGGTGCGATACATGCGGGACAGGAGTTGAAGGCAAACCAACAACGCTCCCACCGGTACCAGCCAGTAGGCCCAGCCGTAGCGGAGCACCGTGATGCCAAAGACCGGTGTGGAGCTGTGGGGTGCCGCCGCCAGGGACATCTTCCAACCGAAGTAGGTGAGGAGGACAAAGAAGAAGGCCAGGGCCACGGTAGAGGTCACCAGGTCCAGCCATGCCTGCATCCGGAGGGGGATACGGACCAGTACCAGGTCCGCCCGCACATGATTATCGTGGAGCAGAACATAGGCCGCCCCCAGCATGCCGATGACCACTACCAGCGATGCCCCGATCTCATGCACCCAGGTGGTTGGCCTGTTGAACACATACCGCATAATCACTTCATAGGTGGTGGTCAAGCTCATCACGAAAAGGGCTAGGGCGGCTATAGCACCCCCACCCCGACATAGCTGGTCTATCCAGTAGAAAACCCTACTCACAAACCTCCGCAAAGGGGCAGGCCCACCCGGTGCAGGGACCGAGCTTGTTACACCGGCCTGTTACTGATGCAGGCCTGTCAATGCATGGTGCTGGGAAGCCACAGGGCAATCTGAGGCCATATCTGCAGCAACACCATGCTTATCAGCAGGATAGCAACAAAGGGCACAACCCCTTTGAATATATCCTCCACCCTCACCCCGTACGGGTCCACTACTCCCTTAAGAACATAGACATTCAGACCCACCGGCGGTGTGAGCAGGGCTACCTCCATATTAAGCACCAGCATAATGCCGTACCAGATGGGGTCAAAGCCCAGGGACATGGCTATGGGGTAAAATATAGGCAGGGTCAGCATCAGCATGCCTATCACATCCAGGAACATCCCCATGACAAAGTAGGTGACAATCATAGCCCAGATGACCCCCCACTTGGAGAGCCCCAGCCCCACCACCCAGCCGGAGAGCTCCTGTGGGATGCGCAGGGTGGTCAACAGGTAGGCCAGAATGGTCATGCCGATGATTAGCACCAGGATAAAGACGGAGAGCCGCACCGCCCCCAGCAGGGCCTCACTCAGGTTGCGGATAGTCAGCTTCCGCCTGAAAGCGGCAAAGGAGAGTACCACTACGACCCCGATCGCCGCCGCCTCCGTGGGGGTGGCGATACCAAAATAGATGCTGCCCATGATGGAGAGGAACACGGCCACTATCGGCCAGACTTTGAACAGGGCGATGAAGCGCTCCCTCCAAGTTACCCTGGTTGACTCGCCCCTGGGGGCGAGGCTGGGACGTACCGCGGCCGCTATCACTATGAAGGTCATCATCATGGCGGCGGTGATGATGCCGGGGATAAAGCCGGCCACAAACAGTCTACCTATGGACTGCTCCACCCAGATGCCATAGATAATCATGGCGATGCTGGGAGGGATGAGTATGCCCAGGGTGCCCCCGGCGGCCACAGCCCCGGTGCAGAAACTTTTGTTGTACCCCCGCTTGAGCATCTCCGGGATGGTAATAACACCCATTGTGGCGGCGGTAGCGGTGCTAGAGCCGGATGAAGCGGCAAAAGCGGCACAAGCACCTACACTGGCCACCGCCAGGCCGCCGGGCAGCTTGCCCATCCACTTATCCAGGGCGTCAAACAGGTCGTCACTGAGGCCGGTAAAGGCCAGCACCTCTGCCATAAAGATGAACAGGGGCAGTGCGATGAGGATAAAGTCGGCCAGGGTACCATAGGCCCATGTGGATATGGAGAAAAGAGCAACGGTCCTGCCGGTGATAATCAGGCCCACCACCCCCAGCACCCCGGCCGCAAAGCCTATGGGCATACCGGAGGCCAGCAGAGTAAGCAGGCCCACCCCCACAATCAACCCGGTGAGCCACCATTCCACCGGCTATCCTCCTTCAACCGCGGGGCGTTCATCCTCACCCCGGAGCCACAGTATGGTGTGATACATGCGTGACAGGAGCTGAAGGCAAACCAGCAACGCTCCCAACGGCACCATCCAGTAGGTCAGCCAGTAAGGTGTTTCCAGAATGCCGAACATATTCTTGGATCCGGTGCGTACCGCCTCCAAGAGCATGTTCCACCCATAATAAGTGAGGAAGGAGAAGAAAAACGCCAGAGCGAGGGTATATGTAATCAGAGTCAGCCACGCCTGCACCCGTAAGGGCAAGCGCAACAATATAAGGTCCACCCGCACATGTCGCTCGTGGAGCAGAGTATAAGCGGCAGCCAGCATGCCGATAACCACCAACAGGTAGCCCCCGACCTCGTGCACCCAAATAGTGGGACGGTTGAAGACATATCGCATGAGCACTTCATAGAAGGTTATGAGGCTCATGACAAACAGGGCCAGGGCGGCGGCAATGCCGCCGCCCCTACATGCTTGGTCTATCCAGAAAAATATTCTGCCCACTCGGCCTCCCGGGGGTACGTTAATCCAGGGGTGACCCGGGGGGTTATCTGCCTGTCTTCTGGTGCCATGCCTCTACATCAGCCCATATTTTCCCTGCCATGTCGCCGCCCCGCTCCAGGTAAAGCCGTTTGGCTAGAGGACCCACCTGCTCTACCCAGGGTTTAGGGTCGGGGACCTTAATGTCGGCGCCCTCGGAGGTTGCCAAGTCCACAAGGCCGGCATCCCAGTCAGCACGGGCCTTAGCGGCCAAAGGTATCAGCTTGTGGCTGGCCGATAGCACCCCCTGTTGGAGGTTGGATGACAGGCTGCCCCAGGCCCGCTGTGAGAACAGGGCGTGGACGGAATAGGGACCGCCCAGTCCTCCCTCTGCGAAGTAGCTCCAGTATGGGGCCACCTCCATCCACTTGAGGCCGTAAGCGGCGGCCATCGCTGAACCCGCACCCTCTACCGTGCCTCTCTGCATGGCAATGTATGCCTCTGCTGATGGCATGGTAACTAGGCCGGTTCCTATCTCTTTGAACACCTGCGCCCAAGTACCGCCCCACATGCGCATCTTCTTACCCTTCAGGTCATCAGGCGTCATGACATGTTTCTTACTGTGTACCACGATATCCACAGAACCTGGAGAATAAAAGCCAGAACTGTAGATGCCGTTCTCCATGTAGGTACTGTTTAGCAGGTCCAGCAAGCCCAAGTCATAGTAGATGTCATAGTAGTCTTGCGGTGAGGTCAGACCGGGCATCAGGCCCCATTCACTGGCCGGTTCTATGCCCACCAAGTAGGCATCCGGGTGGAATGCGCCGTCAAGGGCACCCTGCCCAAGGGCGGTCACCGTCTCGGACACTTTGACCAACTGATTGGCGGGGAAGACTTCTATCTTTACCTGACCGCCGGTCTCCTCCTCCACCAATTCGGACCACCGCAGGGCCATCTGCCACCTAGGGCCGTCCTCCGGCGTGGCAAAATGGGCGAACTGGAATTCATAGGTCTTTGCAGGAGCAGCAGCCGGAGCGGCAGTCGCCGTCGGTGCCGGGGCCGGTGCCGGTGTAGCCTCCCCACCACAAGCGGTGACGGCCAGCAATATCGCCACTGCCAGCACTGAAACCCATACCATGAGTCCCTTCATCATAGCCCCCCTTTACGGTGTGTTGGGCAAGTTGTATCACCACCCACCTAGTTTTGTCAACCCTACAGCGAGGTTGCTTCAAAGAGGGGTGCCAAACGGGCAGAGCCCGTTTGGCAGGGGTGTAGTCCGATGAGCAAAGCATCATCGGACTCTCCGAAGGAGTCCGGAGTCCTTCGGACCGCAAAGCGGAGAGTCCTTCGGACGGGGCGGCGGCAAGCCTGTTCATCCCTGGGAGGATTAGAGGGGCTTCGCCCCTCATAATGTAATTTTCGAAGGCGGGCGGGTTGGAGAGATAACGCTTGCTTAACGGCCCATACCGGCTGCTGTTGGGCCATGGCTCAGCCAGCCCTCCGCCTCGCCCTTCTTGGCGCTGCCACCCACATGGCGATGAAGGCGACAACAAAGGTGGCTGCGGATATCAGAAAGGCGGGCAGGTAGCTGCCAGCGACTTCAAAGATATAGCCCCCTAACCACGGGCCTATTGTGCCCCCAATGGCAAATGAGAACCAGATGAAGCCGATGACGGCCCCCGCCCTATGGCCCTGGAACATATCCGTGGCCGCAGCGGCAATGGTCGGCGTGGTCATGCCAAATCCTAGGCCGAAGAGGATGGGGTACGCATAGAGCATCCACGGCTGTGAGGTGTCCTGTATCAGCATTAGCACTACTATGCCGGAGACACCGATTACCATGCCTATGCCGAAGGTGGCCTCTCTACCGATGCGGTCGGAGACCAAGCCCAGCAGTGCACCCACCGACATGAGCACTCCAAAGAGGGCCAGGACGGCGGAGGCATACATATTACTGTAGCCCACATCCTCGGCGAAGGCGATATGGTGGGCCACCAGGATATGCTCGGTTATCCCCCATACAGAGAAGGCGCATAGGCACAGTGCCCAGAAGCGGAGGCTCTTAATAGCTTTGCGTAGCGTCCAATCGGCCGCATCCGTGTGTGGGCTCGCAGTGGGGACTGCCGCACCTGTGTTGAGAGCTTGTTCCAAATTGGGGGTGGGTGTGGAATTGGGCCTGCCGTCCGGTTGTAGACCTTTCTCCCACGGGGAGTTGCGGATTAACAAGGCCACAGCGGGCAGGAGCAGACCGGCGGCTATGGCAGCTTCTACCACAAACGTACCCCGCCACCCTATTCGGTCTATCAGTAAAGCGACCAGTGGATATAGGAGATAGGCACCGCCTGAGCCAAAGAACAGCAGGCTGAGGGCCATGCCGCGCCTGTCCAGGAACCAGTTGCCTATAATCCTGGTGAAGGGGACCGCTCCCACCAAGGAAATCCCCATTCCCATAAGCAGCCCAAAGGCCAGGTAGAAATGCCAGAGCGCAGTGGCCAGGCCGGAGGTAGCCGCCCCCAGGGCCAGCAGGACCGCACCCAGACTCATCGTACTGCGGGCACCTATCTTGTCCACTAGGGTGCCCGCCAGCGGGGCGGTGACCCCGTAGGCCAGCAGATGCAGGGACAGGATGGTGGCGGCGGCCCCTCGGGACCACTGGAACTCCTCTAACAGGGAGGAGAAGACCACGGCAAATGAGTAGCGGACCCCGTAGGCCAGAGCAAAGACCAGGATACCGACAGCCACTATGACCCAGCCGTAGAAAAACTTGCTGGTAACCGGCGCGGTTGCTTCTCCTAGGCTGTCCTCTATCAGCGGCCTCCCCAAGTAATCTTATTACAGGCACCCCGTGACCCTTGCCGAAGCCACGTTTAGGCAAGCAAGGGCCGGGTAAATAGCCCTGTATGTTAACAGAGACCGCTATGAGAGGTCAATTCGTCGGATAGGACTGTCTGCCATCTGCCGTTTATAATTGCCGCACCTTCCCCTCCTGATCTGAATAGATAGCCCAGGGCCGGAAAAACATCGATTGCGTTTACCTCGGTGGCTGTAGAGTATAAAATAGCGTTAGTGTTCCTCGGCCCGGGGTACTCCCTTTAGGAGGAGGGCTTGGGGGCTTGCAGAAAGGGGAAAATGATGCAGGGAATAAGAGACCGTGTTGCCATAGTGGGGATGGGCTGCACCAATTTCGGCGAGCACTGGGACAAATCCCCCAACGACCTCATGGTGGAGGCCTGCTATGAGGCCGTTGAGGACGCCGGCATCTCAACCTCGGACATCCAGGCCGCATGGATAGGCACCAATCAATCCGGGCGCAGGGGCTCCATGCTGGCCTATCCCCTAAAGCTGGACTACATACCGGTGACGCGGGTGGAGAACGCCTGCGCCACAGGCACAGATGCCATGCGCAACGCCTGCTATTCAGTGGCGGCGGGGATATACGATGTGGTGCTAGTAAACGGGGTGGAGAAACTGAAGGACTCGGGGTACTCGGGGCTGCCGCTGTACCCGGAGGTGACGACGTCGCAGACAGACCCGCCGTGCCCGGCGCCGGTGCAGTTTGCGCTGGCGGCGACGCGATATTTCCACCACTACGGACTGAGCTTTGAGGAAGGGAAGCGGATATTGGCGCAGATAGCGGTAAAGAACCACCACAACGGAACCATGAGCCCGAAGGCGCACTTTCACCGGGAGATAAGCGTGGAGCAGGCACTGAAAGCCCCCATGGTGGCGTGGCCGCTGGGACTGTTTGACTGCTGCGGGGTGAGCGACGGGTCGGCAGCGGCGATAATCACGCGGGCAGATCTGGCGCCATCGTTCCGGAAGGACTACGTGTTGGTGAAGGGGCTGGGGGTAGCGTGTGGGGCACGGGAGGCGCAGACGCGAAACGACTATGATTTCGTGCACTTTGAGGAGAATGTGAGGGCGGCGAGGGCGGCGTATCGGGAGGCAGGTATAGAGGATCCGCGGAAAGAGATATCGGTAGCCGAGGTGCACGACTGCTTCACCATAACGGAGTTGATAATCTATGAGGATCTGGGGTTGAGCCCGCGAGGCGGTGGCCCGGCGGATGTGGAGGCGGGGAGCTTCTCGCTGGAGGGGGAGGTAGCGGTAAACAGCGATGGGGGCTTGAAGTGCTTCGGGCACCCCATAGGTGCCAGCGGCATTCGGATGATATACGAGGTTTACAAGCAGCTACAGGGGAAGGCTGACAAGAGGCAGCGCAAGGATCCGCGTATAGGTATCACCCACAACTTGGGTGGGGCACCCGGATGGTTCACCAGCGCCGTGGCCGTCTTCTCTACGCCGGACTGATGCTAAGTTACGCCAATTCGGGTGCAATTTAGATTTTTCGCTACGCTCTCCGAAGGAGTCCTGAGTCTTTCAGACAGAATGACATTCTCGTGCTCTGTCAACCTGAGTACGTTCGCTATGCTCAGTGTAAACTCTACGAAGGGTCTCATGCTGGCTGTAACCACACGCAGGGCCAAGCGATCAAGTACCAGTTCTAGGTTGCGGGAAGCGTTCCAAGAGGGAGAGCCATGAAGTGGGCTACAGACTACCTGTGGTTTGAGACGGCAAAACAGAGGGAGTACGTCAATATCACCTCTCGGGTGCAGGATTTCGTAGCCGAAAGCGGCATCCAGGAGGGTATGGTGATGGTCTCCGCCATGCACATAACCGCTGGGGTATATGTAAACGATGCCGAGCACGGGTTAATCCAGGATATTGATGACTGGCTGGAGGGATTAGCGCCCTTCCGGGCTGATTACCGACACCACCGTACCGGGGAATCCAACGGGGACGCCCACCTGAAGAGCCTACTTGTCCACCACCAGGTGATGGTACCGGTGACAGGCGGCAAGCTGGACCTGGGCCCTTGGCAGCAGGTCTACTATGCAGAGTTCGACGGACGCCGTCGCAAAAGGGTGGTGCTGAAAGCCATGGGGGAGTGAACACCTAGGGGAGTCATCGGGCAGGCAGCCAGCGGGCCTTAGCTCTTGTGCCTACCATTGCTGGAAACGGTGCCTTCTGGGCGAAGGTGGAGACTACTTATCGGCAACTACGCCTGCCGGAAAAAGGAGAGCGTACCAGGCATCACCTTTTCCCTACCAATCCTCCTGAAGAGATCGCCTGCATCGGACTGTAGTAACCATACTCCTCGTAGGGGTACCGTTGGGTGGGACAACCTTCTGTATTATTCCCCGGTAGGCACAGTGTAGCCTGCCGGTGGTTGCAGTCACACGAGGATAGCACGCAATTGCCTTGGGTGTTTGCCACTAAATCCGTTTTGGCAAATCCATTTTGAGGAGGTCCTTTAGCAAACTCTATATAGCCCACCAGCCCGCCCTCGAAAATTACTCTTGGGGGGGTTCGCCCCCGAACTCCCAGAGTAGGCCAGATTTGTCGCCACCCCGCACAAAGGACTCGGCTTCCCTCGGAGAGTCCAATGAGCAAAGCTTCACGGACCACACCCCCGCCAAAGGGGTCTCTGTCCCTTTGGAATCTCCGATAATAAACGGCCTCTATTGAGGCCTGCGCAGCGCCTCGAGGTTTGAACTCCCAAGGTTGACGCCCCGCCACAGTGCGGAGTATCATCGGTGCCGAGAGCCGTCGGAGGCATACGGCAGTGCCCGGCCCACCTGTCCGTAGGCCAGCACGGAAAAGCAGGGAGAATGGGGGGAGTAGAAACATGGGAGAAAAAATACTGCATACACCATTGTGCGATATGCTGGGCATCCGCTACCCTATACTTCAGGCGGGGATGGGGGGAAACACTATCCGGGGGCTGGTAGCCAACCCGGAGTTGGCGGCGGCCGCCTCCGGGGCGGGGGGGCGGGGGGTGCTGGGGGGTGCTCCGATTTCCGTGGAGGAGTTTTCACACCTGGTAAGGGTGCTCAAATCCCTCACCAACAAGCCCTTTGGGGTTAACTTGGTGTTCCCCGGTGGCGATGCCATTGTAGGAGGCAGTCCTGAGGCGCTGTCCGCAAAAATCCCCCACGAATATAAGGAATTCGGTCGGGGCATTCTTGAGGAGATGAGGGTGAAGGAGGCGGAGAATAAACCACAGCCGCCTCACCTTTACCTCACCCGCGAAGTCAGCATGAAGAAGCTGGAGATTGTTTTGGAGGAGAAGGTGCCGGTACTGGTGTACAGCTTGGGGGACCCGGGGGCCGATACAATTGATGCGGCCCACCAGGTGGGAACAACGGTTATAGCCCTTGCGGGTAATGTCCGGCAGGCGGTTCGGCTGAAGGCGGAGGGGGTGGATGCCATAGTGGCGGTGGGCTACGAAGCCGGCGGGCACAGCGGGTATATTGGCTCCATAGCCCTGGTGCCCCAGGTGGTGGATGCGGTGAAGCCCTTGCCCGTGCTGGCTGGGGGCGGTATCAGCGATGGCCGGGGTCTGGTGGCTTCCCTGGCCCTGGGTGCTACGGGAGTATGGGTGGGCACCAGGTTCATGACCAGTGAGGAGTCCGCCACCGTCCCGTGGATGAAGAAACTTGCTTTAGAGGCCGGGGATACCAGCACCGTCAAGTCCAAGTTCATCAGCGGCAAGCCCAACCGCCACCTGCGCTCCCCCTGGGACGACGCCTGGGAGGAGATGGCCAAGAAACCTCTCCCCATCCCGCTTCAGGGCCTGCTTTTCTGGGACTACTTCACCTCCATCACCCAGTCCGAGGCCTTTGAGGTCAGCGGCGAGACTATGGGGCAGGGGGTGGGCATGATAGACTCCATCAAACCGGCGAAGCAGATAGTGGAGGACATGGTCACCGAGGCTATCCACGCCTACAGTGAAATGGGCAGCCGGTTCGCCAAGGGCTGATAGGAGGTATTCTCATGGGTGGAGGCAACCAGAAGACTCCTCTGTCTCCGTACCGGGTGCTGGACCTGACGGATGAGAAGGGGCACCTTTGCGGAAAGATATTTGCTGACCTGGGTGCCGATGTCATCAAGGTGGAGCCCCCGGGGGGCGACCTCTCCCGCCTCATTCCCCCCTTCTATGGGGATGCGGTGGACAGGGAGCGCAGCCTGGTGTGGTGGGCCTTCAACACCGGGAAACAGTCTGTAGTCCTGGACCTGGAGACCGGCGAAGGGCAAGAGGCCCTGCTCAAGCTCGCAAGCAGCGCTGATTTCCTGCTGGAGTCCTTCTCACCCGGCTATTTGGAGTCCCTGGGCCTGGGCTATCACACATTGGGCCATGCCAATCCCCGCCTTATAGTCACCTCCATCACTCCTTTCGGGCAGAGCGGCCCATACCGTAACCTTAAGGGTACCGACTTGGTCACCATGGCTCTGGGGGGGCAGATGTATAACTCCGGTGACCCGGACAGGCCGCCGGTGCGCTTGAGCCCGCCCCAGGCTTTTTTACAGGGGTCAATCCATGCCGCTACCTGCTCGCTCATCGCCCACCACTACCGGGAGCGCACCGGGCGAGGGCAGTGGCTGGATGTTTCCATCCAGGCGGCCATCGCCCGGTTTGTGATGCTGGAACCCCTCTACTGGCTCTACGACAACCACCTGGTCACGCGGATGGGCAACTGGGTGCACCGGGGCGGCCCCTCTCTGAAGCAAATATGGCCCTGCAAGGACGGCTTTATCGCCTTTAGGGTTATCGGGGGCCGCTACGGGCGAAACATCCTCCCCCTGGTGGAGTGGATGCGGGAGGAGAGCGTGAGCAACGGGCTGGAGGAGATAACCTGGGACGGTCTGGATGTCCCCAGCATGACGGACATTGAAGCGGTCCAGAATACATTCGGCCACTTTTTCCTCACTCGTACCAAGGCGGAACTGGTTGCGGAGGCGGTACGTCGCCGCTTCATGCTGCTGCCGGTGAGTGATTCCCGGGACATCCTAGAGGATGAACACCTGAAGCATCGGGGCTTCTGGCAGGAGGTATCCCACCCGGAGGTGGGAAGGAATATACTCTATCCGGGGGTTCCTTACAGGTTCAGCCGCACACCGGCCCGGGTAAGGGGGAGGGCTCCCCTGTTGGGCGAGCACAACGCACGGGTGATGTCTGGGGCAATGCCGCCACCTACCTCTGGGCCTGCGGAGGTGGCCGATACCGTGCCGGGCGATGGCCGCGCCCTGGACCGAGTGAAGCTGCTGGACCTCACCTGGCAAGGGGCCGGCCCGTGGGCTACCGGCTATTTGGCGGACTTCGGCGCACTGGTCGTCCGGGTGGAGAGCGAAACCACTTTGGATATCCTGAGGATGTCCCCTCCATATAAGGACGGGATCCCTGGCATTAACAACGCCTATCTGTACGGCGGCTCCAACTCCGGCAAGGTGAGCCTGGCACTGGATTTAAAGCACCCCCGCGGGCGGGAGGTGGCCCTGCGGCTGGTAAAATGGGCCGATGTGGTGGCCGAGAACTTCGGCATGGGCGCCATGGAGCGCATGGGGCTGGGCTACGACGAGTTGAAACGCATCAAGCCCGATATCATCATGGTCAGCTCTTGCATGTTTGGCCACTCCGGGCCTCGTTCCAGCTTCGTGGGCTTTGGCCCACACCTCTCAGGCCCGGCGGGCTTCTATCACCTTTCGGGGTGGGAAGACCGGGAGCCTTCTATCCCCCACGGCTTCTATACAGATGTGGTTGCCCCTTGGTATACCGTTATCGCCATCATGGCTGCCTTGGACCACCGGAGGCGCACGGGCGAGGGACAGCGGGTGGAAATATCTCAGCATGAGGCTGGCCTCACCATGCAGTCCGCATCCTTGCTGGACTACACCGCCAACAATCGGGTGTGGGGCCGTTCTGGAAACGATTCCATTAGGGCTGCACCCCACGGGGCCTACCCGTGTGAGGGGGAGGACTCCTGGTGCGCCATCGCCGTGTATACCGAAGACCAGTGGCAGGCCCTGTGTCGTGCCATGGGCGAGCCTTCCTGGTGCTTTGAGGCCCGTTTCGCCGCGCTTTATGACCGACTGACGCACCGCCGGGAACTGGACGAGTTGGTGAGTGCTTGGACGAAGCAGCGGAGCAGCCGGGAGGTGATGGAGACACTGCAACAGGCGGGTGTACCGGCGGGGGTGGTGTGGGACGCTCGGGGGCTGCTGGAGGATCCGCAGCTTAACCACCGGCGTTTCTATCAATACCTGGAGCACCCGGTATTGGGGAAGGCCCTGCACTGGGGCTGGCCTGGCACCCTACCCCTCACCCCATACCGGCTTAAAGCCGGGCCCACTCTGGGTCAGGACACGGAATGGGTGTGCCAAAAGGTGCTGGGACTATCGGACGAGGAGTTCGCCTCGCTTATGGGCGAAGGGGTGCTGCGCTAACCCGCCCCGACTTAACCTCGCAATGAGATGTAGAGCGTGACCTCCCACTTCAGGAGGCACTGGAATCAGGGATAATCTGACGGCCTACCCGTAGCCATTTTGTTGGGGCAAATGGCGGTGGCTCCCCGCTATACTATGAATCCGGGTGGCTAGCTCAGCTATCTCCGCAGCGCCCATGAGGCCCTCCCGCCACTGGGCGGGTATGGCTCCAGCCCCGTACCAGTCACCAGCCAGGGCGCCGGTAACGGCGCCGTTCGTATCGGTCCACCAAAGTTCACCGCCCGCACCACGGCACCCTCTATGGAGTCCGTGTTCAGGAAGTACCACAGGGCGCAACGGAGGGTATTCAGCACGAAGGCGGAGAGAGCTATGTCTCTCTCCATCATCACGGCAACCCCACGCACCACATCCGCAACCCTCTGCTCCTCCACCCGCGCGGCCACCGCATCAATCAGCCCGTCACTCTCCCCTACTAGCAGCCGGGCGATGGCTAGGTTCAGCGCCACCGCCCCCCCTACCCGGCCCTGGGCTCCCAGTGGGTGATGATGGATCTGTTCAGTGTATCCCGGACCAGCCGCTCTTGGTCACAGTAGTGGAGCAGGGCCACTGGGGCGCAGCGCATCAGGCTGCCATTGCCGGCGGACTTCACCCGCAGAAGTCGGTTAGCATTCTGCCCCACTTGCCGCCAGGGAATCCCGGAACACAGTTCGTAGAGGGCCACAAAGGTGGTGTGGCCGACGCCTTTGGCCCCCGCCTCGAACCACGCCAGAAAGCGTCCGCCACATCCTTGGGGCTGAAACACTCCAAGGCGGCTATGGAGCGGGCGATGGCAAGCATCATGGAGGTATCGCCGGTGTACTCGCCGGGTGCCCAGCGACCTCCGCCCGATAGCTCGGTGATTCTGCCGCGAAGCCCGATTATATCCAACGGCGTTAGCCCCTCTACGGGAGCACCCAAGGCATCCCCCACCGCTAGCTCCAGCAGACAGCCCTAAAAACGGTCAGTTAGATTGGGTTCCATGCCGTTACATTCTATCACTGCGGGTTGACGGGAGACACAAGGCTGTAGGCCGTCCGGCTGCTCTCAGGGCCTAATCCAATCATCGCCTCACGCCTAGAGGCGTCCCCTTATTCGTTGAGAATACCCTTGAGGCTGGGGAAGCTGTCCTTCATGTGGGGGATGTGCATGGCCTCCACGAAGTGCCTCTGGAAGTCCGGCTCCAGAGTAAGTTCCACATACTCCACCCGGCGGGCCACATCCTCGGCCTCCCGCCTCTTGTAACGGTTGAGCAGGGCGATTCGGGCACCGTCGCCGGCGGCGTTGCCAACGGCGCGGATGCGGTCAAGCGGGCAATCGGGGAACAGCCCCAGCACCAAGGCCTTCTGGGGTTCTATGTAGCTGCCAAAGGCCCCGGCCAGCACCACCCGGTCCACCTTATCAACGCCCAGCTTGTCCAACAGCATCCGGGCGCCGGCATACAGGGCGGCCTTGGCCAGTTGCACATTCCTCACATCCCCCTGAGAGATGGTGATGTCCTTGCCAATGGCGGACTCATCCGCCCGGGCAATCACGAACTCCGGTTGGCCCTCCACGGTCACCAGCCGGGGGCAGGCCAGGCCCTTGCGGAACCGGCCGCTACGCTCAATGATCCCAGCCCTGTATAGCTCCGCCACTCCGTCTATTATCCCGGAGCCACACAGGCCCCGCGGCTTTACGGCGCGCCTACCCTGGGACCCACCCTCACGGGGAATGACCCGGTAGTCTACCTCAAAAGTTTGGGGTGCTATGTGCACCCGCTCTATTGCGCCGGGGGCGGCCCTCATGCCAGACTTGATGTGGGCGCCCTCCAGGGCAGGGCCCGTGGCACAGGATGTGGCCAGGAGGCGGTGCCGGTTCCCCAGCACCAACTCCCCGTTGGTGCCTATGTCCACTATCAGGACAATATCATCCTGGTTTTGTGGCTCCTCGGCGATGAGCACCCCCACATTATCGGCCCCTACAAAACCTGCTTCTATGGGAAGAACGTGGGCATTGGCAGCGGGGTGCACTTGCAAGTCCAGGTCCCGCGCCTTGATATTCAGGGGTCCATGGACCGCTGGGATGAAGGGGGATACCCCCAAGTGCTGCGGGTCAATTCCCAGGATGATGTGATGCATTGCCGTGTTGCCCACCAGGGCCACCTCTAGGATGTCCCGGGGGGTCAGCTTTACGCCACTGGTGATGCTACGCACCAGCTTATTCAGCCCCTCCACCAGCGCCCCCCGCATCCGCTCCAACCCGACTTCCGGATGGGACATGGCATAGGTGATGCGAGACATTACATCCTCGCCCATGGCCACCTGGGGGTTCATCATGGAGTCCGCGGCCACCACCTCGCCGCCATCCAGGCGGCACAGATAGGCGGCCACGGTGGTGGTGCCTATGTCCACGGCCAGCCCGAAGCAGCTATCCACCCTGCCAGGCCACACCGCTACAATCTCCCTGTCCTGCCACAGGGCCAGGGTCACCTTCCAGCTACCCTGGCGCAGAGCGCCGGGCAGTTCCAAGAGGGTGTGATAGTCTATGGCAAGGGGACCGGTGCCGTGGTCCGGCAAGAGCCTGCGGCGCACCCGGTCCAGGTCTCCAAGGGGGTCGCTTAGGGTCGGCTCTTCCAATTCCAGGTAGAACAAGCGAATCGAGGGGTGGAGGTCTATAGCCCTCTGGGTGGCGGCCTTGCGTACTACCTGCTTTCCGGTGCGGCTTTCCTCCGGGACGAAGACCACCAAGTGCCCCTGAATGCGGGCCACGCAGCCCAGGCGATACCCCCGTGCCTTCTCCCAGGTGGAGATATGCTTTGTCTCTTCTTGGGTAAAGGGGGAGGTGTGTGAAGGGTTGGACTCAATACCGTACCTCTCAAAGAAGCCGGACTCCACCCTTACCTTGCACTTGCCACAAACCCGCTTCTCGCCACAGATGGTCTCAATCTCGGCCCCTAGCTCCCGGGATGCCTCCAGGACAGTTGTGCCCGCTTTCACCTGCCCCCGCCGCCCGGAGGGCTGGAACACAATCTGCCAACGGGAGTCCTCTCCGGCCATGCTCAGGCTATTTCTTCCTCATCTCCCGGAGGTTTTTAAGCATCTTCAGTGCCTCCTGTACTGCATTGCCCGCGGATTCGGCATAGCCGTCGGCCCCGAACAGGGAGGCTACCTCCTGGGTAAGTGGTGCCCCGCCTAACATGATAGCCACATTGGGGTTACGCTCCCTTATCATCTCCACCGCCTTCTGCATGCCCAACATGGTGGTGGTCATCATGGCCGAGATAGCCACAATATCGGCGTCCGTCTTCATCTGCTCTTCCACGAATTTCTCCAGGGGTACATCACGCCCCAGGTCGTGGACGGTAAACCCGGCCACCTCAAACATTATCTTGATGAGATTTTTGCCCACATCGTGCACATCGCCCTGCACGGTGCCTATTACAACCTGCCCCTTAATCTCCCCCCGGGACTCCTGTTTTATATGGGGGTTCAGCACATTCAGCCCAACATACAGGGCATCCGCGCACATGAGAAGCTCCGGCACGAAGTAATCCTTTTTCTCGTAGAGGTCGCCCACCACCACCATACCGGCTGTAAGGCCGTCCATGATGGCCTCGTAGGCATCAATACCCGCTTCCAGGGCCTCCTCGGCGGCCTCCTTTACGGCCTCCTCGTTATAGTTGATGACTCCATCCTTGAGACGGCCCAAGACTTCCTGCTTATTCTCCTCAGACACCGAGCTCCCCTTTCTGTTCAGACATGAAGGCCTTTCACTGCCTCCGCTAGGGCGAACAGGTTCTCCTCTTTCAGCTCGGGCCAAATATCGCACCCCGGCCATACGGCGTCGGCTCCGGCACGGGAACTCTCCAGCACCTTGCTCCGGACCTCCTCCAGCATGGCCTGGCCTAGCAGGCGGTAAGCATCCAGGTTACCGAGGAGGAGTGTGCTACCGCCCACCTTGCGCCGGGACTCCGCCAAGTCATTCTTGTGGTCCATGCTGAGGGCCTCGGCGCCGCACTCGTTCATGTATCCTATTATGGGGTCGGTGGCCCCACAGATATGGAGCACCCGGGGGGGCCGCCAGGAGTCCAGGATGCGCTTCAGTCGGGGCTGTACCATGTCCCGAAACACTCTGGGACTGATGATGTCAGAACCGGCGCCCATCTCCCGCAGGCTTATGTAGTCTATCCCCTGCTGCTGGTAGGCACGGCCGATGTTGATAATCATCTCCGTGAGCCGGTCCAGTAGCCCTTCCACCCGGGCGCGGTCTTTCATGGTCAGCTTCAGCAGCACATCCAGCTCCACCACCTGCCCTGCCAGAGTGTAAGGCCCCAGCAGCCAGGTGCCGATGGCATAATCCGGCCCTAGGCCCTGCTGTAGCAGCGTCATAGCCTGGGACACAATGGGCAGGCGGCCCTGCTCCATGACATTCCCGGGGACTATGACTTCCTCCGGGGAACCCCACTTGGTGGAGATGGTGGGGTAAAGTACACCCCCGGTGTCCTCGTAGAAACTGGCCCTGAGGCCCATGGCCTCGGGCACGGTGCACATATCGTAGGGCACCAGGGCGGCATCGAAGCCGTACCTTTCCACGGTGGCCCGGGCGGCCTCGGCCATGGCTTCCGCTGACAGGTGGATCTGGGAGAACTTCAACCCGAGGGACTGTATTACGGGAAGGGTGACCATGCCCTGGCCGCTGAAGAAGGGCATGCGGTCTACGGGTTGCCGGCTGAACAGCCGGGATATTCTCTCCCTAGGGGTCATCACTGCTGTGGGGCTCATATTCTCTCAGTCTCCGGAGGCCGCCTCGGCCCGGGCGGATAGCTGTCCGGCGAACCCCGAAAAAAGATGGTTGAGGGGGTGCCCAGGGCTGGCCGGAAGGTCACCGCCCTCCCCATAGACCAGCGTGGCTTGGAAAGCAGTGGCCGCCGCCACCGCCGGAAATATGCGGTCTGCCGCCGACATGGGCCCATAGAACAGGAAATCGTGCCACAGCACGGAGGCTAGGGCGTGGACGGCGGCATCTATACCGGCGAACCCAACCCCTTCCCAGTCCGAGCGGGCTTCCTTCCACATATAGGTGCCGTTGGCGGGGGAGCTTCCCACGGGTAGGCCGTGGCGCTTTTTCACCTGGTAGTTGGCCATGGAACAGAATGCGGTGGCGGGAAGGTTCATCACCGACGTATCTACCAGGATGCTCTCGAGCGGCACACCCTGGAGGGCCTTTAGCAGCGTGGCCAGGCACTTCATCCGTCCGGAAGGCATCTGGTCATCCGTGTCAAAGGCCACCAGGACCACATGTTTAACGCCCATCTCTCCCAGGGCAGCCACCTCCTGCTCAAGGTTCTCGGACCACGGGCCCACGCTGTTGTATAGCACCCGATCCAGCAGGCCCAACTCGGCGGCGTAGTGGGCCGCCTCCAGCCGCGGCCCGAGCTTCCAGGCGTCTATACACATGGGCACCGCGGTGGCACCAGCCACGAAATCTATGTAGGCCTTTAGCTCATCCCCGGTATTGCCTACTAGGTCCACCATGGCGGGTAGGCCCGTCTGCTGGGATAGCTCCTCCTGCTTCTTAAGCAGGTCTCCGGCACCGGTTCGATCAAAGTCTTTGCCTAGGCGGCTGTGTAGCAGCCTGTCTCCCTTGTGGAACATAGAGCCTATAAGTATTGGGGGGTTCTCTCCCGGCTGGCCCCCCACAGCCATACTCCCTATGTGGCAGACACGCTGTTGCCTGCGGAAAGTGAACATTCTATCCTATGCTACCGCTGGTGCGGGATATGCGCCGTATTTCTCGCCAGCCTCCATGAACCAACGGATACGCTCCTCGGTGGCGATACCGGGCACCTCGCAGCCGGTGGAGAGGATAAAGCGGCTGCCCTTGGCGGCGGTATCTATGCATCTCTTGACCTCTGCCTCCATCTCCTCTTTTGTCCCAGTGTAGAAGAGACGGGTGTTTACATTGCCGATGACCACCACCTTGCCGGAAGAAAGGCCCACCATCTGCTCCAGGGAGGAGGGGAAGTCAATGCTGATGGCATCCACGCCGGTCTCTATGAGGTCCTCCAAGATGGGGTCTGCGTAGCCACAGACATGGATGGTGAGGCCCAGTCCGGCATCCCTCAACTGTGTAAAAAGCCGCTGGTGGTAGGGGAAGATGAACTCACGGTAGAGGCGGGGGGATATCAGGCTGCAGGAGGCGGTAGGTTCCCCGATGCTGACTCCGACGCCGGTGGTGGCCAGGGCTAGGGCAGAGGTGTGGCTAACCTCCGTGGTAAGCTCCATAAGAGCATGGACGAACTCCGGATCCCGGCGGCAGTCCTTAAGCAGGCTCTCCGCATCCCTGAGTGAGATAGCGATAGTCCACGGCCCGCACACATTCCCACCCACGGATGCGTCCTTTAGCTGCTCCTTGGCCAGGCGGCACATCTCCAAGTAGGTGGGCAGGCGGCCGTCCGTGGAAGGGTTGGGCACCCGTAACTTGCCTAGGTTACTCTTGTCCTCCAGCGCCACCCGTTCGGAGATGCATATGCTGTCCTCGGGGAATTTCAGCACATTCCCCATGGCCTCCGCCTCTTTGAGGAGGTCGCCCACCATTACCACGATATCCGGTTTGTATTTCTCGTAGCCCCGTACCTGGGCCTCTACGCATTTACGAGGGTTGGTCAGGTAATCTTTGATGTTTATACCGGCGAGACTGGCGTTGCAGTGGCCCAAGATGGGGTAGAAGGGCACCCGGTCTGCAAACTCCCGGCGGTATGCCGCCCGCACCCGCTGTTTTCCCGTGAATTCGGCCATAAGAGCCCCCTTGAATGTTGTGGCCTCAAACACGGTAAGTATGGGGCAAAGTCCTTATGTGGGTCAAGCCCACCGCCGGGCTATGTGCCATTCGAGCGACGCAGACCTGTATCAAGCTAAAAACTCTCGCAATAACAAGAATAAGAGGCTATTTGCTATAATGACAATGCTCCGGGGGGACATTAAACTTGGGCACCAAATAGGTGCAGGACGGTTACATATAGGGGGTGTGAGAATGCCACCCGTTTTCAAGGCCCTAGCAACGATTGCCGTTTGGGTGCTGTTTGTGGTCGGACTGTTTGCCCTGGTGACTGCCTTTGCTCGCCTTACGGGCGCCGGCATGGGATTTTCAAGCTCGCCGGAGTTGTCCCTCATGTATGCTTATTTCGGGTTCGGCATCAGTGGACTCTTCCTGTCTGTGCTGGCGATGAAGCTGAGGAAGGGGCTGGAATAGCCCCGTAGCTCTGGTGAATGCCGGGGCAACAATCGGTTATGTCCGTCCCCGGCACCCCGTAGTAAAAAAGCAGCTTGACAGTGGGATGCGCCCCCTCCCATAATTTCTTCCCGAAAGTGAGGGGAAGATGCTTGTCATCGGCGAGAGGATAAACTCATCCTTGAGCGGCGTAGCTGAGGCCATCGCCAGCCGGGACGGGGCCTTTATCCAGACGCTGGCGCTGCGCCAGGCACAGGCCGGTGCCCATTTTCTGGAGATTAACGCGGCCTCCGCCCCCGGGGGGGAGCCGGATAACCTGGAGTGGCTGGCAAGGACTGTCCAAGAGGTGGTGGACTTGCCCCTCTGCTTGGACTCAACATCTCCCTCCGCCGTTGAGGCGGCTCTTTCATCCCACCGGGGCAGGGCCATCGTCAATTCCATTACCGGGGAGCCGGGACGTGTGGAGGGAATCCTTCCCCTGGTAAAAAAACACCGCTGCCAGGTGGTGGGATTAGCAGTGGGGCCGGAGGGGGTGCCTCACTCGGCTCAGGAGAGGATGGAGAATGCCCGCCTGCTGATGGATGCCGTTAAGGACTATGACATACCCCTGGAAGACCTGTATCTTGACCCTGGGGTGCTGCCGGTATCAGTGGCTAAAGAGGCAGGCGTAGCAGTGCTCCAGACGCTGCTTGACATCAGATCCACCCTGGGGACCAAGACCATCCTTGGAGTGAGCAACATCTCGTTTGGCCTGCCCCGGCGGCGGCTACTTAACCGCACCTTTCTAGCCGCAGCCTTGGCCCAGGGCCTAAATGCCGCCATTCTGGACCCTCTGGATCTGGGTCTTATGGCCACCGCCGCCGCTGCCCGAGCGCTGATGGGGGAGGATGAGTACTGCGCCGCTTATCTGGCGGCCTTTCGGCAGGGGCTGCTGGACGCACCGGCACTTGGGGTTGAGAGCGGGCAGGGGGGATAACCATTTCCCCACCCTTAATTCGCGACACTTTGCGGGAATCTGACCCATATCCGCTTTCAAAATCGGGGGTTGTCCGTGCTGGTCTATACCACTAAGTCTAAGTCGCATTTTTGACTGCTCTGTCCCTAACTGGGCACCGCCTTTGTATTTACTG
>PVBE010170688.1_pt1 | contig 25559 bp, 19 predicted proteins | sample 1631181 | NCBI WGS metagenome assembly PVBE01 (sample SAMN08397723, study PRJNA350692) | Marine metagenome, whole genome shotgun sequencing project. | isolation source: water | place: Pacific Ocean | collected 2012-04 | reverse complement strand
GATTGGGGAGACAACGGACACCATCAGTATTTGCCGGTCAGCTATCCCGGATTCGCACTTGGGGCATGCGAGAGCTGGAATCACAGGAAAAGTGCCAATATTGACATGATTGACATGGTTATTCAGATCTATTTTCAGGAGCCAGACGCTAATGCAGCAAGACTGCTGGTCAGCCTGGGAAAGGTACTGGAACTCGCTCCCTCGCCAATACGCAACGCCACTATATTCAATCGTCTGTTGTTCTGGCGGATGCAGAACGAGCCGGGAGATACTCAAGATATTTCCAACAGGGCTCTTCGAAGCTGTGATTCAGCACTGCAAGACATAAAATCGGAGCTAGCCTCGATCCGAACCAAAGATCAGCGACTCCTGAAAGCGGAAATCAGAAACGCCATTGCGATGTCGACTCATGGCCTCAGAAGGCTCATGCACTTCCGTGGTGCATCAATTTCGGCTTCCCAGGGGGCTTCCCAGGGAAGGAAAGTACCTAAGCGAAGTGTCCTCAGGAACGATCTCAGACACATCATCAGCCAGCACAAAGCGCTATGGCTTTCCCGGAATCGACCTGGCGGCCTGCCGGAGAGTGCCAATCGCCTGAAGCGGAGCCTTAAATACCTTGAATAGTCAGACACCAGAATTGGGTCGGTCTATAATCACCTATCACTCAGATTTCATATGCACATCATATGCAGTCAAGCCTTGTATATAGTGATTATAAGGGTGCACAATAGCCGTCCCCTAAGAAGCATATAACCAACGCATTACTAGAATCATAATGATTCAAAACGGAAAGGAGTAGTTGCCCATGCGAGACGTAGTAGTGGTAGATAGTGTAAGAACCGGATTGGCGAAGTCCTTCCGGGGTACGTTCAATTTAACCCGACCTGATGACATGGTCACGCATTGTATCGATGCCTTGCTAGACAGAAACCCAAAGCTGGATCCGAATGAAGTTGAAGACGTTATCGTCGGTTGCGCAGGACAGACTGGAGAACAGGGCGGAAATCTAGCTCGACTCGCGGTCATCTTGTCCAAGCTCCCGATCACAACGGCTGGATCAACCATCAGTCGGGCATGTTCATCTGGTCTTAACTCAATCGCATTCGCAGCCAACCAGATAGGCAGCGGCTGTTCAGAGATCATGATTGCAGGGGGTGTCGAGTCAATTTCTGCTGGTACCAGACAAACCCCGGGCAAGTCAGCCAAACATCCATTTATCGAAGAGAAAGCTCCGGCTATTTTCATGGCGATGGGTAACACCGCTGAAGTGGTTGCCAGACGTTATCAGGTAACCAGAGAAGCCCAGGATGAATTCTCATTACTGTCACAGCAGCGAACCGCGGCTGGTCAGGAAAACGGTATGTTCGACGATGAAATCGTGCCGATGAAGACCAAGTGGCAGAAAGTTGTCGACAAAGAAACCAAGGAAACAGAAATCGTTGATGGAGTCTGTGACACAGATGAATGTAATCGTCCAACAACGACAATTGAAGGACTGGCAAAACTGCCACCCGCATTTGAAGAAGATGGAACTGTCACAGCAGGTAACGCGTCTCAACTGTCTGACGGCGCTTCAATGACGCTGGTGATGAGTGCTGAGCGTGCGGAACAACTGGGTGTCGAGCCAATGGCTTATTTCCGTGGCTGGTCTGTAGCAGGTTGTGAGCCAGACGAGATGGGCATTGGTCCAATCTTTGCGATTCCTCAACTGCTCAAGGCAAAGGGCCTGTCCATGAACGATATCGATCTGGTTGAGCTCAACGAAGCATTTGCATCTCAGTGTCTGTACAGTCGAGACAAGCTTGAAATTGACCCGGACAAGTACAACGTTAACGGTGGCTCAATCTCAATTGGTCATCCATTTGGCATGACAGGTTCACGACTCACTGGCCATATCGTTCGCGAGCTGAAGCGACGTGAGAAGAAATACGGCATCGTCAGCATGTGTATTGGTGGTGGTATGGGCGCAGCTGGATTGTTTGAAGCCTGCTGATGCCTGTCGATCGCGGTTTGCTTCATGAAATCGCAATGAGTCATCGCCTCACGTGAGGTCAAGTAACAAAAAAGGGGACTTCGGTCCCCTTTTTTGCGGTTTCTACCGTGTTCATCGATAACAAGAGAAGCCCAGGGGCTACCAACCACTCAGAATCTGTTTAAGGTGATCCATAAATGCCAATGGTTGATCAAGAAACAGATGATGCTGGGCTTCAGCCATTTCAACTACCTGAAGATCGGGTTTCAACTCCTTCATGTATGCCGCACTCTTGGCACTGAATGACTCACTCTGTGCACCATAGATCAGTGCCATTGGAATACTGATCGATCTATAGTCCTCTTCCAGATTCCCATTTACAGACATTCGAGAATTCAGCTCATCGTCAAACTTCCACACCCAGCCATCTTCCGCATCATCAAATTCAACAGAATGACGAGCAATATGGTCAACGATGTACTGGTTCTCACACTGCTGTGGTGGTTGCAGTCGGAATCTGGCAAGGGCGATTTCTCGACTTGGGTAGATTTTGGGTTTGGTCCATCTTTCTACCTGGGGACCTCTTTCCTCCACATCCTCCGGATGCCTGACACCTGAATCGAGTAACACCAGACCTTTAAAGCGATCCGGATATTTACTGACGACACGCAGCGCCATCATGCCACCAAAACTATGAGCCACCAGGACCGTTTCCTGTGGCATCTGGTTTTCATCCGCAGCAGCCAGAATCTCTTCAGCATAAGTGTCGTTAGAATAAGCATCCCGATGATCGCTATCACCCATCCCAGAGAGGTCGAGAGCTACTGTTTGATGGTCGTCCATAAACGACGGCGCGATGAAGTCCCACCAGTGGGCATGTGCATTGTGACCGTGAACGAACAACAGACCTGATTGAGCCGGCTTACTCCAACTCAGGTAATTGATGTCAATATCCTCGACCTCGACAAAACCGCTAGTCGATTCTGTTTCAACCGCTTCCCAAAACCAGTCTGGTGCTTCAGACATACATTCCTCTCGTAATTTCTAGGCTACCTGCGAGTATTTTCTCAAGTGGTAGTCAACGTTACCAAACAAGGTGTCTATCGTCGTCAATCGTTTGAAGTAGTGCCCGACATTGAGCTCATCCGTCATGCCCATACCACCGTGCAATTGAATAGCACTTTGCCCAACGAAACGTCCACCCTTACCAACCTGCACCTTGAGCCCTGAGATCGCTTTTCTCGCGAGCTCACCATAATCCTCATCCAGACGCATTGCGGCCATATAAACCAGTGACTTGGTTTGCTCGTGCTCGACGAACATATCCACCATGCGGTGTTGCAGAACCTGAAACTTGCCAATTGGCTGCCCGAACTGCTCCCGGGTTTTGCAATATTCGACAGTGGTTTTGTACAACACTTCCATTGCACCAGCAGCTTCTGCACCCACAGCTATGATCGCAGAATCGATAACCTGCTCGATCAGCTTGTAACCCTTGCCCTCTCCACCTATAAGATCACTGTCTGTAACGAGGATATCTTCCAATGTCAATTCAGAAGCCCTGAGGCCATCGATAGTTGGGTAGTCACGCCGGCTCAGTCCTTCTGCATCAGCTTTTATGACAAACAGCGAGATCCCGTCTGTATCACTCTGATCACCCGCCGTTCTTGCAGGCACAATAAAAAAGTCGGCTGATGGGCCACCCAAAACAACCCCCTTGAAGCCATTAACCACAAATCCATTTATACCTTTCTCGGCTCTGGTCGTAATATTGGCAAGATTGAATCGGGCCTGGGGTTCGACAAAGGCAAATGCACCTAGTGATTCACCAGCGATTATCTCGGCCAGCAAAGACTCAATCTGTGCCGCATTGCCACCCTGTTCGATCAATTTCCCAGCCAACAATACGGTGCTGAGGTAGGGTTCGACGACCAGACCCTTGCCAAACTCTTCCATCAGAATCATCGTTTCGATGGGCCCACCGCCAAAACCACCAGCTTCTTCGGAGAAGGGCAATCCGAGCCAACCCAGTTCTGCAAAACTGGCCCAGTTCTCCCGACTGAATCCTTCATCTGATTTCAGCAGCTTCTGACGCTGCTCGAACGTGTAGTCATTCTGAATAAATCGTTGCACGCTATTCTGCAATAAGGTCTGTTCCTCTGAAAACGAGAAATCCATAAAAATAATTCCAAAACATTTCTAGCTTCGGATGATATGGGGTCACCAGAGGCATTTCAAGATTGCTATTGACCGTATATTTGCACTCACCTATGCTGCTTAGGATCCTGATTGATCACTGAATTTCAGAGAAGAAAATATGACAGAACCAGTCGTTGCGCAAAAGGCGCCCTACGGTGTCGAAGTAGAGTCCGGAAAAACCTACTTCTGGTGTGCATGTGGGAAGAGCAGTAAACAACCATTTTGTGATGGCTCCCATTCAAATGGCTCCCATTCAAATGGCTCCCATTCAGATGGCTCCCATTCAGATGGTTCCGAGACTCATAGTGAATTTGCTCCGATGAAGTTCGAAGCTGAAGAATCAAAACTTCTCTATTTCTGCGGTTGCAAAGCCAGTCAGAACAAGCCTTTCTGTGACGGCTCACATAAGAAGTTATAACTCACTCAAAATGATGTGAGTTTTCCAGAGAACATAATCATGGATTTGCCATGTCTAGGTTGCTATGAAAATCGGTTCTTTGACACAAAAATGGCAACACAAGGACGCCAGCATTCGGCTGCGAGCTGTGCAAGCAGCCACTCTGGACCAGGAGATCCTGATCGAGTTGGGCCAATCTGATCCGGACTTTGAGGTCAGACGAACTGCGATTCTCCAAATAAATGATCCTACAGTTCTGCGTCTGCTAGCTGATGACGTCAATGTCAATCAGGTTGCAACTTCACGATGGGCTGCCATTCTGGGTTCAGACCTGGCTAACTTTGATAAAATCAATGAAAACCTGCCGGAATTCCTGTTGATCAGGTTGGTTACTGAAGCAGATCAACCGGATATCAGATACAAAGCTGCTTCTCTGATCACCAACCAGACCCGGCTGGAGGAAATCCTTTTTACTCCGAATCACTCGAGAGTGCACCAGCTATGTGCTTCGAACCTTGATGATGAGACAAAACTTGAACAGGTGCACAAGCATTACCTGGATAAAGACAAGAACGTCGCACGAATTGTAAAAAGCAAGCTTCAGGCAATCAAGAAAGAAAGAGAGCAGGTTCTGCAGTTTGAAACCGAGCTGAGCAAAACTCTTGATGCCATCGAGAAACTCGCTGACAGCGAAAACATTGATGGACTCGAACGTCGGCTATCCGTTTTGAATGACAAATGGGCTTCTCTTAAATCAACCTGTTCAGCAGACCATCAAGATCGATATAACAAGGCTCAGTTTCTCTGTCAGCAACTCATTGATGAAAGTGTTGCTCTGAAGGGTAAACCGATTGAGGAAGCTAAGTCGGTATTATGCTCTCTTCGCAATCTTACTGAGAAATTCCGGGGTGCAGCCAGTGATCTTGAAACTCTGTCGCAGTCCCTGTCTGCAGCCAGGAACTGCTGGCCAAAAGGCCAGGATATGGCTCCTTTCTATTCATTATTCAATCCACTTGAGAACCTCCACAATCAGTTTGAAATCTGGTCGGCAATCTCAAAAGAACTGGCCAGCCTTCACCCTGAACAATTGACTCGACGAATGGCTGCTCTGCAGTGGCCGGAAGGATTTGCGGAACCTGATGAAATTGTCAAAACAAGGATGGGCATTGAGGAACATCTGACCCAAATACAAAAAGCAAAGACCGGTCACAGGAATAGAATTAAGGAAGTCGAAGAAAAACTCAACCAACTGGAATCGGCAATTACCGACGGGCATCTAAAACAAGCAAATAGGCTGCGAACTTCGATCAAAAACAAATTCAACCAATTTCCGGCACCACAGCGGCTTCTCAACAGATCGCACCTACTCGCCACGAAACTCAACGAACTAAGGGATTGGCAGGATTTCGTGACCAATCCAAAGCGAGAAGAACTCTGTATAGGCATGGATAAACTTGCCAATGATCTCAGTATCCACCCACGGGAAAAGGCGCGGGCTATTAAGGAACTTCAGGATCAATGGAAGAAACTCGGGCCGTCAAACAATAAACAGGCACAGCGCTTATGGACGCGATTCAGGAAATTGGGCAACCTGGCGTTCGAACCCTGCGGTAAGTACTTTGAATCGCAAAAGAAAGCGCGCGAGCAGAATTTTACGGAAAGAAAGAAAATCTGCGCCTCATTGGAGTTGTTTCTTGAAGAAAACGACTGGCAGAAGGCAAATTGGAAACTCGTCGTAGATATAATCAATAAGTCAAGACAAGAGTGGCACCAGTACTCTGACATACCAAGGTCTAACAGGAAGAAAATTCAGGATCGATTCAATCGCGTCCTTGACGGCCTTCAGGAAAAACTAAAATCTGAATTCTCCAGAAACCAGGCCAAAAAGTCAGCCCTGATAGAAGAGATGCGAGGATTAACTGAAATTGATGTCCCTATTAAACAAGCAACGGCACAAGCCAGGGTGCTGCAGACAAAATGGAAAGATGTGGGTGTCACCGATCGGTATGCTGATCGGAAGTTATGGAAGCAATTCAGAACAGAATGCGATAAGGTTTTCAACCGACGTGACGAAAAACTTGCGCTGGACAGAAAGAAACAGAACGAGACCGCTGATGCGACGAGAAGCGTACTCAATAGCTTCGACGATCTGCTAAAAAGCGATCAGGCCATTCATCGCAATGACATCAATTCATTCAAGAAACAATTCAATGCAATTTCACAACAGAGAAACCAGAGTTCAATCCGCAATGAATTTCAGCGATTGATCAAGAGCGCCGAGACGATTCTCAGTCAGCAGGCGCAAACTTCAAAGCATCAAATGATCGCTGAACTGAAACGACTGTCTGAACTGTGCAATCAATTTGAAATCGGCAAGATTGACGCCGCTACACTGGATGGCAACTGGCAGAGCGAGGTAGCGCTCGACAAGAAATTCACAAAAAGAATCAATCTACGCCGGGAGGGTTCGAATAAAGCTGATCCGGCTGAAGCCGAAAAACTCTGCATCCAACTGGAGATCCTGGCTGGCATCGAGTCACCTCCGGAAAGCGCACAGGCCAGAATGGCCTACCAGGTCGAAAGACTGAATCGTGAGTTCTCCCAGGGAAATAAGCAAACCATATCAGTAGAAGACCAGTCAACAGGCATCCAGGTCTCCTGGTATTGCCTGCCTTCAATGACGTTGAATGATGAGCTGAACGCCCGGTTTCAACGAGCCGAGGCAGTTCTTGGCATTTGACTCATGAAGGTTAAATCAACTGTAGCGACTTAATCTGACGGCTGTCGGAATACCCGGGGATGACGGTCTGGTTGACATTAAAAGCCGGTCGCTGATGGCTATTGAAGAAATCAGAAGACTGTTCGAAAAGCTAAATTCTCAAGAGAAAGCAATCGTTATACTGGCACCACCCAGCAAAGATTCACCCACCTCGATCGTTCCCCCATATCGTTCCACGATCTCGATGACGATGGCCAAACCAATTCCCTGACCCGCCTCCTGGGAATCCAGTCGTAGACCGCGGTTAAGAATTCTCGAACGATCCTTCACTGAAATCCCGTTTCCATCATCTTCGACAACGATCACCAGATCGATGTCTTTCTGATGACCAACCTCCACTCTAATATGCTGGCGCCCATACTTACAGGCATTGTCGATGATATTACCCAGCACCTCCATCAGGTCCCTCTCGTCACCGAAAAAAGTGCACTCCTGTAGATTAACTTCAATCTCAAGATTCTTCTCCCTGTAAACCTTCTTAAGGGTTTCGATGAGTTTAACAACGATCGGTTGCACCAGAATCGATTTCTTGATCAGCTGAGTCGAATCCGTTACCGCTCTTTGTAACTGATAACCAACAATCTGGTCCATTCGTGCAACCTGCTCATCAATTGTCTCTTGAATGTCAGAAGCCTTATCCGCGTCCTCGTAGACGAGTTGATTGGCTGTCCCCTTCAGTATTGCCAGAGGTGTTTTTATGCTATGAGCCAGATCTGCTAGGGTTGTGCGATACTTCTCCCTCTGCTGCCGTTCACTGGATAACAGCAAATTCAGATTCCTGGTGACACCGGCAATCTCCGCTGGATAATCTCCATCCAGATAATCCTGTCTGCCATCCTCAATCGCCTTCAGATCCCCTGCAAGATCGTCAAGTGGTGACAAGCCCCACTTCATGACAAGTCCCTGGATCAGTATCAGAACAACCGTGACGCCGACAAGCCATCCCCACAAATTGTTTCGATAGCTCTTGATTTCACCGAAATATGAATCCATTGCTTCAACAACGACAATCGTATATTCACTGGAGGTATCTCCCACACCCAGCCACAGGATCTTGTAACTAAGAAAAAAATATTGATGTTGGTTCGATTGTTCAATACGACCGAGGCGATCTGAACCTGGTTCCAGACCAATATGCAAACCGACCGTTTCTTCAGAGTTTAGACTCAAATCCACGGATGAAGGACTGCGCCACAGCTCGCTGCCCGTATTGTCCAGTATTAAGGCAAACAATCCCGAACCCGGATTGTTGAATCGCGGCTCCTGTAAGACCTCCGGCAACAGCAGTTCCCGGTTTTCGACTTCAGTCACTGACAGGAGACCATAGATTTGAATCAGCAGTCGTTCCGAGACACCCTGTTCTGCACTGCGCTGAAAAGCCTGATCCAGAACCAAACCCATCAGGCCAAGAAATGTAAACAGTACGAGGCTTGCGGTCAGCAGCAACCGATCCCTAAGAGAATAATTCCTGCCCGCCATCTATGTCAGAGACGGCGTAAACCGGTAGCCTTGACCACGAACAGTTTCAATTGGTTTAAGGCAGTTTTCTGGGTCCAGTTTTTTTCGCAGACGACCAACAAAGACTTCGATAACATTACTATCACGATCATAATCCTGATCATACAAGTGTTCGGTCAGTTCAGTTTTGGAAACAACTTCTCCCGGCCTCAACATCAGGTACTCGAGCAAATTGAATTCAAAAGCGGTCAGGTCAACGGGCTTATCTTCCACCCTGACTCGCTTGCCTCTTGTGTCCATATGAATTGGCCCAAAGTCAATCGCAGGTTTGAATTTTCCGGATGCTCTCCGAATCAGTGCTTCAAGGCGCGCAAGCAATTCCTGCACATGAAAAGGTTTAACCAGATAGTCATCCGCACCGGTTGACAAGCCATCGACCTTGTCTTTCCAGTCTCCTCGAGCAGTAAGAATTAATATTGGATATTCCCTGCCATCTTCTCTTATCTTTTCAATGATTTCTATGCCGGACACCTTGGGCAGACCAAGATCAATTACGGCAATGTCGTAGTGGTTCTTCTTCGCTACATTGAGGCCCTGAAGACCATCAGAACAAGCATCAACCACGTACCCATGACGATCCAGAATCTCCAGCAGCTGATCCCTTAATTTGATTTCGTCTTCGATCAATAACAGCCGTTGGTTCATTTGAATATCTCACCATTGATACCATCAACAAAGACAAACTTTACGACGCCGTCACCGGATAATGTTTTGACCCTGTAGACCGGCGGACCTTTGCTTCTAATCAGTTTGATGGAGAGAATCTTACTGCCCGGGACGCTACGTTTGATTTTTGACGCGGCTTGTTGGTTGCTGATACGAGGTCTCTGAGTATCTGACCGGATGTTGTTTGCAGGTGGTGGCGTACGCGCGGCTAACAAAAAGTCAGCCTGCGCTAATCCGGGGCTGGTACCAAGCACCAGCAAGGCCAGGACCAATAATCTACGCATTTATTCTCTCCATCACCTGCCCATTTGAAATGAAATCAGGAATTGACGGGCGAAACTGCCAATCGAAGTCTGATGGTATCACCGGGATCGTTATCCATGCGAGTCGTATAGGTCTCGTTGTTAAATCGATACCGTACCCGATACCCAACGACCCTCTCCTCTTCATGATAGTCATTGTATGTCTTGCACACCTCTTCGGTACCATGAACCGTCATACCTCTCCTCCGAGAGGATACAGAATGACCGATTGTGCCACCAAGCACAGCCCCAACAACGGCACCCACCTGCTTGTTCTTTTTCTTGTGACCGACTGCATTGCCAATCGCACCACCAACAATGGCACCCACTACCGATCCCAATCCATTATCTGGCGCAGACTCACGATAGACAACGTCTTCTACCCAACATTCCTCGCGGGGTGTTGAAATTCGCACATTCTTAACAATGGGTACTGATTCAATCACAGTGCCGTAATCATAGGTAATATCCTGCGCAAGCGCGGACGCTGAAAGCAACAACGCAAACGCTGCAATCGAAACTCTCGTTAATTTCATTTCCTTCACCAGACTTATTGAATGCAGCGGGAAGAATAATGGTTTCCCCCTGAATGAGAGCTGAATAAGCCAGTTGTTCCACCCAATTCCCTGCAAGCCTTCTAGTTAGCGGGATTCAGGTCAGCCCCTAGAAATTCATGATCGTCACCAAGCTGCAGCGTCAAGGCTGAGTCTGCAGGCTGATCTCGCAACATTCGAAGGGAAATGCGTTCATAGTACATAATAAACTCCGCCACCGCTTCGCGATCCATGCTTCGACTTCCACTGGGTGCCTCCTGTTCCTGCTGCCAACGCCAGGTACGTACAGATGCCATATCAGGCACTGCAAGGAAGATGGACTTATTCGTTAAGAATACATCCTGGTAATCTTTAAGCCGATCATTTACAAATCGCCGCCAGGTACCATCGGCATCTTTGGTCACCTCAAGTTGATTGATCGGATCTGCAAGCTCGTCTTCAGAGACGGGACGAGCTCCCCAGCACCAGCCCTCACACAAAATCACTCTGGTTCCTTGTGTCTCAACCAATCTGCTGCCGGTGCGGTCATCCTCAGCTTTACTAAAAACCGGTATCCTTGCCGGTCGGTCGTGGCGCAAATCGCCAATGATCTCAGACAGTAGATTAATATCATGGGTTCCGGGTACACCTCGTGTTAGCAGAAGCGGGTGGACTGCTGATCCAAGCTCAACACGTTGTTTGTGGGTCAGATAAAAATCATCCAACGATAAGATCAGAGCAGAAATCTCAAATAGATCCTGCAATACCGCCTGCAACATTTTTGCAAATGTGGACTTACCACTGCCCTGTGCACCAGCCATTCCCAAAAAGAACTTGTCGCCCTTACCTGACTCAAGTTGATCCACCAGCCAACTTGCGGTGCCATATAAAATTTCAAAATAGTTTTGACTTAGATCTTTCTGATTTTTTTCACGGAGCTGCTGAAACCACTGAACATTGTCATTCATCTTTGCCCGATCAGTGGCCGTCAGCATGCTCATCAGGTTCACGAGATCTCTCTTCTGAAGGGAGGCAGCGCATTTAACAGAAGATTGCCATATCGCTGAGTGACCAGCCTTCGGTCAAAGATGGTAACAACGCCGGTATCCGTCTCCGTACGAAGCAGACGACCGCAGGCCTGCACCATCCGCAATGCCGCATCAGGGATCATGACCTCTTGAAACGAATTTCCACCGTTATCCTCGATCCACTCACTCAACGTTGCACCAACCGGATCATCAGGTACCGCAAATGGAATCTTAACCACGACCACGTGCTGACAGTATTCGCCTGGCAAATCGATCCCTTCTGCAAAACTCGCGAGCCCAAATATCACACTGGAATCTCCAGCATCAACCAGAGCCTTGTGCCTTGAGACGATTTCTGCCTTCGAGAAGGTACCCTGGCTTAGTACTTTATCCATGAATTCACCCGGAAGCGCATCACTGACTCGATACATCTGCCGCCAGGAAGAAAACAGGACCAGGGCACCTTTTACATCCGAAAGTTGGTCAGGCAGCAGATCGGCTACTGCATCGCTATGATCATCCGCGTCTCTGGGGTCAACCTGCATCTTTGGAATTCTTAACGTCGCCTGTTCGGAAAATCTGAATGGACTCTGCAGTGCACGAAAACAATTATCTGCGGTGATACCCGTTCGTTTTTGAAGACGACTGAAATCATTACCCACTGCCAGGGTGGCTGAGGTAACCACCGCGCCAAAACACCGGGACCACAAAATATCGTGAAGCTTCTCTGAGACGGCAATTGGACTCGACTGCAAAACCACTTCATCACCTTCACGAAAATTAATCCATCTCGCACTGGGTGGTTTAGACTTCACATCCTGCAGCATATAGTTATGCCAAAGGTTGGCAGCACTCTCAACTCTTGCGGTCATGCCTGCAACAACGTGAACCCAGACCTCCACACCATCCTTGTCCCTGACAGACGCATCCCCGTCACTCAGTTCTGATTCAACACCACTCTGAAGCAGGCTCAGGTGATGCAGCAGCCTCCCGGTAGCATCATACAATGACTCGCTCATTTCCCGGTACTGGGGACCAACTTCACCCCCTGCGAATCGATACCTCAAATCATTCTCCGCGCCATTCGCCTGCTCACGCAGGGGATCGAGCAGGTGCTTTGCCTGCTCCAGCAACTCAATCAGGTCCTCGGAAGCATTTTCAAACTGGATCAGACTCGCCGGGAGTCCACCAATTTCACCCAGTTCGTCAGTTAGTTGTTGTAACGCACCCGGCAACTGTTCGAGCCAGCCCTGTGTGCTCCTCACCTGAATGAAAAAGGAGAAGTGATTTATCGCCTTGTCCGGAAGATGATGTCCCTCATCAAAAATGTAGACGGTATCTTCAGGTGCTGGCAAGACAGCACCGCCACCCAGCATCATGTCGGACATGACCAGATCATGATTCGTTACAATGCAATCTACCCTGTGTATTTTCTCTCTTGCACGATAGAAATAGCAGTTTTCGTAATGCGCGCACTGCCTGCCAGTACACTGCACATGATCAGTACTGACTGGAAACCAGGCACTGTTTTTTATTTCTTCAGGCCAATTGTCCCTGTCCCCATCCCACTCATTACGACCGAGTTTCACCAGCATCAGTTCATAAAGCAGCTGATGAGATTCCTCCGACTGAAACATCTCATCCTCATAGAAAGCCAGAGTTTGATTGCCTGATTGGTTTTCCTGAAAGGTACGGTCAAGACGGGAAAGACAAAGGTAACGCCGTCGACCTTTCGCTAATGTAAATGAAAAATCCAGCCCGGAATATCGCATGATGTCTGGTAAATCGATATGTACAATCTGTTCCTGCAGGGCGACTGTCGCTGTTGATATGACCAGTGTCTTACCAAGAGCTTTGGCTATAGGTAAAACCGCGATCGCGTAGGCTATAGTTTTCCCCGTGCCCGCACCTGCTTCGACCACGCAGATATTGGTTTCGGTCAGCCGTTGGCCTTCTGAATCTACTTCAATACTGCCTAAGGTATTGGCAATATCTGCAATCATCTGTTTCTGGCAGTAACGCGCCTGATAGTTCTTTGCATCGAGCAGTTGAGTGTAAGCTGTCCGAATTTCAGTTTTGAGTTCATCACTCAACATCGTTATGCTCTTGATATGGTCACGCAAAAAATCATCTTACCACTCATTCTAGCCCTGACCCCAATATGGGCTACTGGAAAGTCCCCACCGGTAGAAAAGCTCAATCTACCTGATGGTTTTGCGATAGAAACCTACGCTGAAGTCTCCAATCCAAGGCAGATGACTCAAGGTGGTAACGGGATAATCTACGTTGGCAGCAGACGATTGGGTAAAGTGCACGCTGTCATTGACCGTGATGGGGACTTCAAAGCTGAAGAAGTCACGGTCATTGCATCAGGGTTGAAAATGCCTTCCGGTGTTGCCTACAAAGACGGTGATCTGTTTGTTGGTGCCGTTAACAGAATCCTGCGTTATCCAGCGATAGATAATCAGTTGGCAGATCCACCACGACCGGATGTGATCACCGATTCACTGCCAGACAAGACTCACCACGGTTGGAAGTTTATCAACTTTGGGCCAGACGACCTGCTCTACATACCCGTTGGTGCCCCCTGTAATATCTGCCTGTCTGAAAATCCTCAGTTTGCATCGATAATGCGACTCGATGTCACAAACCCAACGCTGGAAATCATCGCTCACGGCATTCGCAATACGGTTGGATTTGACTGGCATCCGATCTCAAAACAACTCTGGTTTACAGACAATGGTCGGGACATGTTGGGAGATCAGGTGCCACCCGGTGAACTTAACAGCCTAAAAAAAATTGGCGATCATTTCGGCTATCCTTTCTTTCATGCTGATGGACTGCCTGACCCGAAGTTTGGCGGTCAGGCCAAACCCGCATCAGCCTATCGAGAACCAGAACTCCTGCTGGATCCTCATGTTGCCGCCCTAGGTATGATGTTTTACACGGGTAAAATGTTCCCGGAACGATACAAGAACCAGATTCTCATACCAGAGCATGGTTCATGGAATCGTTCGCCTGAGGCTGGTCACACGGGTTATCGCATTACCGTTGGTCGAAAAGTAGGTCAGCAGATGAGGTATGAAATCTTCATCGACGGTTGGCTTGAAAGTAACAACAAATCGTGGGGACGCCCGGTACACCTGCTACAGATGGACGATGGCAGTGTCCTGGTCTCGGACGACAAGGCAGATGCAATCTATAGAATCACTTACAAATTAGTTAGTCCCTTCTGAACCAGGATATCAGAACCAGAACAGTCGTCGAAACCAACCTTTTCTAAGGCTTTTCTCACAGGTCTTAAGTTGACTATTATAGGATGATGCGCGACTGGCGACTTTCTTCGCCACGGCAATCAGCCAGGCTTTACTGCGATAGGACCTCTTCGCAAAACCACCCTGCCCCTCGTGATAGGCCAGATACAGATTATGTGCATCTGTTTTCTGTATCTTGTTCTTCCTGTAACTCTGATCGTTGTACCAGCCAATGAAATCAATTGCATCATCGAAATCATTCCTGTCAGCACCCCAGCCACCAGTCGATTTCTTGTAAACGCGCCAGGTTTCATCCGTTGCCTGGGCATATCCATAGGCACTCGCCGGGCGTGGACCCGGGATTATCCAGAGTATCTTTTTGCGTGGTGGTTTAGCTCTCGCCTGAAATCTGCTCTCCTGGTATATAAAGGCCATCATAACGGGAATCGATGAGCCCCATTTTCTTTGCGACGCCGCGGCGTGTTTATACCATCGGCCTTTCTCCCTGAATATCTCACACAGATCTTCACGGTTTTTTGGCGGTGAAGACGAACATCCACCAAGTACCAGTAAGATCACCACTATTAGTGCCATTTTCATAAATCATGCTCCAGGAACAATGCCACCAGCGCCTGCTCATCCATAATTGGAATGCCCAGCTCTTGTGCCTTCGTTAACTTCAATCCAGCTGCATCACCAGCGACAACACAGCTGGTTTTTTTTGAGACAGATCCTGACACTTTGGCGCCAAGGGACCGCAATTTCTCCTTGGCCTCATTTCGGGTCATCTGACTCAGACTCCCTGTCAATACATATGTCTCTCCTGACAACACCTCTCGATTCGTTTCAATTTTCTCTTCTGGCCAGACAACACCAGCCGTTATCAGTTTTTCGATCAGATCCTGGTTAACTGCCTGTTCAAAAAACCTCACAATTTTAACCGCAACAACAGGGCCCACGTCCGGTATCTTCTGAAGAGTATCCTTGTTCGCTGCCTTCAGGCCATTCAAATCACCAAAGTATCCGGCCAGACTACGAGCTGTCGACTCTCCAACTTCTTCGATACCCAGGGCATAAATGAATCTTGCCAGTGTTGTCGATTTGCTTGTTTCCAGCGCATCCAAGAGATTGTTGGCCGATTTGGGTGCCAGTCGTTCCAGAAGTACTAGATCATCGACCTTCAGTGAATAAAGATCAGCTGGATTCTGAACCAATCCTTCATCAACCAATTGAACCACCAGTTTGTCACCCAGTCCTTCAATATCCATTGCCAGCCTGGAAGCAAAATGTCGAATCCTCTCTTTGCGCTGAGCCCCGCAGACCAGGCCACCGCTACAACGGGCGATAACTTCTCCCTCCACCAGCATGACATCAGACCCACAAGACGGACAATATTCGGGTAATTCAATCTCTCTGGTTTTCTTTGGCCTTTTCTCCTTTCGTACTGCAACGACTTTAGGAATGACATCCCCGGCTCTCTGAACCAGCACCGTATCGTTAATCACCAGATCCAGACGACGTATTTCATCCATGTTGTGCAGCGTGGCGTTGCTGATAGTGACACCACCAATCTTAACCGGATCCAGCCGTGCAACGGGTGTAATGGCGCCGGTTCTGCCAACCTGAAATTCGACCTCCAGTAGTCTGGTTGTTCCTTCTTCAGCCGGAAACTTGTGAGCGATAGCCCACCTGGGTGTTCTGCTCAACAGTCCAAGTCGAGTTTGCAGATCCATATCATTGACTTTGAAAACCACACCGTCAATTTCATAATCCAGACGTTCACGAAGCATGAGTATGTTTTCGTAATATCTAATGCAGTCTTCAGCACCGTTGACGATGTCGATGACGGGATTCGTTCGTAAGCCCCATTCCTTTAATCGCGCCAGGATCTCACCATGTTTTGAAGGCAGGTCACCACCCTCCACTAAGCCGACTGAATAGCAGAACATGGCTAACCTTCTCTTGGCAGTAAGTTTGGCATCCAACTGCCTGACACTACCTGCCGCTGCATTTCGTGGATTGGCAAACGTTTTTCCCCCCGCTTCTTCTGCCATCTTGTTTATATGCTGAAACACCGATTTGGCAATATAGACCTCTCCTCTCACTTCCAGTCGTCGCGGAAAGCCCGACCCCAATAGCTTCAGCGGCACAGACTCAACGGTTCGTATGTTCTGCGTTATATTTTCACCTGTTGTGCCGTCGCCACGGGTTGCACCTCTCACCAGCCTGCCGTCTTCATACAGCAGACTGACCGCAATACCATCGATCTTGGGTTCACAGGCATATTCAATGGTCGTCGATTCTTCCAGTCGAGTCTTAATTCTTCTGTCAAAGTCACGCAGATCATCCTCACTGAATGCATTGTCGAGCGACAACATGGCGACTTCATGCTGAACCTGAGTAAATCCTTCAAGTGGTATCGATCCTACTCGCTGAGTGGGTGAATCTTCGGTAATCAGTTCCGGATATTCAGATTCAATCTGTCTGAGACGACGAAATAGAGTGTCGAATTCAGCATCAGACAACTCTGGCTGATCAAGCGAGTGGTATAGATAATTATGGTGATTGATTTCAGCGCGCAGTTGCTCGGTTTCGTTAAGGACTTTTTTTGATGCCGCTGTCATATTTAGCGGTACTTATATTGATACTGCCTGATATCCAGACGACAATGCTCTATCGTCTGAGTCGTCATCGCACTTCTGGTTTCATCCTTTACTTCACCACCAAGTTCTTCCGCGAGAGTCTGCGCTACATTGATCATGTCATCATACACGCAGGATGGATCAGCCACTTCATGTGCACGCATGAACATGGTAACGCCTGGCGTTACTATTTCGCCTATGGTGTTCAGGTCAAAAATGCCCGGCTCCACTGCATTGACCAGACTAAATTTCGGATCATTCTGATCATCCAGACGATGAAAAATATCCATCTCACCGAAGGCCATCTGTTGTTCCACCAGCGCCTCAAGCAACACCTGACCTTTAAATGGTTTTCCTGTTGACAGCACGTGAACGATGACAAATTTTTCAGGTATCTCAATTGGAGGCTCCGGATCAAGTCCGATCTTTGGTTCCTTCCTGGCGGCTGTTACTTCGCCATCAAGATCGAGTTCTGACGGAGCTGGTACTATGTGGCTATCGGCCTCGGTATTGATTGAGAACCCAGGGTTATCAATTTGCTCAGGGCTGTTAATCGGCTCAGGGCTGTTCACTGACTCAGAGAGATCAATCTGCTGAGGGTTGTCCACCGGCTCCGTTAATACCGGCACATCCTGATCAAGGTTCAAAAGCGGATCGTCACCGGGTTCTATCTTGGTGCGAACCCTTGCACCACCGTTCGGTAATTCTCTAAGCATCGTGAAATCGGCTTCCGTATCTGATTCTTCACCTGCTTCACTCAGGAACGACTTATCCAGTGCCATTTTGAGCGTATTGCGGTTCCTTCGCATCCGCCAGTACCCATGCATCAGAATCGCAGTAATAAATACCGGTCCCAGTACCAGCAACCAGTCTCTCAAATCGAATTCCCCGAGTAACTCTGTCATAAAACTTGACCTTTAGTTCTATAAGTCAATCATCAGACAGCAGCCATCGCTACTGCCTCATCCACTTCTACAGAAACCAGCCGTGATACGCCCGGTTCCTGCATGGTCACTCCCATCAGTTGCTCAGCCATCTCCATGGCAATTTTGTTGTGCGTGATATAGATAAACTGGACGGTACGCGACATCTCTTTCACAAGGTTAGAGTAACGTTCGACATTGGCGTCATCCAACGGCGCATCGACCTCATCGAGTAAACAGAAGGGTGCGGGATTCAAACTGAAAATCGCGAATACCAGGGCGATTGCCGTCAGCACTTTTTCTCCCCCTGACAACAAGTGAATGCTGGAATTTCGCTTGCCTGGCGGCCTCGCCATTAATCCAACGCCAGTATCCAGCAGGTCTTCACCTGTCATCTCGAGATAGGCATGGCCTCCACCGAACACCTTTGGAAACAATTGCTGTAACTTGCTGTTGACGCTGTCGAACGTTTCCTTGAATTTTGTCCTGGTCTCAGTATCAATCTTGCGAATGGCATTCTCAAGCGTCGTCAGAGCCATTTCCAAATCATCATTCTGGGCGTCGAGATACTGCTTTCTTTCGGACTGCACTTTGAATTCATCGATCGCCGCAAGGTTTATCGCACCCAGTCTCTGTATCCTGTTCCCAACCCTCCTGAGCTTATCTTCCCAATCTTCCTCATTGGCATCTTCACTGAGAGACTCAATCACTGCCTCCAGTTCCTGACCATCTGCCTCCAACTGCTCTTTAATGGTCGTTCGTCGAACTTCAAGTGCCTGCCAGTCCATCTTCACCTGGTTCAGACTGCTTCGAATTTGCTCAACCTCTTTTTCAATTTTCGATCGCTGCTGTTCTAAGGCTCGAATATCATGTTCCACGGCTTCGGACTTCTGTCTTACCGCGACCATCTCATTTTCTACCGCAAGTCGTTTTTCGAGGTGTTGTTTAAGCTCAGTTTTAAGATCCAGCTGAGGCTGTTCACTTTCACTGATACTTGCTTCCAGAGCTTGTCGCCGTTCTTTCAGAATCAGCTGTTGCTCTGTTAATCTCGACACGGCATGTTCAGTTGCAGAAATCTGTGACGACAATGTTTGTATTTTAAGGGCCAACTGATGTGATATATCCCGGTCTTGCCTGGCCTTCCCTCGAGCCATTTCCAGTGCCTGCAGTTTATCCTGGCGATCAGCCTGGCGCTGCTCTCTTTGAAGTGTGTCTTTCTCCATCTGGTTCATCGCATCCTGCAGCTGGTTTCTATGCACCTTCAATTGAGTTTGATCATCCTCAAGGTGCCTGGCACTTTCCCTGATTTCATCATTCGCACGCTGCAGATCTGTCTTGACCTGCTCAGCCTGAAGCTCCTTGGCACCAAGCTGTGCTCTGGTTTCACTATGTGCGCTCTGTTGTTCCGCAAGTCGTGTTGCCTGTTTCTCTCGATCAGCCTCAGCGACCTGCAAACTGGCTACACCGGCGTCCAGCTTGCTGGTGAGTTCACTAGCTTCCGCTTCATGCAACTTTATCTGGCTCCCAAGCAATTCAAGTTCTGCCTGGCGTTTGATAACACCTGCGTTTGCATCCTGGTCTTTACTGACTCGTAGCCAGTTGACACCGAGCCAGATACCATCTGTAGTGATCACCGACTGCCCCTGCAGCAGTCTTTCCCTCAGTTGTAATGCAGCATTCAGATCCTGGGCAACAAAAACACCCTTCAACAAATCATTCAGGTTCAGATCACTCGTGACCTTGGACAGCAAAGTTCCCTCTGCCCGGCTTTCAATCCGCGCTTCGGCTTTTCCCTCAGTGTTTGTCAGAAAATTCAATGATCCTTTCTTAAAGTCACCCAGTAACTCGCTGACAGGATCGAGTCCGTCGACACAGACCGCCTGTACATAGTCTCCCAGCACTGTTTCAACAGCCACTGTCCATTCATCTTCAACTTTGATGCGCTCTCCCAGCCTGGTATTGCCATTCAGATTATGCCGTTCCAGCCATTCCATCTCGGCATCATCCTGCTGACCAAGTGCCGCTTGCTGCAAAGCTTCCAGAGAGGCAAAGCGACCAAGAACCCCCTGCAGTTCGCTGCGTTTGTGATCCAACTGGCTGCTGAGACGCTGGTTATCTTCTCGCTGCGTTTCAATATGATCGACAAGATCCCTGATTTCTCCCTCTATTCTTTCGATCTGTTCTTCCTGGTTCCCCAACATCATCTGCAATGGTGGAATTTCTGCTTCTATGGTGACTCCCTGTAGTCTTTCCACATCGCCACGCGACACTGTCATTCGATTGTTTAGCCTTTCAATCGACTGCTCCAGTGACTCAATTCGTGATTGCTGAACATGGCCATGATTCTCAGACTGAGCAGCACTTTGATTGAAAACATCCCACTCTTCCTGCCAGTCATGCATATCCTTTTCAGACTTTAACAGGATCTGAACCGATGCTTCTTCAGTTTCACGAAGATGATTCTGTTGAGGTTCTGTTTGACTCAACTCACGCTTCAATTCACCCAGTTTTCGCTGATCAGCATCAATGTCAGCCCTGATCTTAAACCAATTACTGGATGCTTCTTCGAGATCCTGATTCAGTTGCTGGTTTCGTTCATTTTGAAACTGGATGCTGTCTTCAATTCTGGCAATCTCAGTGCCATGGTCGTAAAAGCGCTTCTGCACTTCATTTGTCTGGTCATTCAATTCAACCAGAACCGAACGTTTCTGCTCAACCTCCGCATCAATTCGTCGCTGGTCAGCTATTTTGGCCTCCTGCGCGATTTGCATTCGATTGATATTGTCTTCTTTCGTTCGTGCATCTCTGCTGATTGCCTGCCATTTCAATCCCTGCAGCTGTGATTGAACCTCTCGCTCTTCCTTTTTGAAATCTCTGTAGCGTTCAGCCGCTTTGGCCTGGCGTTCGAGATGATGGACCTGGCGTTCCAGTTCTTCTCGAATATCACTAAGTCGATCCAGGTTGTCTTTGGTATGCGAAATACGGCGCTCAGTTTCCTTGCGGCGTTCCTTGTATTTACTGATGCCAGCGGCTTCCTCAATATAAACCCGTAATTCTTCAGGTTTTGCTTCGACCAGGGAACCGATCATGCCCTGTTCGATAATAGAGTAACTCCTGGGACCGAGACCAGTTCCTAAAAAGATGTCGGTGATATCTTTGCGACGACACTTCTGGCTGTTGAGAAAGTAATTAGACTGACCATCTCGTGTTACCTGACGCTTGATGGACAGTTCACTGTACGCCGCATACTCACCCGTGAGACTCCCTTCGGCGTTGTCAAACAAGAGTTCAATGCTGGCCTGTCCAACGGGTTTTCGACTGTTGGAGCCATTAAAAATCACGTCAGCCATTGATTCGCCGCGTAAGGTCTTGGCCGACGATTCACCCATGACCCAACGAACGGCATCAATGATGTTTGACTTACCACATCCATTGGGACCAACGACTGCACAAAGATTTGAGGGGAAAGGGACTGTTGTAGGATCTACAAAGGACTTGAAACCAGCGAGCTTAATTGCCTGCAAACGCATAGTTGTATCTTACTCCCTACTGCGAGAATGCGGAACCAGAGATTATGTTCTTGTTAGTCGTCTCTTGCGGAGAGACCGGTTTCCGCAAAACGCGATATTCTATTCTAAATCCCCTTCCGGTTCTCCTATAAAAGAAATAAAAAGAGAAGATGCCTGTGTTCGGATAGTCGAGATCACACCGGTCTGCAAATGATCCTGCATGTCTTCAGACAGTCCGCTGGACCATACCCCAGTTGAGCCAGCAATCAGGCTCTCATATCGTCGATGCCGGCGTTAACACCTGCGGCTGGTGGAATTCGATAATAGTGATCGGTTGTACGCATCGGAGCCCATCGTCGACCCGTCCAAATATGTGGTTCAACATGGTTAGTGAAAACTCAAGATCGTCAACAGGAAAACCAACAGACAAGGGACAGGTCTTGATTTCATGGCGCGTCCTCTGTGAATTTACTGAATTATCCGTCAATACCCATGAATTTTTTGGCTTTGATTGGCTCGTCATACATCAGATTATATATAATGCTGCCTCCTTGATCTCCACAGTTAATCACCAACACTCGCAGCACATGTTATTTAAAAACGCCATCGCCTACCGACTCAGCAAACCATTTAACCTCTCCAGCGAAGATCTGATCGAACAACTTGCAAATAGAAGCTTTGTGCCCTGCTCCGGTTTTAAACCTGCAAGCTTTGGCTGGATATCACCCATCGGTGGCAGTGAAGATTCGCCACTGGTCCATGAAGCAGGTGGCTGTTTTCTGCTCTGTGCGAGGAAAGAGGAGAAGGTGGTTCCTGCCAGCGCGCTAAACGAGGCAATGATGGAGAATGTCTCCAAGATTGAGTTCGTTGAGGATCGCAAACTTCACGCCAACGAAAAGCGCAGCATTAAAAACAACACCCTGGCCGAACTACTTCCCCGGGCACTGGCAAAATCGAAACAGGTGATGGGATATATTTCGCCTGGGGATAATCTACTGGTTGTTGGTACTTCATCGGAAGCAGAAGCAGAATTATTTGTGAACTGCATTCGCGACTCTCTTGGCTCATTCACCGTCGTACCACCTCAGGTCAAACAGAAACCGCAGGATCTTTTTACTCATTGGTTATTGCACAGAAAGTTACCTCCTAATTTTTCTCTGGGAGACCAGTGCGATCTGCTGGATATCGAAGATACTTCAACCATCACCTGCCGCAGGCAGGATCTCGACACCCGAGAAATCCGAACACATATTGAAGCAGGCAAGATCTGCACACGACTGGGTCTGCGCTGGCACGGGGATCTCTGTCTTGCTGTTGATAAGGAACTGAAGCTCCGACAGATAAAACTTGAGAGGCTGAATAGCGATGAAATTGAGGACGAAGATCCAATCGCCAGACTGGACGCTGAATTCGCCAACATGACACTGGAATTCGCTCGATTCCTGCCGGAGCTTTTTTCAGCTCTCGGCGGAGAATCTCCGACTGGCGCGTAACTAGTCGACCTTAAAACCAGCGTTTCTACGAAGGAGTCAGAGTACCCCTTCCAAGAACCAGGTGGCTATACAAAGTAAGTCTGTGCACTCGTCGCTGAGACAACATCCTCCCGCAGATGCTGCCATTCCTGCATGTCCGCATTAACGGCATCAAGTCCATTGGCCAGCACATAAGCATAGCTTCTTTGAAAAGTGTTGAGTTTTGATTTCATTACACTATCACTGTAGTACTTATCATAGGCATCTGGTGACCCCCACCCAAACCACCGGCCTGCCAGGTGTCGGCCAGCTTTCATGCCAATCAATCCAATGCCAGCTCCCCTCGCTGCTTCGAGTACTGGTTTCAAGCCCATCATATCTCTGGAACCAGCCAAGATGTCCTTGGCCTCCCAGTCGTACCAGCCGCCCGGTGTAATTGCAATCTGAGCCAGGCTGTACCATCCGGTATCTGCTGCTGCAAGCAGCACATTTTCGGCATTTTCATGAGTACTTATGCCCAGATGTGATATCTTTCCGGCCTGTTTGGCCGCGTTAAATGCCGAGTAGATTTCTTCGCTTCGAATTACACCGGGATTATTACTCGCCATCAGGTAATAAGCGTCGATATGCTCCGTTTTCATCATTTTGAGGCTGACGTCTATCCAATCCGACCAGTACCTGGCTGCCTGTTTGGCTTTTACCACATTGATTGTTTCGTCTGCGGAAAATCTCCCCACTGGCGCCTTTGAAATTAGAAAGACATCGTCACGATGTTTCTTCAGGAATGGTGCAAGATTTTTCTCCGCGTCACCGTAGTAATCGCCATAACCAACATCAAATACATTGATTCCAGAATCAAATGCCGGTTCAAGCAGATCATTCGCCTGTCCTCGAGACAGCGCAGCGCCACAACCAAATACCAGCCTGCTACCTTCAAAATCCGTTTTACCCAACTTTCGGTATTCCATCTCGGGCCAGCCCTTGACAGATTTAGTGGCCTCATCGACTGCCGCCTGCAGATCTCGTGTTTTCAACAAGGCACCGCCACCAACAGCCAGCATCGACATGCTTTGTAGTAACGAACGTCTCTTCATCTTAATCTCTGCCATGGGTTTCTCCTCATGTATAAACGGTGCATGGACGGCGTATGAACGACCTGTTGTAATTCGATCAGTATACGCTGTGAAATTACACGTTCAAATACCTTTTACGGCCAACCCGCACCAGGAATCTCAACATCAATCGTTTCGATGCAACCATCACGCGCCAAATCCGCACCACTGCCGGACCCTGAAGCCGTACAGATAAATAGCCGTTTTCGATCCTCTCCCCCCAACATACAAGCAAATGCGGGTCTCCCCGTATCGATAGTCTCTGTGATCTCGCCACCCTCAAGTACACGGACCACGCATCCCTCGCGTGGATCGGCAACCCAGATACCCCCGGCTTCATCCAGGCAGATGCCATCAGGCACATGTGGACCAATCTCAGCCCAGACCCGTCGGTTGGACAACTTTCCAGCCTCGTCAATATCGAACGCTGTAAGTTTTGCGGCAAACGTCTCACCAATGATCAGGGTTTTGCCATCAGGTGTAATAACCGTGCCGTTTGGAAACGCGATTCCCTCCGCAGCAACCGATACGACACCATCAGCATCGACGAACGCCAGATCTGCATTACTTGGACTGTTACCCTGAACCTCGATATCGAACCCGAAATTACCCACGTAGGCACGACCCGCGCCATCCACTACCATATCGTTACAGTGATAAGTGGCAACAGAATTGAGGTCAGCGTGCTCTACAAGAGATCCATCTGCTTCCTGCCTGAGTAGTTTCCGATCTAGCATCGACACGATAAGCAGACGCCCATCAGGTAACCAGCCAAGGCCGGACGGCTGGCTTAGCACTTCGGCGATAACTTCAACGTTCCCTTCCACATCCACGGCTTCAACAACATGCCGATAGAAGTCTGAATAGTACAAGCGACCATCGTGCCAGCGAGGACCTTCAGAGAAGGCCAGGTTTTCGACGAGAGTTTTTAGGGTCATTGGGTTTCTCCGGATTATGGGTTGGTTCGTTGTCGGGTTTGTGTTTATGCTTGAAGTACTTTGAACCTGGATACTGTCTGTTTCACGTCCGTGGTTTAGCCGGTACGAACTCCTAACTTGGACTCTCGCTGTTTCACTTTGTGAAATAGCTGCCACCTCTTATTGCGTTTGGCTTTGCCAAGCCACAATTACAAGCTATTGCGTTTGGCTTTGCCAAGCCACAATTACAAGCTATTGCGTTTGGCTTTGCCAAGCCACAATTACAAGCTATTGCGTTTGGCTTTGCCAAGCCACAATTACAAGCTATTGCGTTTG
>PVBE010794162.1_pt1 | contig 25566 bp, 15 predicted proteins | sample 1631181 | NCBI WGS metagenome assembly PVBE01 (sample SAMN08397723, study PRJNA350692) | Marine metagenome, whole genome shotgun sequencing project. | isolation source: water | place: Pacific Ocean | collected 2012-04 | reverse complement strand
GGACAGGCCAAAAAACAGCGCAACGTCGCCATCCGGCCCGACATTCGCCGAACAATGCATCGGCATGACGTCACGAAACGGCAGATAGTAATTCATCGCCGAGAATGCCGACTTTTTCATCTCACCTGCGTATTCAGTACCAGCTATCAGAACCAGCTTCTTGCTGAAGTTCACTAGTATGAATACATCCGAGTTCAGTTCGTCATGACGCGGAGAAGCGTGGAATCCGGGACAGTCGATTACGACGAACTCTGGATCATGCACTGCAAGTTCTTCGTCCGTAGCCTTGATGAACATATTCCGGACGAAGAGGCTATGCCAGGCGTACTCTGTAATCACCCGCACCGACATACGGTAATCTGGGTCAGCCCCACACCAGCAGTCCTGTACAAAGACGTCCTGGCCACGCAAGTGCAGCGCCATGCGACGGTGTAACTCTTCGAAGCGCTCCTCGTTGTAACCCTTGTTCTCAGGGCCCCACCAAATGTGGTCACGATTTAAGTCTTCCTCTACGAGATATTTGTCGCCAGGCGAACGTCCGGTGAAACCGCCGGTGCGCACAACAAGCGACCCACCATGGGCGAGTACACCCTCATGGCGACGGAGTGCCGCCTCGTATAGGCGGGCCGTGGTTTGATTCCAATAGATCCTTTTTAGGCCCGTCAGGCCCTGCTCCGAAAGGTCTACTGGACTGCGGTTGGGGGGATCAGATTCCTGCATCAAACTCTCCCTGAGAGAAACGTCGGGTTACTTTGGAATTAGAGTTAGCCGGCACAGTCAGGGAGAGTCTACATAAAAATTCGGCGGCTGCTGACCCACCTGCCCTCGGCTGTCATTACCCCAAAGCTGGCAACAAACAGGGACGGCTCAAAATCAGCCAACGAGCGTCGCTACCAGCACCGCTTTAATCGTGTGGAGGCGATTTTCCGCCTGGTCAAACACGATCGAGTAATCTGACTCGAAGATGTCATCAGAGACTTCCATCCCGTCAAGCCCGTACTTCTGAAAGATTTCCTCCCCAACTACTGTCTCGCGATCGTGAAAGGCTGGCAAACAATGGAGGAACTTAACGTTAGGATTTCCGGTCGCCTCAATGAGGTCACGGTTAACCTGGTATGGCGTCAATAGTTCGATGCGTTCTTCCCAAACCGATACGTCTTCCCCCATCGAAACCCAGACGTCTGTGTAAAGAAAGTCAGCTCCGAGAGCACCCTCGACGGGGTCAGCGGTGAAAGTCACACGGGCGCCGCTCTTTTCGGCATAGCTGGCACAACGATCTCGCAAATCGACACTGGGCCACAACTCCTCGGGGGATGCTAAACGAACTTCCATGCCAAGTTTGGAGCCACCAACTAGCAGAGAATTGCCCATGTTGCTACGCGCATCGCCGAGGTAGCAGTAGCAGATCTCGTTCAAGGGCTTGCCGCAATGCTCGGTCATGGTCAAAACGTCAGCAAGAATTTGCGTTGGGTGATACTCGTCGGTAAGACCGTTGTACACGGGTACCCCGGCGTACTCAGCAAGGGCCTCGACCCGGTCTTGTGCATAACCTCGATATTCGATGGCGTCATACATTCGACCGAGGACCCGCGCCGTGTCTTTCATCGATTCCTTGTAACCAATCTGCGATCCCGACGGGCCAAGATAGGTAGCTTGGGCACCTTGATCGTAGGCGGCCACCTCGAAGGCACAGCGGGTTCGAGTCGAAGCCTTCTCGAAAATTAGGGCAATGTTTTTACCCCTCAGGAGTGGCTCCTCATGACCTGAATGCTTGGCTGCTTTAAGTTCACGAGACAGTTTCAGAAGGTCGCAAATTTCTTCGCCACTGAGGTCTTCGAGGGTCAGAAGGTTTCTGTTTTTCAAATTCACAGGCAGGTCACTCTCTGCAGCATAGAAATCAAGGGAACGTTCTAGGTAACCGTACCGTTTTCTGCCTGAAATTCCAGATCTACAGGCTTGGCCAGGAAGCGGTGAATACCTACGAGCATGACAGCACTAATCGGCAGGGCCAGCCACCACGGCAGACCGAAACCGGTGGGAATGGTGCCAATCACCATGCCGACAGACCCTACTAGAAGAGCGTACGGCAATTGGGTGCGAACATGGTCGATATGGTCGGAGCCGCTGGCCATTGACGACAGGATCGTGGTGTCAGAAATTGGTGAGCAATGATCCCCCCACACAGAACCAGCGAGCACACAAGAAACGGTCGAGTAGATGATTCCGTAGTTCTCTGGCGTCGCCATGTTACTTGCCTGCATCACGGCCCAGGTGAGCGGCAAAACAAGTGGCATCAGGATACCCATGGTTCCCCAGCTCGATCCAGTAGCAAATGCAGTCGCCGCCGACAGGATGAAGACGAGCGCCGGTACAAACCCAGGGTGCAGCGCATCACCGAGGACGGAGACCAAATAGCCAGCAGTGTTCAGCACTTCGGTGACCGCCGAGAGTGCCCATGCCAGCACCAAGATGATCATTGCGATCATCATCGCCTTAAGGCCAGCGTACCAAGCGTCAACCGTCTCAGCGATCGTTAAGATCCGCTGGCCTATAGACAAAGCGGCGGCGGTGAAAGCCCCAAGCAAAGATGCCCACATCAACGCTTTGTAGGAGTCCGCCTCGCCTATGATCTCACGCAAGCCATTGCCTTCCCCTGTCACGTTTGCTTCCCCTGTCACGTAGAGTCCCACAAGCACTCCGCCAACCAGCACGGAGATCGGGATCATCGCGTTGAGCGCACGCTGTGGCTGCCCTTCTTTCGGCACCAGTTCACGGGCGCCGCCCGCCGATTCGTCGACGTGGGCAGTGGGTGAAAGAACCTGCCCCGTAGTCCGGGCCCGAATCTCGGCATGATACATGGGCCCGAAATCACGCCCCGAAAGTGAGACGAGAAAAACAAAGAACATCGCCAAAATAGGATAGAAGCTATAGGGAATCGATTTCAGAAAAACGGTATAGGCAGCCTCGTTATATCCGTCCATTTGCTGCATGCCGGTCGCGATCTGTCCGACCTCGAAGCCGATCCAGGTGGTTACAAACGCCACGCAAGCAACAGGTGCAGCGGTGGAATCAACTATGTAGGCAAGCTTCTCGCGTGATACGCGCAGCCTGTCAGTAACCTGCCGCATCGTGTTGCCAACGATCAGAACGTTGGCGTAGTCGTCAAAGAAGATGACGAGGCCGAGCACACCGGTCGCCGCCTGTCCCCTCTCAGGCGTACGCGCAAACGGAACGATCTTATTGACCACCCCTTGCATGCCGCCGCTTTTTGAAACGATTCCCACCATGCCACCGATCATGAAGGTAAAAAGAATGATCGCCGCGTGGCCGGGATTAGTTATCGCCTCAAGAACGTATATCTGAAAAGCGTCGAGCAAACCCCATCCTGCCCCAGCAAAAGAGAACCCGTGGGCTGCGAACGCTCCGAACCAAAGACCGAGGAAGAGTGCCGGGATAACGTTCTTAGTAATCAGCGCAACACCAATCGCGATCAGGGGAGGCAGGATCGAAATCCATCCCGGAATCACCCGTACCGAACTCATCGCCACGATCGAGCCATTGATCAGCAGTTCGACCTCCACCGGTCCGGTGGACGAAACAACGATATCGGCAACCATGAAGCTTCCATTCTCTTCCACATCAGCAATTAGGGTCTCGCCCCCGACTCGTACCGCAAGCACATCGGAATCAGAGACCTTGCCCATGACCGAGACCTCAAAAGGAATGCCGGCTAGAGCCAGCGTGGGCTCGATTTCGTAATCCTGTGCCCAAGCTGGGCTCACGCAGAAGCAAAGCCACACAGCTATCGCACACGTCGGTAGTGCACATCGAGTATGCATGGTCTCAGTCGCCTTTCAGGGTGGGCTCGACCGGTGACTCAAATAACGTAGAAGCTCCGAATACGCCCGACCAAACGAAATCTTCAAGCCCTTTACGCTGACGCGGCTCATTTTCTGCCGCTTTTAGCTCCCGAGGCAATTTCTCGGTATCACCTGGGTAGCCGAGAGCGATGCCAGCGACTGGGTCATAGTCATCTGGAATGCTCAGCTTCGCACGTGCCGTGTCTTGGTCGAAACCACCCATCTGGTGCGCCACCAGTCCTAGGTCAGTCGCCTGCACCAGCATCAACGCCACAGCCTGGCCAAGGTCATGGTAGGCATGGCGATTCGGTCTCCCGTTGTGGTCGAAAGCCAACTTGGCGATTGAGACCATCAGCACCGGAGCGAACTCGGCCCAACGACGGTTTCCTTCAACCAGGCAATCCGCAATAGAACGGTGAGCCTCCAAGTCGTTCTTGGTAGCAACAATGAAGCCCCACGGCTGCTCATTGAATGATGAAGGCGCCCAACGCGCTGCTTCAAAAATACGGTAGAGATGGTTAGTTTCGACTGGCGATGGCGCAAAAGCACGCGGGCTCCAACGTGCTGCAATGAGCTCGTGAATTGAGTGTTTTGTGTCCGCAGGCTTGTCCATCATGTAGACCGTAGAATACCGCGAACCGCGCCAGGCACGGGACAATCTGCCAAATAGGGAATTGGGACAAGTAGAAAGAGCGCAGCAGCAATCGGTCAGTAGCCGATCGCCATCCCATCTTTTCGCGGGTCACTCCCTCCATGCAACATACCCGTAATGAAATTAATAAGAACCGCCTGATAACCCCCCATCGAGCGACCTCCGGACCGACGTACAGTATGACCACGGCGCTCGAGTTCCGCTACTACCTCGTCGGGAACACCCCACTCAAGCGCTATTGTGCCACCCTGGGCACGGGCAACACCCTCTGACGAATCTGGAGAATGGCGAAATCTGGCTGAGTCACCGGCTTCCTGCAGGTTCATCCCAAAATCGATAATGTTAGAAAGTACCTGCGAGTGCCCTTGTGGCTGCATGTTCCCACCCATGACTCCGTATGAAAGCCACGGAACTCCGTCCTTGGTAACCATTCCCGGCATGTTGGTGTGCAGCGATCGTTTGCGTGGACCAATTTCATTCAAATGCCCTGGTTCCATCGAAAAGCCACTTGCACGATTCTGCATTGCGAAACCGACGTCTCCCGGCACAACCGTGGAACCGAATGCCGAGAAGATGCTCTCGATCATCGAAATAGCATTGCGATCCTTATCAACAACGGTGAAATAGACTGTGTCGCCGTGCTCAAGAGGATCGTCCATCGTGGCCTCAAACGGCGAGACCTCAACCAAGGCCCTTTCCATGTCAATTAGCGAGGCGCGTTTTTCACCGTATTCCTTCGAGATCAGATACTCCACTGGCAACGTTCCGAACTCAGGGTCAGCAACGTACTGACCACGATCAGCAAAAGCAAGCTTCTTAGCCTCGACCATCACGTGCAAGGCATCGGCAGAGTTGTGTCCGGCAGATGCGAGGTCGAACTGTTCCATGATGTTAAGCATCATCAGCGCAGTGATGCCGTGGCTATTCGGGGGCAGCTGCCAAACGTCGTAGCCACGGTAATTTGTCGACACCGGATCAACCCATTTGGAGCTATGCTCGGCAAAGTCCTGCATGGTTAAAACGGCACCGTTCTCTTGTCCCCAGGTTACGATCCTCTCGGCGATCGCGCCCCTGTAGAAACCGTCCCTTCCTTGTTCGGCAATCAGCTCGTAACTGCGCGCCAAGTTAGGATTACGAAATACCTCGCCCGCACGCGGCGCCCGTCCCTCGGGTAGGTAAGTTGCCGCCGAATCGGGCCATCGGCTAAGTGCATTCTCCCCAGCACGCCAGTCCCCTGCGATAACGTCAGTTACAGGAAATCCGTTGCGGGCGTAGGTAATCGCCGGGGCTAGGACTTCTTCGAAACTCAAGTTGCCAAAGCGTTCGAGTAGCTCGGCCCAACCATCAACTGCTCCCGGAACCATCCACGAGAGGGTTCCAGAGCCCGGATTGCGCTCAAGTCCCCGTTCTTCAAGAAGTTCACGGGTAAAACCGTAGCCAGAACGCCCAGTGGCGTTGAGTGCGTACATCTGTTCAGTTTCAGCGTCCCAGACTATGGCAAACATGTCACCACCAATGCCATTCATGTGAGGTTCCACCAGGCCAAGCATGGCGTTTACCGCAACTGCAGCATCAATAGCATTGCCACCAGATTTAAGAATGTCGATGCCAACCTGAGCAGCTAGTGGCTGGCTTGCCGCCACCATGCCATGAGGTGCAATTACTTCGGAGCGACTACCGCGTTGGGCACGCGCCGGCCGTCCGTATCCGTAGCCCATTTCTTGCTCCGCTGTCTGCTGCTGAAAAGCTTCTGCCAAGATGATGTGCTCGGAGAACAGGCCCGCCTCGCCGAGCAGAATGATCGCCCCGACGGCGATCAATGCAAGAACAACCAAGGTCACCGTGACGCGACGGGTCATGGTCTTTACTCCGGAAACAGAAAGCGGACCAATTCGGGCCACGATCTGCGTAGTTGGGAATGCTGGAAATCGGAGCGAAGTTTAGCAGGGCCAGACGATAATCACGCGGGCACCGATAATCGAATGAAATAAACATCGATACAACGAACTAAACGTTACGAAGCCGCTGCAGGCAAGCGCAGAACACGCTCAACGCTTTGAGTTTAAGGCACGGTGGCGCTGACGAAGCACTTCATACAAAACCACCGCGACACTGTTGGCAAGATTAAGCGAACGTAGTTGTGGATCGACCATAGGCAACCGCAAGATCTGGGCATTGTGCGATTGGCGAATTCCAAGATGCAACCCATCACTCTCGCAACCGAACACCAGAACGGTACGCGGCGGGAACAACACGTCCCAGTAGTCACGGGTCCCTTCCGAGGAAAAAAAGAATGGTTCTCCGAACTCTGGCAGCTTATTTTCGAGGAGTTCCCAATCGGGCCAGACGAGAGGGTTCACGCGCGGCCAGTAGTCAAGCCCAGCGCGCTTCACACGTGCATCATCAAGTGAAAAGCCAAGCGGCTCAACCAAGTGCAGTTGGGCTCCAGCAGCTAAGCAGGTGCGCCCGGAACTGCCCGTGTTGCCATGGATTTCCGGTTCCACCAAGACAACGTGCAAGTCAGCCCCAAGTGACTCAGGAGTGGCGGCCACTAAATCACTCATCATCGTGGTTCCCAAGTCCGTTGTGCCTCACGCAGCAGACTTCGACTGGCCCAACTTAAGGTAACCGCGCGCGAGGCCATCCATAGGGTCATAGATAACCAAAGAATGTGATTGTCGCCCCGGACAACTGCAACCCAGGCCACGGACCCAAAGATCACGATCGTTGAAAACAACATCGAGTTACGCAGCACACGGCCCTCCGTCAAACCAAGAAAGAAACCATCGTAGATATATGCAACGGATCCGAAAAGCAGTACCGGAATCAACCAATACCCGAATCGTGTTGCCACCTCAACGACCTCCTGGTGCGACGTCAGCAATGGGTACAAGAACCCTGGCGCTATCACTACGAGGACAGCGAAACCGAGCGCGCAGGCAAACCCAACTACAAGGGATAGCCGTAAAAGCTTGAGCAACCCTTTGGGATCACCCCGGCCACGGAAGGTGCCCGCCAAACTTTCAGTCGCAAAGGCAGCTCCATCAATGAAGTACGAGGCGAGATACTGCACCCTTAATAAGATCGCATTGGCAGCTAGTACTGTCGTCCCGAGCACAGAACTAAAATTGGTGAACAGACTCAAGGCGGTAATTAAACCTAACGTGCGGAACAAGATGTCACGGTTCAGTCGCATCAGGCTCGTCAGCCCATGACGATCAAGGATTTCACCCCACACCCAAGGCCGCGATTCGCGTGACTTCCAAAACAGAAATAACCCTATGGCTACCGCCAAATATTGGCTAATCATCGTCGCCAGCCCAGCGCCAAATGCCGCCAAGCCTAAACCTAAAACAAATACGTAATCGAGAAGGATGTTGCTGACGTTGGCGGCCACAGTAATCAGCAGTACTCGACCACTCTCTTCGCGGCCAAGAAACCAACCGATTAAAACAAAGGAACAAAGTGTTGCTGGGGCCCCCCAAACACGGGCGTTGAAATAGGCGACTCCAGCAGCCTCTACGCCTTCAGCTCCCGAAAGCACCGCGAAGCCCCCGATACGAATCGGAACCTGGAGAACAACCAGAGCGGTCCCAATCGAGAGCGCAAGGAACAGGCCACGGTACAACGTCAAGTAGACGGCTTTCATATTGCCTCCACCCATAGCCTGAGCAGTTGTTCCAGTCGTACCCATGCGCAAAAAACCGAATGTCCAATAGACGTAGTCAAAAACGATCGAGCCTAGTGCCACACCAGCGAGAAAGCGGATGTCCTCAAGGTGTCCGAGGATGGCAGTATCGACCAGGCCTGCTAGGGGCACACTTACGGTTGCCATTATGTTGATTGCAGCAAGGCGCAAGTAGCGTTGGCGCAATGATTGCGTGAGTCTTTCTGACATCCGCGGAGTCTAGCCCGATAGAGTCACGATCGCTCTAATTCTTCTGACAGCAACCACACCACCAACAAAATAACGGGAACACCAAGCAACCTTGCTCATCTGGCTATAACAAATTTTTATCAATATCGATTTAATGCATTAGATGGTGCCACTAGCCTGGGGCCGACTAATGCGCGTTGACTTATGCACTCGAATCTTCGCTGGGGATATTTGTACTAGGTTCAAACAGCCCCAACTGGCGTAGACTGCCATCATCTGGACGACTGGTCGGCTCTCCCGGACGAATCAAGTTTGAACCACCCAATCCAACCAGGCGAATTGGCCTGCCATCCAGCGGAACTCGTTCCACCAACTTTCGAGCAACTCTCATTATTTCATCGGCTTGGCGCACCGGCACCAATGGAGTATGGGATCGAGTGATCGTGGTGAAGTCCTGGAACCGAACCTTTAGGGTCACTGTCCGAGCGCTGAGACTCCAGCGATCAAGACGGCGTTCCATATCGACAACGAACTGCTTGATATTGGGCCACACCGCCTCCCATGAAGGCTGGTCGTGTTCATAGGTTGTTTCAGAAGAAATGGACTTGGGCCGACTGGGGGGTTCGACCCGCCGACGATCTCGACCGTGAGCAAACTCCCACAACTGCTTTCCCCACCTTTCTCTAAAGAGATGCTGAAGGTTCTCAAGAGAACTGGCAGTGAGCTGTCCAATCTGCTCGAAACCATTGGTGCGCAACCGCTCGGCGTTGGCCGGACCAACTCCCCAAAGCCTCTCCACTGGCAGGGGGGCAAGAAAATTGCGGGCGTCTTCAGGTCGGATAACAGTCAGGCCATTGGGCTTGTCAATATCGGAAGCGAGCTTGGCAAGGAATTTGTTAGTCGAAACACCTGCAGAGCCAGTCAATCCGGTCTTACGATGGATCGAAACACGAATCGACTTGGCGATGTCGACCGGTGAGCTGATGTGTGAAGTCACGTCCAGGTAGGCTTCGTCTAAAGATAGTGGCTCAACGCGTTTGGTCCAGGCATCGTAAATGGCGAAAACCTGCTCTGAGAGTTCGCGGTAACGACCAAATCTTGGCCGCAGGAAAACTGCATTGGGACACAAACGTCGAGCCCGTTCCATGGGCATGGCAGAGTGAACACCATTCCTGCGGGCTTCGTAAGAAGCGGCAGCGACCACACCACGACGACCGAGACCCCCGACGATGATCGGCTGGCCCGCAAGATCGGGATTGTCTAGCGCCTCAACACTCGCATAGAACGCATCAAGATCGATATGAAGAATCTTGCGAGGCCAATCGGCGCCGATCAGATTCGCTGGTGTGGTCACACGGCCATGCTAGCAGAAGGTCAGGAACCGCTGTCTGGCTCTTTCCGCTCTGGAGAATCTGGTGCGTCCTTTCCTCCAGAAGTTGGGCTTTCAGCCATAATCAACATCGCAAGTAATGCGCAACGCTCGACCGACTTCGCCACATTTATGCACTCGTGGTTGGCGTGGGCTCCATCCCCTACCGCTCCGAGTCCATCTAGCGTGGCCGCGAATGGGCTAGTCAGGTTACCGTCTGAGCCTCCCCCGGCAACGCCCTGCTCGATTTCCAGGTCCAGATCTCTGGCCGCTTCCAAGGCCAGTTGCCAGAGTGCCTGGTTGCGTGGTGTTCGCTCCAGAGGAGCGCGCTCCAACGATTTCTCAACCTTGAGACTTACCCCCGTGGTGGCAGGCTCAAGCCCGTGGATAGCCGCCGTAATTCGTTCTGCTTCGATTGAGTCCGGCACTCGAACGTCGACGATCGCCTGGCTTTCCGGAGCAATCACGTTGGGCCGCAGACCACCACCGATGATACCAACATTGACGCTTACCCCCCTAAGCGGATCATTCAGATCGAACAGTCGCTGAATCTGATGTGAAAGCTCCAGGATGGCGCTCGCACCTGCTTCAGGATCAAGCCCAGCGTGTGCCGCTTTTCCCGTGACATTGACAACGAACTGACTAACGCCCTTTCTGCCAGTCTTTAGCTTGCCCGACAGCCCTAAAGCCGGTTCCATGACAAACACACGTGATGCGAACTGAGCTAGGCGAACTATATTGGCAGATGACTCATTACTGCCAATCTCCTCGTCCGAGTTAATGAACACCAGAGGCAGGAGGGCCGGTTCAAGATCTAGTCGGTGCAGAGCCTGCAAAGCAAAGATCGTTTGTGCCAAACCTGCTTTCATGTCGAAGACCCCCGGACCTCGCATGATCGAATCGTCGATCCGCACTGGCATTTTCTTCAAGGTGCCAATCGGCCAAACAGTGTCACAATGGCCGATGAGGAGCTGAACGGGGCTAAGAGAAACGCTATCAGGCGTGGAAGCAGTAAGGTCAACACCGCCGAAGTCTCTACCGCTTGGCGCCGCTAGCAATTGTCCACCGGACTCGTTGCCAGGGATGCGACGTATCTCGTATCCAATCTCGTCGAGAGCCTCCCCAATGAGCTCAAAAATTGGCTCTTGTGCCTCGGGAACTAGGGACGGGCTTTCATGGACAACGAGCTCCTCTAGGAAGCCCAAAAACTCGTCGCGCTGCTCTCCTACCGCATTGAGGATCGCCCCTGCGATATCGTTCATCAGAATCGCAGTAGGTACGTCGCCTTAAAGAGGATCGCTCGATCGATCAGGCTTGATCCCTCCACAACTTGGGTTTCATTGTAGACAAGGTAGAGGTCGGATCCCGGAGCATAGATGTAACGGAGCCGGACATTGGCGAGCATTATGTCTTGCTGGCTGTTGTATTGGATCAAGCTACGCATCGACATTTCTGTGGTGAAGTCGAGGTCAGCCCTAAGGCTCGCTAGATCTGTTTCGAACGCTCCCTCTGGAAGATCAATTTCGTTGTGATTCCACGAGAGCTTGAAGCTCAATCTGGAACCCGGACGCCAACCTGCCTGGACGCGAATTTCACTTCGATCTCCGCTCCAAAAACCACCTGTTGTGTAGTTAAAGCTGCCATCGACTGGACGGCCCGCATCGGACTGCAACTCGAAGTTGACCTCGCTCCATTCGTAGACGCCAGGAGGAATGATGACTCCTGCACTGATCTGGAAAGGGAGTTCAAGTAACTCGTAAGAACGATTGTGTGCCACGCTTATTTTGTCCCCATATTTCAAGAACATGTCCCAATCCAGGTGCGCATATGTACTCAATAACTCGCCACCGCGATCGGTGGTATGCCTGTACATAACGTGCGGGCTCAGGTTGCGAACATAAGGAGAATTAGGGAAAAACGGCGTCCAGTAGAAATTCGAATCGATAGCCCGGATCCCGGTCCGGGTTACGAAACCCATCTCTGGGTTGAAGTTTTCACCAACGTCGAGATAGGCACCACGTACCTGGAAACGCGGCGAGCCCCAGTCGAATTGAATCTGGCCCGCAAAATCGTTTCCGTCGAAGTCCGGCGTCTCGGTCTTCATAATCCAAGCGTCAACCGTTGTCTGGTCGTTGATCCCCCAACGACCATCGAAACCAAGTTCTCGGTTGTAGTCTGTGCTGCTCGCTTGCCGGTTAGTTAACAACACGCCAGCGCGCGACCTTTCCCCGACGTCGTAGCTAGCACGGCCTACGAAGTAGTTGTTGGAAGGCGATGTTTCGCTGCCAACAGACGATTCCAAACTTCCAGTCTGCATGATTAGCGTGCCTATCGACCACTTACCCACCTTGCCAGTCAAGCGACCGCCAACGTACAACGGCACCTGCTCATTGTTAGCGTTAATACCGATTGTGCGGGAGTGGAACCCCTGTACGGTGCTCCCCCCTCCCATCCGAGAGCCCCCCCGGCCGGACGAACCACCACCAAAAGAAAAGAACCCAGCATTCTCCAGGAAAAAGTCGCGCTTTTCCGGAAAAAACAAAGAGAACCGTGTGAGGTTGATCCTCTGGTCATCCGCTTCGACCTGGGAGAAGTCGGTGTTGACCGTCAAGTCCAGTGTTAGGTTCGGACTGACGCTCCACTTCATATCGCCGCCGATATCACCGATGTAATCGTCCTCGTACTCATAAACATAAGACGCGCCATCGGCGAGCTTGCGATTAAACCCACCGACCACATAGGGCCGCATTTGCAAGTTTCGTGGTTGGGACAATTGCAGGCCCTGGACCATGCCAGAGGATGACAGCCGAGTCTCATCGAACTGACGTTCGACCGGAGCCCAGTACGCTGCCTCAGTCTTGCGGCGGATAATGCGGCGGAAATTTATGCCCCAATCACTCCGGTCGATATTGAAGCGCAGTTCTGAAAACGGAATCGCGATTTCGACCATCCAACCTTCTTCGGTAATACGGGCACGAGTTTCCCAAATAGCATCCCAGTCTCTGTTGAGGCTCTGGCTGGGAAACCTCCCCCCAAACGCCCCACTTCCTTCACCGACGATCTGCGCATCGTAGCGAACACCTAATGGGTTTGTAGCAAAAAGGAATCCATTTCGATGATCGTGATAAGTGTCGAGCGTCACCAAAAACGAATCGTTGTTGTGTGGAGATTCGTCGCGGCGGCGGACGTTAGCGATGATCCGGTCCGGTTGGCTGTCATAGTTCGTGGCGGCGATGTAGATTGCCTCGTCGTCGTAGATAACGCGCACCTCTGTGCGCTCGCTCACCGGCTGCCCCTCGTTCGGCTCCTCCTGAACGAAACCACTCAAGACAACGGCACGCGACCAAACTTCTTCGTCGATGAAGCCGTCGATATCAGGCGCAACGGAAACGCGCGTAGCAGAGAAGTTGAACAACCGGTCAGCCTCGGTGGTCGCACCAGGAGGTATGGCTCCCGTATCACTCTGCTGGTCGTTCGATTGCTCTTGTGCCGCGCCTGCCACGCGTGTGACAGCTAGAAAACAAAAGGCGAGTAAAAGTAAAACCGGGGGCGGTTTTCGCATAGGTGAGAAGTCTCGGAGGGGGAACGCAGAGAATATCGCAGGGACTAGCGACTGGCTAGCCGAATAATCGGCCGCAGGAGCCTCGATGCACCATCATGGCCTGACATTAAGGCGGCGCATCCCAACAGGTGTTTTCCGTCAGGTTGGCAAGTTCAGTATCCGGATCAGGGTCCGACTTTGAAGGCATCTGTGGCTGTCTTTTTAACAGCACGTAAATCAGTCTTCCCGGTACCCAGGACCGGCAGCTTGTCGACTTCTATGAAATCATCCTTCTTGGGGATAAACAGATTCGGCAATCCCATCGTTTTCAGGCACTCAAGCACACCGGGCAGCTCCTCCGAGTCGATCGTGTGAAGAACGACTATGCGCTCGCCGCGCCGGGTGTCAGGCACCGAGGTCACGGCGAAAACTTTCTCCTCTTGGATGATGGCCTCGTGGAGTTTCTCTTCGATGACTCCATGCGGCACCATCTCGCCACCAATTTTCGAGAACCGTGCCAGTCGATCGGTAATCGTCAGGAAGCCGTCCTCATCGACCATGCCAATATCACCGGTGATATACCACGCGCCGTCCATCGCCTTTTCGGTCAGATCCGGACGTTTTAGGTAGCCAGCCATAATGTTGGGCCCGTGAACCAAGATCATCCCCGACTCGCCGGGCTCAAGGAGTTCGCCGCTCTCCGAATCGACGATACGCACCGATACACCTGGCAGCGGCTGCCCAACGGTTCCGCGGCGTGAGCCAGGCTGGTAGTAGCCAGTAGAGCGGTAGCCAGGCAAATTGAGGGCAATGCCGGGAGAAGCTTCGGTAGCACCGTAACCTTCGTATGCCGGTAATCCGAAGGTGTCTTCGAACATCTGAGCGAGTGCTGCCGGCAGCTTCTCAGCCCCAGCAATGACGAGGCGTAGCGAGCCAAACTGTCGCGGCTCGCATCGACGAGCGTACAGCTGCAAGAATGTCGGCGTAGCGATCAGGATGGTGGCCTTATAACTTTGCACCAGTCCGCCAACGTCACCGGCATCCATCGGGTTCGTGTGGTAAACCACGCCTAAGCCATTGTGGACGGGAAGCCAAAGCGTTGCCATGTAACCAAACGAGTGAAAGAACGGCAGAATGCCGAGCATCACGTCACCCGGACCGCACTGAATCACCTGCGCCGCGGCCTCGACGTTGCTCTCCAGATTGAACTGCGTTAGCTGCACGCCCTTGGGATCCCCGGTACTGCCGCTCGAAAAAATGATCGTGGCTACATCATCGGGGCTGGGTCGGGCGACGCTTCCGCAGACCTTCTCGATGGCGCGCAGTGGACCGAAAAGGGCGAGCAGCGTGGCGACCATCTTAGTGCGAGCACTGATTTCCGTTTCCAAGTCTTCGATCCAAATAGGTTCGATATTCTCAGGCAGCTCGAGATTGGCGTTGGTGATGAACCTACGGCTGGTGACCACCGTTTTCAGTTCAACCTGCTCACAAGCTAACTCGAGGCCCACCTTGCCACTCGTGTAATTAAGATTGACGCTAGTGCGCCCGGCGATCGCGGCAGCAAAGTTCACCAGGGCCCCACCGATGCTGGGCGGCAACATAATGCCGACGCGTTGCTGCCGTTCCCAGTAATTCTTCAGGGTCCGGCCTAGTGCGATCGAACCAACCACAGTCGCAAAACGCGACATTTTTGGTCGGCTAGCATCAGCCATTGAAAAGTACCAAGGCCGGCGCCGGGCGGTACCTATGAAACGCGCGTACAGGGGCCGACTATCCGGCTTGCGGAGTTTCCATGCCTCGGTAGCAAGCTCTCGCACCGCCGCTCGCGCCTGGTGGATCTCCATCCCGGACGGAAGCGGATTACCAAATATAACCGTAATTGGGTAAGGCAGTCGGCACGGCATCTTGGTAACGAATCGGCCGCCCGAGCGGCTAAAGATACTGCCCCAAACACGATCAATTGCCACGGGGATGATCGGCACATCGCGACCAGCAACGATTCGCTGGAAACCACGCTGGAAGGACCCCAGCATGCCTGTTCGTGTGATCTGACCCTCCGGGAAGATACACACGACCTCCCCTTCATCAAGCAACTTACCAGCGTCACGTAACGCCCGTAACAATGGCTTCGGGCCTGCCCCGAGTGGCATCGGAATCGCCCGCAACATAGACAGGAAGGGGTTCAGTAACCGCATATCATAATAGCGCGCGTCTATAACAAACCTGATCGGTCGGTCCGAACTCGCCAGCATAATCAGCCCGTCGATAAATGAAACATGGTTCGGAATTAGCAGGGCTGGTCCGTCATGGGGTACACGCTTGGGGTGGACCACCCTCAGTTTGTAAACCGTGTGGGTCACAAGCACGAATCCCAACCGGAGGAACGCCTCGGGCAACAAGTGCAAAGACCAGTAAGTTCCAGCAGCTACAACAAGCCCGGCGACTAGCATGATGCCTCTTGGTGAGACCCCAGCAACAGCGAGTCCGAAGGCGCCCAGAGATCCGGCCAGAATGGCTGCGCTAATCAGGATGTTGGCCAACGCGATGACCGCACCGCGTCTCTCTGAAGGTGCGTGCCACTGGATAAGGGCATGGATCGGAACGATGATCAATCCGCCTGAAACACCAAGCAGGATCATCACAATGAGCGTGCCGACGATCTGTGGCGCCCATATCGCCATCGCCAAGGTGACCAGCGCCATGCCAACGGCGCCTGCCGGAATCAACCCAAGTTCCACTTTGCCGGCCGACAGTTTCCCAGCCAGGACACTGCCGAGTGCTATACCGATACCTAGCACGGCAAGCGGCAAGCTCGACAGTGTGTCAGAGAGCTCCAGAGTTGCCTTTGCGTAGACCAGTATGTTCTGTCCAAGCAAACTAGCGATACCCCACAAGTAGGCCGCTCCCATGATCACAAGCCGCAAGGTACGGTCCTCGCGAATTGCCTTGCCGGCTCCACGGAACGTGCCACCTTTGTCACTTTTGAAACGCGCTGCGGGAACACGGGGCACGGTGAGGGAAGCCACAAAGCCGATCAAGGCCAAGACCGCCAGGATACTGCCCACTATCCACGGGCGCGTGGCACCAAATAAGTCTGAAAATGGCCCAGCGGCCGCAGTTCCGATGATGATCGCCAACATCGTCCACATCTGCAAAAGACCATTGCCCACCGATAGCCTTTCTTCCGGCAACACCTCGGGCAGAATACCCATCTTGGCCGGGCTAAACAGGGCGCTCTGCGCCCCCATACAGGCGAGGATCATGAACGGGAGGTTGGCATCCTCAGGATATCGATACAGGCTGTAGCCGACTGCGCCCATTAGTAAGATTTCAAGGAACTTCATGCCAACGATAACGGTGCGCTTGCTAAAGCGATCGGCGACCATAGCTGCCGGCAACGACACCAGCATGAGAGGCAGTGTTAAGGCAACAAAAGCCTTTGTAGCCTCAACTTGTGATGCTGCTGCAAATGCGACGGTTCCCGGCGTCAATGCTAGGTTTCTCATCGCCATCAGGGCAACAAAGACCTTCAATGCATTGTCGTTGAACGCACCGAGGAACTGGGCTAAAAGTAGCCCACGCAGCGGATGTTTGGCTCGGGTATTGCCTTCCATGTCACCCACTCAAACGGTCGCGGCTACCGGTTAGCAAGCCTTTGGTCGATCAATTCAACCGGATGACGGGCCTCGCACCCTCCGATATCAGCTATTTGCGCCCGACATGAGGTGCCGCAGGCAAGGTATCCGCAGGTCACTTGCACACCTCTCGCTTGATTTGCCGCGCCAGCCAGTTCGTCGAGTTCAGTCATCAAGCGCCGTCCTAACTCCGCGCTAATAGGATAGTAATCGCCTTTATAACCGAAAGATCCCGCCATGCCACAGCATTCGGCTGATGTCACCTGGACCTCCATCCCGGGGATTGAGCCCAACAGCTTTACCGCAGCGGGAAGCCACCCCAGGGTTTTTTGTTGGCAATGGCCGTGCAGCACCACTGGCGCGGGTCGGCCATCAGGGACTGGGGTCCAGGCCGAAGTCATCCCCTCATCCATTGGATCACCAGCGTCGCTAAGCTCGGCAAGTAAGAATTCCAGGACTTCAAAGGTTCCGGCCGCGACCTCGTCAGCGTCGCTTCCGGGCAACAACTTGGCGTGATCGTCAACCACCGCGCTCAGACAGGAAGGCTCGATACCAACGACAGCGTGCCCTGTCTTTACTGCCGGAGCCAGCAGTTCCTGCAGCCCCTTGGCCTGCCTGCTCGCTGTTTCCAACAGGCCCTGCGAGAGGGCACCTCGCCCACAACATTGCCCTGCGACGAGGACTACCCCTTTACCGCATTTCTCCAGGCATGAAATTGTCGCCTTACCGACATCCGTGTCGACATGCTCCGTGTGGCAATCTACAAACAGGAACACCATCGAGCCACGGCGGTCGTTGCTGATTCGCTGCACCTGATATCGGGTTTTCACCACGCGACCCCCGCGTCGACGGTGCCACTCAGCCAGGGTCTCCGAGTTGGGCAACGGCAAAGTACGCGCGGGAGAGAGGCCGACAAAACGCGACAAGACAGCACGAGCCGAGCGAAATCGAATGAGGTTGCTCCAAACGCCCTGGCGGCTCATGCCATAGACTCTCGCCGGATCCGAGAACAGGCGCTTCGCAAGGCTCACTGATCCATCCTCCTGGACGGGCAGAACACGGTCGTAGACAAGGCGTTCTATCAAGCCGCGTCGGGGGGATCGCCGGAGAGCGATACGTTCGCGGATCACGGTGTTGATCCACGGTATATCGATTTTCACGGGGCAAATATCCTGGCAGCGAGAGCAGGTTGTACATAAGTCATTGAAGTCGGCAGCCGTGTCAAGGCCACGAACGCCAGCCTCCCAAGCGTTACCGATCCCCGAGTGATACGTGGGGCCGCCGTACACGTGTCCACCAACTACCTGGTAGGGCGGACACACGGTCATGCAACCACCACAGCGAATGCAATAGAGCGCTTCAGACAAAAGCTTGTCGTCACGCATCGCCATACGGCCATTATCGAGTAAGACCACATGAAACGAGCGTGTCGCACCGTTAATCATCGGCGACGCTCCCCACCCCGGGCCCGAGATAAACGACAGGTACGACGTCAGTAGCTGCCCCGTCGCAGTGCGCGGCAGAAGCTGCAGAAACGGCAGCAAGTCCGCAGCGCGAGGCAGGATCTTCTCGATGCCAGCGATTACCACGTGGACCGGCGGCACCTGTGTCGTCATGCGGGCGTTGCCCTCGTTCTCGACGATGACCACAGTACCGGTATCGGCTAACAAGAAGTTGGCGCCGGTGATCCCAAGGTCAGCGGAAAGAAAATCAGCACGCAGTTTTTGTCTCGCTAACTGAGTAAGTTCGGCAGGTTCTTCGGGAGGATCTTCAACACCGAGTTTCTCTCGAAACACGCAGCGCACATCGTCGACTGACATATGGATGATTGGCGCTACGATGTGCGAGGGGCGATCATTGGCAAGCTGCACGATGTACTCGCCGAGGTCAGTTTCGCGAACGTAGAGACCAGCCGTCTCCAGCGCCGCATTGAGGTGAATCTCTTCGCTAGTCATCGACTTCGATTTAGTAATTCGCCGGGCGCCACTACTTTTCGCGATCTCAGTGATAATACGGCAGGCTTCTTCACCATTTTCAGCACGATGCAGGTAACCACCCTGTTGTTTCACCGATTTGGTTAACTGCTCAATGATGGCTGGCAGGTCAGCGATCGCTTCTTCCTTGATGTCCCGCGCCGCTTCGCAAGCTTGTTCATAGCCGGGAAAGCGACCAATGACTTCACGGCGTTTTTCGTTGACACCGGAGACAGCGTGAAACAGCGCATCCTTGAGATTCTGATCGCCAACCGCCACCTTGATCTCAGCCGCCAGGTCTCGGCCTCGGCGCGAGCTGCTCATCCGACCACCACAACGTGCAGTGCGTTAGGTCCGTGGGCCCCCATTACAAGGGTGTGACCGATGTCCGCTGTTCGCGACGGGCCGGTGATCCATACCCAATCACGATCCCCGGCGCTCATGCGATTCTCCAAAACTTGGAAGGCGGTGGGCAGGTCGGCAAAAATCGCCTCGGCCGACAGAAGAACAACGTGCACCCACGGCAATATGCTGGCAAGGCCCCAACAACCAGGTTGCCCGCCAAGAACCAAGGTACCAGTCTCTGCAATGCCCAGTTCGGCGCCAGTCAATGACACGCGGAACCCGGCCGCCTTCTCTCCAGCGTTCTCGACCGGCACCAGGTCAATGCCGTAGGCAGTAAGTAAGAGCTTGAGGTTCATCTCCTCTGCCATGTCTGTCATCTCGTAGAGAACCTCGCGGGCACCCTGCCCTTGCACTATTTTCGCGATAGCACTCGCCACCTGGCGCGGTTCATTAATCCGTTCGATTTCCCCGCCCGTAGTCTCAAGGACAGCAGTGAACAGATCAACAGGATGCGGAACTGTAGCTTGCATGATCTTAAGAGGGTCGCTCAGCGACGATGCCGGTGCAACGTTGCAGTGATAACCTTCGACGTTATCAGACCACGACGACCCTCCGTCCGCTGCACATATGCGCTACGCCTTCGTCATTGACCAGAGCCGTTGCATCGGTTGTCACGCCTGCTCGCTCGCCTGCAAGGCGGAACACGATGTACCCATCGGCTCTTACCGAACATGGGTAAAATATGTAGAGAAGGGAGCCTTCCCTGATGTTCGGCGATTCTTTTCCGTCTTGCGTTGTAACCACTGCGACGACGCTCCGTGTATGACAATTTGCCCAGTGACCGCCTTGTTTCGGCGCGAAAACGGCATAGTCGACTTCGACCGTGAAGCATGTATCGGCTGCAAGGCCTGCATGCAAGCCTGCCCCTACGATGCGCTGTACATTCATCCCGACCACGGCACGGCAGAGAAATGCAATTTCTGTGCTCACCGGGTCGAAAATGAAATGGAACCTCCCTGCGCAACAGTATGTCCAACGGAATCCATTATCGTTGGTGACATGGACGACCCCGCTTCACGGGTATCGCATCTGATTTCCAACAGGCAGGTTAGCGTGCGCAAGCCAGAAAAGGGCACACGTCCAAAAGTCTTCTATATTGAGGGAGAACCGACCGCGTTAACACCGGGAATGGCGGACCCAAGCGGTGGCTACCTGTGGGCCGACCGGCGAGGCGTTGAGAAGACCAACTACATAACCTCGAGATTCGATCCCAACAACGGGGTGCCGCCATCAACCGAGTCAGCGGAGAAGCATTCGAACGGGTCAACGATCAGACGCAAAGAGCCAGCCAGGGACCGCGATCCAGGTGACATTTCTTCTGCATCCGGTACCCCACCGGTTGGCTGGTTGTCCTCTAACCTGCCGCCAGCCGCCGCCGCACAAGCACTCGCCACTGCCGCAATGCAGGGCAACGCAGATTTCTATACGGGTGCTTGGGAGGGGCTGACACCAACCCGAACCGTGTACGACGTGTACCACGACGAGGCGGTGTGGGGTTGGAGAGTCTCAGCCTACTTGTGGACGAAATCACTTGCAGCTGGAGCTCTTCTAATAGCCACGCTGGCACCATGGATAGGCATTAACGAAGGGGCAATAACACTTGTGGCACCCTTGGTCGGCCTGTTTTTCCTGGCAATCACAGGCGCGCTTCTTGTCGCGGACCTCAAACGGCCATCCCGCTTCTGGACGATCCTGACGCGGCCCAATTGGGATTCTTGGCTAGCTCGGGGCGCCTTCATCATTGCAGCCTTCGGCGCCCTGGCGATGGCGTGGAGCGGCGCGGTGTTAGCTGCCCGCATGGGCTACGAGCACAGTCCCTTAGTATTGCGCTTAATCCGCTGGCCGCTTGTCGCAGCAGCACTGGCAACTGCAGGCTACAGTGGCTACCTCTTCGCCCAAGCCAAGGCTCGGGATTTCTGGCAAAGTCCACTTTTATCCTTGCATCTGTCGGTACAAGCCCTCGCCGCCGGTGCCGGTATCGCTGTGCTTCTGTCATCCTACTCATCCAACCTCGGCCACAAACTACCCCGCTTTCTCGCAGCGACTCTAATGGTTCATCTAGCGTTGATCGCTTTCGACGAAGCCATCCGTGCTCTCCGTTGCGGAAAAATGGGCGACGCGGCCAAAGCTGCGCGCATCATGCTCTATGGACGCTACGCTAAATGCTTCTGGACGGGTATCAGCCTCGCTGTGATCTCGGTGGGATGCGCTCTTTGGGGAGAGCTAATCGGCAACGTCGGTGTGTTCGCTGGCCTCACATCGCTGGCGAGTCTGGCCTTCTATGAACATGCCTGGAACCTAGCGGGCCAGGCGCCTCCCTTGAGTTGATAACCAATGCCTGATCGAACTGGCAGATACCCAGAACAAGACGAGGGCTGGACACTCAGCAGCGCTCCAGGGCCCGAGGACTGGGATAACTGGGTCGAGTTTGACGCGGGCGCATGGCCACGCAAGGTCGAGCGTCGCTATTCACTAGTGCCAACGATCTGTTTCAACTGTGAATCCGGTTGTGGGCTGCTCGCCTACGTTGATCAATCCAACGGCAAGATTCGGCGCTTCGAAGGCAACCCGGTACACCCAGGCAGCCGTGGGCGTACGTGTGCAAAGGGACCGGCGACGATCAACCAGGTCAACGACGCGGAAAGAATCTTGTATCCAATGAAGCGGGTCGGTAAGCGCGGCTCTGGCGACTGGGTCCGGGTGAGTTGGGACGATGCACTCGACGATATCGCCGCGCGCATACGTGCAGCGATTGTCGAAGGTCGTGACGACGAAATCATGTACCACGTTGGACGACCTGGGCACGACGGCACGATGGATCGGGTGATCCAAGCCTGGGGCATCGACGCTCACAACTCACACACCAACATATGCTCCGCCGGAGCGCGGTTAGGCTACGCCCTCTGGCACCAAGCCGACCGGCCATCGCCTGATCACGAACGAGCCAAGTTCATCCTCCTGATCTCCGCGCACCTCGAATCGGGTCACTACTTCAACCCCCACGCACAACGCATTATCGACGCCAAATCAGGAGGTACGCAGATCGCCGTTCTCGACCCGCGACTGTCGAATACGGCTTCGATGGCCGATCACTGGCTGCCGACATGGCCAGGCACCGAGGCTGCAGTGTTACTCGCAATTGCCAACGTCATCATCGACGAAGGCCTGCATGATCGCGACTTTGTCCGCCGCTGGGTCAACTGGGAAGAATACCTGAGCGCCGAACACCCACAGGCACATGAACGTGCGCAACGCCTTGGTGGTTCAGCCGCGGGAAGCGACGGTATCGACGTATTCTTCGAAGTAATACAAACACTCTATAAGGAATTTACGCCTCAATTTGCTGCTGCTGAGAGCGGCGTACCAGAAGAGACAATCATCGAAGTAGCACGCGCCGTGGGGGGCGCCCGCGGCGGCCTATCGACGCACGTCTGGCGGTCAGCTGCGTCCGGGAATCTCGGTGGTTGGCAAGTTGCGCGATGCCTTGAGTGGCTAGTCGTCTTGACTGGAAGTGTCGCCACGCCTGGTGGAACCAACCTGGCCTCCAAGGACAAGTTCGTGGCTGCACCGTTCGCCAAGCCTCCACCGCAAGACAAGTGGAACGAACTGGCTTGGCCGCGCGAATATCCACTGTCGCATCATGAGCTGTCGTTTCTTTTGCCACACTTCCTGAAAGAAGGTCGTGGCCGCCTGGCTATGTACTTCACGCGTGTTTACAACCCAGCTTGGACCAATCCAGACGGCTTTACCTGGATCGAAGCGCTACGAGACGAGGACAAGATCGGTTGCCACGCAGCGTTAACACCAACCTGGAACGAAAGTGCCTACTGGGCGGACTACGTTTTGCCTATGGGCCTAGGTCCCGAACGCCACGACATCATGAGCCAGGAAACTTCGGCTGGCTCCTGGATAGGGTTCCGCCAACCGGTTTTGCGCACCTTCGGCGAAAGAAATGGAAAAGAATTCGACTTCACTTGGGAGGCAAACCCTGGCGAGGTGTGGGAAGAGGAAGAGTTTTGGATAGAGCTTTCATGGCGTATCGACCCTGATGGCTCCTTAGGCATCCGTAAATGGTTCGAGTCGCCTTATCAGCAGGGGGAAAAACTCACTGTGGAAGATTCGTACCGCTGGATTTTTGAAAACAGCGTGCCTGGATTACCGGAGGCAGCAGCGGCGGAAAATTTCACGCCCCTCGAGTACATGCGCCGCTACGGAGCCTTCCAAGTCAAGAAGAATGACTACCGTTTCTACGAAAAAGAAATAGGGCCCAGCGCTTCCGGGATCGAGATCGACGGTAAAAAACTCACCGGCTTCTCCACGCCGTCAAAGAAGCTAGAGTTCTACTCACCTACCATGGTCGATTGGGGCTGGCCGGAGCACGCTGTCCCTGGTTATATTCGCTCACAAGTCCACTGGAGTGGTCTCAACCGCGAGGCTGGTGACGTCGTTCTGACACCGACGTTTCGTCTGCCGACTCTGATTCACACGCGATCGGCAAACGCCAAATGGCTGGTCGAGATTTCGCATCGGAACCCCCTTTGGGTTCATCCAGTCGACGCCGAACGCCTCGGCATTCGAACCGATGGCCTGGTGCGAGTTAACACGGCCATCGGGTACTTCGTGGTCCGCTCCTGGGTCACCGAAGGTATGAGGCCGGGCATTATTGCCTGTTCGCACCATATCGGCCGATGGCGCCTGCCCAACTCACAAGGAACTAACAAATGGGCCGCAAGCAATGTTGCGTTGAATGAAAATCCAGTGGATGGTGGGGACGGTGGCCTCTGGCGAGTACAGCAACTCGATGGTGTCGGTCCGTTCGAATCAAACGATCCTGACTCATCCCGTGTCTGGTGGACTGACGCCGGAGTCCATCAAAACTTGGCCTTTCCCGTACAACCAGATCCGGTCTCTGGGATGAACTGTTGGCACCAAAAAGTACGCATCGAAACGGCGCGACCCAACGATCGCTACGGTGACGTCATCGTAGACACCACCCGAAGCCACGAGCTGTACAAAGAATGGCTGGCTCAAACTCGCCCAGCCCCGGGACCTAACAACCTACGTCGGCCCCTGTGGTTTTCTCGCCCTGTCCGCCCAACAGACGACAGTTATCGGATCAAAGATTGAGGCACAAACAGGCCAGGCGAACCTTCGAAAACTGCCATTAAGAAATATGCAGAATATTCTCCGATAGAATCTTCGTTGCGAACTCGCTCGAATTGAGGAGACCGTGATGCGTGTCCTGATCACAGGCGTTACTGGATTCATTGGAAGCAAGCTCACTGAGACTCTTGCCAGCAACAACCATGAAGTTTGGGGATTATCCCGAGACCCCAACAAAGCCAGGCATCGTGTACCGCAGTTGGCTGAGGCTTTCGCCTGGAACCCTGTAGCAAACCCACCCCCAATCGCTGCCTTCACTGACGTTAATGCCGTGGTCCATCTTGCCGGCGAAGCCGTCTCCGGACGCTGGACGAAAAAAAAGAAGCAACGTATCCAGGATAGCCGCGTAATCGGCACCCGTAACCTAGTCAAGGCTCTTGAACAAACAGGTGGGCCCGCCGTGTTGGTAAGTAGCAGTGCAATTGGCTACTACGGCGACCAAGGCGACTCTGAACTTGCCGAGGACCACCCATCTGGTCGCGATTTTCTCGCGGGCATTTGCAGCGCCTGGGAGACAGAGGCTAACAACGCGATAACTCATGGCATTCGCGTCGTTGTCGTCCGCACTGGCATAGTGGTTGCCCATGGCGGAGGTGCACTCGCCAGTATGCTTCTGCCATTCAAGATGGGCGTCGGTGGCCCTATGGGCTCCGGGAAGCAATGGTGGTCATGGATTCACCGCGATGACCTGGTGGCAATTTGTCTCCGCGCCATCAGCGATAACGAGATGGTTGGCGTCTACAACGGCACTGCCCCGCACCCTATGCAACAAGGTGATTTCAGCACCGTGCTCGGCAAAGTCCTGCACCGCCCGGCTTTTCTTCCCACCCCGGCATTCGCGCTCAAATTGGCACTCGGCGGGTTTTCTACGGAATTACTGACGAGTAAGAGGGTTATGCCAAAGCGACTTCAAGAAGCCGGCTTCGAGTTTCAGTATCCAGAACTCGAAACGGCCCTACGCCAAGCTCTCGGAAGATGACGCATGTTCACCATCGATACAGAAGTGCGGCTCTTGGCAAAAAGCGAGGAAGTCTGGCCGTTCTTCAGCAATGCTCGTAATCTCGAACGGCTAACACCGGGGTTCTTAAAGT
>PVBE012411529.1_pt1 | contig 25567 bp, 26 predicted proteins | sample 1631181 | NCBI WGS metagenome assembly PVBE01 (sample SAMN08397723, study PRJNA350692) | Marine metagenome, whole genome shotgun sequencing project. | isolation source: water | place: Pacific Ocean | collected 2012-04 | reverse complement strand
TTGATCCAGCAGCAGCTGGATTGCGTCGGCGATCGCATCGGCGGTGTGCGACACGATCCAGCCGGTCTGCTCGTGTGCAACGAGTGAGCGCAAATAGGGCGTGTCACCGGCGATGACCGGCTTGCCCAAGGACCAGGCCTCGAGGATCGCAGAGGGCAAGATCTCGTGGCGCGAGGGCAGGCAGAAGATGTCGCAGGCGGTCAGTAGCGATTGCTTCGTCGGCTCGTCGATGAGCCCCAGATCGATCACGGATCCATTGCCCGAGAGACGGAAGCTGTCGTCGGGGGGGCCGGCCAGGGCCAGTCGGATGTCAGGACGTGTAACGGCCAGTCGCCTGACGGCTTCGACCAACTCCGGCACTCCCTTGTAGGCGGTCTGTCGGCCGAGAAAGGCGATCAGCGGGCCGCTGAGCCCGTGATCCCTGCGGAATTGCTCTGGATCGGCCTGGCCGTTCAGCAGGGGCGCGATGCCGATCACTTCGATCTTGTCGGGTGTGACTCCTTGGTCGACATAGAACGCTTTCTCGGTCTCGACCAGTGCGATCACCGCATCCGCTTTCCGTATCAGCTCGAGATTGATCTCGTCGTCGCCGTACTGGCCGGGGTGGACCAGTGGCTTTAGAACAAAAGGCACGCCTAGGCGGCGCGCTGCGTCGTGCGCGGCCCAGCCGAGGTGGTTGAGTGCCACGGAGTGGATCACGTCAACCCCCTCGAAAAGGTGTGCTATGTGGGGGCCGAACACCCTGGTGTAGCGACGGATGCCGACTCGCAACAACCGCTTGTAGAACCAGCGGCGCAGGCGTGGCAGGTAGTAGACCAGCGTGGGCAGTGCGCGCAGGCGCTGGCAAGGTGACGGAGAGAGCCCGTGCACCTGCACCCCATCCAGTTCGTAGGCGCTGATTTTCGGAGCCAGAACTCCGATGCGGTAGGGGTCGGCATTGCCCTGGTCATTGACCGGGGTCACCACACGCACCGCGCACCCTTGATCGGCGACCAGCCCGCGCGCCACCAAATGTAGCTGGGTCTCGGCCCCGCCCACGCTCGGTGGGTAGCGTGAATACACCAGCCCGACATCCATGTTAGCCGCCATGTGCGTGCACGGTATCAGGGTTGGCGGCAGACCGCTATTGCGCATCTCGCTCGATGATTCACCGCCCACGAGTCGATCTTGTCCGCCTGGTCTGATCTGCTGTTCGGGAGCCAGTGGCAACTGTGCGGCGGGAAGCTCTCTTCCTCTGCTACTTCGTGGTATCATCGACTTCGACCTATGACGCGAATCCTGGTAACGGGCGGCGCCGGTTTCGTCGGGTCGACCCTGGTGCCGCACCTTCTCTCTGACGGCCACGAAGTGTTGGTCTTCGATGATTTCCAGCGTGGATCGCGCCCCGCGCCGCAATCCAGGCTGAGCCTCGTCTCGGGCGACCTGCGAAACGCCGGTGATCTGCGCCGAGCGCTGGACGACTTCTCGCCGGCGATGGTCTATCATCTCGCTGCTCTGCACTTCATCCCCGAGTGTGTAGCCAACCCGGAGAAGACGCTTGAGGTGAATGTCGGAGGGACCGAGACCCTCTGCCGGCTGCTGGCTGGCCGACCCGTCGAGGCGCTGGTGTTCACCTCCACGGCGGCGGTCTACCGCAGCGGGCCCGGCCCGCACACCGAGGACGCCCCGCTCCAGCCGATGGAGGTCTACGGTGAGTCCAAGCTGGCCGGCGAGGCGGTCCTGAGGGCCCACGCCGAGAAGAGCGGCCAGCCCTGTGCGATCGCTCGTCTGTTCAACGTCTATGGGCCGGGCGAGACGAATCCGCACGTGATCCCGGAGATCATCGAGCAACTTCGCGCGGGCTCGAAGGCCCTCGCGCTCGGGAATACCTCGCCGCAGCGGGACTACATTCACGTCGGGGACGTGGCCCGCGCGCTGATCCAGCTCGCGCGCTGCGCTGGATCGCAGTTGCCGATCTGCAATGTGGGCAGCGGTGTGGGCACCTCGGTCGCTGAACTGGTCGCCATCTGCGAACAGGTGCTGGAACGCCCGATCCGGATCGAGACAGACGTTGAGCGTGTGCGTGCGGTGGATCGCCCCGTGCTCGTCGCTGACAACTCGAGGCTTCGCGAGCTGACTGGCTGGGCTCCACAGATGTCGCTCTTCGATGGCTTCCGGGGTCTACTGCTGGACTGTCCCGAGTAGATCAGCCGGCAGGCACCCTGCGGGCGTGTCTGGAAGGGTATGCCCGGGCCTCATCCGGCGACGGTCTCCGAGAGCTCTCGGACAAACTTCTGACACGGTCCGACGCTAACGGGCGGCCATTAGCAGGTAGGTCTCGTTTCGGCTGGGGAATCTCTTCAGCAGCTTGAAGCGGCCTTCCAGTAGTTTGCGGATGCGTGGGGTATCGAGGAGGGCATCGGGTGTCAGCACGAAGTCTGCCCGCTGGAGTTGTTGGCCGAGATTGTCGTCCGACTCGAGGCGGAGATCACGCACCTGGAGGGTCCCTGAGGTCGTGGGCAGGCAGAGGCTCCATGATGGGGTGACGACGAGTGTGCCTGGGTGATGGCGCTCCAGGTAGCGCACGCCATCGGCCTGTCCGGTGTAGAACCCGCGTTTTTCTCCGTTGAGACTGCGATAGGTGCCGAGAAGCGGCATGGCCGCAAGAATCAGGACGGGGGCTATGTTTCGAGTCCAATTCGATGGCTGCGTAACGAGGTGCAGCGTTGCGGAGCAGAGGATCGCCGCGACTGGCGTAACCAGCACGAGAAAGCGCAACTCCTTGTGTGGCTTGAAAGAAAGTGCGGTGATCAGGAAGATCACCGGTAGTGCGAGCAGCAGGAAGCCGAACCGACGGCCGCGGCGCCAGGCGGTCCAGCCCCCGATTACCAGAGCCAGTGGGCCGGCAATGCCCAGCCAGTGGTGGAGGTGACGCAGATAGTACCACCACGGTGAGCGACCGTTGTGAATGCCGGCCTTGCCACTGAGGTCCATCTCCAGCGTGGCTTGCAGAGAATGCCAGAGCTGGCTTTGAACCGCCCGGTCATGGAGTACCTGAACGGAGAGGATCAGCCCCAGGCCGACGCAGAAAGCGACTGTCTGTCGGCGCTCGAACTGCCACAACAGCAGCCCCCCGATCGGGAGCAGCAGGGCCCCTGCCTGATAGCGAACCAGAGCGGCGGCTCCGAGAGCGCAGCCGGCGGCGAACAGATTCTTGGGTGAGCGTGCGCCGGACAGCAGTAGCAACGAGAGCATAAGGAAGAAGGTGGCGGGCACCTCCGAGAAAAGCTGAGATGACATGCTCGACCAGAGGGGGTTTGTCGCCAGGATGGCCATGGCAACCAGGCCGGCGCTCTCATCGATCAGCCGGGCTGCTAGCAGGTAGGTCAGCCAGATCGTGGCTGCTCCAAACAGGGACACGGTCACCCTCATCCAGAACAGAGAGCCGGTCAGGCTCAGCGGTCCGGCCAGGATTATTGGCATCAGCATCGGAAGTCTGGTGCGCGCGCGCCAGGTGTCCGGCTGTGGCCCATGGACGATTGTCCAGGCCTCGTTGGCGTACTCTACCGGATCGCCCATCGAGTACCCATCGAAGCGATGGGCCTGTAGTAGCATCATGGACAGGCCCAGTAACACCAGGGTCAGCATCATGAACCGTTGACGCAGCGAGTGCGGCATGCCAGATCAGACCACGAAAAGAGGGATCTGACCAGACTCTTCCCCGCCTTGCGTGGGTCTGTTATGACGGTGCCTGTCGAGCACCATTGAAGGGGGCGGATATGTGTCGTGTACTGGGTTACTTGGGGCCGCGGGTGTTGCTGGCCGATCTGTTGACGAGGCCACGGAACTCGTTGATCAACCAGAGCTTCGACGCGGAGTATCACGAGCTGCTCCAGCTGGGTGGGACTGGGTTGGCCGCCTGGGAGAAGGGCTCGACCGAGGATGCGGTGCCGCTGATCTACAAGAGCGCTCATCCCGCATTCTATGACCGCAATCTCTACTCGCTCAGCGAGAAGGTGCACACCACGAACCTGCTCGCGCATGTGCGGGCCACCGGCTATTCACGCGGCGTTTCGATAAACGAGGACAACTGCCACCCGTTTCTCTTCGACGGTTTCAGACTCGCGCTGGCGCACAACGGAGGCTTGCCGGGCTGGAAGGGCATGCGCGGCGACATCCTGGCGGCCAGCCGGTCCGAGATCGTGTCGAACCTGACCGGGAGCACTGACACCGAGACTCTCTACTGCCTGCTGATGTCGCAGTACGAGGACCCGACGCGCGACATGACGCCGGACGAGATCATCGACGGCCTGAGGCGCTTCCTGGAGAGGATCGTCGAGATCAAGAAGCGGCACGGCAATGCCCGGCAAGCAAAGCTGAAGTTCTTCCTGGCGGATGGAAATGATCTGGTGGTGGCCAACATGGGGCTTGGGTTCGACTATGCTCTGGATGTCGACGGTTCTTGGGAGTCGCTCCGGACGGCCCCGAAGGGCACCCCGGAACGTTCACTTGCCGGGGTGGTGGAGCCAGTCTGGTATCTGGCCGGGCGTGGGTATAGCAAGCAAGGTGATAGCTATGGGATGTCAGAGGTGACCCAGGAGGGAATGGACACGGTGATCATCTCGTCGGAGCACCTGACGGAGACCTCGGATCACTGGATGGCGGTCCCGTTTCAGCATGTGGTCTTCTTCCAGCGCTCGGAGGGAGGGTGTGCGGTGCGCGTGGAGCAGCTCATCGCTTGACAGACTCCAGTCGTGTGGAGATCTGTTTGATCACCCGGCCCATTCTCTCGAAGTGCATGGAGTCCAGAGTGTCCGATGCTTCGAGGTACAGGTTTTCGGCCTCCGCATCGCGGCCGGCCTTGATCAGCATGGCAATCCAAACGCCCCGCACACGAACGTAAAATGGATTGAGCTGGATCGATCTGCGGAAATGCCGGGTGGCCTGCTCTGTTCGACCTTCCCGAAAACGCAACATGCCGAGGTTGGCGTGAGAGACGTAGTCGTCGGGATTGAGTTCGAGCGCACGGCCGTAGTGCTCGACCGCCTCTTCCCGCGATTTCCGTCTGACCGCCAGATCTCCCAGCAGGCGGTGGACCCGGGAGCGCTCGGGTTGAGTCTCGAGGATGCGGCGCAGCAGGAGCTCCGCGGATGCTGGGGCACCCTGCCTGACGAGCTTACGGGCCTCCCACAGACGCCGATCGTTGCCCTTGATCTCGGCCCAGCGCGAACGGGCATCTCGGGCTAGCACGGAGAGCGCTTGTCGGTGCTCGGGAGTGCCCGCCTGGCGCGACATGGTCGAGATCCAGCCCCACTCTCTCGGCTTGCGGTTGCGGATCGCTCGGGCCACCTCGAGTGTCAGCTTCGCGGGAGGGAGGCTCGGAAAGAAGTTCTCGGAGAGGCGGCTCAAGTGGCCCTGCGCAGACAGCCCACCAAAACTGGGTGCGTGCCCCATGTACATCTCGATTGGTGCGCGGTACTCCAGCCAGAGATTCGTGTCCCGGTTGCGAATGGTGGCCGGAAAGCGCTTCGTGTCCTCGGGCAGCGAGGCGAAGTAGGTGCTCAGCAGCTCATAGGCATTGTGGATCCTCACTCGCTCGAGGGTGAGTCTGACCTCGGGACGTCCCAGGCGCGCTTGCCACCGTTTCAATGTGCCTTGCAGCGGCTGGCGCGAGGACAGGCAGATCAAGTCCTTCTCGATCAAGAAGATCGCGACGTGGGGGAACGTGTCTCCCAGCGTTCGCAGCATCACGTTGAGCGTCTTGTCCGAGAGCTCGTAGAACTGAATCCACTGGCAGAACAAGCCTTCCGGACTCAGGCGAGTCTTGACCTGCTCATAGAACTCCGTCGTGAACAACGAGCTCACGCCAGCGATCCACGGGTTGGAGGGCTCCGAGATGATCACGTCGTACTGCTGGGGGCGATAGCGCAGGAAGCTGCGACCGTCCTCGATGTGGAGGCGTACGTTCTTGCGCTCGAGCACGTCATCATTGATCGACTGGAAGTAGCTGGAAGCCGCCACCACGGCAGGCTCCAGCTCGACCACGTCGATTGATGTCCCGGGGTGGGCCGCAACGGCCCGGACGGTCGCCCCGCTTCCCAGTCCGATCACGCAGACGTTGTTCGGTGCTGGGCAGAGCAGCATCGGTAGATGGCCGAGCAGGTACTGGGTCTGCAGGTCCAGTCCGCTCGATGCGTCGGTCTTGCCGTTGACCTTGAGCCAGGTGGATTGCGGATCACGGTAGACGGTCACGGTCGAGCCCAGCCCTTCACGGGCGAACAGCAGATCACCGGACAGTTGTTTGTCGGATTCGACGAGGATTCGCCTGAAGACGCCATTGTGCAGCCGGGCCATATCCACGGTGGGCGAGATCAGCAACAGCGCGAGCGCACCGCCGATTCCGCCGAGAGCCCAGAGCCCACGGCGGGCTCGCGTCAGGTCGCTATCGGTCAGCAGCAGCACCACTCCCAGGCCGACGCCAGTCGCTCCAGCGTAGAGCATGGCCCGGGTCACGCCGAGCCAGGGCAGCAGGACGAATCCAGCCAGCAGTGATCCGAGGATCGAGCCCAGGGTGTTGGCCGCGTAGATCCCCCCCACGGCACGCCCCGCGTCGCCGTTATCAGCATGGTGCGCCGCGATGGCGAGCGGCACGGTGGCACCCATGGCCAGCGTCGGCAGAAACAACAAGGATCCCGCGATCACTCCCTGGGTCGCGAACAGCAGCCCGATTCGGGAGCCGACCTTGGCTGCCAGAGTCGAGAACAGAGTGGGGAGCTGGTCGACCAAGAACAAACCGCCAACCACGCTGAGTGACGTGATCACGATCAGCAGGGCCAGCCAGGCCCGGTGGGCTCTGTGGGGTGCCCAGCGTCCTGCCGCCAGGCTACCCAGGCCGAGACCGATCAGGTAGGTGGTCAAGATCACCGAGAAGGCATACGTCGAAGAGCCGAGTATGGGAGCCAGCAAGCGTGTCCAGCCGATTTCGTAGAACAAGGCCAAGGCTCCGCTACCGAACAGCGCTGCCAGCAGAATCGGTGATGCGCCAGCGGGTCCGACGTGGGGTGGGAGCGGCGTTGCCTGTTCCGGTTCGGTGTCCGCCAGGAAGGCGAGCACGGCGACCAGCAGGCCGGCGCCGACCGCGACATGGACCGTTCGCTCCAGGGCCAGCCAGGGTAGCAGCCAGAAGCCGGTGGCCAGCGTGCCAGCAGCGGCACCGAGGGTATTGATCCCGTAGAGCCAGCCAACGACACGTCCGAGGGCCCGGTCTCGAGCCATGCCTGCCGTGAGAACCGGTAGCGATGCCCCCATCAGGCCGGCGGGAACCAACAGCAGGAAAAAGGTCAGCAGGAAGCGGGCCAGCACGAACGCGCCAAAGTCGAGCTGCAGGTAGAGCGGCTCGATCAGGGTGTCGAGGGATCTCAGCAGGGGCACCGAGATCAGGCCGCAGGCGGCGATCCCCAGCTCGAGCAGGGCGAAGGCGCGCAGTGGGCGCTTGATCTGGCTGGCGCGCCTGCCGGCCCACCAGCTGCCCAGTCCGAGCCCTCCCATGAACGCTGACACGACCGTCGAAATGGACCAGGCCGAGCTGCCGAACTGCAGCGAGAGCAGCTTGATCCAGGCCACTTGATAGGCCAGCCCACAGGCTCCCGAGAGCAGGAACAGTCCCCCGGCGACAAGCAGAATACGATTCACGGAGCCCAGGTATAGCGTATGCGCAATGTCCGACGGATCGACTTTTTGGGATTTTCGCGATTCCTCCCTGTTGTTGATCCGGCACCGTACCGCAGTACAATCCCGGCGTGTACAAGGGCAAACGGATTCTGGCCGTCGTGCCGGCACGCGGCGGGAGCAAGGGTGTTCCACTGAAGAATATCCAGCCGGTCAACGGTGTCCCGCTGGTCGCGCTCGTCGGCCAGCTGATCGCACAGGTCGAGCTGATCGACCGGAACTACCTCTCCAGCGACCACCCCGAGATCGTCGAGGTTGGCCGCCAGGCCGGGTTGGAGGCCCCTTTTACTCGTCCGGAGGACCTGTCAGGTGACCGGATCAGTGACCTGCAGGTGCTGCATCACGCCGTTCCCGCGATGGAAGCTCATGATGGCGCACCGTTTGACGTGATTGTCATGCTGCCGCCGACCTCTCCGTTGCGGCGAGCGGAGCACGTCGAGCAGGCGATCCGGAAGTTGGTCGACGGGGGCTGGGATGCGGTCTGGACCATCTCCCAGTCGGACTCCAAGGCACACCCACTCAAGCAGCTGACCTTCAAGGAGGAGCAGCTTGGTCTCTACGACCCGGCGGGTGGCCAGATCATCGCTCGCCAGCAGCTCGACACGCTGTATTACCGCAACGGCGCGGCCTACGTCTTCACTCGGGAGTGCCTGCTGGGGCAGAACACGATCATGGGGGCTCGCACGTCTGCCGTGTTGATCGACGAGCCGATGGTCAGCATCGACACCCACTTCGACTTCGAGCTCGTCGAGTGGTTCATCTCACGGTCCTAGAACCGACTCGCCGAGGTTCAGCAAGAAGCGGTTGGTCGCCAGGCTCTGCGCATACTGCGCCATCAGGGATGGGCTCCCTGGCGCGGCAGCGGTCGATGAAATCCCGCTGGCACACGTCATTCGCTCTGGTGCCTGTGCCCGCGAGGATGTCGTCCGGGCGGCCCTCGCCGGGTCCTCGAGGACCCGGCGAGCTGGGCCAACTCCTTACAAGATCCGGGAGTGGGCGTTATCATATCGCCATGAACCGTTTCAAAGGGACTGATACCTACGTCCTCGACCCGGAGCTCGAGGAGATCGTCAACATCACTCTGGGCCTGGAGATGCCGCTGCTGCTGAAAGGCGAGCCGGGGACCGGGAAAACGCTGCTGGCCCACGAGGTGGCGCGCGCACTGAAGATGCCGCTGCTGATCCTCAACGTGAAGAGTTCGATGAAGGCCGTGGAGGCGCTGTACCACTACGACACCCTGACCCGCCTCAACGACAGCCGATTCGGGGACTCCGACCGAGACGTGCACAACATTCGGGACTATATCCGGATGGGCAAGATCGGGCAGGCGTTCACGTCGCCCGAGCGAGCGGTGCTGCTGATCGACGAGATCGACAAGGCGGAGTCGGAGTTTCAGGATGACCTGCTGGATGTGCTGGACCAGATGGCGTTCGACATCGTCGAGGTCGACGAAACGGTGACAGCGGTGCATCGCCCGGTGGTGATCATCACCTCCAACGCCAAGCGGGACCTGTCCGATCCGTTCCTCGGCCGATGCAGTTTTCACCACATCGCCTTTCCGGATCGGGAGATGATGGAGCGGATCGTCTACGCCCATTACCCGGACATCGAGGAGCGGCTGGTCGAGCAGGTGGTGGAGATGTTCTATCGGCTGCGCAGTGTACCGAGGATCGAAAAGAAGCCCGCCACGCGTGAACTGATCAACTGGATTCGCGCCTTGCTGATCGAAGATCTCGACTCGAAACGTCTGCTGCGCCGTGCTCCGTTTCTCGGTGTGCTGCTGAAGAAGTCGGAGGATCTGCAGCTGGGTCGCGAGGCACTCGGGATTCGATAGCGGTGTTCGCCTCGTTTTACCGTTCGCTACGCGACTCTGGAGTGCCGGTCCGGCCGACGGCCTACCTGACGCTGCATCGCGCGTTGCGGATGGGAATGGCCAAGAATGGACTGACCAGCTTCTACCGACTCTGTCGAGCGGTGTTGATCAAGAGCGAGAAGTACTTCGACATCTATGACCGGGTCTTTCTGCAGCACTTCAAAGGGGCCGTCGGAGGGGAGTTGAGCGACACGCTGCTCGAGGCGCTGGACCAGTATCTGGCGGAGTGGCTGGAGGACCCGCTGGTCCGGACCCTGCTGACCGATGAGGAGCGTGAGACACTCAGCACCGAGGAGCTGCTGGCTCTGTTCGAACAGCGCCTGGCCGAACAGCAGGGGCGCCATGATGGCGGCGGCAAGTGGATCGGCACGGGCGGAAGGTCGCCGTTCGGGCACAGCGGGCGGCTGCCGGGTGGCGTTCGGATCGGGGGGAGTTCGAGAATGGGCTCGGCGATCAAGGTGGCTGGCGAGAGGCGCTGGCGGGACTACTCCAACACCCAGGTGATCCGCGAGCAGCAGGTGGGGGAGGCGATTCGCCGTCTACGGCAGATGAAGAAGGTCGGAGCAGAGCGGTTACTGGACATCGACGAGTCGATCCACCGGACGGTCAAGCTCGGTGGCGAGATCGAGCTGGCCTTCTCCAAGGATCAGCAGAACAAGGTGCGCGTGATACTGATGCTGGACAACGGCGGCTGGTCGATGGATCCCTACATCTCGCTGGTCAGTCAGCTGTTTCAGCACGTCCGGGGCCAGATCAAGGAGCTCAAGACCTATTTCTTCCACAACTGCGTCTATGAGACGGTCTGGACCGATCCTCGCCGGGTGCAGGGGGTCCCGACCGAGGAGATCCTCCGTCTCCCGCGGGACTACAAGCTGATCGTCGTGGGAGATGCGTCGATGGCACCCGAAGAGCTCGAGACGCGTGGAGGAGCGATCTATCGCTGGAGGAGCGATACCCCCTCGGGGAAACAGTGGCTGCGCCAGCTCGCCGAACGATTCGACCGGGGGATCTGGATCAACCCGATCCAGAAGGACCGTTGGCGGCGGGCTTACGGAGCGTACACGATTGCCCGCATCGGCGAGCTGCTGCCGATGTTCGACCTCTCGCTGGGGGGGATTGAACAGGCCGTCGATCACCTGAACCAGAAGCGCGTCGGATGACCGGAGGAAGCCCGTTCAACTTTTCGAGTCCCGCCGAGTGGCTTCAGCTCAAAGGACACGGCAAAGAGGTGCTCACCGCCGATTTTCATCCGACCGGACGCTGGGTGGCCAGCGGCGGCACCGACAACTCGATCCGGGTCTGGGACCTGGAAGAGCAGAAGAGAACCCACAAACTGGCCAATCACAGCGCGGCGGTCCCGGCGGTTCGCTTTCATCCCGGCGGCGAGCTGATCGCGTCGGCCGGGTTGGACGGCAAGGTCTTCTTTCTCAAGTTCCCCGAGATGACCATGTTCTGGAGCTCGGAAGGGTTCCGCGGCAAGAGCGGTGATTTGCAGTTCGATCCCTCCGGACGATTTCTGGCGGCCAGTGGTCTGGATGGCTCGGTCAAGATCTGGGAGGTGCCAGGCGGCGGGCTGCACAAGGAGTGGAAGGCCCACGAAAAGACCGTCAGCGCCATCCGCTTCCATGCGGGTGGCGGGCTGATGGCCACGGCGTCCCTGGATGGCTCGGTCAAGATCTGGGAGTTTCCGGACTGCACCGAGCGTGCGGAGTTTCAGGGGCATGACGGCCCCGTACTCTGTCTGGACTTTCACCCGGACGGTCGCTTGATGTCGACCGGCTCGCAGGATAAGGCGGCATTCATCTGGGATTATCCGCGGAGCGAGATCGTTCACGAGCTGCATCTCCACGCCGGCTTCGTGACTGCCTGTCGATTTCATCCCCAGTCGATGGTGCTGGTCACCGGGAGCAACGACAGCACGATCAAGTTCTGGGAAGCCCGTAGCGGTAAGCTGCTCGGCAACATCAAGGGTGTGAACTGGACGATCCACGAGCTGGCCTTCGACCCTGAAGGGCGGCGGATGGTGGCAGCCAGTACTGACAAGAGGCTGCGCATTTGGGACCTGAGGCAGCGATAGCCGGCGGCCTTCTCCCAGAACAGGCCGACCGAATCGACAGATCGCCTGACAAGCGTGGGCTTTCGTTGACCAGGCTGGCCGGAGCGAACGAAGTCTGGAAGTAAACCAAGGGCTGCCCTGGGGTGTCTTGGACCTGCAATGGGCTCTTTATCAGGGCCGCATGCCAGAAGCGGGGCGAGCCGCTCGGGAGGTTGCCGCGGCGACGGGCCGCTGAGGCCCGAGGGCTGCGCCGACCGCCGCCAGAAGAGCGCCGCCGGGTGGAAGCTGACCCGAATCGTCACGTTTGAAAAGAAGTTTGGCAGGCGCTTTCGGGTCCTGCAAGGTTCCTGGAAGGCATAGGTAGGGTGTCACGTCGGACTCAGGAGTTGCACGCTGCAATTTGTGTGTTGGGTGCAATGGGTGGTATCCCGCCACTTTTATGGCGGGTAGGGCACAGTGTGCACAAATCACCAGAGGTTAGGCGCATGACTAATCGATCGAACGAGCCGCTGCAGGAAACGGTTGCATCGCTCAGAATAGAGCTGGAGGGCATCCGCGGGCTGCTTGACGCCCGGCGCCGCCACGTGCGGCGAGTCGGGCTGGCGTTGACCCTGGTGCTGGGGTTCGTGGTGGTGGTCGCCGCGGTCAAGGTCAAGGGGGGTAATCTAGAGATCTGGGAAGCCGGCGGTTCGAACCCCAAGTCGAGCTACGAGGTCAAGCTGCTCGGAACCAACAGCATCGGGACGCAGCGGTCGATCTTGGGTTTTGTCTATGGTGACTACGGGTTCTCCCGGTGGTCGTGCTTCCGCGTATACTAGCGCAAAATCCTGACCGCTGACGGAGGACTTGCGGGGCCCCGGGCGTGATGTCGGTCGCTGATGCCTGCTTCTGACGGGCCCGGATGATCACGTCCGGGTGGCCGGGTCGGCGATCAGTCGAGGCCGATCGCCAGCCGGACCGCCTGCTCGGGGGTCTCGGCCGGGATGATCTCGAGTCCCCCGGCCCGCGCGGGGTCGAGCGTCCAGCTGCCCAGGCCGACCACCCGGCGGCCGTTCTTGAGCGCCAGCGCGATCTCGGAGAGCGTGCCGAGCGCGCCGCCGACCGCGATCACCGCGTCGCCGGAGAGTGCGACGATCAGGTTGCGCGCCTCGCCGATGCCGGTGGGGATGGCGATGTCCACGTGGGCGTTGGCTGCCGAGTGAGCCGTCCCGGGCAACAGGCCGACGGTCAGACCGCCGGCTTCGGTGGCCCCCTTGCAGGCGGCCTGCATCACTCCGCCGAGTCCCCCGCAGACCAGCACGGCGCCCTGGCCGGCGATTTCCCGGCCCACCGCCTCGGCGACGGCCAGGGTCTGAGCGTCGGCGGCGCCGGCGCCGACGACGGCGATCGCGCGGCGCCTCATTTCAGCGGCCGGTGCGTTTTCCACCAGTCGTGCCAGCGCTGCAGCGCTTTCTTGCGAGCTTCTGGGGTGCCCCGGTAATTGAAACCACGCCACTGACCCGTCGTGTTGCGTAGCGCGGTGACCGCCGCGCGGCGCTCCTCCGCGGAACTCGACGTCATCTGCTCCAGCAGGGGCGTGACGATCGCGGGGTCGAGCTGCTTGTCTCCCTGTGCTTTCTTGCCGGCCCAGCCAAGCAGGACGAAAGCACCCACGAGCAGGACCGTGAAGGCCAGCGCACAGCGGTTGAAGTACCTCTCGATGAACGACTCGATCTGCGGGCCGTAGACCCGGATCAGCCCGGCGACCAGAAAGAAGCGGGCCGAGCGACTCACCGCTGACGCGGCCAGAAAGCGCCAGAAGTCCAGCTCGCTGAAGCCGGCGAAGATGGTGAAGACCTTGTAGGGGATCGGCGAGAAGCCGGCCGCGCCGACGGCCAGGATGTCGTACTTGTGATACAGCGCGCTGATCTGGACGAACTTCTTCTGCATGTGCATCGTCTCGATGATCGGCCAGCAGACCGGCTCGAACAGGTAGAACCCGAGCGCGTAGCCGAACGCGCCCCCGGCCACCGAGCCCAGCGAGCAGATCAGCGCCAACCGCCAGGCCCGTGTCACCGCCCCGATGCACAGCGGAATCAGCAGCACGTCCGGCGGGATGGGGAAGAAGCTGGATTCGCAGAAGGCGATCACGAACAGGGCCGTGGCTCCCCAGCGGCTCTCGGCCCAGGAGAGGACCCAGTTGTACAGACGCTTCAGCGGGTTGCGGGTCGGTGGTGTCTCGCTCATCGGTGGTGTCTCGCTCATGGAGCGCGGGATGGTAACTGCCGCGGGTGGAAAAATCCAGGCGGCGCTCATACGGACCGATCTTGTTCGGGCCGGGTAAGGCGGCATAATGTGGTCGGCAAATCAAGACTCGAGGAGTATCGAACCATGCGGATTCTCACCCTCTGCACGATGTTGATCGCTCTGCTCGCGACCGGCGGCTGCAAGCAGTTCAACCAGGCCGTCTCGGATATCCGGAGCGCACAGACCGGCCCGCGGGCCCAGCGGGCGGTCGCGGCCACCAACGAGACCATCCGTGACACCGACCGGACGATTCGCGACAAGGTCGGCGACGACTCGGGGAAGACCGGGGCCGGCTCGGGGAAGACCGGTGCCGACTCGGGGAAGACCGGCGGCAGGTCGGGCAAGACCCGTGGCAGGTCGGGCAAGCCCGACGGCACAGCGGCGACCGCCCCTCGCAGCGGACCGCCCCCGTCCGACGACAAGGCGTTCTGCGATCAGATGCTGTCGGATATGCGCGCGGCGCGACTGGGTGGCGTGCGGCCCGGCATGCCGCGGACCAGTCTGGACGGGGTGGCGAAGTACCGTGACCGGGTCACCCGCTGCCGGAATGTCTACAAGAAGGTTCGGCAGGACTGGAGGCAGCTGCTGGTGCGCAACCCGAGCTGGCCGCAGAGCGAGACCGCGCGGCGCAGCAGTCGATACCGGGACATCGGCGGTCAGGCGGCCCGTCGCCTGAGTGAGCTGGACAGGAGCGTGCTGGACATGGTTCGTAGCTGGCACAAGTTCACCAGCCGCAGCCTGGAGTGGATGAACAAGCGGACGACGCAGCCGTCCGGCTGGAATCCGAAGGAGAAGCACCAGTGGCTGTGGGGGGTCGAGGGCGCGATCCTGCTGGTCCGGGCGGTCGAGGCGCCGGCGGAGACGCTGGCCACCTACCAGAAGCTGCAGCGGGAGCTGCAGCAGGCGGCGGCGCGAGTCTCCGGGTTGCCCCAGGCTAAAGCGCCCAAGCCCAAGCCCAAGCCCAATCCGGCGGCCGGCGATGAGAAGCGGATCCTCGTCGTGCTCAACGACGGCTGGCGGATCAAGCGCTGCAGCACGGTGGGGGAGATTCGCAGCCAGTGGAAGCATGGCGACGCGCAGGACATTGCGGTGAGTGCCGATGGGCAGAAGGTGATCCTGCTGAATGACGGCTGGCGGATCAAGACCTTCGACGCCAGCGGCAAGCAGATCGCGATGTTCAAGCAGAGCGATGCGCAGGCGGTGGCGTGCAATGGGGACGGCAGCAAGATCGTCGTCAAGGTGGACAACTGGAGGATCAGGACGTTCGATCCGAACGGCAAGAGGCTGGGCGAGATCAAGGTCGACAAGCCGGGGGGGATCGCGATGAGCGGCGACGGCAAGCGCATCATCGTGATCAACTCCGCCTGGCGGATCAAGTCGTTCGACGCCGCCAGCGGCAAGCAGGTGGCGATGTTCAAGGTGGGCAAGGCCCAGCGGGTCGCGACCAACTGGGACGGCAGCAAGATCGTCGTGGTGAGCGACAGCTGGCATGTCTATACGTACGATCCCAGCGGCAAGAAGCTGGGGCACTTCCGGGTGGATACGCCCGGCGACGTCGCCATGTCACCCGACGGCAAGCGGATCGTCGTGATCAGCGACGGCTGGCGGGTCAAGACCTTCGACGCCGCCAGCGGAAAGGAGGTCTCGATGTTCAAGGTGAGCAAGGCCCAGCACGTGGCGATCTCTGGCAAGTAAGGCCTTCACTCCCGGCGAGCGGGCGGTGCTCCGGGCTCACCGGACGCCGTACCAGGTGCAGCAGTACCTCAATCGGCTGCCGTACAATGCCGAGGAGGATGGCGAGACGCTGCGCACGTTTCGCGGTGTGCTGCGCCACGGCACGGCCCACTGTCTCGAAGCGGCGCTGACCGCTGCGGTGATCCTCGAACAGCACGGCTACCCGGTTCTGTTGCTCGATCTCGAATCACAGGACAGGCTGGACCACGTGCTGTTCCTCTATCGTCAGGCGGGCCGCTGGGGCACGGTCGCGCGCTCGCGCGATCCGGGGCTGCACGGGCGCCGGCCGGTGTTCCGCACCCTGCGGGCGCTGGTCGACAGCTACTTCGAGCCCTTCATCGACCTGACCGGCCGGATCATCGGCTACGGGGTGGGGGAGCTGAGCTCGCTGACGCGCTGCGACTGGCGCTTCTCCGAGCGCAATGTCTGGGCCGTGCAGCGCTACCTGATCGACATGCCGCATCGCCGGTTTCATGGCGCCGACAAGCGCTACGAGTCCTGGCATCGCCGCTACCTGGCTTATCGCGAGCGCTACCCGGACCGCAAGCCGACCTACTATCCGAACAAGCGGGTCTGGACAGCGGGCTACCCCAAGGGGTTGTGAGTTTCTCGATGGGCCAGAGCCGGCGACGCCGACCGGCGAATCTCGGTAGCGGCCTAGCGGCGCGCCAGCCAGTCGCCGATGACGGGATAGACCTCGCGGGCCGCCCTTCGCCCGATCAGCAGATCGACGTGGCCGAAGTCCTTCGCCGCGACGTAGGTCTTGTCCCGGCTGCCCAGCCGCTGGTAGCCCTGGCGCCGCACCACGGTGTGGTCGACCAGTCGATCCCGCGTCGCCGAGATCACCAGCACCGGGAGCCGGACCCGGTCGAGATGATCGGCGTAGACGTAGGGCTTCCGACCAGGATCGGCCGTGTGAAACTCCCGGAGTGTGGCATGGCGGATCCCGTCGAGGAACTGACGGGCGGTCTGGCTGGGTAGGCTACCGGTGGCGCGGCTGGCGAAGGCCCTGCGGGTCGTCGGATCGACGTTGCGCCGCTCGAGCACCAGCCCGCTGCCATCGAGCAGCCGCCGGCTGACCTGTGGGCCGGCGAACCGCAAGAGCCGACCGACCGGCAGCCGGTCGGTGCGGCGCAGCAGAGTCGCCACCAGCCGTGAGCGAGCTAGCCAGCCGAGCACGGGGTTGCGTTTGCCGGGGGCCCAGGCCAGGCGCGGCGGCGAGCAGAGGGTGATCAGGCCCCGCGCGGCGGCCTGTCGTTGGTCGGCCAGCGCGGGGTCGGCCCCGACGCGCCGGCCGTGGCGCGTGCGGATCCAGCGGGCCCCCTGCAGGTGGGCGTAGAGGATCATCCCGCCCATGCTGTGTCCGATCAGGAATGCCTTGCGGCGGGTGACCCGCCTCACGTGGTTCAGCGTGGCTGGCACGTCGTAGAGCGCCAGGTCATCGAAGGAGCCGACGGGGCGGAGGTTGATCAACCAGACATCGTATCCCCGGTCGGCGAGCTCCCCGGCCAGGCTGTGGCCGGGGAGGTCGAAGCAGTTGAGGTTGGTGGCCAGTCCGTGAAACAGCACGACGGGCGTGGCTGCGCGCGGATAGCGCTTGCCGTTGAGCGTGACGTCGTCAGCGGTACGGATCGTCACACGCTGAGGATCCGCCAGCGCCGTCGAGGCCAGCATCAGCAGGATCAGACCGCAGCGCCACATCAACCCAGTCTACCCTTAAATAGGGCTGTGGCGGCGCCTCAGACCAATTTGGGGCAGCCCCAAAGGGCGGAGGGAGCGCGTCACGGTCTTCCTGGAAGGGCAGCAGCACGGCGATCTGCGGGGGTCTGCCGCATATCCTCCGGTCACGCGGTGGCCAGAGGGAATCCAGCTGATCCGAGACGGGAAACGGGCGTGGCGGATGGCCAAATTCGGATTTCCAACAAAATCCGGATTTGGCTGAAAGGGATCCTCCCGGATTACGGATCCATGGGTGAGATGCGAATATTTCCCAGTCACATCAGGAGAATCAAGATGATCTTCAAGACGACCGAGACGCCGCTGAATAAGGATCAGTCCGAGATGGAAACCATTTCATCCAAGGATCTTATGGACTTCGAGGGGGGCATGATCGTGATCGCCTCGTGGAGCCGCCGGCGCTGGAGCGCGAGGCGGTCCAGCGTGAAGGCGCCGGAGCCGTTCCCGATCATTGGTCGGGTAGGAGGCCGCGGTGTCGGGCGAGTCGGGATCGCTCCGCTGCCCACCCCCTAGCCACGCACCTGGTGCCTTCCGGATCCATGCGTGAGTCGAGAATATTCTTCAACCAGACCAGGAGAATCAAGATGATCTTCAAGATGCTCAAGACGCTACTGAACACCCAGGAGTCCGAGCTGGAACCCCTTCTTCTGAAGAGCTTATGGGGCTGGAAGGGGGCATGATCGTGATCGCTTCGGGGAGAAACCGGCGCTGGAGCGCGAGGCGGGCCCACGTGAGGGGTCCGGAGCCCTTTCCGATCCATGGTTTCGATCCCCCCTCTCCCCTCCGATTCGGTCTGTCCCGGGTCCGCAGTGTCGGGCGAGTGGGGGTTGCTCCGCTGCCCACTCCCTAGCCAAAACGTGCTCGGGTGGCCGGGGCTCAGCTGGCCCGTGGCGTGGAAACGGGCCCCGGGCTTCCGCCCCCGGCTCTGGCCGGCCAGCCGGCCCACGATCGATCCCGGGCAGCTGGCGCACGGGAAAGCAATTCAACGGAGACCTGTTCAGGAGCACGATGATGACGCATCAACCGCGACCCAGACGCAAGCGGCAGGTGGCGCGCAGGAGCAGGAGGGAACACGGCATTATCGCCGCCTTGTGCGGGGGCTGTCTGCTGATCGTTGTCGCCTTGTTCGGACATGACATCAGGCAGATTTTCTACACCGCGTCCAGCTCAATCAGAGGGTGATCTGGACACCATGAGGACGTGGCTTACGACGACTATATTCCGAGCGCTGGCAGCCGGAAAAGCCGTCTGTCGTTCAGTCCCGTCCCATCGGGAGGGGTCCCTCCCACTCGAGCCGCCTCGACCGGCGCGAGCCTGAAGTGACGCCGCGCCGAGGCAGACGACCCACGACATTCTTCAAGGAGAGTCAATAATGATGACTCAGACACATCACCTGCTACCCACCCTGGAAAATACCCCGCTGGCGAGCCTGGATACTGCGGCGCTGTGTCGACTCGAGGGAGGCGCCTTCGGGCCCGGCATCGAGCCGAACCCCTCGCCCGCGCCTCGGGCCCAGCGGCTGAATTTCTGGCGCTTCGAGTTCCATAGCGGCAACTTCAACGTGCTGCGCCCATTTTCCCGGCGTGTTGGGCGGGCGCGCTAGCCGCTGGTTGACTCAGCGCCGGCCATGCAGTCGAGCATTCGCGCGATCGAGCGGATCCCGCCGTGATAGTGGCTGATGTCGAACTTCTCGTTGGGGGAGTGCAGGCCGTCGTCGGCCAGCCCGAATCCGAGCAGCAGCACGGGCACTCCCAGCACCTTGTCGAAGATCGAGACGACCGGGATCGAGCCGCCCTCCCGGACCCTGACCGGGCGGGCGCCCCAGACATCCTGCATCGCGTCCAGCGCGGCCTCGACCAGCGGTCCGCCGGTCTCGACGACGACCGCCTCGGTGCCGTGCATGCTCGTCACCTCGGCGGTCACGCCGGGAGGGGCCGCCGCGCGCACGTACTCGGCCAGGGCGGCGGCGATCTTGGCCGGGTCCTGGTCGGGGACCAGCCGCATCGAGACCTTGGCCCCGCCCGCGGCGGGGATGATCGTCTTGGCGCCCTCGTCCTGGTAGCCACCCCAGATGCCGTTGACGTCGCAGGTCGGCCGGCCCCAGAGCCGCTCGCGGGTGGTGAAGCCCTCTTCGCCGGAGAGCCCGTTGACGCCGACGCTGTGCATGAAGGCCTGCTCGTCATAAGGCAGCGCGCCGAACTCGGTTCGCTCCCAGTCCTCCAGCGGGCGCACGTCGTCGTAGAAGCCCGGGATCAGCACGCGTCCGGTCACTGGGTCGCGCAGGCCGGCGATGATCTGGCACAGGGCGTTGACCGGGTTGGTCACCCCGCCGCCGAAGCTGCCGGAGTGCAGGTCGTGGCTCGGGCCGCTGACCTGGATCTCGGTGTAGAGCAGTCCCTTGAGTCCATAGATCAGGCTGGGCTGACCCGGGCCGAGCATCGAGGTATCCGAGACCACCACGCAGTCGCAGGCCAACCGCTGTCCCGCGTCCTGGGTGACGAAGGTCTCGATCGCGGCCCCGCCCGACTCTTCCTCCCCCTCGACCAGGAACTTGACGTTGACCGGCAGGCTGCCCCGCTCGGCCAGCATCGCGGCGACCGCCATCAGGTGGGTGAAGGACTGTCCCTTGTCGTCGGTGGCGCCCCGCGCGAAGAGCTGGTCTCCTTCGACGGTCGGCTCGAACGGTGGATTGCGCCACAGATGCTCCGGGTCGACCGGCTGCACGTCGTAGTGGCCGTAGAACAGGACGGTCGGCTTGCCGGGCGCGCCGGTCCACTCGCCGTAGACCAGGGGGTAGCCCTCACCCTCGATCTTCTCCGCGGTCAGGCCGGCGGACCGCATCTGTTCGAGCAGAAAGTCGGCGCAGCGCAGGACCTCTTCCCGGTAGGCCGGGTCGGTCGAGATCGAGGGGATGCTCAGGTATTGCTTGAGCCGGTCCAGGTGGTCGCCGCGATCGCTTTCGATGCGGTCCAGTACATCTTTTGAGTCGGTGTTCATCGCGTGTCTCCTGATCAGAGAGGTCCTTATATGCCATTCCTCAGGGGAGCGCCAGTTGGTGAGCACAAAGCGCTCGGGGCGCTCTGGTGCTCTTGGGAGGGGCGGGCCGACGGATCCGCGACGGCCTCCGAGCTGTTTTTGCTGAAATCCGCCGGCCGGCGGTCTATCCTGGGTCTGGTTTGACCTGTCACCTGTGGCCTGATCGACGAGAGCAACCATGAGCCGGACCAAGGGAATGCTGACCCTCGAAGAGCTTCGCGCGCTGACCGCGGATGGGACGATCGACACCGTGATCGTCGCGTTCACCGATCTGTACGGACGACTGGTCGGCAAGCGTTACGATGCCGCGTTCTTCCTCGAGTCGGTGGCCGACCAGGGCAGCCACGCCTGCGATTACCTGTTGACGGTCGACGTCGAGATGGAGCCGGTCAGCGGGTATGCGTTCGCCAACTGGGAGGGGGGCTACGGGGATGTGCACCTGGTCCCCGATCTGGCCACGCTGCGCCAAGCGAGCTGGCTGGACCGTACGGCGCTGGTGCTGTGCGATCTGCGGGATCAGGGCACGCATGCCCCGGTCGAGCAGGCGCCCCGACAGATGCTCCGACGTCAGATCGAGCGCGCGGCCGCCCTGGGCTACACGGCCAAGGCCGGTTCGGAGCTGGAGTTCTATCTGTTCCAGGATAGCTATCGCGAGGCGGCTGGCAGCCGGCAGCAGGGGTTGACCCCGGCCGGCTGGTACATCGAGGACTATCACATCCTCCAGGGGACGCGCGTGGAGCCTTATGTGGGAGCGCTGCGGCGCCATTTGAGAGATTCCGGCATTCCGGTCGAGAACTCAAAGGGCGAGTGGGGCTGCGGCCAGCACGAGCTGAATGTGCGCTACGCCGAGGTGCTGGAGATGGCCGACCGCCACTGCATCTACAAGCAGTGCGCCAAGGAGATCGCCGAGCAGCAGGGGCGCAGCGTCACGTTCATGGCCAAATTCGATGAGCAGCGCGCGGGATCCAGCTGCCATATCCACCTGAGCCTGTGGGCCGGCGGGGACAATGCGTTCAGCGGTGAGCAGCAGCTCGGGCCGGTTCGCTGTACGGACGCCTTCCGCTGGTTCCTGGGGGGCTGGATGGCTCATGCGCCGGAGGTTATGGCCTGCTACGCCCCCAACCCGAACTCCTACAAGCGGTACCAGGCCGGATCCTGGGCGCCCACCCGGATCGCCTGGGCCCACGACAACCGCACCGCGGGATTCCGCTGCGTCGGCCAGGGCCAGAGTCTGCGTATCGAGTGCCGCGTTCCGGGAGCCGACTGCAATCCGTATCTGGCCTATGCGGCCGCGCTGGCCTCGGGGCTCGACGGCATCGAACGCCGGCTCGAGCCGCCGCCGATCTTCGAGGGGGACCTCTACGTGGCCGAGGACCAGCCGCACGTTCCGCTCAACCTGTCCCAAGCCCTGGACCGGCTGGGTTCCAGCGAGTTCGCCAGGCAGGCCTTTGGCGTGTTGGTCGTCGAGCATCTGGAGCATTTCTGGCGCACCGAGCAGGCCGCGTACGACCGGGCCGTGACCGACTGGGAGCGGCGGCGCTACTACGAGCAGATCTGAAGATCGGGTGCCCGCTCGGCCCCGACCGGCGTTCGGTCGAGGTTGTCGGGTACCATGGGGAGAACAGCCGATGCGACTGTCAGAGAAGATAGCCTTGATCACGGGGGCCGCCAGCGGCATCGGTCGCGCCACGGCACAGCTGTTTGCCCGCGAAGGGGCGTCGGTGGTCGTCGTCGACCTCGACGACGCGGGCGGCGCGGAGACGGTCCGCGCCATCGAGAGCGCTGGGGGGCGCGCGAGCTACGTCCATGCCGACGTCTCCCGAGCGGCCGACTGCGAGCAGATGGTCGGCCATGCGGAGGCGACCTACGGCCGACTGGACATCCTGTTCAACAACGCCGGAATCAGCCACGCAGAGGATGACGACGCGATCGCGACCGAGGAGGCGGTCTGGGATCTGACGATGGCGATCAACCTCAAAGGCGTGTTCCTCGGCTGCAAGTTCGGGATCCCCGCCTTGCGTCGCGCGGGCGGAGGCTCGATCATCAATACGGCCTCGTTCGTGGCTCTGATGGGGGCGGCGACGCCGCAGCTGGCCTACACCGCGAGCAAGGGAGGCGTGCTGGCGATGACCCGGGAGCTGGCGGTGGTCCACGCCCGAGAGAGTATCCGGGTCAACGCGCTCTGCCCGGGGCCACTGGGGACGGAGCTGCTGATGAAGTACCTGGACACCGAGGAGAAGATGCAGCGGCGGCTGGTTCATATCCCCCAGGGTCGTTTCGGTGAGGTCTCGGAGGTCGCCAGCGCCGCGCTCTACCTGGCCTCGGACGAGTCCTCGTTCGTCACCGGGACCTCCTTCATGGTCGACGGTGGGATCACCGCGGCGTACGTGACCCCAGTGGATTAGGTCCTGTCTGATGATCAACCCGGGAGAGCGAGTGCTGGTGGTGGTTGAGGACCTGTTTCGTCGCCGGGTCTATCGGGGGGTGTTTCTCGCCGCCGGGATCTACAAGCTGCTCTTCGGCCTCTGGGCGGTCTGCTGGGCAAGCTGATGGGGCCCGCGGGTTTGGCGATCAGCGTGGCGCAGGGTGAGCTGCCGCCGCGCTTCGTCAGCCTGCTGGTGTTCAACGACCTGATCTGATGGCTCCCGTTCGGGCTGTTCTTGCTGGAAGGGACCACCGTGGGAGCGCGCGTCCGCGCAGCTGGACCCTGGGCCTGCAGCTTGCTACACGGGCTGGCCATCGTGGCGCTGTTCGGGCTCACGGGAGGCAGTGAGGCCGAGCCCGACTTGCTGGCTCGGGCGCGCCATGTGGCCGACCACCGCCTGCTCTGGGCCGGCTGCTGGGCCGTCTGGTCGGTGGCCGCGATCAGCCTGTGTGGGTTCTATGCCTGGTGGGCCGCCTCGGCTCCGAGTAGTCGGCTGGCCAACGGGGCGCTGGTGACGGTCGGCCTGGGACTTTGCTGTGACCTGTTTGGCGAGTCGCTCTACGCCGCATGGCTGCCCGGGAGAGCCACGGCCCTGCTAGCCGCGGGGGGCGTGGGCGCGGCGGCCGAGCAGTTTCTGGCGATCCAGCAGACCGCGACGATGGCGACTGCGTTGCTGGCCAATGGCTGCTACACGCTGGCCGGCATCCTGCTCACTCTCTGCAGTCCGATGCTGCCACCGTGGCTGAAGGGGATGGCCTGGGTCATCTGGCTGGCCGGCATCGCGATGTCTGTTTCCGCGCTGGTGGGCAGCGTCAGCGGACTGATCGCCAGCTCCGCGCTGCTGTTCCCTTTGCTGGTGCTGTTCTGTCCGCTGCTGGCTCGAGCCCTGGAGTGAGGCGCCTCATCGTCGCCGGCGGCACGGGCTTCTTCGGCGCGGCGGCGGTCGAGTTGCTGCGGGGCCGGGGGCTCAGTCCGCTGGTCGCCTCACGGCACACCCGCCCCAGCCTCGACGTGGAGGACCTCGACTCGATCAGCCGCGCAGTCGGGCCGGGCGACGTGGTGCTTGACGCGGTCGGCCCCTTTCAGTCTCGCTCCACGGCGCTGATCGAGGCCGCGGTGGACATCGGCTTCGATGTGATCGACATCGCAGACAGTCTGCGTTACGTCCGCTCGCTCGAGGGTTTGGCCCCCCGCATTGCCGCCTCGCAGTCCAGAGTATTCAGCGCCTGTAGCAGCATGAGCGTGATCAGCGCTGCCGCGGTGGCATGGTCCGGCATCCATCGTCCTACCCGAATACGCTGTCTGTTGTTGCCAGCGATGCGAGAATCCCGTGCTGGAGCCACAGCTCTCAGTCTGCTGGCCTCGGTCGGAGAGCCGGTCGAGGTGTTTGCCAAAGGCCGTCTGCAGACGTGGCCCGGCTGGAAGGCGACATGGAGCATGAACCTGGCTGGACGCACGCGTCACGGACGGTTGTTCGAGACCGCCGACGCGATCGCCTTGCCGGCGATCTGGCCCTCTCTGCGGGAGGTGACCAGCTATGTGGATCCCAACGTGCCCGGTCTCGGTCGGATACTGGATGTGGCCGCGCGCTGGCCCGCGGTGAAGCGTCTGATGGGCCGGTGGCGCACCCTCGGTCTGGCGCTGGGGCGCATGTCGGGAGGATTCGGCAGCGGCCTGGGCTACGAGATCAGCGGCACACGGGGCCAGATCACCCGGGTCACGATCAGTGGCGGCGGGCGGGGTCACCGCAGTGCATTGTTGCCCGGTGTGCTGGCGGTGGAAAGGCTGATGGGGGAGAGGCCCCCATCAGCTGGGCTGATCGGAGTGGATCGTCAGGTCGATCCGCAGCAGCTGCAGGCGCTGCTAGCGGCCCAGAACTGCCTGATTTCCGTTCAGCCGGTCTGCTCACGGATCGAAGGCGATGAAGGCCCTGGCTGATGCTCAGCACTCCCCTGCAGAAATCAACTGGAATTGATCGAAATACGGGAAATTTAGTCTGGATTTGATCTGGGGAAAAGCGTAGTTTCTATACAGTCCGTGCAGTCTGTAAAGTAACGAGGAGGCCCAGATGGCAAGCCGCGGCGTAGGAGAAACGCAGGGGAAGTTCGCAACTGTTGAGCAGGTGGCAAAGTTCAAGTTGCGTGTGGAAGCGCAGAGTCGCCGGACGAATCGGCTTTTTTTGACACTCTGCATGGTCATGTCGGTCGCCTTGTTGTCGGCGGCAGTCAAGATCAGAGGGGGCGATCTGGTCATCTGGCAGACCGGCGATGATCCCGCGTCGAGTAGCAAGTTCAAACTCGTGGGAACCACCGGCGCAGGTGCAGCCCGAGCAATGCAGCTGCAGAACGTCACTGTCAGCGGCACAGCCTACCGGCTGGCGGTCTCGAGTGAGGTTGATGAAGCCACCGCCGAGAGGGTTTCGCTCACCAATGCCGGTTTGCTGGGCATTGGAATCAGCGCTCCGGTGAGGACCCTGCACGTGAAATCCGTGATGAGGTTGGAGCCACAAGGGACAGCACCGACAGGTGCCAAGGGTGAGCTTTACTGTAATACTGACGGCAAGCTGTTTGTCCATGAAGGGACGGCGGGCTGGAGGGAGGTTAGTCTGGCGGACTGATCTGATGCGGGTGTGTGTTGACGAAAGTGAAGGGGTCACGGGCCAGTTACCCTTAGGGTGTTGAGGAGGAGATCTGATGGGAAGTCGCTCCACTGG
>PVBE011704270.1_pt1 | contig 25569 bp, 24 predicted proteins | sample 1631181 | NCBI WGS metagenome assembly PVBE01 (sample SAMN08397723, study PRJNA350692) | Marine metagenome, whole genome shotgun sequencing project. | isolation source: water | place: Pacific Ocean | collected 2012-04 | reverse complement strand
TAAGCAACAGGTCTCCCAAAACCGCTTCCCGCAAAACCAATACCCACCAACGACGTTACCCAGACACCTACCGCAGCAAAATCCGATGATCCCCCAGCAAAACAGGCAACGGAACTCCATGTCGGCTCAGGACCGAAGCGAGTTGTTCGGTATAGAGAACACCTATCTTCGGTTTAGCGCCAGCCTCAGCATGTTGTCGGAAACGACCAATACAGGCAGTGGCAATGAAAACACGGTTGAATACCAACCCGGGTTTGGGCTTGGGGGCGCTTATGGTATTGATATGCAAAATCGCTTTCGCCTGGAAGGTGAATTATTATACACCTCCAATAGTCTGCAAAAAATATCTGGAACGGGGGCTGGCAATAGCGTTATTACTCAAGCCGTCGGCGGTGACACATCGTCTTTAGCCTTTATGGCAAATGTCGCATATGACTTTCCCAATCAAACAAGACTGACGCCATACCTTATGGGTGGCTTCGGGCTGGCCGGCATATTTGTCAACGAATGGGAAGCCAATAGTAACGCCGTTGCCGATGATACGGACTGGGTTCTGGCATTCCAGGCCGGAGCCGGTATTGGATACGATCTGGATGACCGCACAGACTTGGAACTTAGTTATCGATACTTCGAGACCCAAGCGCCGGAATTTGGTGATAATAGAACAACGCCTTTTGAATCTGAATTCGCCGGCCATAATATTATGCTGGGCGTTCGTCTAAAATATTAGAAACAGCGTTCTGTTTCCGCTGCAGCCGGCCTGATTTGGTAGGCCGCTTTCGTCTGCCGTGACTGGCCCATTTTGGATTGTTACCACCGCAAAAATTTTGATGGGGAAGTGGTAAAATGGCACAAATATATAAAGGCCGGAGTACCGCTTTGCCAACCGGAATTTTGCGGGCCGTTCTCCTGACGGTCTTCAGCAATTTTTTCTTCACCGCCTCTCACGGAATCATCCGGCATATTGGTCCGTCACTTCACCCTTTCGAAGTTGCCTTTTTTTCCAATCTGTTTTCCGTTCTGTTTTACGTTCCGTGGTTTTTAAAAGTTGGCTTTTCCCCGTTGAAAACCGAAAAATTTCGCCTTCACTTCACCCGTGCCTTTTTCAACGCCGGAGCGCTTGTCTGCTGGTACACAGCGCTTTCTATAGCCCCATTGGGCGACGCTGTTGCCTTGGCTTTGACTGGCCCGTTGTTCGTCACCATCGGAGCCTTCCTTTTTTTAAGTGAAGTGGTCAGAATACGCCGTTGGGCGGCCCTTGCCGTCGGCGTCTGCGGTGCCTTGATCATTATTCGCCCGGGCTTGGAGACCGTAAGTGTTGGTTTTATGTTCGTTCTTGCATCTGCCCTGTTTGGCGCCGGCACCAAACTGTTTGCCAAATATCTATCGCGCACGGACAGCGCCATTACCTGCAGCGCCTATGTCGCCATATTGCAAACTCCAATTACATTTGTTGCGGCAATGTTTGTCTGGCAAACGCCCAATCTGGAACAATTAGGTTGGCTCGCTGCAGTTGGCGTCTTCGTAGCCATTGCCCATATAATGATGGTTAAGGCCTTTTCTTACACTGAGGTTAGTGCTCTTGAACCTATCGTCTTTTTACGTTTGGTTTTTGCCGCAACTATTGGATTCTTGGCCTTCAGTGAATTTCCAGCGTTGTGGACGTGGATCGGCGCCGCCATCATTGTCGCTTCCTCCAGCTATATTGCGCACCGGGAGTCGGTGGCAGCGAGAAATACAGCAACAGAGGATAAAGTTGTCCTATGATGCAGTTATGATTTGACAGCAGACTCTAATCAGGTTTCAACCGCTAGGCGGACATTAAATATCGAGTGAGGGATCGAACCGACCAATGGCAGGGATAGATAAGGCGAACGGGCACCGTCCAAGCGGGCTGCTTCACTTGCTGGATCCATCATTGAAACTGGCGCCCCATCCGCGCCAGGAAGATGTTTCTTTTGATTTGGACAATACGTTAAGCTCTGTCATGCGGCTTTCGGCCGAGGTGCCGGAAGATGCTTTCAGCGCCCGCACCCTTGGCACCGACCGCCAGGGGAACGCTGTTTTAATCAATGAGGACGGGTTGCTGCTAACTATCGGATATCTGGTGGTCGACGCCAGGACCATCAAACTACATGGCAAAAACGGTCAAGACGTAAAGGCGGAGCTCGTCGGCTATAATCATGAATCGGGTTTTGCCCTCATTCACGCTTCGTCGCCTCTCGATTTACCTGTAATCCAGACAGGAACGGCTGAAGATCTCGAAGAACGCGAATCCGTGATCATTGCCCCTTACGGTAATGTTGATCACTCGATCCAGGCTATAGTCGTATCACGTCGAGAGTTCGCTGGCGCCTGGGAATATTTGTTGGATCGCGCTATTTTCACCGCCCCCATCCATCCTAATTGGAGTGGCACCGCACTGATCCGCCGGGACGGAACGCTTTGCGGCATCGGGTCACTCTAGGTAAATGATGCTGAAAAGGGTAAACGGGAAAGCCCTGGCAATATGTTCGTACCCATCGATCTTCTGACCCCGATCTACGACGATCTCGTTTCGACCGGACAAGCCAAAACAGAAGACCGGCCATGGTTAGGCCTGTATACGGCTGAGGCAGTGGGGCGGCTGTTCGTATCTGGTCTAATTCCCGATGGACCCGCGGATCTGGCCGGTGTCGAAGCCGGTGATCTAATTGCCGGTTTGAATGATGATACGGTAACGAACATGGCGGATATGTATCGCCGTCTCTGGGCTCTTGGCCAAGCCGGTGTAGAGGTCATATTGAACTTACGGCGCGACGGCGAAGATATTGACGCCTTAGTGAAATCCAACAGCCGCTATAGTTTCATGGAACAGCGGCGAAGTCATTAGGCCTCTTATTCAACGGCTCTGACTTCGCTCATAAAATATCTATCTGAATCATCAAAATTAATTCTCCAATTGGACAATGGCCGGTCTGGAAAATATCGGTCAAATAGTGTTTTGTTATCCATCTCATTTAAATTCATTAGCATTCCTAAACTTTGGTGAACTGAAAATATGTCGATTATTAAATCCTTCAGCCCTTTTCTCCTTATTGCCCTCGTAATTTTCGCACCGGGCCTCAGCTGGGGAGCATCTGGTGACGCCTCGGTCAATACCAAGATAATTACCAAAGGAGAGGGTGCGAAAGCCGTGCGACACGCTAAGGTCGCGGTTCATTATACGGGCTGGCTAAAAGATGGAACGAAGTTCGATTCCAGTGTAGATAGGGGTAAGCCGTTTCAATTCACGCTGGGATCGGGACAGGTGATCCCGGGCTGGGATCGGGGCGTCGAGGGCATGCGAGTCGGTGGAAAACGTGAACTTATTATTCCGCCAGTTCTGGCCTATGGCAGGAAAGGGGCCCGCGGGGTCATCCCGCCGAATGCAACCTTGAGGTTTGAAATTGCGCTGCTTTCGGTGACGCCGCCGAAATATACAAATATTGATAACGCCTCTCTGAAAAAACTGTTGGCTGAAGGCGCCAAGATAGTCGATCTCCGGCGCCAAGACGAATGGGACGAGACAGGGGTCATCGAAGGCAGTCAGAAACTGAGCGCTTTTGATCGCAAAGGAAAGTTCAATCGAAACTTTCCCAGAGGACTGGTTAAAATTGCCGGTAAGGATGACGCCGTCATTTTAATTTGCCGGACCGGCAACAGGTCGTCGGTAATTGCCAATATACTTGTCGAGCAAGCAGGCTATTCAAAAGTCTACAACGTGTCTGACGGTATCGTGAAATGGATTAAAGACGGTAATTCGGTAAGTAAATAACCTGAAGAATTCGTTGTCTGGACAAGCTCGCTTAAGCTCCCGGATCAATCGAGACTTTTTGCAGCCGCGTCTAAAATCCCGCTGGCTTATGGACGGAAAAAAGGTTATTTCTGCGCTCCGTGCCCATGCGCTGACGATATTAAAACGAAGTCATTGCCAATCAACATGAATCAATTGACCGAGCCCATCCGGCGCCGCCGGACATTTGCCATCATATCCCATCCGGACGCCGGTAAAACGACGTTGACGGAAAAGCTATTGTTGTTCGGAGGCGCCATTCAATTAGCGGGAGCTGTCAAAGCACGCGGTAAGGCACGGCGGGCGCATTCAGACTGGATGAAAGTCGAACGTGAAAGAGGTATTTCCGTCGCCTCATCGGTCATGACCTATGATTATGAAGATTGCACTTTTAATCTTCTCGATACACCGGGCCATGAGGATTTCAGTGAAGACACCTATCGAACGCTGACGGCTGTCGATTCAGCCGTCATGTTAATCGACGCCGCTAAGGGTATCGAAAATCAAACCCGCAAACTATTTGAAGTCTGCCGCCTGCGTGATGTTCCCATTATCACCTTTATCAATAAGTTGGACCGGGAGGGACAGGATCCCTTCGAGCTGCTTGATGAAATTGAGCAATCTCTGGCTCTGGACGTAACACCGGCCAGTTGGCCCATCGGCATGGGACGTAACTTCCTCGGTTGTTATGACATCCTCGGCGACCGTTTGGTGCTTATGCCGAAGGGGCATGCCAGCGGCAGTATAGATGAAAACGCGGAGGCCCAGGTTGAAACCTGCAACGGCTTAAACGACCAAAAACTCGACGAATTGCTGCCGGTAGACGCGGTGCAAAAGTTGCGTGAAGAAGTCGAAATGGCCAAGGGATTATGCCCTGAATTCGATCCCCAATCTTATCTGGAAGGCCATTTGAGCCCAGTGTTTTTCGGTAGTGCCATTAACAACTTCGGCGTCCGGGAATTGCTGCATGGGCTGACCCAGTATGCGCCGCCGCCGCGCCCACAACCGGTAAAAGGACGCGTTGTCGATCCTGGGGAGAAAAAAGTAAGCGGCTTCGTTTTTAAAATACAAGCCAACATGGACCCGAAGCACCGGGATCGTATCGCCTTTTTCCGTCTTTCTTCGGGGCATTTTAAGCGCGGTATGAAATTGAAACATGTACGTAGCGGCAAGATACTAAATCTGCACAACCCTGTTCTCTTTCTGGCTCAGGATCGGGAAACGGCGGAAGAGGCCTATGCCGGCGATATCATCGGCATTCCCAACCACGGAAACCTACGTATCGGCGATGCCCTCACCGAAGGCGAAGAATTGCGGTTTACAGGTATTCCAAGTTTCGCACCGGAGATATTACAAACCGTCCGCCCTGAGGACCCGATGAAGGCCAAACATCTGGGTCGGGCTCTTCAACAGTTAGCGGAAGAGGGTGCTGCCCGTGTTTTTAAACCACGCACGGCCGCTGACTGGATTGTTGGTGTGGTTGGTTCCCTGCAGTTCGATGTCATGGCCGACCGCATCCGGACGGAATACGAAGTGCCGGTCCATTTCGAGAGTACGTCTCTTTACACGGCCCGCTGGATAGAAGCCGATGACAGTCTGACCCTGAAAAAATTCAGCAATGGCAATTCCGCCGCCATCGCTGACGACCACGATGGCTCCCCTGTATTTCTTGCCCGCAACGCTTGGCACTTGGATCGTGCCGCGGAAGATTGGCCCGATATCCGTTTTCTCAAAACCAAAGAACAGACGGTTTAAAAGCGTTTTCAAATTTACCGGATTGAGATTTAGCGTTCCAGCGGAACCCTTCAGCCTCGAATCCATAAAGATTGCAAGTCAAAAATTTCCGACAAATCACGCAATTAGTTGAGGTTTGCAGTAGACTGATTCCAATCGAATTAAATAGTCAACGCTTAAAAATTCCGCAAAAATTTTCTACTTTTCTAATTTTTTTTAACCGTAAACCCCTATTCGAAAACGATGATTTCATCTCCACCACTATAAAGGCTGTCAACCAAATCTGCTCTGCGGGTCAACACTGCGCGTTGGTTCAAGTAACCCTTATCGGTGATCTCATTGGCGTCGATATTGGGCGGTTCAGCCATTATCAACGCACGGGCGATTCGCGTGCTGCTGCCGGGATTACTCCTATTGTATTCGGCTATCCCGTCGGTCAGGGCGCCGCGGATTTCTGCACGTGAAATTATGTCCGCCAAAGGTGTTTCGTCCGTCGCGTCAGGACATAAGGCTTTGCATCCGGCGATGTTGGGGAAGACCAAAATTCCTAATTCCGCCTTATTGTGGCCTGTAATCGCCGCATCCTGAATGGCGTCGGGCGCTGCCGAGACTACATTGGTTCTCAGCCCGCCGACAAACACCCAGGTACCAGAGGATAATTTAAAATTTTCCGATACCCGACCATCGAAAACGATTCCTTTAGTGGGATCATTGGGGTCCTCAAGCTTGGCAGCATCGCCGATACAATAGAACCCGTCTTCATCAAAGGCTTCCGCCGTTAGATCATCATGCTTCCAGTAACCCGGCGTGACATTCGGCCCGCGAACCCTGATTTCCATTTTTTCGTCATTGGGCATCAGTTTTAGTTCAGTACCTGGGATGGGAAGCCCCATCACACCGGCTTTTTCAATGGGCCAGTACACCTGGGTGCTGGCAGGTGCAGTTTCAGTGGAACCCCACCCCGCCACCATCATGACGCGCTTACCCGTCTCCTGAATGGCGAGGTTTTCCAACTGTTCCCAGGCACTTTGCGTCAGGGCCGCGGCGGCATAGAAAATTACATCCAATTCCCTGAAAAAATTATTCCGAAGTTCGCTGTCGGCCTCTAGATACGGCAACAACATGTCGTAACCACGCGGCACATTGTAGTAGAAGGTCGGCGAAATTTCTTTCAAGTTCGCGACGGTCTGTTCGATGATAACCGGTGCCGGCCTACCGCCGTCGACATACATAGAACCACCGTTCCGGAGCATCATATTAAGATTGTGATTGCCGCCAAAAGTATGGTTCCAAGGCAACCAATCGACGGTCACCGGCGGCTTGTCTTCAAGAAACTTGAACACCTGGGATATGGCCTGCTGGTTGGAACACAACATACGCTGGGTGTTGATCACACCCTTGGGTAAGCCGGTGGAACCGGAGGTGAAGAGAATTTTAGCGATGCTATCGGGCCCGACCTTGGCGAAAGCCTGTTCGACTTGATCCGTGGGCGCCGTATTCAGTAATTCTTCGAATTCAGTGACATTGTCCGCGTGAGGATTTCGGCTGGCGACGATCTCGACCCCGTCGAAATCTGCTGCCCTCAGCGCGCCACCGAACTTCGCTCCATCATCAGCAAACACCAATCCTGGTTTGGTTTCGCCAAGAATGTGTTTGAGCTTACCGAAATCCTGAGACATCAAGGAATAAGCTGGAGAGATTGGGGTGACTGGTATGCCCACATGCATGGCAGCGAACAACAATAACGCGTTATCGACACCGTTATCGGACAGAATTGCTACGGGGTTTTCCACTGACAGCTCCCGGTCCAACAAAGCCTGGCCGATTGACCGAATGCTGATAAAAAAATCACGGTAAGTGACACAACGCCAATTGCCATCGGGCCCAGTCCGATCAGCAATAAATACGGTATCAGGCGTCTTTTTGGCCCAATCAATTATCCACTGGCTCTGACTGTCCGGATAGGCTTCAATCTGATACGGGGATTTCAAAATCATACCACCATCGGGCAAATTTTTCACATCGACTTCCGGTGTTGCCATATTCAGGAAGTTAACTGGGGACGCCATAAGTGACCTCTCTTACCAATAAATTCTATGTTATTAACTTTTAGAAAATTGATTTCTCGATTCGTTTTATCGGGAAACGTATCGTATTCTAACCATCCGCATACCGAACGCCAAGAAACTGTCTACGGGAGAGTTAATAATGATTATCGGGGCGAAATCCTTAACTGGCATCAAGTCAATTATGTTTTTTTTGGTGTCGCCGGATTGCTATTCGGCAACGCCATTTCCTCGACCAGCGCTCAGATCCAACCGAACTATCGGACGTGGTCAGATCCTAACCAACAACAGCAGTCAACTACCGAACTCAGAAAATTGGTCAACGAATTGAACAAGCTGGTTGATAAAGCCGACCAGCGGCGAGCCGCAGATCCCAATTTTCTCCGCGATTTGAGAGATTTGGCGCGGCGCTATGATCGACCATGGCGCGTCGCCTTGCTGACCGATACCTTTGCAGACGGAAATTTCACTGCCAACCCAAAATGGACGCCGACCGCCGGGAAATGGTGGATAGAAAAGGGTTTTGGATTGCGCGCCGCCTTCGATCAGGCAAAACCGCAATCGGGCGGCGGTGAAGATGAGAAAAGAGATATCGGCAAAGAACTGCTGGGCGCCATTTTGAATCAAGCCCTTGGAGGAAATCAGGGTGGAAGTCAGAGGAGCCGTCCGTCGACCGGAGCTACCCAGCGGGCCTCAATTTACACGCCTCTGACCATTAGCAACGATTTCTCCATAAAAATCGATTTTTCATCCTGGAAAACTCAAGGCAGCTTTGAAATAGCCGCCTATCAAGGAAGCGACCGCCGAATCGGCTACCGGGTATATTACAAATCGGGTAAAAGCCCGTCCTTGGAATTGGCCCGATCAACCACCTACGGAAGTTCCACTCTCAAAAACTATTCCTCGCCTCTGAATCTGGAAGACAAACGTACCCATTCCCTCTTTTGGTCGCGCAATCAGTTCGGCGAGATGGAAGTCAGCATAAACGGTAAAAAACTGCTTTCCACTTCTGATACGACCCTAAATCAATCTTTTGACGGTCTGACCATTACCAATCATGGCGGTGACTATATCGTGAACCGGGTTAGCATCGAAGGAACCAAATCCTGACTGCAGTTTAGATACCTCCCCCCAATGATGGAAAAAGCGAGCAATCATGGCTGTGCTATCAGCTGAAGGGATAGAGTTTGAATTTTCAGTTCCGGTCGTCATTGTCGGCGGCGGGGCAGCGGGCATGGTCGCGGCGCTAGCATGTTCAGATGCAGGCGTATCTCCCCTTGTCTTGGAACGGGACAGAGTCCCCAGAGGCAGTACAGGCCTTTCCTCCGGCATGGTGCCGGCCTGCGGCACCCAGTTGCAGGCGAAAAACGGCGTCGACGACTCTGTCGCAATACTGGCCGGTGATATTTCGGCTAAAGCCAGAGGACATGTAGACAAAACCCTGGTCGAAGCGATTTGCCGAATTTCAGGACCGACCATCGACTGGCTGATTAAAGATCACAATATTGAATTAACTCTCGTAGGCGGATTTTTATATCCGGGGCACAGCCGATTGAGGATGCATGCTCCCCCCTCGCGGCAAGGCGTTGACCTTATCGGCGCCTTAACCAACGCTGCCGAAGAGGCGGGTATCGATATCATGACAGAAGCCCATGTCCGTGACCTTTACGCTGACGGCGCTAAAATATCTGGTCTCAGAATGGAACGGCCCGATGGCACGGCTGAAATGATCGGTTGCCAATCGGTGATCCTGGCGTGCAACGGATACGGCGGCAATCCTGATATGATTCGGCGGTATATTCCCGAAATGGCCGAAGCTAATTATTTTGGCCATCCCGGCAATCAGGGTGACGCCGTTCTTTGGGGGCAGGATTTAGGTGCCACTACCTTGAATCTAGGCGCCTATCAGGGCCACGGCTCGGTTGCTCATCCTCACGGCATTCTCATAACTTGGGCCCTGATGATGGAAGGCGGTATTCAGGTGAACACTGATGGCAAACGCTTCAGCAACGAACATGAGGGCTATTCGGAACAGGGAAAGCGGGTTATGTCGCAAGATCAGGGACTGGCCTGGAACATCTACGACCGGCGCATTCATAAACTGGGGGTGGAATTCGAAGACTATCGCCAGGCTGAGAAGATGGGCGCCGTGCTTATAGCGGACACCGCCGAGGATTTAGCAGTTAAATTGGGGCTGCCCGCGAAATCATTGTCAGAAACAGTAGATGATTGCCGACAATTCGCAACGCATGAAACCACTGACCCGCAAGGCCGAAACTTCCAGCAACAACCACCTCTTTCTCCCCCCTTTTACGGGATCAAAGTAACCGGATCTTTATTTCACACCCAGGGCGGGCTGGCGATAAATGAACAAGCCCGGGTTCTGATGGAAAGCGGCTCCGAATTTCCTAATTTGTACGCCGCCGGCGGCGCGGCAACGGGAATATCTGGACCGGCAGATTGGGGGTATTTGTCCGGGAACGGTCTGTTAAGCGCCGTCTCACTGGGGAGACTGGCCGGTCAGACCGCTGCTGACCAGATTAGATCCAACCGTAATAATTAATCCCGCCGAATGTAAGGAATCTATTCCAGACCATGATCGCTGATTTTTTTCCGATACTTCTTATCTTGCTCAAGAATGTGCCCAACCCACCATTGCTTTACGAAAGCTACGAGTTCGGCCTGTACCGTCTCCGATCCCTCAAGCCACTCGGATGTTAGATAAGAAATTTTCTTAATATATTCAATATGCTACTCTAGATGTTAGCCGTAGTGTTCTTAGTCAAACTTCTCCGTATAGGATTCTTCAGCAGCGAAATGAGTGGTTTGATTGGATGCATAATCATATTCGGCGTCGTGTCATTGATCCAGAGATAGATGATTTTATTGTGACGCATCGCCTTGATGCATATTTTTCACCTTCCTGGGCGGCTTCGACGGTCATCCTACCGGGCTTGACTTCTTCATCATATTTGGCGACCACAGTATGGGCTCTTCGACAATGTTGCGAGTTTTTGCCTAACGGTCTTCTAACATCATGTCGTTTAACCAATACAAGCCCAGGCCAGCGACAAATGAGATTCCGCCGACAGATGCAGTGACAATAATTCCGATCTCTTCCGCTCATTTTTAAGTTTGCTAACGACATAGCACTTCCTTTTTTTTCCAGCATAAAAGACGACGGGCGAATGCCCACGCTACCGGGATGTGGATTTTTGGAGATCGGTCCGGTTTATATGAATTTTATTTAGTACAAAATTTCGGATTTCCCGATGACTAAGGTCAATTAAAAGATAAGCAATAACCGTAATGAATGGGCAATTTATTGGTCGGTATCGGCGTGGCGTCCATCCGGGTAAGAGGACTTTCGAAACGCCGCTTGTATTCCTGATATTCGCCGCTATAGTCCGCGCTCCGATTAATTGCCGAGCTGATAGTGGCGGCGGCAAAATCGTTTTCGTAATCATTTATGTTGTTAGGCCGATGGAACTGCGCAACATCGCCATCATCGCACACGTCGATCATGGAAAGACCACTTTGGTGGATTGTCTGCTCAAACAGAGTGGAATTTTCCGTGAAAACCAGCAGATTGCCGAACGGGCGATGGATTCAAATGATCTGGAGCGCGAACGCGGTATTACCATTTTGGCCAAATGCACCTCAGTCGAATGGGAAGGTGCGCGCATTAATATCGTGGACACGCCCGGACACGCTGATTTCGGCGGTGAAGTGGAACGAATTTTGTCCATGGTCGATGGCGTTGTCGTTCTTGTCGATGCGGCCGAAGGTCCCATGCCACAAACCAAATTCGTGTTAGGCAAAGCCTTGGGATTAGGCCTCCGGCCCATTGTTCTGATCAACAAAGTTGACCGGCCGGACCAACGCGCCGACGAAGTTCTAGACGAAATTTTCGATCTTTTCGCCGCGCTGGATGCCGACGAATACCAGCTCGATTTCCCCCACCTCTATTCATCGGCCAAGGAAGGCTGGGCGGCAGAGGAATCGGACGGCCCAAAAGTCGATATGGCACCACTGTTCGAGTTGATCTTGCATCACGTTTCACGGCCCGATGTCGTTTCTGACAGCTCCTTCACCATGCTGGCCACGACTTTGGAAGCCAATCCGTATCTCGGGCGACTATTAACCGGCAAAATATCCTCCGGAAAAGCCACCCGTAACATGGCTATCAAGGTGGTGAACAGACACGGCGAGCGGGTTGAAGAAGGCCGGATTTCCCAATTGCTTGCCTTCCGCGGGCTGGAGCGCATTCAGATCGAGGAAGCCGAAGCCGGAGACATCATCGCCATCGCGGGGCTGGAGAAAGCGACCGTCGCCGATACCTTATCCAGCCCGGACGTCAGTCAGCCAATCGCCGCAGAGCCCATCGACCCGCCGACGCTCACCATGACGTTTTCCATCAACGATTCGCCCTTGGCTGGTCAGGAAGGCGATAAGGTTACCTCGCGGATCATTTGGGACCGCTTAAAGCGGGAAGCTGAAGGCAACGTCGCCCTCAATGTTTCTCGCACCGGCGATATGAATGCCTTTGAAGTGGCCGGACGGGGCGAATTGCAGTTGGCGGTTTTAATTGAAACCATGCGGCGGGAAGGATTTGAACTTTCCATTAGCCGACCGAGAGTCGTCTACCGGGAAGACCAGGAAACCGGGGGAAAACTCGAACCCATCGAAGAAGTAGTGATCGATGTCGATGAGGAATTTGCCGGTACGGTGGTCGAAAAACTGGCAGCCCGCAAAGGCGATATGACTGAAATGCGCGCCGCCGGCAGCGGCAAGCAAAGGATTACCTTCCTGGCGCCTTCCCGCGCCTTGATCGGATATCACAGCGAATTTCTAACCGATACCCGCGGCACCGGTGTCATGAACCGGCTGTACCATGGCTATGCGCCGTTCAAAGGCGCCATTGATAAGCGCCGCAATGGCACGCTGATCTCCATGGGTGCGGGGAAGGCAGTAGCTTATGCCTTGTGGAACCTTGAAGACCGCGGCCCCATGTTCATCAACGCTGGTGACAAGGTTTACGGCGGTATGATCATCGGCGAACATGCCCGGGGCAATGATCTGGAAGTAAATCCGCTCAAAGGAAAACAGCTCACCAATATTCGCGCCTCGGGTAAAGACGATGCCGTGGACCTGACCCCGCCAATTCCAATGGGTCTGGATAAAGCGCTGGCTTACATCGGTGATGACGAGCTGGTAGAAGTAACTCCTCTATCGGTCAGGCTCCGTAAACTTTATCTTGATCCGCACGAGCGCAAACGCGAATCCCGCAAAGCCGCAGCCGAATAGCCAGCTCTTTCACCAGCCTGTTGCAAAATTATTTGCGGGAAAGCACGCTCTATCCATGATATTTGCTACACCCAATTATTACGGACGGCACAATGACTTCACCCAACTGGCAGACCATCCGGCATCATTCCGGCGATATCTTTCGTCTGGCTGTTCCTACCATTGCGTCCCGAGCCGGGTTTATGATCATGATGATTGTCGACACCGTCATGGTCGGACATTACTCAGCCAGCGAACTCGCCTATCAGAGTATCGGCCTGGCGCCAATGATGTTCATCATGGTGGCGAGTTTTGGTTTGCTCACCGGTACTATGGTGGTCACGGCTTACAATCGGGGCGCCAAACTTCACCATGAATGCGGGCCGGTTTGGTGGCGTTCAATATACTATGCAATCATTCTCGGCCTGATCGGCTTGTCGCTTTCCCTGCTCGGCGAGGAATTTCTAGCTCTTACCGGGCAAAGCAATGAATTGGTTAAAGGCGGCGGCAGTATTATCCGAATTTTGGGTTTCGGTGTGCCGCCAATGTTTATCTATGTGGCCAGCGCCTTCTTCCTCGAAGGTCTTAAAAGACCCCTGTTCGCCATGTATATGATGGTGGCGGGAAATATCGTAAATGCCGGGCTGAACTGGGTCCTGATATTCGGCCATTTCGGGATGCCGGAAATGGGCGCCGAAGGATCGGCCTGGGCGACGGTCGGCGTCAGGACATTCCTGGCCACCTGTATTATTATATATGTTTGGAATCTTCCCGACCGCCTCGAACTAGGGATTCCGAACCGTCCGAAATTTCTGTTCAACAGCGGCTGGCAAGCGTGGCGGCAGCAGCGAAAAATTGGATATGGCGCCGGTGTAAGCAACGGATTGGAATCGGCCGCCTTTTCCAGCATGAGTCTGATGGCTGGAGTCCTCGGTGTATTGTCGCTGGCATCCTACTCCATTGCTTTTAACATGCTGGCGTTAGTCTACATGATCGCCCTCGGTTTTGGTTCGGCGACAGCTGTCTGCGTTGGCAACGCCCACGGGCGCAAAGACTTTCGCGATATGGCTTATGCCGGCTGGATCGGGTTGGGGCTGACCATGCTCACAATGGCTGTGTTTGGCATGGGGCTGCAAATATTTAACGCTCAAATAGCGGCCGGGTTCACCGGCGATGCGGAACTGGCAAAGTTGGCGGCACCCCTGATCGCCTTCATTGCCATCGTTGCCGTTGCTGACGGGGGACAATCGATAATGGCGCATGCTTTAAGAGGACGGGGAGAAACCTGGTCCCCTGCCGCCATGCATGTGGTGTCTTATCTGGTTATTATGATCCCCCTGGCCTGGTATCTGGCCCACTCAATTAACCGGGGGGCGCGGGGTTTATTTGAAAGCATTCTTATCGCAAGCTTGGTATCACTGACGTTACTGTCTTTTCAATTTTGGCGCTTGTCGAGAAGGGACCAGCAAAGAGCGCTATGAACCAGCACAATCAACACACAATGGCGTCGCCAGATCGAAATTAAGCCGTTTAGGCCAGATAACCTCACCGCACCGGGTGCAATAGCCATATTCCCCTTCTTCAATCCGGATCAGGGCGGCTTCGATTTTCTGCAACTCGATCTCCCGCCGCCGCTCCTGTTCCAACGCCATTTCCTGAACCTGCATGGCATCCATGCGGGACAACCGGCCGACTTGCGCTTGATCGAGTTCTACTGGCTTCCGGTCTTCTTTGGTCACCTCCGCAAGCCTTTTGATTTCGTCGCGCTCGTCTTCCAGTTGCGCTTTTACTCTATCCAATTTTTTGCTCATGAAATTAATTCTAGCATAAACTGACAGGGTGTCGAAACTAGCTCATGGCATAAAATGTCCGGACCATCAGCGCGATGCCGACTGTTATTAAAAAGTAGAGGAGAAATTTGCGGAAACCGGTGTCGGAAACGCACCAAAAAATTCGAGTGCCGACCCAGGTAAAACCCAGCATTGCCGGTAACAGGAAGACTATCGGCGGAACTATTTCCAACCCGAAGCCACCGGCCAGGACAATAATCAAAACCGAGAAGCTTTGTTTGATAAAGGAAAAGCAGTTGAGGCTCGCCCGCATGGCCTTTGCCGGGGTACCGCCGGCCAGCAAATAAAGCGCAATCGGCGGTCCGCCCACGGATGTCGCCGTCCCGGCTGTTCCTGATAGCAGTCCGACGAAAAAAGAAAGGGAAAACGGTTTTCTGCTTTGGTAGGACCATCCACTCAGCATCATCAGGGCTGAAATGATCACCATTGAGGCAATGGCAATGCGCATTGAATCGGCGGAAAAGACCAGCAGAATATAGACGCCGATAGGTGTCGCCAGGAGACCACCAATCAATATGGGTGCCACCGGCTTCCAGTCCGCCTCTTTCACCGCACGCGGCACCAACGGTATAGTCGACATGGCGTCGATGCTCATACCGATCAGAACTGCCGGCGCGGGTTCGATAACGAAGGTAAACAACGGAACCATACTGAGCGTCGTGCCGAAACCGGCAAATCCGCGCATAAATCCACCAATGGCGGCGAAACACATAAGGATGGCAATTTCGCCGGCACCATGATCAAGACTGAATTCCATCTGGGACCAATCGTTAAATACTGAAAAACAATCTTGGAGAGTAGAAAGTCTTAAGTGTAATTGCTGAAATCTGTCAGACAGTCAATCCACCGGTCCCTTTTGTCAACCAGTACCACTATCCGTACACTCGTTAATTCGAATCGGTAAAATATCAGTTGCAGCGCCTTATTCCGGCGCTTAATTTGTCCATTAATTTTTTCAATTAAATGGAGAGTTGATAAAAAATGCCCGTCGTGGATATTCATACTCACATGTTTGGCGATGCTTGGCTCGGTATGCTCAAGGAACACGGCCAACCGAACTATGACACCAAAACCATGGAGGATGGTCGGGATTATCTGATGGAAAAAGGCGCTGCCGCCTGCGCTCTTGAAAAAGAAGCTTTTGATTATGATCTCCGTGTCAAGCGGATGGATGAAAATGGTATAGATATCTCCATCGTGTCATTGACGTCGCCCAACGTTTTTTGGGGACCGCCGGAAATCAGCGCCGAGACCGCCAAACTCGCCAACGACGACATGGCCGCCGGTCAAACGGCCTATCCGGACCGGATCAGATTCTTTGCCTCTATCCCTTGGGAATATCCTGACCTTGCCCTGGCCGAATTGGAGAGAGCCCTGGATATCGGTGCAGCCGGGGTGATGGTCACCGCGAGCATAAACGGTAAACACCTCATTGAACCCACCTTTGAGCCGACCTGGCGGGAACTGGATAGACGCGGCCTGCCCGTGCTGATACATCCGACGGCGCCGTTCGGTTCCAAAGAAGCGGATTTCGGTATCGAACGTATATTAATGCCGGGCGCCGGGTTTATGTTCGACACCACCATCGGCATTGCCCGCATGGCGGTGGACGGCTTTTTCGAGCGTTTTCAGGATGTCAAAATTATCGCCAGCCACGGCGGCGGCTATCTACCTTACGTGGCCGGTCGGATCGATATGTTCTTTCAAGCCGAGACCCTGGCGAAACTGAAAATTACTGAACTTCCAAGTGAATTTCTCAAGCGTATTTACTACGATGCCGTCCTCTATGATCAAGGCGCCCTGGATTTGTGTATCAATCTGGCCGGCCCGAAAAAAGTTCTGTTCGGAACTGATTTTCCAATGCCTTGTGACATTCCCAAACTCTATGAGTTGGTGGAAACCAGGCCAGCCGAAGAAGCAGCCGCGATTAAAGGCGGCAATGCTGTCAAAATGTTCAACCTTTAGGTCTTTAATTCATTCAGCAACGTTGACCAATTTGTGAAGAGGCAACTGTTGACAGTTGCGACTGGCGGCCAATAATCCATCCCTGAGATTGCTTGAGGGCTAGTTTTATGAAATCACGATTCAATATAGTCGCGGTGGTATTTTTGGTGCTGGGATCCTGGCTGAGTTACAGCGTTACAAAACCTGTATGCGCCGCGGACAGGATTGTCCTTACCTCCGAAATTAAAGACCGCCTTATCGCATTAAAAAAAATATCTGGTCCGCCCCTTGATTGGACGGCATTTAAAGACAGGCCTGTATTGGTGTCATTCTTTGCCAGCTGGTGACCCCCTTGCTATGCCGAATTCGTGCAAATTCGGGCCTATCTAGAAACGGAGCGTCCCGGCAAGATAACAACCATCGCCGTGAATTGGCGGGAACAGGATTTGTCCGTTTCACCAAACCGTCTCAACCGTATGGTGCGGAAATTTCACCCTGATATCAAAGTCATTAAGGGGGATTTCCGAACCGGAAGGGATTTCGACAATGTTAGAAGTATCCCCGCAGTTTACATATTTGACCGGGATGGCAGGGAAGTATTTCGCCAAGGCGGAGGTTTCGGCCCAGACGGACTGCATTATCTACGCCGGAACCAATTAGCTAAAATTATCCGGGAGTTGCCGTAGGCGCTTAGTTTAAAACACCGTCCCAGATTAACTTAATTTCCATCACGACCAGCATCACCACTACTGCCACGTTAAACAGGTGGAGCGATATATACCCCATGGCCTTCATGCCCAGATATTGAAAGAACACCAACGGGATCAGAGCAAGCAAGCCCTCAATCGTTCGTTCCATAGTGAACATACCGAGCCAGATCAATGCGACAATTTGAACGATATTGAACAATCCAAAAACAACAGCATTGTAGAGGACGTAGCTTTCCTTTTTTAGGCGATAGGAAAATATCAAGGTGGAAAATATCGGCGCCGACACACCGGTGACGCCCTGAAAGAACCCGCCGATCAAGCTGGCTATGGGCGTGATAATTCTGTCGGCCACCCCTTCAAGTTTGAAGTTCGGCTTTACGGCCAGGAGTATCAAGAATCCGCCGAGACATACCGCCAGCAGAATAATGATGATGCGATCGTCCCAAATATCAAGAAACCAGACACCGACCACGACGGTCAGAGCAGCTGGAAGCAACAGGTCCATCCGTAAGGGCGTCACTTTAAGTTCCCGCCGATGGGATACGCACAGCCAGATATTGGCTGCCATATTGGGAATTTGAGCAACGACGATGGCGTGCTCGGCGCCTAGAAAAGTCGCCATGAAAGGTATGGCAACCAACGGAAAGCCGAGACCAGTCAGCCCTTTAGCAAAAGAGCCGATAGCCAGGCCGATCAAAATGATGGAAAGTGAATAGGCGTCAAACGTCACTGTCTGCGCAGATTTCCCTAATCCGTATCGTTTGCGAGTTCCACGGAATGGATGTGACGCAAGACACGGTTAAAACCTTCTTTGGAGTCGAGCAGTTTGCGGGGTGATGCGCCGAGCGATTCACTCATCTTATCGAGCCATTCCTCTGCGCGACCTTTAGTTCCAAGGACTTCCATCGCCCGGTCAAGGGCGTCGTCATAATATGACATAGGTTGTCTTCCTATTCTTGTATCTCGCTAGCCTGCCGGACTGGAGCACCTATCATTGGTGCTCCGTGATCGGTACCAGGCTTTATTTCTTGTTGGAATAATCAACACCAGCGCCAACACCAACGCTACCGGTGCATAGCAGCAAAGCCGGCGGAAAAAACGCGACCGCGACACCGCAAGCAACGACGCCAACCGACGTTCCGGGGTTGTCTTTTACAACTCCGACTGCTTTGTCGGCAACACTATCATCATTTTTCATTTCGTGTTTATCGGCCATTGCAAAACCTGGCGCCAAAAGACTGGCCACAAAAAGAGTGATAACAACATACTTAAACATGATTCTTACCCCTGCACTTATTAAATCGTCACAAACCAAAAACTAACGAGTTCACTATAAAACCAATTTCCGCCCGCCGACAAGCACGGAAACGAAAGATACCAACAATTTCACCGCCCTAATGGCTGGTGCCTTCGGACAGGTTGATTTTATTAAATACGTTGTACTTTCCCGACGGTTTTTTCATCGGGACACGTTTGACCTCTTTTAAAGTCTTGACGTTGTAAATAGGTAACGTGCCGCTCATGTCCCAGACACTGATCAGGACATACTGGCCGTCCAGCGTAAATTCGGCATGAGCGGCCGTTTTCCCAGGTTCGGGCTTTATCGTCTTGACAATCTCAAGGGTTTTCTTATCGATGACATGCATGACACCCCTGTGTTTGTCGAAGAACACGTTGACCCAAGCGTAGGGGTGTTTTCGTAGCTGCGCATAAAAAACCCGGACCTAACGTTCTGATTCTTTTGACCGTTTTCCATATCGATGACACTGACCACATTTTCCCGCATATGCGGTGTCACCATTACGTCACGTCCTTGGTACTTGAATATAATTCCCGAGCCTAAATGGGGCATGCTGGAAAGCTCCAGGTCGGCAATCTTTTTCCGCACATCAAGATTTACGACCTGCCCCATCTTCGCGTTCCGCGCCGCGCCCATGACTTCGGAGTAGGCGCGATCAAAGAAAAAGTCATCCATGAAATCGTTGATATAAATCCGCCGGCGCCCGAAAGGTTTCTATTCGACAACCTCGCCTTCCAACTCGCCTTCCCGATAATTGTGGACGAAACTACCGTAAATAGGATCAGCGTCAGGATCGTAGGATAGTTCCCAGATCTCTTTGAGGTCTTTAAGCGCAACAATAAAGATTTGCCGCGGTTTGCGGTGTAAACGGCGCTGACGTGGGACGTTTTTTTGCCTTTTTTATTAGCCACCGGGACCACTCTGTGGGGGGTCGGATCGTCGGCATTCAATATGACGAGGGAATGAGGCAGGAAGTTACCCACCATCACCCATTTGCCATCACCCGAGACGGCAATATTCCGCATGTTAATACCGGCGCGGATTTCCGCCACCGGTCTCAGGTTTCAAACATCGTATTTGCTGACCCAGCCATCACGTGACCCAAGATAGACATAGCGCCCGTCAGGAGAATTTTTAGCACCACCGTGCAGGGCATAGCGCCTGGGGAACCGCCAGATCGGTTCAAACTTGTCGCCATCCAGAATGGTCACATGATGATCGCCGCTCTCTACCACAGTGAACAGGTTGAGCAGATCGGACTCATGAACCGGCTTTGACGGTAACGTATAAGTATGATTGTGAATGACGTGGGACTGCCACATCATCGAGATATTCCACTCCGGCAGATTTGTGTGGATAAAATCATTGACGGCGGCAATTTTCTCCTTCGTTAGGGTTCCCTTGAAGGCCGGCATCTGCGTCACCGGGCGGCCGTTGGAAATAACACGGATCGATTTCTTTTTGCGCAACCGCTTGAGGTTACCCGGCAGCAGCGCCGGTCCGATCTGACCGAGCCGATCATCGACATGACAGGCGATGCAATGCTGTTGGTAGACAATTCTACCGTTTTCCTTGAGGCCCTATTTTGCCTGGGCCAGGATCGACAGCAACAAGTCAGGCAATACAGCCGCACCTCAAAGGGCTGCGTTTCGAATGGTAAAGTTAATTTAAATTCTGCTTCGAGGGGCTAAAAAATAAAAATCAGAAAATAAAGTAATTGCTTTAAATCAAATAAAGAAAAAAGGGGACGGTCCCGAAAATATAAAAATATCAAACCGTCCCTTTTTTTACTGTCCAAGTTTGGCCTTGGCCTCCTGACGCATGGCGTGGAGGATCGGTTCAGTATAGCCCGACGGCTGGGTACGGCCTCTAAAGATCAGATCACACGCTGCCTGGAAGGCGATGCTATCATCGAAGTCCGGCGCCATATTGCGGTACGCCGGATCACCGGAATTCTGGCCATCGACCACCGCCGCCATTCGCCGCATGGTCTCCATAACCTGGTCTTCGGTACAAATACTATGGTGTAGCCAGTTACAGATATGCTGGCTGGAGATGCGCAAGGTCGCCCGGTCTTCCATCAGGCCGATATTATTGATATCCGGGACTTTCGAACAACCGACGCCCTGTTCTACCCAGCGCACCACGTAGCCCAGAATACCCTGGGCGTTATTGTCCAGTTCTTGTTGGACTTCCTCCGGCGACAGATTACGGCCGCCCAGCAACGGAATGGTCAGGATATCGTCCAAGCTGGCACGTCCACGGCTGGAAAGCTCCTCCTGGCGGGCCGCCACATCTACTTGATGGTAATGGATGGCGTGCAGCGCTGCCGCTGTCGGTGACGGTACCCAGGCCGTGTTGGCGCCGGCCATGGGATGGCCCTGCTTGGAGCCCATCATCTGCTTCATCTCATCGGGCATGGCCCACATGCCTTTGCCGATCTGAGCCTTGCCGCGAAATCCGGCGGCCAAACCGATATCCACGTTCCAGTCCTCGTATGCCGAGATCCACGGTTGGGCCTTGATTTCCGCTTTCGGCAAGAAGGGACCGGCTTCCATGCTGGTATGCATTTCATCGCCCGTGCGATCTAGAAATCCGGTATTAATGAACACCACCCGCTCGCTGGTGGCACGGACACATTCCTTGAGGTTGACCGTCGTGCGGCGCTCTTCATCCATGATGCCGATCTTAATCACGTTGCGGCCGAGGCCCAGCGCATCCTCTACACGGCCGAAGATTTCTCCGGTAAAAGCTGCTTCTTCGGGGCCATGCATTTTCGGCTTCACGATATAGATGCTGCCAGTACGGCTATTGGTGAATTTGCCGCCTTCTTTCAGATCATGCATACAGATCAGGCCGGTCATCATGGCGTCCATGATGCCCTCAGGGACTTCATTGCTGTCTTTGTCGAGGATGGCCGGATTGGTCATCAAATGACCAACATTGCGGATCAACAAAAGCGAACGTCCCGGCAATGTCAGGGAACCGCCGTCCGGGGATGTATAGGTCCGGTCTGGGTTCATGGCGCGGGTCATCATTTCGCCGCCCTTTTGGAAAGTTTCTTCCAGATCACCCTTCATCAAGCCGAGCATATTGGAATAAACCAAAGCTTTGTCTTCGGCATCGACGGCGGCAACGGAATCTTCTAAATCCTGAATGGTCGTAATGGCCGCTTCCAGAATCACGTCTTTGACGCCGGCGGCGCTGTCCTTACCGATGGGATGGTCGCGGTCGATCTGGATTTCTATGTGCAGACCATTGTTCTTAAGGAGCACAACCGACAGATCCTCATCACCGACATAGCCGGCGAATTGACCGCCATCGGCCAAACCTATTTCGCTGCCGTCACCCAGGGTGACGTTCAAATCGGCACCGTTTAAAGTGTATTTTGCCGCATCCTTGTGGCTGCCGGAAGCCAGCGGTGCGGCCTGATCCAAAACGTCAGCAGCGTAGCCGATCACCGCAGCGCCGCGGGCCGGATTGTAGGCGTCGGCGCGCTCACAGCCGTTGTCTTCGGCGATTACGTCGGTACCGTATAACGCATCGTACAGGCTGCCCCAACGGGCATTGGCCGCGTTCAAGGCGAACCGCGCATTTGACGTCGGCACCACCAGTTGGGAGCCAGCAATTTCAGCTATTTCCGGATCAACATTGGCCGTATCGATCTTAAATTCTCCGCCTTCCGGCACCAGATAACCGATATCCGTTAAAAATTGTTTGTATTCGGCAGCATCGTGGGCCCGGCCTTTACGCTCCAGGTGCCACGTATCAATCTGGCTTTGCAAATCCTCGCGTTTTTGCAGTAGCGCTTTGTTTTTGGGGCCCAGATCATTGATGATCGCTTCGAAAGATGACCAAAACTCTTCTGGGTCAATTCCGGTGCCGGGCGCAATGTCGTTGACCACCAAATCATTTAAAACTGATGCGACCTGGAGGCCGCCTTTTTGGATTCTATCCGTCATAATTCCATGCCTTTTTTATCTTGAAATTCGTATTAGATAACCACCCCCACCAAATCGGTCGTTCTAGATAACTGGCTAGATGTCCGGCAGTATCAAAAGCGCGGCAATATGACATTTCACCCCCTGAAAGAAAAGGTGTTTGCCGGTAAAAAAAGGGACCGTCCCTTTTTCAGTTTAGGAATCGATTGAAATGATGCGGGAATCGCGCATACGCTGAACGAACATACTCACCAAACGGCACATGACGGGGTCGAACTGTCCAGAATCTCGGCTATGAATTCATCCAGGTATGGAATTGTTTTCTTGTCGGGCTTGTTTTCAACTTGATCTGCCGCCTGATCAGAGCACCCAGTCCCTTGGCATTTAAGACCTCTCCCAGCTCAACGAGATTGTCGGCAAACTGAGTCCGATCACCGATTTGTTTGACCATTGCCTCAAGGAATTCCATGCAGTTTAACGGTTTTTCATCCGTGCCCTTGGTTTGCAAATTGGCCACCGTCTGGAGCGCCTGGATGTATAGATCGTCATTCCGTGTCACAGATCTGATATGCAGACTGTCGTGCAGTAGTTCCTGCTGGTCGAAATACTGACGCAACAATCAACCCATCATTTTCCGGGCTGGGAGGGTGTGAAATTCTTTTATTTTTTCGCATAATGGCGCTTCGTCATGGGCGTTATCGTGATGCTTTTCATCACCTTGGCCAATGCTTCTTCCTGGAAAATAAGAATTTCCTGGGTCTGCACGCGGTCCTCGGTCACCTTTACGGCGCCGAAATTTCCGCTGGAAAGAAGATTACGTGGCTCTTTGGTGCGGTGCCTTTGGTTGAGCCATTGGTGTAGATAGTCCAACGAGCGCCGTCACGGACATGCATCAAATATTTTACATCAGAGGATCCAAACAATATTATTGTCCTAGCACATTCTCATATCGGCAACACGAAACGCCCCGCCCATTGTTACCAAATGTGGGCATTTACTTCCCAATGTCAGCCCCTAGCATCAACCGCTAACAAAATTAATTACCAAAGAATTTTGTATCACCAGGATTTTACCCTTACCATAGGACATACACAGCCTTTTAATTTGAAGATGGGAAGATAAATGAAAAAAATCGGTTGGATAGGTCTCGGTAAAATGGGCGAACCGATGGCCAAAAAAATTGTCCAAGCTGGATACTCGCTAACAGTTTACAACCGCTCCGCTGGAAAAGCGGACGAATTGAAGAGCGAAGGAGCGTTTGTCGCAAACGACATCAAATCAGTCGCAGAGAATTCCGACTTTATCATTTCGATGATTTCCGATGACGCCGCATTAAATACGGTTGCGATGGGTCCGGATGGCGTTTTGCAAAATGCTAAACCCGGCAGCACGTTCATAGATATGAGCACGGTGTCGCCGGTAGCTTCAGCCGCCATTGCAGAGACAGCAGCAGCGGCAAGAATTTCCTATCTGAGAGCGCCCGTCAACGGCACGGTCATGCAGGCCGAAGCCTCGACCCTGGTGATACTGATATCAGGCCCCAAGGAAAGCTTCGACGCCTGTGAAGAAATATTCCGAAAAATGGGCGATAAAATTTTTTACACCGGGCCGGATGAACAGGCACGCTATCTCAAACTGTGTATCAACATGATGGTGGGGATATCTTCCGCCATGATGGGAGAAGCATTGGTCCTGGGTGAATCAGGCGGCCTCGATTGGGAACAGATGATAGAGATCATCAAAAACAGCGCCGTCGGTTCCCCGGTTATTCATTACAAGGAAAAGACGCTCAAAGAACGTAATTTCACCCCTGCTTTCACCGTCCGGCAACTAGCTAAGGATTTCGACCTGATGCTGGATACCGGCAGACAAAGTGAAATTCCCATGCCCATCACTTCCCACGTTCGCCAAAACCTCAGCACCATGATCGCTACCGGCCGCGGCGATCAAGACTTCTTCGCCTATGTGGAGATGCTCGAAGAATTGGCGGGAATGAAAAAGTAGATGGCTGAGAGAAACGGAAATTGACCAAAGAAATAATTTATATCGGCGACCCCATGTGTTCCTGGTGTTGGGGATTTGCGCCGACGATTTCCAAGATCAAAGAACACTACAATGACACGGCCCCGCTCAATCTAGTCATGGGGGGCTTGCACGCTTATGATGACTTCCCTATGAGTAACGAGTACAAGGCAGAAATTCGTCACCATTGGGAAGACGTAACCCGTGCCACGGGAGCTGACTTTGACTATGCTTTTTTTGGCTGGGAGGGTTTTGTCCTGGATACCGAGCCGGCCTGCCGGGCCGTGGTGTCAGCAAGGAATTTAGAAGTCACCGATCTGCTTTCATTTTATGAATCCGTCAGCCGCAGTTTCTATTCAGAAAACAAAGACACCACCTCAATTGAGACTTTCAGAATTCTGGCTGAGGAAGCGAAGCTGGATGTCGATAAGTTCGTTCAGGCGTTCGACTCCGATAAAATAAACCAGGAAACGGTGAACGATTTTCGAATAGCAAAAAGCTTGGGTGTTTCTGGATTTCCCACCGTTTTGGTTACGGAGGACCAAAAATACACCTTGCTGACGGCCGGATACCAGCCCTTTGAAAGTCTTCAGCCATTAATAGAAACCTGGCTGGAGCATAGTTTCTAAACCCTGCAATAACAGATACTTACAGCTCTATTCTTGATCTTTTTCTGCATCGGTATTTGAATAATGGTAAATTCTCGAAAAGTAGAGTACAGATTTGGTTCAGAATGACCGGATTTGCAGCCAGGCGGTCGACAAAGGTTGTCCGTATCGTACCAAGTGTGAAAAACGGAGAAGCCGTTTGAATGGTTGATGGAATCAGCCTATCATCATCGACGAACTCAAATCTTCTGGCGCTCAGAAATACCACTGATGCCATCGGCAAGGCACAGTAGC
>PVBE011598891.1_pt1 | contig 25569 bp, 18 predicted proteins | sample 1631181 | NCBI WGS metagenome assembly PVBE01 (sample SAMN08397723, study PRJNA350692) | Marine metagenome, whole genome shotgun sequencing project. | isolation source: water | place: Pacific Ocean | collected 2012-04 | reverse complement strand
TGCTCCTGGAGAATGTGGGCTGCCTGGCGCAGGCCTTCTTCCGGCTCGATGCGACCGTCGGTCCAGGCTTCCAGCTCGAGCTGATCGTAGTCGGTATGCTGCCCGACACGGCACTGGTGCACGGCATAGGCGACGCGAACGACCGGGCTGAAAAGACAGTCGATCGGGATGACGCCGATCGGATGGTCTTCGCGCTTGTTTTCGTCTGCAACGCGGAAACCGCGGCCGCTGGCGAGCTCGATCTGGATGCGAACGGTACGCGACTTGTCGAGCGTGAACAGGTGCTGTTCGGGATTGATGATCGTGGTGACGCTGTCGAGGTCGATGTCGTTGGCCGTGATCGAGCCGGCCTTGCTGACCTTGAGTTCCAGTGTCCGCGGCACTTCACCATCGCAAAGGAGACGGATCTTCTTGAAATTCAGGACGACGTCGGTGACATCTTCGATGACATCCGGGATCGTTGTGAATTCGTGGGCGACACCGTCGATCTGAATCGAGGAGACGGCGATGCCTTCGAGCGACGAAAGCAAGACCCGGCGCAGCGCGTTACCGAGGGTGTTGGCGAAGCCCTGTTCTAACGGCTCGGCGAAAAATCTGGAATAGGTAGCGGTGGCGGTTTCCTCGTCGACAGTGAAGCGTTCCGGCATCGCAAAGCCTGAGAGTCCAGACATGTTGTATCCTCCGATTGCGTATTATTACGTTCCGTGAGCCAGCGTGAAGCGTTGCCGTCAAGCTGTATCCGTGAAAACGCCTCATCGGCATCGGCCCGCACATTGGGCGCAGCGGCGATGGGGCGCCGTATGTTGATCCATCGGCTTACTTCGAGTAGAGCTCGACGACCAGCTGTTCGTTGGCGATTGTGGGTATCTCCTCACGCAACGGCGGGCGGTCGACCGTTGCTTTGAGGTTGTCGCGGTCGATCGAAACCCATTCGGGAATCTCGGCACTGATATTCTCGTCCACGTACCGTTGCACCAGGCCGCGCGAACGGGTTGACTCCTTGACCGTCACGGTATCGTTCTGGGTGACCTGGAATGAAGCGATGTTGACGCGCCGGTTGTTGACCTTCAGGTGGCCGTGCAGAATCAGCTGGCGCGCCGCGTCGCGGGTTGGCGCCATACCCATGCGGAAGACGGTATTGTCCAGGCGGGATTCGAGCATGATCATCAGGTTGTCACCGGTGATGCCCTTGTGCCGCAGCGCGCGCTTGAAAGTGATGCGGAATTGGCGCTCGCCAAGACCGTAGGTGTATTTGAGCTTTTGTTTCTCGATCAACTGCTTGCCATACTCCGATATCTTGCGGCGCCCCTTGTTGCCGCCGTGCATGCCGGGCGGATTCTGGCGTCGCGCCAAGAGTCGATCGAATTTAGGATTGCCGTAGATGTTGACACCGAAGCGTCGGACAATCTTTCCCTTTGGGCCGCGAAATCTCGACATGTTCAACTCCGTTTAGCGGTGACCGCTGGCGATTGTTGTTTCAGACGCGACGTCGCTTCGGTGGCCGGCAGCCGTTGTGCGGCACAGGCGTGACGTCCCGCAACGACGTGATCTCCAGTCCGGAAGCACTGACGCCGCGCACCGCGGCCTCTCGGCCGGCGCCCGGCCCCTTGATGCAGATTTCGACTTCCCGCATGCCGTACGTCATAGCGCGTTTCGAGGCTTCGACAGCAACGACTTGCGCAGCGTACGCCGTGCTCTTGCGCGATCCTTTGAAGCCGACTTTGCCGCCGGTCGCCCATGCGATGACGTTGCCGTTGGTGTCGGTGATCGAGACTTTCGTATTGTTGAACGTGGCGTGCACATGCACGATGCCGCGCGACACGTTGATCGCCTTGGTCTTGGCGCCCTTCTTGCGTTTGATGGGCGATAGAACGACGTTTGCTGGATCGTCAGAAAGTAGTTCGTCTGCCATTGTGTTTCACTGTTTGCTTTGCGTTGTTACGATTAGATTAGATCAGTCGTTGGCCAGCTTACGGGTGGCCTTGTCACGAATCGCGCCGACGGTGATTTTCCTGCCTTTACGGGTGCGGGCGTTTGTTTTCGTCCGCTGTCCGCGTACTGGCAAGCTGCGGCGATGGCGGATGCCACGGTAGCAGTTGATCGATGTCAGGCGGCGGATGTTCTGGGTGACCTGGCGGCGCAGGTCGCCTTCAACCATGAAACTCTCGGTGATCACCGAGTTCAGCACGCCGATGTCCGCTTCGGTCAAGGTGTTCATGCGCGCCTCCGGATCGAGGTTGCAGCGCTTGGCGATTTGCATAGCGGTATGCGGCCCGACACCATAGATGTAGCGCAGCGCAATCTTCAGCGGCTTGCGGTCCGGGATGTCGACACCAATGATTCTCGGCATTTCAGTTCCTCATTGTTGGGAAAGCACGGCTTCAGTTGCCGCGTGATCGTTGTTCAACCCTGGCGCTGCTTGTGCTTAGGATCCTTGCAAACGACCCGGACAACGCCGCGTCGGCGGACGACCCGGCAATTGACGCACCGTCGTTTGACCGAAGTTCGGACCTTCATGCTATCACCGTAGCAGGTTGTAAAATGCCGTCGCGGCCATTCGCGAGTGGACGCCTTATTCGAGCAAATGCGAAATCGCGGAAAACCACATGGATAGTCCACAGAATGCAAATAAAGAGCCCGTACTGTAGGCAGTTTTCACGCTTTTTCAAAGCCGAAATCTCTTTTTCTTGAAAAATATGGCCCACCGCCCAAGCCTACGCCGCGCTGTACCCGGCAATGAAATGGTCGCTGAAGGCCGCCAACGTGCCTGCCTGCAGGTGCTCACGTATCTGGCCCATCAGGCGCAGGTAAAAGTCGAGGTTGTGAATTGTCACCAGGCGCATCCCGAGAATCTCGTGGACGTTCAGCAGATGGCGGATATAGGCTTTGGTGAAATTCCTGCAGGTGTAACAGGGGCACCCTTCTTCCAGCGGCGCGAGGTCGTCCTTGAACCGCCCGGCCTTCGCCTGCACCACGCCGGTCGCGGTATAGGCGCAACCGTGCCGCCCCACCCGCGTGGGCAGCACGCAATCGAACATGTCGATGCCGCGGCGGACAGCGTCGACAATCTGCGGCGGCGTGCCCACCCCCATGAGGTACCGCGGCATTGCCGCCGGCATTGCCGGCACCGTCCAGTCCACGACCTTGAACATCTCGGTGTCCGGCTCGCCGACGCTCAAGCCGCCGATCGCGTAGCCGTCGAAGCCGATCTCGATCAGCCGCTCGATCGATTCCAGCCGCAGATCCTCGTACATCGATCCCTGGACGATGCCGAAGACCAGCTGCCCCGCCGCCCGCGGCTGCTCGCGGCAGGTCCGGGCCCAGTCGATGGTCAGTTCCAGCGATGTGCGGGCCGCGTCGTGTTCGCACGGGTACGGCGTGCACTCGTCGAATGCCATCGCGATGTCCGAACCGAGGTCGCGCTGGATCGCCATCGCTTCCACCGGCCCGAGAAAGAGGGTGCTGCCATCGATATGCGACTGGAACTCGACACCGTCCGGCTGCACCTTGCGTAATTTTGCCAGGGAAAAAACCTGATAGCCGCCGCTGTCCGTGAGGATCGGCCGCGACCAGTTGCTGAAGGCGTGCAGCCCGCCGGCGGCACGTATCACCTCCATACCCGGTCGCAGGTTGAGGTGGTAGGAGTTGCCCAGGATGACCTCGGCGCCGAGCGCCACCAGCTCGTCCGGCGTCATGGCCTTGACCGTGCCCTGCGTGCCGACCGGCATGAAACACGGCGTGTCGATGCCGCCATGCGCCGTCTCCAGGCGCCCGCGCCGCGCCGCCGTTGCACTGTCCGTGGCGATAAGGGAAAAGCTCATGGCCTAACCGGACAACCAGTTGTCGAGGTTGGCCCGCACGAAGTCGTCGTCCGTCAGGTGCGGGTATGAGCGGTAGATGCGGTCGATTTCCCCGGCCTGTCCCGGCGACAGTTGCTCGTTTTCACTCAGGCAGGCGGTGGTCTGCACGAGACCCTGGCGGCGCAGCACCTCGTTGATGCCCGAGAGGCAGCCGCGGAAGTTGTTGGCGGCGTCGAAGAGTACGGCATTGGCGTCGGTGACCTGGTTGGCCAGGACCAGCCATTTCGGGTCGATCGCGGCGCCGCTCTCGCGGGCCGCGCGGATTTCCTCAAACTGCTCGACAACCGGTTGCGTCCACACTGCCCAGTGCCCCAGCAGGCCGCCGACGATCCGGCGCTCGACGGTGCCATTGGTTGTGGCAATGCGGTAGGTCGTGAGCAGGTCGATGATGATGTTGTCGTCGTTGCCGGTGTACAGCGCGATGTCGTCGCGCCCGGCTTCGCAGACGCCGCGGATGACGTCCAGCGTCTGGTAGCGGTTGAACGGTGCCATCTTGACGGCGATGACGTTGTCGATTTCGGCGAAACGCCGCCAGAATTCGTAGCCCAGCAAGCGGCCGCCGGCGGCGGGCTGCAGGTAGAACCCGACGATCGGGATCTCCTCGGCGACCCGGTGGCAGTGCGCGATGAGGGTATTGTCGTCGTCGTCCTTGAACGCCGCCAGGCTCAGCAGGCCGGCGTGATACCCGGTGTCGCGGACGAACGCCGCTTCGCTCACGGCCTGTTCCGTGCGGCCGCAGACACCGGCGACCTTGACGATCTCGCGACCGTTGTCGCGGACATATTGATCGACGGTTTCGCTGCCGATGCTCAGCACCTTTTCGAACAGGCCAAAAGCCGGGTCGCGGATTTCGAACTGCGTCGAGTGCACGCCGATGGCGACGCCGCCGGCGCCGGCGTTGAGGTGGTATCGGGTCAGGGCGCGCTGGTGGCGCTCGTTGAACTGTCGGTCGATGTCCAGCGCCAGCGGATGCGCCGGGATCACCGTGCCCGCAGCGACGGTTGAACGGATGGATTCCGGGAGGTCTGCCTTTTTCATGTCGCAAACATACACTACCAAACATTCTGCGTCAGGTGACGCCTCAACCGTCTGTCGATCCCGGCTTCCGCGATGCCTCCGCGCTGGTGATTGACAGCGGGCAAGCGGTTGCGTCGGCGCGCCGGCCGGCGCGCGCCGTAAATGACCGGCACGGAGGCATCGCCCGGCTCAGCCGCGGCCAGGCACTGCCGCCGCCGGGCATTTCCGAATGAAGGCCGGAGACGTCGCGGAGCGACAAGCGGGGGGCGGGGGCTCGGTTCAGGGGTCGACCGGCTCACCAGTGTGATGAAGAAACGGCGCGACGGATCCGCCCGTTGTGTGCGAAAAGCTTCAGAAACCGAGCGCCAGCACGGCTTGGCGCGCAGCAAATGCGCCCCCGTAGGCCAGAACGCTCATATAGCCAAATTGGAAAAACGCCCACTTCCACGAACCGGTTTCCTTGCGAGTAACAGCCTGGGTCGGCATGCATTGCATCGCGAGAACAAAGAAAACCAGCAGACTCACACAAGTGGCCGTATCAAACACGCGCGAGCCGCCTTCACGAGTTGCGGAGGACAGCCGATCGTGAAGTGAGGGGTTCTCGGCGTCTTGTTCTCCCATGCCGTAGAGGACTGAAAGGGTCGAGACGACGACCTCCCGTGCGGCAAAAGAAGTGAGGACGCCCACACTGGTTTTCCAGTCAAACCCGAGCGGTCGAAAAACCGGTTCCACGAACTTGCCACCCCGGCCAATCAGCGCATGCTCCTGGGCCAATCTCAGGCGAAGATTCGCTTCCTCCTCGGGAGTCGCAGGTTGAGGCTGGTCAACTGCAACCGACTCCAACTGTGCGGCAAATTGCGCGTCCGGGAGTTTTGGGAAGGTCGATAGAAACCAAATCCCAATGGAGATGAGCAAGATGATGGTACCAGCGTCGCGGACGAAGATCCATCCACGGTCAAAGGCCTGGCGTAGCGAATTTCGCAGCGATGGCGTTCGAAAGGGGGGCAAATCAAGTATCAATGGAGACGCTTTACCGGGCAGGATGGTCAGCCGCAGCAGGCACGCCATTGCAAACGCGGCAACCATGCCCAACGCATAGGCACCGGCAAACAGCAGCGCGGCATAGATCGGATCGCGCGGAAACAACATTGCCGCGATCAGCGTGTACACGGGAAGGCGCGCCGAGCAGGTCATGAGTGGAATGACAAGGATTGCGGCCAGGCGATCCCGACGGTTTTCAATGACCTTCGTCGACATGATCGCCGGTATTGCGCAGGCATGCGCCGCCAGCAGCGGCACAAACGCCTGGCCAGGCAGGCCGACACTGCGCATCCACCGATCGACCACGACTACGGCACGCGACAGGTAGCCCGAATCTTCAAGGACGGCCAGGGCGAAAAAAAGAATACAAATCTGCGGCAGGAACACCAGGACGCCACCGACACCACCGATGACACCGTCGGTGAGCAAACTTTGAAAGTCCCCCTCGGGCAGCCAACGAGCCAAAATGCCGGCAAGGCTGCCGAAGGCCATGTCCAGCAGCTCCATCGGAAATTGGGCCAGCCAAAAAACCAGTGAAAACACGAATAACATGATGCCGGCAAAAACCAACGGACCCACAACCGGGTGCGTCAAGACGGCGTCGGTCCGGTCCAGGCCCGGCTGCGAGTCAGCGCCACCGCGATGCGTTGCCTGCTGTGCCAGGTTGGCTGCCCACCGGTGTCCGTGGGCGTAAGGGCATGATGTGCAGGATTCGCAGGGGGCGGCGGCAAGCGTGTCCAGGGTACCGGCCGTGGTGAAGTTTCCCAGCAACGCACGCAACTGTTCGAATCCCGCTCCCGTACGGGCAGAGATCGCCACAACATCACAACCAAGTTCCGCCGCGATCCTGCTGCAGTCGATCTGCAAACTTTGCTGCTCCGCCAAATCCATCATGTTGACCGCGATTATTGTCGGCAGGCGCAGCTCGAGAATCTGACCGGCGACGAACAGGCTTCGTTCCAGGTTGGTCGCGTCGACGACAACCAGGATCCCGGCCGGTGGTTTCGAGTCATCGAGAGTTCCGCCCAGGAATGACTTGGCGACTCGCTCATCAGGCGACTGCGCGTCCAGCGAATACAGGCCGGGCAGGTCGACGATCTGCAAAGTGCGGTCGTCGAATTCAACCGTCCCCGATCGACGCTCAACCGTTGTCCCCGAAAAGTTTGCCGTTTTGGCAAATAGATTCGTCAAGCGGTTGAAGACCGATGTCTTGCCGACATTGGGATTGCCGACGATAGCTATGGGCAGCAAAGCCTTGCCCGTAACGGGTGCGGGAAGCTCGGTTACAGCGGGGCCGTTGCTTTCACTCATTCGACTACCGCTCGGACCAGAATCTGGCTCGCAAGATCTCTGGAAATGGCAACTTTTCCACCCGCTGCTTTGACGATCAAGGGGTTCCCGCGTTTCGCCAATTTCATGTCTTGACCCTCAAAAATTCCAAGTGCCTCCAAACGCTGGGCGGTGGCACCGGTGAGGTTCAAACTGACGACTTGGCAACGTTTTGCCGAACAGTCGCTCAATGCGGTAGTTAAGGACATCGAAGAATCATTCCTGAAATAAGTTAGCAAAAGTCCTATTTTAGACAACTTTCACCCTATTTCAAAGCTGGAACGGCGTTTTTTTTCTAAAAAAACACGGCCTGATCATCCCAAGCCTGCGGGGCGCCGGGTCCGGCAATGAAAGGCCCGCTGGGGGCCGCTCGCGGGCCCGCCTGCAGCACCCCCTTTGGAGCCAATTGCCTTGAAGACGCCAGCTCGCAACCTGATCATTGCCTGGCTTGTTCGGTCAATGCCCTCACAGTTCCGCGATAACCCGGCAGGGCACCTGCGTCACCTGTTCGAATCTGGCCGGCAGCGCCGTCAATTTGACCTGCGGCTTGTCCAGCAGGTGGAGATTGACGGGCTGGCAGATGGTCGAGATGCCGCTTTGGAACATGCTGTAGAAGATGTTCTGCAGCTCCGGCGTGCTCTCGTACACGTCGGCGGCGAACAGATGAATGCCGGTGCGGCAAATCCATGCCCCGGCTTCGGCCGACAAATAGACGCTGCGGTGGTCGATCTCGTCAAAACGCCGATGTCCCAGGGCATTGATTATCAGGGCGCCGCCGTTGACCTCGCCTGGACAGGCATCCTGTAACTCGGCGGCGCTGATGCCGCCCGAGCCGTTTTGACGATCCAGGTGAACAACGGTGGCGTCGACGCGAAAAAGCCGCTCGACCGGATAAGTGGCGGCGTCCCGGCCGTCATCCGTTTCCCTGATGTGCCCCGGGAAATCGATATAGGTGCCCACCATCGAGTTGTGGCTGAAATCGTAAACCACTCCCGTGTAGGAAAGGTTCTTGTCGGCGATCGCGAGCTCTTGCGGGGCTGCGCTCCCGGATCCTGCAATGGTATGGGTGAGGTCGACCAGTTTCATGACAGTGTCACTACGGCAGGACCCGCAGGAACAAGCGCTCCCAGTTACCGTGCATGATGTTGGCAATGTCTTCGCCGGCATAGCCGCGGCGGTCAAGAATTCCGCCAATTTTTTGCAGATCGGCGATCGTGTCGAGGTCGGCCGGGGACTGTTCCTGGCCGAAACCCCCGTCGAGATCGCTGCCGATGGCGGCGTGGCGGCTGTTGCCCGCGAGCTGGCAGACGTGGTCGATGTGATCTGCCACGGTGTCCAGCGTTACCCCGTTGTTGCCGTCCTGCCGGGTCCAGTCCGGCTTGAGCATCCAGCAGTCGAAGACGGTGCCGACGACGCCGTCCCGATCGATAATTGTCTGCAGCTGATCATTGGCGAACTGCCGCTGCTGCGGCACCAGTGTCCGGCAGTTGTTGTGGCTGGCGAAAATGGCGCCGTCGAATGACTGCACGGCTTCGTCGAAAGACGGATCGGAGGTGTGGCTCAGGTCCAGCGGCATGTTCAGTTCGGCCATCACTTTCAGCAGCCTGCGGCCGCGGTCGGTCAGGCCGTCTTTCGAATTGGTCCCGCCGGCGTAGCGACACAGCCCGTAGTGCGCCAGGCCGAGCAGCCGTACGCCGGCCGCATGCCAGTCGTTCAAGGCCTCGGGCCCGGTGAGCGGGTCGGCGCCCTCGATGCTGACAATCAGGCCCGGCACCGGCGTTTCAGCCGTCACCTCGGCTTCCTGCCGGCGCCACCGCGCCAGGTGTTCGGCCAGGCTCGCCGCGGTGGTGATCATGCGGACGATGCCGGCTTCGTCGAGGGCGCGGTAGAACTCGAGCTGGCCGCGGCCGGCAGCGTGACAGTGCTGCGGCGTATGGAAATCCAGATCGGCTGCCGGCTTGCCGGTGCACCGGGCGAAAACAGTGCCGACGACGACCGCCACCCGGCCGCGCCGCAGGTCCGGCACGCCGACCGTCGCCAGGCCGCGGTTCGGCGCCTGAATGCCGTTTTCCTGCACCCGGATATCGTGGGCGGCGCGGGTAACGTCGCGGTCGTTGTGCAGGGCGTTCCAGGCCAGGTCGAGATGTGCGTCGATGATCAGCACGTAAACCCCGTTGATTTAATTCGCTCCCCCATGACGGCGGTGCCGCCGCCGTATTCGCCAACCTAAATCGCCAAGCGACAATCTTCCTGCCATTGGTTCGCGCTTGGTTGACGATTAGGTTAACGCGCAAGGCTTGAGGCCGGCCGCCACGGCCAGGGTCGGCAAACGCTACATTAATACCTGAACACCATTCACCCAACCTTCCATGACCGAACCCGACGCCAACCGCAAATACTGGGACGAGCTGGCGCCCGGCTATCAGGAACAGACGAGCATCAGCACGGACGACTTCCACTTCGGGCCGCTGCTGCCCGGCAATGCCGACCTGCGGCTGCTGCCGGCGCCGCTGGCCGGTCTCGAATGCCTGGAAATCGGTTGTGGCGCCGCTCAGAACAGTATTTACCTGGCCGGCTGCGGCGCTGCCTGCATGGCGATCGACGTGTCGCCGGTGCAGCTCGGCCATGCTGCCGGGCTGGCCCGCGACGCCGGCGTCGCGGTCGCGCTTCAGGCCCTGGCCATGGAAGACCTCGACCAGCTGCAGCCGCGTACCTTCGACTTCGTCCATTCCACCTTCGCGCTGCCGTTCGCCACGGATCCGCAAACGGTGATTGCGGCCGCGGCAAATTTGCTGAAACCCGGCGGCCACCTGCTGCTGACGACCGCCCACCCGGCGTTCGCCGGGGAGTGGCTGGAACTTGGGGACGAAGGGTGCGGACTGTTTCTGAGCAGTTATTTTGACCCGCCCGAAGACGTGAGATTCACGGAAGACGGGACTACTTTCGTCCGGTCGTGCGCCCGTCCGATCGGCGAAATGCTCGACTGGCTGTTGGCTGCGGGCCTGGTGCTCGACCGGCTGGTCGAGCCGCAACCGCTGCCGGTGCCGACCATGAGCCCGGCCGAGATCTCTGCACGGGTCCCGTATTACAGCGATGCCTGGCGCCACTGTTTCGACCAGGTTGCGCACATCCCCGTAGTGGTGATTTTTGCGGCACACCGCAGCCGCTAACCCGGGCGGAAATTGAGGCGTTTTCCTGGCGCAGACACAACTACACCGGGGGGGGGGGGGGGGGAGGATGCTGCATCCCATTATACGGACGGAGACCGGGCACTGTTGATCGATTGCGGTGGTGGTGCCGTGCGTTCGGCAGTCAGCGAGCTCGGGGTCGGGCAGATCGACCGGGTGCTGTTCACCCACCATCACCGCGACCACGTCTGCGGCATCCCGTTCCTGCACCGCGGGCCCGATGGCTTTGCAGGCGCGACGGGCATTGCAAGATTCGTTGCGGCGTGTGCAGCTGTCGGTTGTCGCGCCTGAAATCAAGGCTATTCGTAATGCCGAACGTCCCTGGCACGGTCGCACTACGGGAATAGATCCGGGGAACCCGGCCCGATCGGCCGCGTCTAATGTGACGGTGTTTTTTGATAAGGAGATACCTATGAACCAATCGGACATCCAGGAACTGCAGAACGAGATCAAGGCGGTCGGCGCCTTTGTCGAGCCGCTAAAGGTTGAGGTGGGCCGTTTCATCGTCGGCCAGGAAGCGCTGGTGAACCGGCTGCTGATCGGGCTGATCGGCAACGGCCATATCCTCGTGGAAGGTGTGCCCGGCCTGGCCAAGACCCTGACAATCAGCATCCTCTCCCAGGCGGTGGGGCTGAGCTTCTCGCGCATTCAGTTTACGCCGGACCTGCTGCCGGCCGATGTCATCGGCACGACCATCTACAACCCGCAGGAACACACGTTCTCGACCAAGGAAGGCCCGGTCTTTGCCAACCTCATACTGGCCGATGAAATCAACCGCGCCCCGGCCAAGGTGCAGAGCGCCCTGCTCGAGGCGATGCAGGAACGGCAGGTAACCATCGGGGGAGAAACGCACAAGCTGCCGGCGCCATTCCTGGTGATGGCAACGCAGAACCCGCTTGAGCAGGAAGGTACCTACCCGCTGCCCGAAGCGCAGGTTGACCGATTCATGCTGAAAGTGCTGCTCGACTATCCGCAACGCAGCGAGGAAGCGCTGATCCTCGAGCGCATGGCGCATCCGGATGTCGAGGCGTCGGCCGTAACGGTGACCTCGATCGACGACATCCTCAAGGCGCGCGAGTGGGTCGACAAGATCTACCTCGACGAGAAGATCGCCGAGTACATTCTCGACATTGTCTTCGCGACGCGCACCGATCGGCACGATCAACTGTCGGAGCGCCAGAAGGATGCGGACCTCTCAGATCTCGACGACCTCATCCAGTACGGGGCCTCGCCACGTGCCACGATCGGCCTGGCTGTGGCCGCCAAGGCGGCAGCCTTCCTCGCCGGCCGCGCCTACGTCATGCCGCAGGACCTCAAGGACATTGCCCCGGACGTCCTGCGCCACCGCATCGTGCCGACCTATGAGGCCGAGGCTGAAAACCTCACGACTACCGACCTGATCCAACGGCTGCTCAACGAGCTGCGCACGCCGTAGTCGGCCGCCGTTCAACGTTTCTCGCCAACCGCCAAATTATCGTTGCCTGCCGCGTTTCCCGACACCGGCGCCGGCTGAAGGCCGGTTGCCCGCCGAATGGCGGGAGCGACCAACGGCAGCGTCAAACCCGACAGTTGAAACTCCCCATGGATACCGGCGAACTCATTGCCAAGGTCCGCAAGATCGAGATCCGCACCCGGCGGATTGTCGACGAACTGACCGGCGGCGCCTACCACAGCGTCTTCAAGGGCAAGGGCATGGAGTTCAAGGAGGTGCGCGAATACGAGCACGGCGATGACGTCCGTGACATCGACTGGAACGTCACCGCGCGCATGGCCCATCCGTTCATCAAGAAGTACGTCGAAGAACGGGAGCTCACCGTGTTCCTGATGGTCGATGTCTCCGCCTCCGGCGATTTCGGTGCGGCCGACCGGCGCAAGAACGAGCTGGCGGCCGAGCTGGCGGCGCTGCTGGCGTTCAGCGCGATCCGCAACAACGACCAGGTCGGCATGCTGCTGTTCTCGGATCGTGACGAGCTGCACCTGCCGCCGCGCAAAGGGCGCCAGCACGTGCTGCGGCTGGTGCGCGACCTGCTCGCCTTCGAGCGCCAGGGCCGGCGGACCGACGTGCGCAGCGCCCTCGAGACATTCATGCGCGTCAATCATCGGCGGGCTGTCGTCTTTCTCATCAGCGACCTGCTCGACGACGGTTTCGAACAGACACTGACGATCGCCAACAAGCGCCATGACCTGATCGCCATGCGCGTGCTCGACCCGATGGAACGCGCGATTCCGTCGATCGGTTTGATCAATCTCGAGGACGCCGAAACCGGCGAGGCGATAATCTTTCCCGGCGGCGGCGCGAAGGCCAGGCTGGGCTACGAGGAATCAAGTCGCGAACTGCACGACAGCAACCGGGAAATCTGCCGCCGCGCCGGTGTCGACATGATCGATATCGTCAACGGCGAGGATTACATCCGGCCGCTGATGCAGTTTTTCAAGGAGCGCGAAAAACGTCGATGAGATGAAACGAGTCAAGATTACCATCATAATTGTCACCACCGCCGTGCTGCTGCTGTTGCTGGTCCTCGGCGGCACCTACTGGCGGGCCCGCAGTGGCGACGCCGATGCCGTCGTCGTCGCCACCACCGCAGCGCCCGGGGAGCTGCACATCGGTGACGAGATCCACGTCGATGTCACGGTCGAGCTGCCGTGGCATCGCCAACCGACAGGTCACAACACGATCGAGCTGCCGGAAGGACTGCAACTGCTCGACAGCGAGGCACAGGCGATGACGCGGATGGGCTTCGGCACCTGGCAATGGACCGTACGGCTGCAGCTGCAGGCTTACGATTTCGGGCCGTTCACCGACCTGCAGGCTGAGATCGAGGTAACTCCGAAGCGCGGCAATACCGACACCGTCGTCACCGCCGCCGTACCGCAACTGACCATCGTGCCGCGCCTCGATAAAGGCGACGAGGACGCCCGGCTGACGACCGGCGACGAACTCCCGGATGCCTTTCTCAAGGAAGCGCGAAACCCCTGGGTATGGGTCGCGGTGATCGCCGGGGTTGTGCTCATCCTGTTGGTGATTGTCGTGGCGATCGTGCGGCTGCTGAGGCGCCGGCCGGAGATCCTGGCGCCGCCGCCGAAACCCTGGGCCGTAGCGGAAAAGGCGATGGAGCGACTGGCGGAGCGGATCGAGCAGGGCATCGATGCCGAGAACTTCTTTGTCGAATTGACCGACATCGTGCGGACCTACATCGAGTCGGCCTTTGAGTTGCCCGCAACCGAGCAGACGACGCCGGAGTTTTTGCAGGCGCTCAATCGCAGCGACAAGCTCTCGGCTGAGCACCGCCTGTTGCTGATGGATTTCCTGAACGCGGCGGACATGGTCAAGTTCGCCAGGGCCGCGGCCGACCAGCAGCAGATCATGAATGCCTTGAAGAGCGCCCGTCAATTTGTCATCGACACGTCTGAATCACTGATGCGTGCGCCCGCTGAGGCGGCGCCCGCACAACCTGCGGAAGCCGAGGCATGATCGACTGGCTGCAATCGACTTCCGGCCTGCACATTTCCAGCCCCTGGTTTCTGCTGGTGCTGCCGATCGTGCTGCTGGTGCTGCTGGTCGGGCTGACCCGCAAGCGGCCGACGCTCACCGTCTCGACCCTGCAGACCTACAAGGCAGCGGTACGCCGGGTCAGCAAGCTGATGGCCCCCCTGCGCCTGCCGCTGTACCTCGAAGTTGTCGCTGCGATACTGATCATCGTGGCTTTGATGCGGCCGCAGTTCGGCGTTGAGGAGACGATTACCCGCACCCAGGGCATCGACATCATGCTGGCCATCGACGTGTCGGGGAGCATGGAGACCCACGATGTGCCCAGGCGCCTGGTCAAGAACCAGGGAAACATGACGCGCCGCGACCAGCAGCGGATCGGCGCCTACCTGGATTCGGCCGAGGCGCGGCCGCGCATCGAGGTTGCCAAGGAAGAGGTGCATACTTTCATTGAGCGCCGGCCGCACGACCGTATCGGGCTGGTGGCGTTCGGCAGCCACGCCTACACGGTCTGCCCGCCGACCCTGGATCACGATTTCCTCACCGGCCACCTGGGCCGGCTGCATGCCGGGATGCTGCACGACCGGCAGACCGGAATTGCCGAGCCGGTGGGCAACTCGACGGCGCGGCTCAAGGAGTCGGATGCCAAGCGCCGTGTCATGGTGCTGTTCACCGACGGCGCCAACAACGTCGAGGCCCAGGTGACGCCGGAGCAGGCCGCCTCGATCGCTGCGATGTTTGACATTACTCTGTACACCGTTGGCGTCGGCAGTGAGCTGGCCTACGCGCGCGGTTCTTTCAACCGCTGGCAGTCGCAGCCGGCGAGCTTCGATGCGGCGCTGCTCGAGCGCATGGCGAAGTCGACCGGCGGCCGCTATTTCCGGGCCGAAGACAGCAGCGGCCTGCAGGACGTAATGAAACAGATCGACGCCCTCGAAACGGTCGAGTTCGAGCAGCCGAAATTCATCGATTACAACGACCTCTACGACGGCTGGCTGTATGCCGGCCTGATCGTCATCCTGCTGGCGTTGGCGTTCGAAAACACGATCAGCCTGAAAGTGCCATGAACTTCGCGAACCCCAACATCTTCCTGCACATGTTCTGGATCCTGCCGGTATGCGTGTTGCTGATGTGGTTCGGTCATCGCCGGCGCCGCCGGCGTCTGGCGGTCTTTATCGGCGAGAGTGAGCTGGCGAAAAGCCTCACTTCGAACCAGTCGGTCGCGCGCCGGCGGTTGCGCGACGCACTCATGCTGGTTACCGTTTTCTTCGTACTGGTTGCTGCCGCGGGTCCCTACTGGGGCAGTGAGCTGGTGCCGCGGCCGGTACACAGCCGCGACCTGCTGGTCGTGCTCGACACCTCCCGCAGCATGCTGGCAAAGGACATCGCGCCGTCACGCCTGCAGCATGCAAAACAGTTTGTGCGCCAGCTCGCAATTGGCACCGCGGGCAGCCGCTACGGGCTGATCGCTTTCGCCGGTTCCGCCTTTCTCGAATGCCCGCTGACACAGAATATCGACGGCTTCCTGTCTTTTCTGGACGACGTCGGCACCGACTCCATACCGGTTGGCGGTACCAATATCGAACTGGCGCTGAGCGAAGCGCTCGATGCCTTCGAGGCGGCCGAAGGTGACCACCGGGCGATCATCATGATCACCGACGGCGACGAGCTGCAGGGCAATTCCGGACAGGCACTCGAGGCGTTCCGCGAGAAGAAAATCCCGATATTTGTCGTCGGCATCGGCAACCCCGACCTCGGTTCCTTCATTCAACTCGCGGACAACAGCTTCGTCACCGACGAGAAAGGCAACCGGGTACGGACTAAATTGAACCAGGAAGGCCTGCGCCGCCTGAGCGCCGCCACCGGCGGTATTTACGTGCATTCCACGGTCATCTATGACGGCCTGGAGGCGGTGTTGCGGCGGGTGCGCGGGCTGGTACCCGAAAAGAACGAGGATGCCACGATGAGTCGACCGATTCAGCGCTATCAAATTCCGCTGCTGCTTGGCCTTGTGTGTTTGCTTGTACGCATGAGCGTCGGCGAAAGGCGCAATGCCCGCCGCCCCGCACCGGCACTTATCCGGGCCCGTTCCACGGCGACGGTTTTGCTGCTGCTGGCGGCGATCGCGACAACTGCGCAGACGAACCCCGCCCCACCCGCACTGCCGCCGCTGCCCCCGGCCGCCGCCGCCGCCGCCGCGCCGCTGCCGGCCGGGGAGCCCGTCAGCGAATATCAACAACAACTCGAGCAGGTTATCGACGACCTGCTGGCAGACCTGGACGCGGCGAAGACCGATCGCGAGAGGGCCTACTACAACTACAATATCGGCGTCAACTATCAGCAGTTGGAACGAGCCGGGCTCGCCGAGTCGCATTACAACAAGGCTCTCGACTTCACCGACGACCCGGAGCTGCGGGCCCTGGCCAGTCAAAACCTCGGCGTCCTCAAACATGACCAGTCCACCGAAGCGATGATGCGCGACCCGGATGAAGCTCTCGAACAGTTGCAGGAGGCGGAGGATTTCTACCGCGAATCCATGCGGGCGCAGCCGACCGCCAAGGGCATTGGCGAGAACCAGGAACTGGCTTTGCTGCAACGCCAGCTGATCGAGCAGATCAAGGAAATGCAGGAAGCCCTGAAGAAACTGCAGGAGGACGCCCAGGAGAAGGCCGAGGAAGCAATGGAGCAGCAGCAGGAGGCCAACGAGGCGGCGCAATCCGGCGACCCGCAGCAGCAACAAAAGCAGCAGCAGGCACAGGAGAAGACGCAGGAGGCCCAGGAAGCCGTCCAGGAGCTGGCGGACGCCGCCCGCGGGATGGGGCAGGAGCAGGCGGCCGACATGCTGGATGAGATCGCTGAGCAATTAGACAAGGCGCAGGAGGAGCAGGAACGGGCCGGCGACGAGGACACCGGCGACGAGGAGCGTTTGCAGGCCGGCAACAAGGCCGAGGAGATGCTCGAGGACGCGGTCCGGAAACTCGGCGTCGAGGACCCGTCCGACGAAGAGCCGAAGGACGGTGAGCAGGAAACCGCGCAAGGCGCCGAGCAAAGCGAAGACGACGACGAGGGTGATGAAGAAGGCGACAGTGTCGCCGACGTCGAGGATCCGCAGAAGGGCGCCGAGTCGGAGAGCGAACAGCCGCCGTCCGGGGATGAGCAGGACGTCGACAAGAGCCAGGCTCTGCGGATTCTCGAGCAGATGCTCGAGCAGGAACAGGATTTGAAACAGCATTTGAAAGAAGTCGAGAAGCAACAAAGCAGGCACGCGCCTGTAGCCCGCGATTGGTAACTCTGTTTATGGCTCGAACAACACACATTCGGCTGAGCTGTCTGCTCCTGCTGGTCGCCGCTGCCGCCGTCGCCAAGGTTACGGTTTCCGGCGAGGGTACGGTTTTTGTGGGAGAGCAGGTGCAATTGAAGCTCTCCTCGGATGCCGGGCGTATCCAGGTTCGCAAGGTGCCGAACATCCCGGGAGTTCGCTGGCTTAACAACGGCAAACCGCATCACGAGCAGAACTCGATGACGATCATCAACGGCCGGAGAACGGTCGCGATCACGGCGGTGCTTACCTTCATCGCCACCCGTCCCGGCAAGATCACGATGCCGTCGATAACCGTCACGGACCCGAGTGGCACGGTGAAGACCAAGCCGCGCGTCATCGATGTGCGAAAGCGACAGCACCAGGTGCCGGACAGGGATTCGATGATCCAGATGAAGGTCACGTACAACGGCGATCTCAAGCCGTCCCCGGCGGTCTACCTCGGCCAGGACGTTGCCCTGGAAATCACGCTGCTCATTTACCAGAAAATAAATCTCGACACCCGGGTGTTTGAGACGACGCGGCATTTGTACCCGACGTTAAGCATCGACAATGCAGTGCAGCGCGAATTTACAGACAACAACGGCCAGAAAACCAAGATAAAGGCGATTGCCGACACGGTGCTGATTCCCGAGGACCCGAACCTGCCCGGGCATCGCTACCATCGAATCAGGTACAGCACCACGGTCGCGGCCCTGCAGACCGGGGTCATGGGCGGCGAGGTCAGCCACAAGATCCCGATCCTCGAAAGCAACAGCGATTGGTTCGCCCGCCAGCGCCAGTGGTATGGCATCTCGGCCGAGGTGCCGCCGGTCAAGGTCTTGGCGCTGCCGCCGGATACTGGCGACGCCGGCCGGGATATCGGCCTCATTGGCGACTGGGCGGTTGCCGCCGAGGTAACTCCGGAGGCGGTCACCGTCGGTGACGATGTCACCCTGCGCCTGCGGGTTGCCGGGCTTGGCAATATCGAGGGCCTGGTGGCGCCACGACTCGATGACAAGCTCGCCGGTTTCAAGGTCTACCCGCCGGAGATTGTGTCTCAGCCCCGGCGCCATGGCCACCGGTCGAGCGGGGTCATTCAGTGGGTGCTCGTCCCGGTCAATGCCAATGCCCGGCTGCCCGAACTGAAGTTCGCGACGTTCAATACGACGAGTGGCAAATGGGTCAGTGCCAGCCTGCAGCCGCAGTTGACGATCAAGCCGGGCGCCTATTCGGGCAACGGCGGCAGCCCGCTGGTCGACGACCATGACCGTGGGACGCCGGCCGCCGCTCTCGAGGACAAGCACAAGGCCACCGACATCCTGCACATCAAGCAGCAGCCCGGGGGCCACGTGCAACTGCCCCTGTGGCGTAACGTCCAGGCGCCGGTCACGGTCATGGCGGTCGCGGCGCCGCTGGTTTATCTGCTGGTCCTGCTGCTGGCGGCACAGCGCGAGAAACTCGCCGGCAGCACGACCTTCCGTCGCCGGCGCGAGGCGCAGAAACGACGCGGCCAGGTTTTCCGGAAAGTCGCGAAAGCGTCAGCGAGCGACCTGCCTGAAGTCATCCGTACCGAGTTGGTGCCGTACCTCCTGGCCATGCTCGACCTGCCGCCGGGCACGACGATCACCGAGCTCAAAGGCAAACTGAACGATCCCGAGCTCGCCATGATGATCGAGTGCGCCGAAGTCGGCGGGTTCATGCCGGGCAGCGATGCCGAGATCGATCCGGGGGCGTTGCTGCAGCGCGTTCGCAAGCTGGCAGCGATCCTGCTTTTGCCGCTGCTGGTGATTACCGCCGGCGGCAGTGAGGCAACCGGCACCTTTGCCGAGGCGACCCGGGCCTATGAGCAGGGCCGTGTCGCCGATGCCGAATCGATCTACCGTGACCTGCAACAGGCGCAGGCCGGCAATGCGGCGCTGCTGTACAACCTGGGCAATTGCGCCTTCCGCAAAGGCGAGTACGGACAGGCCATTGTTCTTTACGAACGCGCCCGCCGCCTGGCGCCGCGCGACAGCGACATCGTCGAGAATCTCAATTTCGTGCGGCAGCAGGTCAACCTGCCCAAGATCGGTACCAGTGACGACCCGCTGTCGCTGGTCGTCAATCTGCGCGACAAGCTGCGGCCGGACGAGTGGCTGCTTGCCGCCGGGGTGGTCTGGTGCCTGTGCTGGCTGGCGTTCGGTGTCAATCGCTGGCGCCACGGCGGTTTCCGGGTTGTGGCGATTGTTTTTGCCGTCCTTTGCCTGGTTGCCTTATGGGCTCACATGGCCCAGATTCAGAGTACCTATCGCACGGCGAACGGTGCCGGCGTCATCGTGATGCACAATACGCCGCTGCACCGGCAGCCGCGGATGAATTCGACGACGGCCGAGAGCACCCTCGACACCGGCACCTACATAACCATCGCCGAGCAACGTACCGAGTGGGTACGCATCCGTATCGACGAAGCGGAAGGCTGGGTGCGCCGCGCCGCCGTCGAACAAATCTGGGAGCGTTAGGACATGCCGCTTGCGCGCAAAGATGTCATTGACCTGCTCGAAGAGATCGCCATGTGGCTTGAGATCAAGGGCGAAAACAGTTTCAAGATCCGTGCCTATGCCAACGGCGCCCGCACCTTGCAGATGCTCGAAGGTGATGTCGAGGAACTGATCCTCTCCGGCGACATCGGCAAGGTCAAGGGCTTCGGCAAGGCGCTGGTCGAGAAGCTTACGGAATTCGCCACCACCGGCAAGCTCGACTATCTCGAGGCGCTGCGCGCCGAGTTTCCCGAATCGCTGCTCGAGGTCATGAAGGTTCCCAATGTCGGGCCGAAGAAAGTCCAGCGGTTCTACAAGGAGCTCGAGATCACATCGATCGACGAGCTCGTGGCGGCCTGCGAGGACGGGCGTATCGCGGCGATGTCCGGCATGGGCGCCAAGACGGCCGGGAAGATTATCGATTCGATCGAACGCATGCGCACCAATGCCGCGTTCTTCCTCTTCCCAGACGCCCGCGCCGCTGCCGAAGCGGTTGCCGAAGAGCTCCGCGCACTGCGGCAAGTCAAGCGCCTCGAGATTGCCGGGTCGCTGCGCCGCTACAAGACCCACACCAAGGACGCCGACCTCATCGCCTCGACCGACGACCCCGAAACGGTGATGGCGCACTTCGTCGGCCTGCCGCAGGTTGACATTGTGCAGGAACACGGCCAGACGAAGTCCTCGATCGTGGTGAAAGGCGGCATGCAGGTCGACCTGCGGCTGGTCGACGACGCCATGTATCCGTTTGCGCTGCATCATTTCACCGGCGGCAAGGAACACAACGTGGCGATGCGCTCACGCGCCCTCAAGATGGGCATGAAAGTCAGTGAATGGGGCCTGTTCAGGACGGACGGTGACGAGGAGACACTCATTCCGTGCACCGACGAAGCCTCACTGTACGAGGCGTTGGGGCTGCATTACATCCCGCCCGAGCTGCGCGAGAATCTCGGCGAGATCGAATTTGCGGAGTCCGCAGAATGCCCGCCGCTGGTGACCGAGGACGACTACCGCGGCATGCTGCATTGCCACACCCACGCCTCCGACGGCAGTGAGAGTATCGAGAATCTCGTAGCGCATGCCCACGGACTCGGGCACCGCTACCTGGGCATCACCGACCACAGCAAGTCCTCTTTCCAGGCCAATGGTCTCGACGAGGAGCGGTTGCTCGACCAGCTCGGCCAGATCGAGGCGGCGCGAAAATCGCTGCCGAAGGGGTTCACGCTGTTCGCCGGCGTCGAGTGTGATATCCGCGTCGACGGCGAACTCGACTATGAGGACGAGATTCTCGCGCAGCTCGACTTCGTGATAGTGTCGGTCCACAGCGCCTTCACCCAGAGCCGCGAAGACATGACGAAGCGCGTCATCAAGGCGCTCGAACACCCCAGCGCCTGTATGCTGGCGCACCCGACCGGCCGGGTCCTGCTGCAGCGCGACGCCTATGCCATCGACCTGCATGCGGTGATCGACGCGGCCGCCGCCAACAACGTCGCCATCGAGTTCAACTGCAACCCGCTGCGGCTCGACATGGACTGGACGTTCTGGCACAAGGCCCGTGACAAGGGCGTGGTGTGCAGCATCAATCCGGACGCCCACAGGCTGAGCAACTTCGACTTCATCGAGCTCGGTATCGGTTTCTGCCGCAAGGGCTGGCTGGCGGCCGAAGACATTCTCAACTGCTGGGATGCGAAAAAGGTCGCGAAGTTCTTCAAGGCGAGGAAGCAGCCCCCGAAGCCTTCAGCCGCAAAATAAAGTCAAGACCGGCTGGATTCCATTCCGCGGTATCGCGGCACCCGGTATGCCGCGGAATATAATCACGCTGCTTCTGCGTCCGGTATCCCTCTCCTTATGCGGCATCACTTTTTTTGCTTTTCATAAATATCTTTCTTAATGGCAATCATCTTGGCTCTGGCGTCCTCGGCCGACATGTTGCCTGCTTTGACTTCTGCCTGAAGCGCATCCCAGGTCTGGCGTAACCAGGCGTCCGTTTTGGTGTTCGCGGCAGGAGCGTCGCGGCGGCGTGAACCGCTGTTTTCAAAGCTGGCGCTCCGCCACTAGTGACTCTCACAGATTCGGCATGAGCGGGCGCGTCCGGCGCGCCCTTCCAGGCGCTCGAACCTGGTGAGCGGCATTGCGCGGCCGCACTTTGTGCAGACCTGCGTCGGGGCTTCATGCAGATCGGCCAGTTCCTGGTCACTCACCAGGTCTTCAGACAGCTGGAGGCCGCTGAGGTAGGCCTTGAATGCAGGGTCCTCGGCGGCCCAGCGCTTCAGTTCGAAACGCAGCCACGCCTGCAGCTCCGGTTCCATGCTGCCGGTGTCGAGCAGGAAGCTCAGCACCCGGGTACGGTAATAATCGAACGGGCGCAGGCCTCGACGCTTGTTGTCGCGGTCTTTCTTGATGATCTGCATATAGGTTTCGTAGACCCGCCCGGCGTGCGCCGCGAAACCGGCAGCCTCGTTTTGCTGCCCGAGCGCCAGCGAGGTAAAGGAGCGGGTCAGGAAACTCTGAACGATCGTCTCGGCCTGGTCCTGGGTGGCTTCATCGACGTCGCCCTGCAGTTCGGTGAAGGCGAACTGTTCAAGTGTCTGGTGGTAGCGCGGGCTTGTTGCGTACCATTCGCTGCCGCGCATCCACAGCAGGAACTCGGCGGCCTTTTCGCGCTGGCCGCGGACATAGAGCGTGACAATCGCGTCGACCATGAAGTTCTCGAACCCGGACTTGACGGAGCGGTTGTCGGGATGATTCTCGGCGGCGTCGAGGTAGGCGTTGCGGGCGCTGTCGACCAGTGCGGTGTTGTTGGTGGTGTAGTAGACCCACCACTTCTTGGGGTCCGGGCTGAGGTGCAGCAGGAAGCCGTTGAAATACGCATCGTTGAGGCTCTGGAAGATCATCCGTTCGCAGTCGATGCTGGCATTGTCCTCGGCGTGTTCCAGGCCTTTGCGCGCCCAGTAGACGGCATGCGCTTCCGGCAGGCGGAAATCGAGGTAGCCGTATTCGCTGATGAGCATGGCGATGTATTCGGGGTCGAGATTGAGCTCCTCCTGCAGCCAGCGCCGCTGCAGGTGGCTCCGGACCTTGTCATGCCAGTCAAGCCCTTCGAGGGCCAGCGCGATGTCTTCCGGCAGTTGTTTCTGTCTGCGGAACTCGATCTCGAGCTGCGGATGGTTCAGCTTGAAGGATGCGAGGATTCCGTTGAAACGTTCCGCCGCGGCGCCGCGGACCGCGCCCAGCAGGGCTTTCGGCCCGTCGGGCAAGGAGTCGAGCGCCCGGGTGAGGACCACGGTGACGGCGGCTTCTTCCGGCGCCTGGCCGAGGCGCACAGGCAGCTGGCCGGTGTCGGTGTAGGTGGCAATGACCTGGCCCATGGACAGCCCGTGACTGTCGATGAGCGTCGTGACGCTGTCGACGGCGATCTCGCCGAGCGCCGCGTGCAGGCCGACTTCATCGAACGGTGCCGCACCGAGCGCTTCCCAGTCATAGTGCCGGTCATTGCCGAGGATGGTGATAAAGTCGTTCGCCATCTGGTACTTGTAGTAGCGGTTCGCGTCGTCAAGGTTCTGGCCGAGCTTGTGCTGATAAAACCAGCCGAGCTCCCGGTACAGCAGCGGGTCATCGGGGTTGTAGAAGAGTGCCTCGTCGCGGATCAGTTCGATGCCGCGCTGCACCCAGCGCCAGCGATCGGCGTACTCCTGCTGGGTCACAGAAATGTTGTAGGCCATGTTCCAGGCGAGAAACGCCGTGGCACCGGTGAAGCGCGGCTGCAGCTTGACGACCCAGGAGCTCAATTGCACCAGCTCGAAATAGTTCTCGGCCTCCTGCATCTTCTGGGCGCGCAGGAACAGCAGGTCCGCCACGACGCCGCGGAAGGCGCCGCCGGCCACCTGGACAAAGGCGACGAGCGGCGGCGCATCGACCGTCAACTCGTCGGTCGTGAGGTTGGCGACCCTGCTGATCTTTTCCATCCGATCCTGCAGGAAATGGAGGGCCGCCAGGCACAGGATCATGCCGATTAAGATTCCGAAAACATGTCGTTTTTTCAGGGAATTCATCGTTTGGTCACCAGTCCAAGTTCCTTGATGTGCAATGCCCATATCCCCAGCGCGGCGATCGGGATGCCGCGTAAAAGAAATAGTTTCAAGGCGATCGCGGTCATCTGGCTGAACTCGACCAGCTCGCCCTTGGCGAGTTTGCCGACTTCGTTGAACTCATTGATCGAGATGATCAGCAGATCGGCCGCCTCCCGCACGTAATAAGCGCCCCGCAACAGCACTTTGCTCGGGATGACGAGGTCTTCGGGGTTGATCGGTTTCATGGCGGTCACGGCAGCGCCAAGAACGAGATATGAGGCGGACAGAAAAATCGCCACGGGTATGGAAAGCCCGGCACCTGCAGTGCAGCCGATGACCGCAACAAACATGACCTGCAGGATCAGCAGCACCACGACGCGCAGATAGTTGTTGATGAAACTGGAGGCGGGCACCAGCAGTTGCGGCCCATCGACGAGCTGGAAAATCACCGAGACTCGCTCCGGGTCGAAGTTCTGGTATTGGATGGTCAGTTCGCCGTCCGGCGAAATGAACCTGGCGGGAATCTGCAACTCGTGGTAAACCCCGCCCATCAGTTTCATCGGTGCGGGAACCGCCTTGTCGTCGCCTGGATTGCGCAACGCCCAGACGCCGGTTGTTTCGCGCTGGTCCTTGGATTTGGCGGAGTCGACGTAGACGCGGTAGCGGAGCTGGACGAATTGTTCCTTATTGAACTCGGGAAGTCCGCGGAAGGTCCAGACCCTGAAGTCGGCTGGCTGCAGCTCGGCCATGGCGCCCTTGAGCTTTCGGCGGATTTGCTGCCGGGCAGAGCGTTCCGACACGACCGGGCTGTTGACGACGCGTCCTGCGTCGACGCGCTGCTGGTATTCCTCGCGCACCTGTCTTTCGATGTCTTCGGGGCCGGTGTAGACGAACTGGCGACCGCGCATCTCGTTGTAGTCGTACGTCCGCCGGCCGACCATCACTTCATGGCGCAGTTTTTCCATTTCCGCTTCGGGGAAGTTGCTTGTGTGGAATCGCCAGTAAATGATCGCCAGGATTGTCGCCGCTGCCAGCACCAGCAAGGCCACCTGCATGATCACGATGCCGAACCACTTCCCCATCCAGTACATGGCGCGCGGCACCGGCTTGCTGACGACCAGGTGGATCTGGTAGCCTTCGACGTCGTCGCCTATGCTGATGCAACCCAGCCACAGGGTCACGACCGCCAGCAGTCCGCCGACGATGCCGAGGCAGTAGTTCAGCGTAATGTGCAGTTGTCCGTAGGCGGTGCCGTCGCCGACGATGGTCATCGGCAGTGCGATGGCCGCGAGGGCGAGCAGGAACAGCAGGACCTTGACAACGTGCGAACGGATTGCCGAACGTATGGTTGTCAGTGCGATTGCAACAACTGGGCGCATGTCATATGACCGTCTGTGAATCGTCCACGCAAAGTGGCCGGAGATTTTTGTCGGCACAATATAGCCGTGGACGTCGTGATCCCAAAACATAACGGCGTTGTTATGCAGGGAGTCGGAATTGGTGCATATTACTGCCCCTTCACTTCAGATTCATTCTCACCCAGACATATTTTTCGTCATCTTATGGGCAAGACAATTCTTGTTACCGGCGGCGGCTTTCTCGGGTCGCATCTTTGCGAGCGTTTGCTCGAGGACGAGCACGACGTAATCTGCCTGGATAACTTCTTCACCGGGCGCAAGGAGAATATCCGACATCTGCTGCACAACCCCAGCTTCGAACTTGTGCGGCACGACGTCACCTTCCCGATATACCTTGAGGTC
>PVBE010738602.1_pt1 | contig 25571 bp, 20 predicted proteins | sample 1631181 | NCBI WGS metagenome assembly PVBE01 (sample SAMN08397723, study PRJNA350692) | Marine metagenome, whole genome shotgun sequencing project. | isolation source: water | place: Pacific Ocean | collected 2012-04 | reverse complement strand
TGGGACGACTGAAGAACCACTGAAGTGAATCAAGGTAATGACGGCCCAGCGTATCGACTCGCGTTTGATCGCAGCATTCGAGCACCAGCGCCTCGGCCTCTTGCCTCAACTCGCTGATGCGCAGGGGTATGCGCTCGAAAATCACTTCGATGCCCGTCTGGGTCAGCAGTGTCGGGTAGATTCGCTGAATGAGGTAACCGAATATCCCACTTAACACAGTGAGGTAAAATAGAATGGCCAAGGCTTCTTCATACATGCCGTCAGGCCATATCGTCCCTGTGTGAAACCAAAATACCGCTATCGCGAAAACTCCAATGACGAGGTGCAAGGTAAGCCAGGTAGACGCATTCCCGAGCGGCAGCATGGAAAGCCGCTTCCTGAGGTTGAAGAGCGCCAGGAATATCATTGTTCCGAGCATCCAATAACCGGTCAGTTCGCCCGGGCTCCCGAGTTGTACCTGAACCGACCGTCCTTCCATGAGCAGCAGGTAGAAGACGATCCCTGCAGCCAACCAAATCATGAGATGCCGGATGCGGATGAGATTCATGACAAATCCCCTTCCATGAGCGTCTCTCGGTGAAAATCAACACGGCTGAGGGCTTCGTGCGGGCAGGCGCGCACGCAGGCGGGACCGCCGGGATTGGTGTAGCAGAGGTCGCATTTCGTTGCCTTGAGGATTGGCCGGTTTGTATCGGGATCGACCAGGGCGACGCCACTTCTGTTCCTGATTTCGACCATTCGAATGTTGTTGTACGGACACGATGAGGCGCACATCACGCAGCCGATACAGGTTTCGTCGTTAATGACGATGGTACCGCCCACTTGGCTGCGATGGATGCTGCCCGTCGGGCAGCCGATCATGCAAACCGGATCGGCGCAGTGCATGCAGGCGTTTGCCACCATCCAGTGATCGAAAGTTTTGCCGTGCCGGATGAAACGGGGATTGCCGCCATGCGTGGAGGCGCACGCTCGCACGCAATCGTCGCAACGGACACAACGGTTGAGATCAATGAGCATGGATTTAGTGGCGTTGATAAAGCGCTCCCCCACCGCCCATGCCAGCAACGCGTCCTCCGCCAAAGTTCTCGTGCCAGCATCGACGCTTTCCACCGGCGGCGACGCAATTTCGGGAAACACATACTCTTCCAAGACCTGCGCCGGTACGCGCAGGACGTCAACATAGCCAAGCGCGGTCAAGGATGATCCGAGACTCACCGTTTCGCCGCTTTTCCATGCCGCGTAAAGTTCTTCCAATCCAAAGGTATGTCCGGCCCCCAGGTAAGTCAGCGTGCGCTGACCGCTCCCGTATTCGATGGCAACGCGGGCGAAGCCGGCGCGGATCATCAATAAACCATCGGCATATTCTCCCTGCCGGGCGATCGCCGGCTCGTGCTTCACGCCTCCCTGCCCCGAAGATTGCAGCCGTTGAAAGCTGACATGCCAATCGAAGGCGCCATAGGTTTCAAACAACGTCGCGTCGGCGATCTTGCCCAGAACTTTTTTATCAAGGTTCGAAAAAAGCTCCGTTTCGTGGAGGTGAACGAGCAGCGCATTTTGGCGATAGCGCTGATCGATGGCACGCCTGAACCCATCATCGAAACGGCGAATTTCGCGCAATCCCTGCCAGCGCACCTCCAGCAGAGCAGCATCGGTTTCCGCGAAGACCGTCGCCGTGCGGGGAATTCTCCCCAGAGCAGCCAATTCGCCGAACAATTCGCCTTCCCCCATCTCCGCGGTGAGGCACTCGTCCAGGACGGCGGGAAAATCCTGGATGAAGACGCGCGTGGAACTGCTCGGCTTACGGCTTCGCACCCCCCGGCCGTCGCCGGAACGCACGGCTCTTGATCCATACATTTCGGTATCGCGGGCTTCGGGTATGTTGGAGTTGGTCCAGATCTGGCTGATCGTGGCGAAAACACCCTTCCTCCCCGTCTTATCGCGGCCCAACAAAGCGTCGGGATAGTCGCCGACAAAAACTCGCAAATTGCCACTCAAAATCAGAAACGCAGAATTTCCGTAATCGCCCTCCCGGACAACGATGTCACCGGTCTTGCAATGGACAATCCGCGTATCGTTTTGGAGGATACCGGCCAATGGTGTGTGGTCGGGAAACGCCGCGGCGTTGATCGCGGCAATCTCAGGTCGTTCCATGAGTGAAGCAACGTCGCTTTCGCCCATCTCAGGATCGAATGGCGAATCCCACCTCTGTGGCCTTGTGAGGTGCGCAACTGACACCAAGCCTCGCCTCCCTCTACACTATCGAACTCCGGCCGCTCTTGGCGGCAGCCTGTCCCCATCGTTTCGGCTGTATTGCAGGACGCCTTTTCCCCCACGTAGCCGGTGCCCGGCTTATCGAGAGCCACGTCTCCACGGGCGCAATCCACCACCACGGCAAGCGAAGCGGCGACCAGCAGCTGGCAACCGACATTCTTGGCATCTTTCCAACACCCGGGTCCCGCGCCGAATGGGAACTATTGAATGTCACGTTCATGCGAGTAAAAATCTAAGTTTCCCGTGGCCAATATGCCAGTGAAACTGTCACCCATTGACTAAGCAATCTCAATAATTTTTTGGGCTACCCTAGGTGAAGACCTAAACTTGTTGGAAAACTTGAGTAGGCTGACATTATAACAAGGTTTTTGATGGCATGCCATGATTGCGGATGAAGGTTGGATTATCATTAAATCGCAGAAAAAAGGCTTGTTAGAGGACATAAATTGACGCTCGCTGACGTCTCGTAAATGTTAATAGCATATAGCTCTTAATCAGCGGGTCGGGGGTTCGTGTCCCCCATCGCCTCCCAATAAAAATCCCCGGTATCCTTACGGTTTGGGTTTCTTGGTGCCTGTGTCACGAATTCGAGGATCTGGAGAGCATTTTCGCCGGCGTGCTCGCGCCGCAGGACACTTCGCCCTGAGCGTGCCGGGATGGACTATCGCGCCCCTGCATCTTGATCTCGGTGGCTCTATGCTTTTGGTATGCACCTGCATACAATGCTGTGATGACCGAAACACCGCCAACCGTAAAGCTTGCCGCCGGGACGGCTCCGGGATGATAGGGATATGATCCGCATCGCCTTCGACATCGGCGGCACGTTCACGGATTTCGTGCTCCACGACGCCGCCTCCGGGGACATGCGTTTCTCCAAGGTGCCGAGCACGCCGGGCAAACTGGCCGACGCCGTGCTCGCCGGCATCGACACCCTGTTCGATCAACTGGATATCAAGCCCGAGGAGGTCGAGGGCTCCCTGCACGCCACCACCGTGGCCACCAACGCCATCCTCGAACGCAAGGGCAACCGTACGGCATTGGTGACAACCAAGGGGTTCCGCGACATCCTACTCATCGCCCGGCAAAAGCGCTACGACACCAACGATCTCTATCTCGAGAAGCCCATCCCCCTCGTCGAGCGCGCCGATATCCTCGAGGTCGGCGAGCGAATGACGCCGGACGGCGAGGTGCTGGCCGCCGTCGACGGCGCCGACGTCGAGGCGGCGATCCAGCGCTTGCGGGCCGGGAACTACGAATCGATCGCCATCGTGTTCCTTCACGCCTATGCCAACGACACCCACGAGAAGGCGGTGCGTGACAGCATACGGCGCGCCCTCCCGCAACTCGAGATTTCCATCTCGTCGGAGGTGTCGCCGAAGTTTCGCGAATACGAGCGCACCTCGACGACGGTCGCCAACGCCTACGTCAAGCCCCTCGTCGGGCACTATCTCGGTGAGTTGGAGGGTGCCCTGAAGGCGCGCGGCTTCCCGTCCGATCTGTTCATCATGCAGTCGAACGGCGGGCTGGTGCCGACCGAGCTGGCCCGCGACAATCCAATCCGCATCGTCGAATCGGGTCCGGCGGCGGGTGTCCTGATGTGTGCCGTCGTCGGCAGGGACGAAGGCTTCGACCACGTCATGACCTTCGACATGGGTGGCACCACCGCCAAGCTCGGCGCCATCGACGACGGCGAGCCGGCGATCGTCTCCACCTTTGAGGTCGACGCCGTCAACTACAAGAAGGGCAGCGGGTTGCCCCTCAACATCTCGGCGGTGGAGTTGTTGGAGATAGGGGCCGGCGGTGGCTCCATCGCGCACACCGACATGGGCCTGATCTCGGTCGGCCCCGAGAGCGCCGGCGCCGACCCGGGCCCCATGTGCTATGGCACCGGCGGTCAGCGTCCGACCATCACCGACGCCAATCTGGTGCTCGGCTATCTCAATCCTGAGTATTTCAACGGCGGCGCCATGGCGCTCGACCCCGGCGCCGCCGCCAGGGGCATCGAGGAGCACATCGCCAAACCCTTGGGCCTTTCCGTGCAGGAAGCCGCATGGGGTGTCCATTCGGTGGCCAACAGCAACATGGAGCGCGCCATGCGGGTAGTCTCCATAGAGCGCGGCCGCGACCCGCGCAATTATGCCCTCGTCGCCTTTGGCGGCGCCGGGCCGGTGCACGCGCCGCGCTTGGCGCGGGCCGTCGAAATACCGAAATTGATCGTTCCCCACGGGGCCGGCGTCGGCTCCGCCGTCGGCCTGCTCGGGGCGGACTCAAAGATCGACATGACCATGACGCGCATCATCAGGCTGGCCGGCGGCCAGAGCGCTGAGATCGCCGGGATTTTCGAGACCCTCGAGACCCGGGCCCGGTGCGATGTGGCGAGGCTGGGCGCGGCGGAGAAACCACGCTGGATGCGCGGCGCCTCCATGCGTTACGCCGGCCAGGGCTTCGAGATCAGGGTCGAGTTGCCGAGCGGCGAAATCGACCGAACCTATGAGGACAAGGCCGCCGAGGCCTTCCACGAGGCCTATAAACGCAGCTATGGATACAAAGACCCGGACGGCGTCATCGAAGGCGTCGACTGGTTCCTCATCGCCACCGTGGCGAACGGCGCCCAGGCGCCGAAACTGGGCACCACCGCCGGACGGACGGAGGGCGGCGCGGGGCGCGCGGGGGGCTGTGTCGTCGGCGACAGGGAGTCCTATTCCCCGGAGGACGGCGGCATGATCCCTTGCCAGATTGTCGACCGCTACCGCATGACGGCGGCCGACCGTATCGTCGGGCCGGCGGTCATCGAGGAGCGCGAATCGACAACAGTGCTCCTTCCCGGAGACGTCGCCACCTTGAGCACTGCCGGCCACCTGGTGATCGAGATCAACAAGGGACGGCCGGCATGACTGGCGATGGCAACCGCGCGGTGAATCCGATCACGCTCACCGTCTTTTGGAATTCGCTTATCTCCATCGCCGACGAAATGGGCGGCACATTGCAGCGCACTGCGTTTTCCGAGGCCGTGCGCGAGGGCGAGGACTTCTCGGCCGGTATTTTTGACAAACACGCCCGCCTCATCGCCCAGGGCAACTTCACGCCGGGGCACCTGGGCGCCATGCCCTACGTCGTGCGCAGCGTGCTCGAGTACATCCCGCCCGACATCCTATCGCCCGGGGACACCCTGGTGACCAACGATTCCTTCCTCGGCGGCGGGCACTACCCCGACTTCTACATGACGACGCCGGTCTTTCGCGGAGACGATCTGATCGGCTACGTGGTCAACACCGCCCACCACGTCGACGTCGGTGGTGCCTGGCCCGGCTCGCAGGCCGTCCAGGGGGTCACCGAGGCGTTCCAGGAAGGCATCCGCGTCCTGCCCGTGAAGATCGTCAAGGGCGGGGAATTCGATGAGGACCTGCTGCGCGTCATCCTCGGCAACGTGCGCCTGCCCGATAAGGTCATGGGCGACTTGCGGGCCCAGCGCAACGCCAACCACGTCGGTGTCCAGCGCTTGTGCTCGCTCTTTGATGCGTACGGCGCGGAGAACGCCGATGCCATCGTCGAGGAAATCCTCGACCGCTCCGAGAAACGAATGCGCCAAAGCCTCGGCGACATACCGAACGGAACCTACAGCTTCGATGACTGCATGGACGACTACGGCCCCGGCACCGAGCCGGTCGACGTCAGCGTCGACTTGACCATCGAGGGCGACAACGCCATCGTCGATTTTTCGCGCAGCAGCGACCAGGTCAAGGCCGGGATCAATTCCTACATCAACTACACGCGGGCCTACTCGATGTTCGCCGTGAAGGTCTTTTCGGGAGGTAACATCCCGCACAACGATGGGGTCGAACGGCCGATCAAGATCACGGCACGCCAAGGCAGTTTTTTCAATCCCCTCTATCCGGCCGCCGGCGGCGGCCGGGCGACCGTCCAAATCCGCATCTTCGATGCCATCAACGGGGCGCTTTCGCAGGTATTGCCCAACAAGGCAATGGGGGCCTCCACCCATTGGGCAAATCCCAACTTCGGCGGCGTAAACGATGAGACCGAACAGCCCTGGGTCATGTACGACCTGGTTTTCGGCGGCTTCGGGGGGCGCGCCGACACCGATGGGCCGGAGGCGCTCTGCCCGGTGTTCAACTGCGCCAATATTCCGGTCGAGGTCCTCGAGGCAAACAACCCGGTCCGCATAAGGCGGCTCGAGTTGATCCCGGACTCCGGGGGTGCCGGGAAATTCCGCGGCGGCTGCGGCATGCGCAAGGACGTGGAGATGCTGTCCGACAACTCCCACGTGACGCTCCTCGGCGACCGCCACGTGCATCCACCCTATGGCCTTTTCGGGGGGGCTCCAGGGCGGCGCGCCGAAACCATCCTCAACCCCGACACCGACGCCATCGCGCTCGGCTCGAAGGAGGTGCGCGCCCTCAAGCGCGGCGACGTGGTCAGCTTCCGCCTGGCCGGTGCCGGCGGCTACGGCGAGGCGCGCCAGCGCGACCCGGCCAAGACGCTGAAAGACATCCGCGACGGCTACGTCAGCAAAACGGCGGCTCGTGAGATTTACAACCTGGGTAAGGATACTAGATGAAAACCCTGAAGACAGACGTGGTGATCCTCGGCGCCGGCAACGCGGCGTTGTGCGCGGCGCTCTCGGCCCGCGAAAACAACGCCCAGGTCATCGTCCTCGAACGCGCGCCTTTCGAGGAACGCGGCGGAAACTCGGCGTTCACCGCCGGGGCCTTCCGCTTCGCCTACGATACGGTCGAGGAACTCTACGAGGTGGTCGACGACCTCTCGGACAAGGAAAAGGCGACGACCGATTTCGGCACCTATTCTATCGGTGATTTCTTCGACGACATGGGCCGCGTCACGGAATACCGCACCGACCCGGATCTGGCCGAGCTCCTTATCCGCAACAGCCGCGACACGCTGCTCTGGATGAAGCGCGCCGGCATCCGCTTCCAGCCGAGCTATGGCCGTCAGGCCTTCAAGTTGAACGATAAGTTCCGCTTCTGGGGGGGCTTGAGCATCGAGGCCTGGGGCGGCGGGCCGGGTCTGGTCGAGGGCCTCCACGGGGCGGCGCAGAAGGCCGGCGTCCAGGTGCTTTACGGCACCCGGGCCATCGACCTCATCCGCGAGGACAACCTCGTCGTCGGCGTCAGCGGCGTCAGCGGCGGCCAGCCCATCGAAGTGCGCGCCAAGTCGGTGATCCTGGCGTCGGGCGGTTTTGAGGCCAACGGCGAATGGCGGGCCCGCTACCTGGGCCCCGGCTGGGACCTAGCCAAGGTCCGCGGCACCCGCTTCAACACCGGGGACGCCATCCGCATGGCCCTGGATGCCGGCGCCATGTCCCATGGCCACTGGTCGGGGTGCCACTCCGTCTCGTGGGACCGCAACGCACCCGAGTTTGGGGACTTGGCCGTCGGCGACGGATTCCAGAAGCACAGCTATCCCTTCGGCCTGATGATAAACGCGCCGGGCTTTCGCTTCGTCGACGAGGGCGCCGATTTCCGCAATTACACCTACGCAAAATACGGAGGGGTCGTCCTCAGCCAACCCGGCCAGTTCGCCTGGCAGATTTTCGACGCCAAGGTCACGCACCTACTGCGCGACGAATACCGCATCCGCCAGGTCACCAAGTTCAAGGCGGATACGCTGGAGGAACTGGCCACACGCATGGAGGACATCGACAAGGAGCAGTTCCTTGACACCATCACCCGCTTCAACCAGGCGGTGAGGACTGACGTGCCGTTCGATCCGACCGTCAAGGACGGCCGCTCAGCCCAGGGCCTCGACATCCCAAAATCGAACTGGGCCAACAGGATCGACGAGCCCCCCTTCGAGGCATACGCCGTGACTTGCGGCGTGACGTTCACGTTCGGGGGGCTGAAGATCACCTCCGACGGCCAAGTCCTGGATACCGAGGACGCGCCGATGCCTGGGCTGTTCGCCGCTGGTGAGCTGGTCGGCGGCCTGTTTTTCGTCAATTATCCGGGCGGCACGGGCCTCACATCGGGCTCGGTGTTTGGCAGAATCGCCGGGCGCTCGGCGGCCATCGCCGTCGCTGGGTGACCCCGCCACCAACCGACGCCAGGAGGCTCCAGATCAAACCCAGCCCCGACATCAAGACGGCCCCCGCCGCCAAGCGCCGGCGCCGCCCCGTGATCGGTGGCGCCGAGGCGGCCGCGCTGCCGCGCGGCGAGTACGCCTATGTCAGCCTGCGCGGCGCCATCAGAGCCGGCCATTTGACACCGGGCCAGCGCGTGCGCGAGACCGAAATCGCCGAGTGGCTGGGAATCAGCCGGACGCCGGTCAGAGAGGCACTGATGCGCCTCGAGGCGGCCGGTCTCGTGCAATCGGCGTCACACAGCGGGTTTGCCGTCAACCGCCTGGACAACGCCGAAGTGCGGGAGCTCTACGCCATGCGCGAGGTCCTGGAGGGCATGGCGGCGCGCCTGGCGGCGCAGCACGCCTCCGACACCGAGATTCTCACTCTCAAGAAATTGCTCGAGCAGCACGCTGCCGCCAGGGCCGACGCTGAACGGCTGGCCGCCATCAACCTGCGCATCCACCGGACCATCTACGAGGCGGCCCACAACCGATTTCTCCTGGGGGCGCTGAACGCGCTCAGCGACTCCCTCGCCCTATTGGGCGAGACGACGTACCGCGCCGAGGGCCGGGGCGACAGCGCGCACAGGGAACACGAGAAGGTCGTCGACGCCATCGAGGCGCGGGACGCGGACGCCGCCGAGAGCGCCGCCCGGGAGCACATCAAGGAGTCCCGCGAAGTCCGTCTGGCGATGATGTTCGACGACTTGGAAGGCTTGACCGTATGAACACCGTTTTGTCCCTTCAAGACCCGGAAGCTACCCGGCGCTACTACGAGGCGGGCCATTGGCGCCCCGAGACCATGTACATGGTGCTGCGCCGCCACGCCGAGGCATCCCCCGACAAGTTCGCCCTTAGGGACAGCGTCGACCGCCTGACCTATGGCGAGGTGCTGGCATGGGTCGACGCGCTGGCCGAGGACCTGCACGGTGCCGGGGTGCGGCCTGGCCAGCGGTTATCGGTGTGGCTGCCGAGCCGGGCTGAATCCGTGATAATCCTGCTGGCGTGCTCGCGCATGGGCTACATCGCCAACACGTCGCTGCACCGCGATTACACCTGCGATGACGTGGTCGCGCTTGTTGAGCGCGCCCGCTCGGCCGCCCTCTTCGCCGAGCCCGGATACGGCACCGACGCCGAGCACAACGACATCTTCGAGGCCGCCGCTTCCCGGAAGGGACTCCGCAAGGTCTATCGGCTGGAGCCACTGGAGGCGCGCACCGGGCAAGGCGGAGAAGCGCCGCGTTTCGGGGGCCTCCGCCCCGCCAAGGGCTCCTCCCTCCCCTTCGCCACCAACCCCGACCGCGTCGTCTATCTGGCGTTCACGTCGGGGACCATGGGCCTGCCCAAGGGCGTCATGCACAGCGACAACACGCTGCTCGCCAATGGCCGCGCCATCGCCAAGGACTGGCGGTTGGATGGCTCCTCGGTTCTCTACACGCTCAGCCCCATGAGCCACAACATGGGGACCGTCGCCCTGGTGACGACGCTGGCGGCGGGGGGCGAACTCGTCGTCCACGGGCCGATGGACGCCAGGCGCGTCCTCGAGCACATCATCGAGACGGGCGCCACCTACGGCGTCGGCGTGCCCACCCACGCCATCGACCTGATCGCCGAGGCGCGGGCGCGCGGCATCACCACCCTGGGCAGCGTCACCGGGTTTCAGTTGTCGGGCGCGCCGATACCGGGAGAAGTCGTCGAGGCGCTCCTGAAGATGGACGTAACGCCACAGAACACGTTCGGGATGACAGAGAACTGCTCCTTCCAGTACACGCACCCCGACGACGACGCGCAGATCATCATCAACACCTGCGGGCGGTCCTCGGACGGATTCGAGGTCAAGATATTCGATCAAGATACCCCCGATGCCGAGGTGGCGCCCGGCGAGGTCGGCGAAATGGGCGCCCGGGGAGCCAGCTTGATGCTTGGTTACTACGACGATCAGGCAGTGACCGAGGACGCCTTCAACCGCGGCGGCTGGTTCATGACCGGCGATCTGGCGCGCATCGACGAGAACGGCAACGCGCAAATCGCCGGGCGCAAGAAGGACCTCATCATCCGCGGCGGCCACAACATCTATCCCGCCAGGATCGAGGACCTGACGCTTCGTCATCCCTCGGTCGCCAAGGCCGCGGCCTTTCCCGTGGCCGACGACCGGCTCGGCGAGAAGGTGTGCCTGGCGGTGATCCCCAGGGTGAAGAAGGACGTCGACGCCCAGGACATCCTCAACCACCTCGATTCGCGGGGGCTGTCGAAGTACGATATGCCGGAATACTTCCTGAGCGTGGAGACCTTCCCCTTGACCGCGAGCGGCAAGATCCTGAAGCGCCGGCTCGTCGAAATGGTGGCGGCGGGCGCCTTGGGGCCCAAACCGGTGCGCTGGCGCCCCACCACCTGAGCGCCAAGGAAACCGATCAAGGAAACGTATTGCTATGCCATATGGGATTAGATTCTATGAGTTTGCACAAAAGGAGACGTGAGACATGAAAGCAGCGGTTATCGAATCGCAGGGCGGCATCGAGAACATCGTTTACCGCGACTTCCCGGATCCGGAAATCCGGCCCGACGACGTGAAGCTGCGCGTGCACGCTTGCGGGCTCAACCACTTCGACATATTCGTGCGCCGCGGCATGCCCGGCTGGCCCGTCAAGATGCCGTTCATTTCGGGCGGCGACATCGCCGGGGAAATCGCCGAGCTCGGCAGCGAGGTCACGGGCTGGAAAGTCGGTGATCGCTGCGTCGTTCATCCCGAGACCCCGGACGGCATGATGGGCGAGGTCGTTTATGGCGGCATGGCTCAATACTGCCGCGTTCCCCAGGCCCACCTCATCAAGCTCGACGAGCGCCTGTCCTACACGCAAGGCGCCGCCATCCCCATCAACTTCGGGACGACCTATCGGATGCTGTTCACCAACGGTGAGATGAAGGGCGGTGAATTGGTCCTCATTCTGGGGGCGAGCGGCGGCGTCGGAATGGCCGCGGTCCAGGTATGCAAGGCGTACGACTGCACGGTCATCGCGTGCGCTGGCAGCGACGAGAAGTGCGAGCGCCTCAAGAACGAAATGGGCGCCGATTACGTCATCAATTACTCCAAGGATGACTTTTCGCGGGAAGCCTGGAAGATCAGCCAGAAGAAAGGCGTCGACATCTGCGTCAACTTCACCGGCGGCGATACCTGGGTGCCCTCCATCCGAGCCATGGCCCACCACGGCAAGCTGATCACCGTCGGCGCCACCGCCGGCTTCGATCCCGCGACCGATATCCGCTACATTTGGCAGCGCGAGATACGCATCATCGGCTCCAACAGCTATTCCACCGAAGACATTACCCAAGGCATGGTCGGCGTCGCCGAGGGACGCTACAAGCTTCCGGAGATACGCACTTTCCCCCTGCAAGAACTGGGCGAGGCGGAAAGGGTCATGGAAGAGCGTCAGTTATTCGGAAAGATCGTGATGCTGGTACCCTAGCCGCAAAGGGAGGCCCCCGTGGCAAAACGCGCGCAAACGACCAAACACCTATCGGCGCTCGAACGCCTTCAGTTCGAGCTCGAGCATCCGCCCTATCACGACTTTCTCCAGCCCCGGGCGGTGTCCGCCGACGCCGACAACGGCGTCGTCGAGATCCTTTTGCGTTACCGCCCAGAATTCCAGCGGGTGCGCGGCGAGCCGGCGTTCCATGGCGGCGTCATTTCCGGCCTCGTCGATTTGACCGCGCACGCCGCGGCCGCCGTCAAGATCGGCCGCATGGCGCCCAACATAGACGTCCGCATCGACTACATGCGCCCAGCCATCAATACCGACCTGCACGCCAAGGGCATGGTGCGGCGCGCCGGAAGGACCCTGGCCGTGGTCGATGTCGAGATCGCCAATGACGAAGGCAAACTGATCGCCATCGCCCGCGGCATCCTGAGCACCGTCGCGGGGTGAGGCATCGGGCCGGTCCTTGGAGCGCGAGCTTTCCGATCCGGGACACTAGCTGAAGCTTATTTTCTTCAGGAAAAAGACAACGTCGAGGGGTGGCGGCACGATGCCGGCCTGGGTCAACAGGACGTGCACTTGGCCGCGGTGGTGGGTCTGATGGTTGAAAAGGGTAAGCAGGATGTGGTCGCAGCGCATCTTCTGTTCGCCCTCGCCGACGGTACGCCGATAGGTGACAGGCCTCTCCAGTGCGGCGTCGCTCAGCCCGTCCACCACGTCGATGAGCCGCCGGTCTTCCGCCGTGCGAGCCTCGCGCAATGAATTTAAATCGTCATGGAGGATTTGGTCGAGGCCGGTGATGCCGCTATCCCTGCCCTCAATACGCCCGGTCCACAGCCGATCGACGACCAGGAGATGGTTGAGGGTGTTGTGGATGGAGCCGAAGAAGGCCCCTCCGTCTTCCCAGTAGGCGTCCTCGGAAAGCCCCTATACGGCGTCATAAAGCCGCTCGTTGACCCAGCCGCTGAAGCGGGCCATCAGCGAGAACTGATTCACCAGGCACCCCGAATCTATGATGACGTTGCATCAACCCGGATACTCACAAATTTCGCCTCCTTCGTGCGCTCCAAAACGGCCCGCGGCCGGAGTGGCCGATACGAAACCCTTCCACGCGTCTTGCAAAGATATCATTATGCGGAAAATTTGTTGGGTTGGGCACTCGCGTGTAGGATTTCGAAGCCTTAGAATTGGTCGCCGTGCCTGATCAGTTGACAATAAATTTTTCGGGGGAGGCTGGACAATGACTTCCAATGCCATCTTGGACCGCGTCTTCACGACACTGAAAGCCGAAGAGCGGGACGACCTCTTCGAAAAGGCCGGGCGCCTGACCTTCGGGCTCGGCGATGTCATCATCAAGGAAGGTGCCAAGATCGAGTCGTTTTACATCGTGGCGAAGGGCGAGGTCCGCGTGACGCGCAACGTCGACGGCACCGAGAACGCCGAGTTCGTGGGCCCGCGCGGGCCCGGGGAGCCCCTCGGCGAGATGTCGTTCATCGACGGCCTCGGGGCCAGCGCCACGCTGATCGCCGATGGTGACGTCGAAATCTTCGCCATCCCGGGCCCCGCAATCAGCAAGATGATGGAGGCCGAGTCCACCTTCGCCGGCCGCTTTTATCATTCCGTGCTGCTTACCATGTCTCGGCGGCTGCGCGACACCAACGCCCGGGTGCTTCCGCCTTCAACCTAAAGGCTGTCGCCGCTTCCGTCCTTTAGGTGGGGACTCGCGTCGGGGGCGCTATGCGGCGCGGTGGGCAGCGTGCAGGTGACGGCTGTCCCCCTGTTGGGGAGCGAGCGCAGCGCGACCCGGCCACCGTGCAGTTCCACGAAGCTCTTGACCAGCGAGAGCCCAAGCCCGGCCCCCGACTGGTCCGCGTCTGGCGTCACGCCCTGCTCGAAAGCCCGGAAGACGCGGGCCTGTTCGGCCTTGGGGATGCCGGGCCCGCTATCGCTGACGGCGATGGCTACTTCCTCGCTATCGCGTACCGCCGCCAGCGTCACCTTACCTCCGGCGGGCGTGAAAGCCACCGCGTTCGACAGCAGGTTGAACATGACTTGCTTGAGGCGCCTCTCGTCGACGACAATCCAGCCGATGTCCGGCGCGCAGTCGAATTCCAGGTTCAGGTTCTTGCGCCGTACGCGCTCGCGGACCAGCGACAACACGCCGACCAGCATGGAGTGCAGTTCCACCGTCTCAACCTCGACGGCCATCATGCCGGCTTCGATAGTGGCCAGATCGAGGATGTCGCCGATCACCGACATCAGCCCCTCCGAGGTCTCCATGATGCCGCCGCTGTATTCCAACTGCCGCCGGTTGAGCTTTCCGAAGTATTCCTCGTTGAGTAAGTGGGCGAACCCGATGATGGTGTTGAGCGGAGTGCGAATCTCGTAGGAAACGTTGGCGATGAACTCGGACTTCAGACGATCAGCTTCCTGAAGCGCCTCGGCACGTTCACGCAGCGCCATCTCGACGCGCACGCTGTCGGTCACGTCGAGATAGCTGACCAGGGAGGCACCATCAGGCAGGGGGACGTTGGCGTATTCCACCACCCGGCCATCGCCACGCACCAGTCGGCCGGAACGCGGCTCGCGACTCACCAGCCCGGCGACCACCCGTTCCTTATAGCCATCCCAGTCGTCCTCGCCGATGATCAGCGGCTTCATCTTTTCAACAAAACCCGAAACGTGAAGCGCTTCGGCCACTTCGTCGTCGCTCAGGCTCCATAGCCGCCTGAACTCCGGATTGCTCAACTTGAGCCGCCCGTCGCTGCCGAATACGGCGACGCCCTCGTGCAGGTGGTCCAGGGTCTCTTGCTGAACGGCGATCAAGGTGTTGTAGGAACGCTCCAGGGCCAAGCGGTCGGAAACATCTTCGTAAGAGAAAAAGAGGCCGCCCCCCGCATGGAGGCCGACGACGACACGCAGCGTGGTGCCGTCCGGAAGGTGCATCAGCTCCTCGACCGGTTCCTTCAGTTGGCTGAATTGTGCCTGTTGCTTTTCCTTGAAGGCACGAAAGTCGGCGAATTCAGGAAGGCGCCTGGCACCGCGCAGGCGCTCCAGTATTTCACCCAAGCCGGGCTCCGAGGACAACCAGCCGCCATCCAGTTGCCACAACTCCGCGTAGGCCGGGTTGAAGGACTTGAGGCGGGCATCGGGGCCGAAGATGGCCACTGCGGTGGCCAAGCCCTCAAGCACCTCCGTCTCCGCGGGGCCGCGTCCCGCCGGTTCCGCTGGCAGCTCCATCGCGAAACCGATGCTTCCGGACCACCCCGGTATCGGCACTTCGGAAATTTCCATGGTCCGCGCCATGCCATTTGTGCCATCCGCGCCGTCCGTCCTCTCGCGACGGCGCTCCGCCAACCCCTTGTTCTCGGCCCTGGCACGCGCCGCCAGCTCGCGGGTCGAGGCGGCGACGACGACGCCCGCCGAGGCCCGGTTGGCGAAAACTAGCTCGCACTCGGCGTCCCTGAGCCAAATGGGAATGGGCAGGGCATCGAGGAGCTCCTGGGTGCGCGCGTCCTCGGAAGCCGGCGTCGCATGCGGATTTCCGGTGGCGGCCGGCGCCAAAGTCTCGGCGACATCGCGCACCCACAGCAGATCGGCGAGCGGGCGACCGTCGACGGCGGCGGCGCGAACGCCGAGCGTCCGCACGCTTCTCGGGCCGCCGGCAACGGGCAGGACGAGATCGAAAGAGTGGCCCACGTCACGCAAGGCGGCGACGGCTCTCTCCAAGGTGTCGCTGTCATCGCCGTGGAAACAAGAGAGGACGTCGGCGAACCGCGATGCCGTGCCGTTGGCGAGGTTGAGCGACACCGCCAGACGGCGCGAGCAATACTCCCCGCCCCCGACCCGGTCCCACGACAACAATCCGTCGGGCGCCGCGGCCAGCATCTCGCGGCCGGCCTCGACTTCCCTTTCCAGATCGCGCTGGCGGCGTTGCGCCGCCCCCAGGCGCTGCCACAGCCACAACACCACGAGCCCCGCCAGGACGGCAACACCAAGGGCGCCAAGCGCCAAAGCGGCGGAGGTGCTCATCACGGGTCCGGCGTCAAGGCCGGAGCCGCCGGGCCGGCGGAACTTAGGTCAAGGGGCTCGCACACCTTCGAATCTTAAGCCTCATCCGTCCACCGAACAAGGCCGCCCCGAATCCCCTGGCGCGCCGCGCCGCGGGGCGGTTGAGCGCGGCGCTTCGTTGCGCTAGAAGAGACGGGCCGCATGCCCGAAAGGTGCGGAGAAAATTCCTTGGGAGGCCGACGACAAATGAAGATTTTCCATCCCGCCAGTAAACTACTCCCGGCTTTGGCCGCCGCCGTGGTCTTGAGCGCGTTTGGCGCCACGGCCGCCCACGCCCACATGTCCGGCGCCACCGGTGCCGGTTGGGCGGAGGGCTTGGCGCACCCATTCTCGGGCCTCGACCACGTGCTGGCGATGGTGGCCGTCGGCCTGTGGGCGGCGCAGATGAAGTACCCGGCGGCGTGGCTTCTGCCGCTGGCGTTCCCTGCGGTCATGGCGGCCGGCGCGGTCCTCGCCGCCCTCGGGTTCGCCGTGCCGGGGGTGGAGGCGGGAATCGCCGGGTCCGTGATGCTTCTCGGCCTTCTCGTCGCCCTCACCGCCAGACCTTCGCTGGCGGTAGCGGCCGCCGTCGTCGGATTCTTTGCGCTCTTTCACGGCCACGCCCACGGAACCGAACTGCCCATAACGGCGCACCCCTGGCTCTACGGCGCCGGTTTTGTCATCGCTACCGTGATTCTTAATGGAATCGGCTTGGTCTTCGGGTCGGCGGCGCGCCGGCCCGTGGGCCGGCCCCTGGTCCGCCTGGCGGGGGCAGCCGTGTCGACCGCCGGGCTGGCCATCATCGCCGGCGTCTAGATGTAGGCCCGGACCCAGGGAGTACGGTGGGTGTCTCCGTGGCGGCCGGTAAATAGATAACGGCGCATGGCGGCTCGGACCAAGGCTCTCTCCATCCTGCTTCTCCTGATCGGCGAGACAGCGACCATGAGCCTGTGGTTCGTCTCGGCGGCGATCCTGCCGGAAATCACCGCCGAGGCCGGACTGCATCCGGCTTGGCAGGCGGCACTGTCGAGCGGCGTGCAGGCGGGCTTCGTGATCGGCGCCTTGGCGTTGGCCATCCTTGGTGTGGCTGACCGCTATGACCCTCGCAGCGTCATCGCCGTCTCCGCCCTGATCGGCGCCACGTCCAACCTGGCGCTCCTGGTCGTTCCATTGGACGGCGTCGTGGCGGTGGGGCTGCGGGTGCTCACCGGCGCCAGCCTCGCCGGGGTCTATCCCGTCGGCATGAAGATTGCCGTCGGATGGGGCTCCAGGGACCGCGGCTTTCTCGTCGGCATGCTGATCGGCGCCCTGACCGTGGGGACCGCCGCCCCGCATTTCATCTCCTATCTGGGGGACGCCGATTGGCGAATGACCGTGATGGTCGCCTCGGCGTTGGCGGCGGCCGGCGGCCTGTCGGTACTAGCCGCCGGCCTCGGTACCCTTCACGCGCCGGCCCCCACCCTCGATCCAAAATCCATCCGCCTGGCTTGGACCAACCGGGACATCCGCCTCGCCTATGCCGGCTATTTCGGCCACATGTGGGAGCTTTACGCCTTCTGGGCGTGGGTTGGGGCGGCGGCCGCGGCTTCCTACGGAGCCACCATGGGCGCCGACGAGGCGGGGCGCCTCGCCAAGCTCACCGCCTTTTTGGCAATCTGCCTGGGCGGTTTCGCCTGCGTTCCGGCCGGCATGCTGGCCGACCGCATCGGCAAGGCGCGCGTCGCCCAATGGGCGATGATCCTGAGCGCCGGCGCGGCATTGGCCACCGCGCTGAGCTTCGGCGGAGCGGCGTGGGTGACGTTCGCGCTGATGCTGTTCTGGGGAATGGCGGTGGTTCCCGATTCGGCGCAATTCTCCGCCCTGGTCGCCGACGCCGCGCCGGATGAGCGGACGGGCAGCCTGATGACCTTTCAGACCGCTCTAGGCTTTACGTTGACGGCGTTTACAGTACAGGTCGTCCCCACCGTCGTCGAACTAGCCGGCTGGCCGGCCACCCTCGCCCTCATGGCCCTCGGCCCAGCGCTCGGGGTTGAGGCCATGCGGCGGCTGATCAACCACAAGAGCGCCATCGAACCGGCGCCTAGCCCTCAGTAGCGGTAGCTCTCGGACTTGAAGGGCCCGTCCTTGGGCACGCCGATGTAGTCGGCCTGCTTTTTGGTGAGCTTGGAGAGCTTGACGCCGAGCTTCTCCAGATGCAGCGTCGCCACCTTCTCGTCCAGGTCCTTGGGCAGCACGTAGACCTTCTTCTCGTACCTGTCCGGGTTGGCCCACAGCTCGATCTGGGCCAGCACCTGGTTGGTGAACGACGTGCTCATGACGAAGCTGGGGTGGCCGGTGGCGCAACCCAGATTGACCAGCCGTCCCTCGGCCAGCAGGATCAGGCGCTTGCCGTCGGGGAACTCGACCTCGTCCACCTGCGGCTTGACGTTGTGCCACTTGTAGTTTCTCAGCGCCTCTACCTGGATCTCCGAATCGAAGTGCCCGATGTTGCAGACGATGGCGCGGTCCTTCATCTCGCGCATGTGCTCGACGGTGATCACGTCGACGTTGCCGGTGGTGGTAACGAAGATGTCGCCGAGGGGCACGGCGTCTTCCATGGTCACCACCTGGTAGCCTTCCATCGACGCCTGCAGGGCGCAGATGGGGTCGATCTCGGTGACTAGGACGCGCGCCCCCTGGCCCCTCAAAGACACCGCCGAGCCCTTGCCCACGTCCCCGTAGCCGGCGACCACCGCCGTCTTGCCGGCCAGCATGACGTCGGTGGCGCGCTTGATGCCGTCGACCAGGCTCTCGCGCACCCCATAGAGGTTATCAAACTTGGACTTGGTCACCGAATCGTTGACGTTGAAGGCGGGTACCAATAGCGTGCCGTCCTTAGCCATCTCGCAAAGCCGGTGCACGCCGGTCGTCGTCTCCTCGGAAACACCGCGCACCTCGTCCATCAGATCGGCGTGCTTCTCGTGCATCACCGCCGTTAGGTCGCCGCCATCGTCGAGTAGCATGTTGGGGCGCCAGCCGTCGGGGCCGGTGACGGTCTGCTCGACGCACCACCAGTATTCCTCTTCCGTCTCCCCCTTCCAGGCGAAGACGGGGATGGCGGCGGCGGCGATAGCGGCGGCGGCGTGGTCCTGGGTCGAGAAGATGTTGCACGAACTCCAGCGCACCTCGGCGCCAAGCGCGATCAAGGTCTCGATGAGGACCGCCGTCTGGATGGTCATGTGCAGGCAGCCGACGACGCGCGCCCCGGAAAGCGGCTTGTTTCCGGCAAATTCGTCGCGCAACGCCATCAGGCCCGGCATCTCCGTCTCGGCGATGGCGATCTCTTTGCGGCCCCAATCGGCGAGGCCGATGTCGGCAACCTTGTAGTCTGTAAATGAACTCATCCCGCTCCTTTCCCGGAGACCCTCAGGCCAAAGCGTTGAAATCGTCGATCAGCGTGGCGATGCGCCCCGAATCCATCTGCTCCATGATGACCCCGGCGCGCCGACGCGCCGCTCCTGTGTCTATGCTTCGCAGACGCTGCTTGACCCGTGGAATGCTCATTGCCGTCATCGACAGCTCGCGGAATCCGAATCCCAGCAACAAAGCGGTATAACGGGAATCGCCCGCCATCTCTCCACAAATGGTGACTGGGATGCGGGCGCGCAAGCCGGCGTCGGCCGTGAACTGAATCAATCGCAACACGGCGGGGTGCAGCGGATCGTAAAGGTGGGCCACCTGTTCATCGCTGCGGTCGATGGCCAACGTGTACATGGTCAGATCGTTGGAGCCGACGGCGAGGAAATCGCTGACCTGGGCCAGGGCGTCGGCGGAAAGCGCCGCACCGGGCACCTCAATCATGACGCCAAGGGGGGGCAGGGGGTCGGCGATGGCAACGCCGCGGCGCTTCAGCCGCCGCGCCGCCCGCGTCAGGACTTCACGGACACGCCGCACTTCGGAAACCGACGTAACCATGGGCAGAAGGATGCGCACCTTGCCGCGCACGCCGGCCCGGAGAATGGCCTGGAATTGGGTTTCCAGGATGTCGGTCCGCTTCAGGCCGACACGGACCCCCCTGAGCCCCAGCGCCGAGGACGTGCTTTCGCCGAAATCCTCCATCAACGCGGCGGTCGTCTTCTCTCCGCCCGCGTCGAGGGTGCGAATGGTCACCGAGCGCCCGCCGGCCGCGTCCACCATATCGCGCAGGATGCGATACTGTTCGTCCTCGGTGGGCATGTCGCCGCGGTTCATGAACATGAACTCGCTTCTCAGGAGCCCGATACCAGCGGCGCCCACTTGGCTCACCACGCTCATTTCGATGGGCAGCTCGACGTTGGCCCGCAGCTTTATCTCGATGCCGTCCAGGGTGACGGCGCGCAGACGCCTCAGGCGCGCCAGACGCTTTTCCTCCTTCTGGCGCGCGTCGCGCTTGCGCCCGTACGCGGCAAGCGTCGCTGGCGTCGGGTTGATGATAATCTCTCCGGCGGTGCCGTCAACGACGATGGCGTCGCCCGATTTCGCCGTCCGCAGCAGGCCCGGCGCGCCGAGTACGGCGGGCAGGCGCAACGCCCGCGCCATGATGGCCGTGTGTCCCTCGGCCCCCCCCAAAACCGTGGCGATGGCAGCGACGCGGCGCGGGTCCATGAGGGCGGTGTCGGCGGGCGTCAGCTCCTCGGCGACGACGACGCTACCCTTGGGAAATTGGGTGGGCGTCTTGACGGAAGCCTTCGTCAAGTTGCGGACGAGGCGGTTGGCGACTTCTCGAATGTCGTCGAGCCGCGCCGCCAGATAGGCATCGTCCATGGCCGCGAAGCCCGCCGAAATCTCCGCGAACTCGGCCTGGACGGCGGCCTCCGCGTTGATCCGCGCATCGGCGATACGGCGCTCGACGCCGCGCACCAACCGCGATCCCCTGAGCATATGGTCGTAAGCGTCCAACAGGTAGCCTAGTTCCTCGGCCGCCGTCCCCGGCATGCTCTTGGCCTTGTTCCGAAGCCGCCCGATCTGCCGGCGGGCGCGCTTGACGGCATCCATGAAGCGCTTTTGTTCCGCCGCCACACGGCGCGCCGGAATCTTGTGCCCGGACACCGAGATGGCACCGGAATGGCGCACATGGACGACGCCGATTCCAATGCCGGGCGACACCCCCAGCCCGTTGACGGTCAGTTTCTTGGGCCCATTCTTTATCATTGCAAGCACACCCCGCGGTCGGGATCAGTCCTCTTCGAATTTTTTCTCGACAAGCCGGCACATTGCCTCGACGGCTTCCCTGGCACCGCTACCCCGGGCATTCAGAATGATCTCGCTGTCAGGCGCGGCGGCCAACATCATCAGGCCCAGTATCGATCTTCCCGAGACCTCGAGCCCGCCCTTGCTTACCGTGATCTCCGCGTCAAAGCGGTTGGCCATCTCCACCATCTTGACCGCCGCCCGCGCGTGCAAGCCCCGCTGGTTGCGGATGATGACCGTGCGCCCGGCAACGGTGCCGCGGCTTCTGGATAAGGCCTTGCACCGGCTCATTCTCGATCTTGAACGAGAAGTTGAGAGGCGATGTTGATGTACTTGCGCCCGGCTTCCTGCGCGCTGCGCGCCGCCTCGGCAATCGATTCCGTCTGGCGCGCCGTTGTCAGCTTGATCAGCATCGGCAGGTTGACGCCGGCGATGACCTCGATGTTAGCCTTGTCCATGATGGAAATGGCCAAATTCGAGGGCGTGCCGCCGAACATGTCGGTCAGCACGATGACCCCGTCGCCATTGTCGACCTTGGCGGCACTTTCGACGATCTCGGTACGGCGGCGTTCGATATCATCGTCGGGACCGATGCAAACGGCTCCGATGTTAGTCTGGGCGCCGACGACGTGCTCCAGCACCGCGATCATTTCCTCGGCGAGTCGGCCATGGGTCACGAGAACCATTCCGATCACAGCTTGCCAATCCTCCCCCTTGCGAGAATCGCCGACAGCTCACGCTGGCTTTATTCGGCGCTCCCCAAATCCCGGTGGCGCACCTGCACGGACTGCCCCTGCTCTTCGAGCCACGCCGCCAGCTTGCCGGCGACGAAGACGGAGCGGTGGCGTCCGCCCGTACACCCCACGGCGATTGTCAGATAGCTTTTCCCCTCGGCAGCGTAGCGCGGGATCAGGGGCATCAACAACCCCGTAACACCCTCGAAAAATCGATAGTAGCCGGCGTCGGCGGTGATGAACACGGCAACCTTCGGATCGAGGCCGGTCAACGGCCGCAGAGTCGCGTCGTAGTGGGGGTTGGCCAGGAAACGGACGTCGAAGACCAAATCGGCCTCGCGGGGCAGCCCTTGGCGGTAGGAAAAGGAGGTGACGAAAAGGGTCATTCCCGCCCCCGGACGCGGCCCGAAGTTGCCTTGCAGGATGTGCTTGAGGTCGCCGGGCGCCAATTCGGTGGTGTCGAGAACCACGTCGGCCCGCGCACGCAGGGGAGAAACCAACCGCCGCTCGCGGACAATGCCGTCGGTCACCGGGCGATCCTCGGCCAGCGGATGGCGCCGGCGCGACGCGGTGTAGCGGTGACGCAGTTCTTCGTCCTCACAATCGAGAAACAGCACCCTGACGCTCACCCCACCGTCGGCGAGGAGCTGGTCGAGGGTCCGCACGAAGGGCTCGATGCCAAAATCGCGGGTGCGGATGTCGACGCCGATTGCGATGGCACGCTCCTGCCGATCGGCGGGCGGGCTCCGCCGGCCGGGCATCACCAGGCTGCCCAACAGCGACAGCGGCACGTTGTCGACCGCCTCGTAGCCGATGTCCTCGAGCACCTTCAAGGCCGAGGACTTGCCCGCCCCCGACATGCCGGTGACCAGAAGCACGCTGGCCTCCTTACCGTCGCCCTTGGCCCGGTCATCGCCGCCGTCCTTGGGGAAGGCCGGTGCGGAGGTGGCCCCTTTGGTCATGACACCTGGACGAGGTCCCCGGCCAGCCAGCGCACCGCGAGTCGGATCTTGACCGTGGACGAGGCATGGAACGGCGCCAAGTCGATCACCGGCACCGATACCCCGAGACATTCCCACGACCGGGGCTCGGGCAGACGTTCCACTTCGTCCTCGGAGACTAGGTCGACTACCAGCCCGAGGGGCGATTCGGCGAGAAACCCCAACTTGAAGACACCGTGGCCGTTGACCTCCAACAACCCGGCGATGGCCGGTGGCGGCGAAACCACCAGCCGCTCGTCCTTGAGGCCGATATCGGCGCGGTCGTCGGCAACCAGCCGGGCGCCGCTCTCGATCAGGCGCAACGCCAGATCGGACTTGCCGCTCCCTGGCGGGCCACGCAGCAGCACCGCCGTTCCCTCCACCTCGATACAGGTGCCGTGAACCTGCTCCATGGCCCGAAGCCTGAGACCAAGGGTGCCGGCTGTCAACAGATGGTGGGGGGCGCGCCGCGAGTTCACGCTGCCGGCAGGCTCACGGTAAAGCGAGTACCGGCCGTGTCACCCTGTTCGTCGCGGCGGATTTCGGCGGTAATGGTGCCGCCGTGGGCCTCGACGATCTGCCTGGAGATGCTCAACCCCAGGCCCGAGTGGGTTCCGAACGCCTCGCCTTCGGGCCGCTCGGTGTAGAAGCGCTCGAAGATGGCCTCCTCCTTGCCGGAGGGAACACCCGGGCCCTCATCGTCGACTTCCACCCTTATCAGGTCGCCGTCGCGGAACGCCCCGATCGTGACCGTGCCGCGCGGCGGACTGAAAGAGGTGGCGTTGGCCATGAGGTTGGTGAACACCTGCACGAGACGGCCCTCGACACCTTCGACGATCAACTTCTGACCGTCCGCCGTATCCAGGCGGAAGCGCGGTTGTCCGCCCCCCGCCACCGGAGAGACGGCGCCCTCGCCCTGCATGTCCACCAAGATTGCCAGCATGGCGTGGAGGTCGACGGGCGCGGTCTCGGCACGCGACAGCTCGGCATCGAGCCTGGATGCATCCGAGATACCGGTGATCAGACGATCGAGGCGCCCCACGTCTTCTTGAATTATGGCCATTAGCTTGCGCTGCTGCTCCGGGTCCTTCAACCGGGCCGCGGTCTCCACCGCGCTTTGCAGCGACGTCAACGGGTTCTTTATCTCGTGGGCAACATCGGCGGCAAAGGCCTCGATGGCATCGATGCGGCCCCACAGGGCTTCGGTCATGTCGGCGAGGGCGCCGGCCAGTTCGCCGATCTCATCATCGCGCCCAGCCATGTCGGGGATGGTGTGCTGGCGGTGGTTGGCGCCGCGCACCCGCTCGGCGGCGGCGGCCAGGAGGCGAATCGGCCGCGCGATGGTCCCCGCAAGGTACACCGAAAGCAGAACCGTGATCGTGAGCGCCACGGCGAATATCTTCAGGATGTCGAGGCGCACGTCGAGAATCGCCGCGTCGATGTCGGAGGACCCCCTGGAAAGCATCAGGGCGCCCAGGACCTGTTTGTATCGTTGTACCGGAACGGCGACGCTGAGCACCATACCGGCGTTCTTGAAATGGCGCACCGCCGTCGCCACCTCGCCGGAGAAGGCGCTGCCCACTTCATCGTAGTCGGCGGCGCGTTGAACGGCGTTTTCGCGGTACTCCGACATGCCGCTGTCCCCAGCCAATGCTTCGGCAAGCCGCTCGCACAAGGCGAGGACGGTGCCCATGAGCCCGTCGCTACCGGGCGGCGGCAGTTCCTCGACCTGCACGACGCCGCCGGCGCCGACAAGCAGGCGGCTGTCGGCGATCAGCTTGCCGCCGGTGTCGAAGACCCGCGCCCGGGTGGCGGTGGCCTGGGGCGGCAGTTCCTCGACCAGCCGGCGCACCATCTGGCCCGCCGTTCCGGGCACCAGGTGGCGGCTCGAGAGGCCGGTGTCCCTGATGGCGCTCTCGCCGAGGGCGGCGGCGAACACCTCGGCGCGCGTGGTGAGCGCCGTTAGCTCGGCGGCGATCAGGTTCCGCCTGTACTCGCCGGGATAGAGCAACCCGACCACCAGGATGGCCAGCGCCAGGACGTTGACGGCCAGTATGCGCCGCGTGATGGGCGATACGGCGCGCCTTTTCCTCCGGTTATGAGCCCTTGTCGCCATATCCCCCGGGCCGGATCACCCTTCGCGGTAACGGTAGCCGACGCCGTAAAGCGTCTCGATGTGCGCGAACGCCGGATCGATTTCCTTGAATTTTTTTCGCAAGCGCTTGACGTGGCAGTCGATGGTTCGGTCGTCGACGTAGATGTGCTCGCCGTAGGCGGCGTCGATCAACTGGTCGCGGCTCTTGATGAAACCGGGACGGCGGGCCAACGCCTGTAGCAGTAGGAACTCGGTTACCGTGGGTTTGAGCTCACGGCCCCGCCAGGCACATAGGTGGCGTGCCGGATCCAGCACAAGGTCGCCGCGGTGCAGGACGTCCTTGTCGTCCTCATCACCGGTCTTTTTCGCCGCCAGATCGCGCCGGCGCAACAGCGCCCGGATGCGCTCAATCAGCAACCGTTGCGAAAAAGGTTTCTTGATGTAGTCGTCGGCGCCCATGCGCAGGCCCAGCATCTCGTCGATCTCGTCGTCCTTGGAGGTGAGGAAGATCACCGGCAAGTCCGATTTCTCGCGAATCTTGCGCAACAGTTCCATGCCGTCCATGCGCGGCATCTTCATGTCGAGCACCGCGAGGTCCACGGGCTGGCGTTCGAGTCCCTCGAACGCTTCGGCGCCACCCGAATAAGCGGTCACCCTGAACCCC
>PVBE011491825.1_pt1 | contig 25572 bp, 24 predicted proteins | sample 1631181 | NCBI WGS metagenome assembly PVBE01 (sample SAMN08397723, study PRJNA350692) | Marine metagenome, whole genome shotgun sequencing project. | isolation source: water | place: Pacific Ocean | collected 2012-04 | reverse complement strand
CGTCTTCGCGTACTTCTCGAACCCTTCACCCAGGGTCAATTGCTTGCTCATCGTTTAACTCGTTCTGTATCCGTTTGCCTACCGACCAGATCGATGACTTATTCAGAAGTTCCTTAGTGTTCTTAGTGTTCTTCGTGGTTAATCTCGATTGCACGGGGTATTGAAGGCTTAAGAACTAACCTATGATTGATGGCGGACCTTACATTCAGTCGAGCGCCAAGTCGTCCCCGGCGACCGGCGCGTCGCCGAGCAAAATTCTAATAGTGGTGCGGTCTGTTTATACTTGCCCGCAAGTCGCCGTATCGGCGAGTAAATAGTAATCACGATGGTATTTTCTACCCGTCGACTGTCGGGAGCGGAGGGTTTTGATTTTGGCGGACACTGATTTCGTCCCGGGCCAACGATGGGTCAGTAACACCGAGTCAGAACTCGGGCTCGGTATTGTCGTCGAAAATGCCGATCGTCGCGTCACGCTGAGTTTTCCTGCTGCCGGCGAGCGCCGCGTCTATGCTAGCGATAACGCACCATTGAGCCGCGTCGTATACGCCGTGGGCGAAACGATCAAGAGCGACGACGGTGTTGCCCTCGAGGTTACGGAGCTCCATGAAAGCGAGGGTTGCATCGTTTACGGAGGCACCGACGCTGACGGCCGTCACGGGATCCTGGCCGAACTCGATCTGGATTGCTTCGTCCAATTCTCGCGTCCCCTCGATCGCTTGTTTGCCGGTCAAATCGACAAGAACAACAGTTTTCTACTGCGCGCCGAAACGCTCACGCAGTTCCATCGCCACGCGCAATCACCGGCGTGCGGGTTATTGGGACCGCGAGTACAACTATTGCCCCATCAGTTCTACATCGCGCGTGAGGTAGCAGGTCGTTACCGCCCGCGGGTATTGCTGGCCGACGAAGTAGGCTTGGGGAAGACGATCGAGGCGGGGCTCATCCTCCATCAACAATTGCTGACGGGCCGCGCGGAACGCGTATTGATCGTCGTGCCGGACAGTTTGATCCACCAGTGGTTAGTCGAGATGCTGCGTCGTTTCAACCTTCATTTCACAATACTCAGCGAGGAAACCTGCGTCGCGCTCGAAGAGGCAGACGAAGAGAACCCATTCGAGACGGCCCAGCTGATTTTGGTGGGACTGTCGCTGCTAGTCGACCGGCCGGCGCGTCAGGCGCAGGCACTGGCGGCGTCTTGGGATCTCATGGTGGTCGACGAAGCCCATCACCTGCGATGGGAAGAGGACGAGGCCAGTCCCGCTTATCGGGCGACAGAGGCGTTGGCGCGGGAGGCGGCGGGACTCATTCTCATCACCGCTACCCCGGAGCAGCTCGGGGTCGAAGGACACTTCGCGCGGCTCCGCTTGCTCGATCCCGCGCGCTACCACGACCTCGCCGCATTTCGTGCCGAAGAAGCGAATTACCGACCTATCGCGGAACTCGTCGGCCGCTTACTGGAACCTTCGACGGCGGAGGACTTTGTTAGCGATGCGCCGCTCCAGGAGCGTCTGGAGGCGCAACTCGGCGGTGAAGCGGTCGAGGCGATTACCGCTGCCGACGCTTCCGAGCGGCGTTCGTTGATCGCGAGCGCGGTTAGAAACCTACTGGACCGGCACGGTACGGGGCGGGTCTTGTTCCGCAATTGTCGCGATACGATCCACGGTTTTCCAGAGCGCCGGTTGCATACCTATCCGTTAACCGCGCCGCGCGAATATCTCCGGCACTGCGAGGGGGCGCAGGTCGAGGCGCTGCTCAACCCCGAAGTCCTTCTGGGAGAAGCCTGGGTGGCGACAGACCCGCGGGTGCTTTGGCTAGCTGAGTGGTTGGCTGAGCATCGCCCGGAGAAAACCCTCGTGATCTGTGCTCGAACCGCGACCGCGGTGACGTTGGAAGAACATTTGAGAGTCAGGCACGGCCTTCGGTCCGCCGTTTTCCATGAGGATATGGGGCTGGTCGCACGCGATCGCGCCGCCGCTTATTTCGCCGATGAGCAGGACAACGCCGAAGCTTTGATCTGCTCGGAAATTGGCAGTGAAGGGCGCAATTTCCAATTCGCGAGTCATTTGGTGTTGTTCGATATACCGCTAAATCCAGATCTGCTGGAACAACGGATCGGGCGTCTCGACAGGATTGGGCAGCGCAACGTCGTCGAGCTACATGTACCGTACTACGAAAGTACGGCCGCCGAGGTGTTGGTCAATTGGTATCACGAAGGTCTCGATGCTTTAGAGCACGTGTTTCCCGCCGGGAGCTTATTGTTCGATCAATGCGAAGCACTATTGCGGGAGGTGCTGCACAATCCGACCGACGAGACGGCAAGCGGCGCACTGATCGAGAGAACGCGCGCCGGCGCGATGGCGGCGCGCAAGATGCTACAACAAGGGCGGGATCCTCTGCTCGAACTCAATTCCTGCGACGCCGGTCAGGCCGCGTTTACCGTTGGCGCCGTAAGCGACGCAACCAGGACGCTCGAGTTGGCCGATTATATGGACCGCGTGTTCGACTATTTTGGCGTCGAACTGCAGCCGCACGGTGCGCTCAGCGTAATCGTGCACCCGGGTGACCATATGCTGTGCCACAGTTTTCCGGGTTTGCCGGAGGGCGGGATCACCGGTACCTACGATCGCTCCGAGGCGTTGTCGCACGAGGACATGCATTTCTTGACTTGGGAACACCCAATGGTCACCGGTGCTATGGACATGATGATCGCCGGAGAATTTGGAAACGCCACGCTGTGTGCGCTTAAGGCGCCGTACCTCAAGCCCGGCACGCTCATTCTCGAAGCGATATTCGTCGTCAACTGCACCGCCCCGCGCTGGCTGCAGCTTCGCCGTTACATTCCGCGAGGGACGATACGGGTCGTAGTCGATCGACAACAAAAGGATGTGAGCGAGATCCTCACGTCCGAGCGAATAAACGCAAGCGTCCAGCACATGAAAGCGCGTATCGCAACGGAGGTGGCGAAGCATGCCCGAGGCGAGATCACTAAGATGGCCGAGCGCGCGGCCGAGATTGCACAACATCAACTAGCCCCGATGATCGAAGCTGCCGAGCGCAATATCGACCATGAGCAGGGCGCCGAGTTGGATCGACTGCAGGCGCTGGCAGCCGTAAACCAGAACATCCGCCCGGAGGAAATCGCGTATCGCAAACAGTGTGCTGTTGAACTCCTCGCGCATTTGGCGAATACGCAGCTAAAACTCGATGCGGTGCGGGTTGGGTTGGCGACTTAGGCTTCACTCCGCCCCCTACACTCGCGTCATTACGATCGTCAGGGCCGCTCTCTGGCATCCTGCCATCGCGGCATTTGTGCATCCATACACATCAGATGGCGGAAGTGCCGGTCATGCAGGAGCAATTCCGTCAGACGGAAAAGCTTCTTGTAATCCAATCGTCTGCGCGCAACACATCGACAAGTCCGGTTCGGTCTGATGCACGGCGGGACCGCACTACTCAAGTTTTATCCTCTCTCGGTCGATGAGTGAAGATAACTGGTGAACACATCGCAGGTATTGATCCTTGAACAGCGCAACTGCACCCGTCTCGGAATTCCTTCAACCCAACGAATCGCTGGCCCGGAGCGTGATCGACGATATGTCGGCTTTGGTTTCTCCGCCCGATGTCTATTTGAAGATCAGCGAAATGATCGCCGAGAACAGCGCCTCAGCACAGCAGTTCAGCGACGTCATAATGCGTGACCCAAGCCTAGCCGCGCGGGTTTTGAAGCTCGTAAACAGCTCCTACTATTCGCTGCCGAGCAAAGTTGACACGTTGTCCCGGGCGGTAACGATACTCGGCATGCATGAGCTGTCGAGTATTGCCTACTCGATGTGCGCGGTGCAATCCTTCTCGCGCATCTCCAGTGCGGTAACGAACATGAACACGTTCTGGCGGCACGGTGTGTATTGCGGACTCGCGGCGAAAGCGATCGCTGTTCGCGTCAATTGTTTGAATACCGAGCGCTTATTCGTCGCCGGCTTGCTGCACGACATCGGCACGCTTACGATCAACGCGCGCTTCCCCGAAATCGCAGAGGACGCGATATTCAACGCGCGTGGTGACGAGGGCAAACTGGTCGCCATCGAGCAGGAAGCGATAGGCTTTGATCATGCCTATCTTGGCGCCATGATGCTGGAGAGTTGGAAGCTACCGGAGGCGACCTGCGATGCGATCCGTTACCACCACCAACCGCGGGCAGCCAAGGTAACGCCGCTCGAGGCGAGTATCATCAATACCGCCGAGACCCTGGCGAACTACTCCGGAACCGGGAGTTTTAGCGAAACCTGTGCGGAGACCGACGACATTGCCGCGGACATCAGAGAGTTGATCGAACTTCCTGCCGATTTCGATAACGACGAATTACTAGAAGAGGTCGACCAAAAATTCGTCGAAACGATCTATCTACTGGTTGCCTGAGTACGACGGCGACATCGCTTCGTCGCTATCTCATCTGACCGCGCGGGTTGACGTGATGTGCCGACTCCTCGCGTTCGCGCAACGCCAGTACTTCCCGCCGGATGAGTTTGCCGAGCCGCTCGTCGTCGAACCCGAGTTGCTGTAACCCGGTAACCGAGTTGGCTACTTCGCGATACTCGTGGATTTTTCCGCTCTTTAACCGACACACCGAGACGCCTTCGAATATCGCGCGTCGCCCTTTCGCTTCCGCTAGTTTTGAGTCGTAGCTGAAGACGTAGCGAGCGTAGGCCACCGGTCCATCCTGAATGGGATCGTGGATGTCCCAGATAAAATTCTCACCGTCGCGATGAAAGTAGTTCTCGACCATGCTTTTGATTGCTTCGCCCTGGAAAGCACCGTAGAAGCAGTCGTGATACACGCCGTCGGAGGTGAAGCAGGCCGCGGTCGCCGTGCCGTCGCCGAGCGCCGCCGCCTGTGTCATGGTGGAAATCAGGGTTTTGAAGTCAGCCATGTGGGATCTCCGTACTCGGGAATGAAGGTGCTTCGCCCGGGGGGTTGATTCTACTGGCTTGAGTCCGCCAGGCGTAGCCGTTTAGAGAATCCAAATGACTACGCGCGCATCACGCCGGCTAGCGAGAAATCCGGACTAGTACTTTACTCTGGCGGTCTCATTACCGAGTATCTCCCTTTGGTCAACGACGGGAGAAGAACGATGGACAAGCAACGGTTCGAAGACGGCTTGGCAGTGAGACGCAAGGTTATCAGCGCCGAGTACATCGACGAAACTTTGGCGAGCGCCGACGGGCTGACACAGGCCTTTCAGGAACTCGTAACCGAGTATTGCTGGGGCGCGGTCTGGACGCGCGAAGGTCTGTCGCATCGAGACCGCAGCCTGCTCAATCTCGGCATGCTCACTGCGCTCGGCCGGCCCGTCGAACTGAAACTACATCTACGAGGTGCGCTAACGAATGGGGTGACGCGTGAAGAGATCCGCGAGGTCTTCATTCAGAGCGCGATCTATTGCGGCGCACCGGCGGCCATGGAAGCGTTTCGCTGTGCCCGCGAGGTTTTTAGCGAAGTCGACGCCTAACGGCTCAGGGCGTGTCGCCCAAAGTCAGCGGCAGCGATTCGTCTCTGATCCATTCGGACATCGAGCCATCGTATATTGCGAGATTCTTGTGTCCCGCCAGATGCAGCGCGAGCGCATCCATCGTCGCCGAGATCCCACCGCCGCAATAGACGACGACCCGCTCGGCGTCGAGCGAACCGCTGGGGCGAAATCGTTCGCGCAAGACGTCGACCGGCAAAAACGTGCCCTCATCAGGGTCGATGAGGCTGCCATAGAACACGTTGTGGCTGCCCGGAATATGGCCGGCGCGACCGTAGCGATTGGTCTCGCCGCTGTAGACGTCGGGCGACAGAGCATTGAGTGTGCACGCACTGTTATCTTCCATGATTCGCAGCATCGCATCCATGTCCGCCCACATTTCTGGACGCGGGTTAGCCGAGAACGTTCCCGGCGGATAAGTCGGTTCCGCGTTGTTCACCGGGCGGCCCTCGCGCTGCCACTTCTGCCAGCCGCCGTTCAGCACCGCCACGTTATCGAACCCGACCGTACGAAACATCCACCAGGCGCGAGTGGCCCACATCGGTACGCCGTCGTTATACAGGACGACGACGCTGTCGTCGGAAACCCCATGCGCCTCGGCTAGCTTCCGGAATTGCTCTGCCGGCCGCATCATGAACGGAATGTCGCTCGCGCCGTCTGCGAATTCCTCCGCTAAATCGAGAAACCCGGCACCAGGGATATGTGCTTTGGACCAATTGCCGCGGCCGCTGTCTACCTGATATCCGCCGCTTTCTTTCGGTTGTAGGTGAATGGTCGTGTCGAAAATTCGGAGATTCGTCTCGTTCAAGTTCGCGGCCAGCCAATCGGTGCTGACCAGGGCACCATCAGTTTTCATCGTTCTTCTCACCCATTTGCCATATTTGACGGCAGGATTACATACTTGCGCATGGGTTTGTAGTGAAAACTCTTCGATGCCGACCGTACGCCGCCGAGTTGTTAGAATTCCCGCGTGAGTCAGTGGAGGAGTGCCGTGGGCGAGAGAATTTCGGCGCCGGGAACAGATACCGATACCCGTAAGCGGCCGATCCCGTGAGGACGATTCAACCGATCGGCCAACGGCAGCAACGCCGCGTGACAGCGGCGACCGAACGCTGCATCGCGCGCGCGAACGTGCTCCTGGAAGCATGCGTCGCGAATATTCCTGTTTACTTTGATCTCAGTGGACGTACCGCGGGCCAGTACAGGACGGCGCGCGGACGGCGTGTCATCCGCTACAATCCCTATTTATTCGCGAAATACTTCAACGAAAATGTCGCGACGACGGTGCCGCATGAAGTCGCCCACTACTTGATCGACGCCATCTATGGACAGCGTAACGTCAAGCCGCACGGTAACGAATGGCGGAACATGATGCAGTTGCTCGGGGCGGAAGCTTCCGTACGTGCAGACTTCGACCTCGCCGGGATCCCGACCCGGCGGTATCGCAGGATCCCTTACGAATGCCGTTGTCGCGTCCACCAGTTGACCCGGATCCGCCATAACCGCGTCCAAGGTAAAAGCAGCCGGTATTTTTGCCGCGTCTGCGGCACCGAGTTGGTCCCGGCGGCGGACTCCTAGTTCGATATCCCGGCTTCCTGTGCCGCGATCATGGTCGCGTTGAGGAGGGTCTCGATCACTTTCTCGCGAACGCTGTCGGCCCGCACCGGGCTCAATCTGAGCGGGCCTTTATCGGTTTCGAAGTTTTGTTGCCATGCCGAATCGTCGAGTTCCATCTTTACCGTCCCATCGGCCTTACCGAGCACGTAGCCTTTGTTCACGTTCAGGGCTTCGACCTGCACCGCGCTGTATGCATACGGGCCGCCTTCGGTATGCCGTTTGTACAAACCGTAGCTGATCACTTTCTGACTCGACTTCGTGATGAAATCTCTGACGAGTTGACGATAGACGACGACGAGCATATCGACGCCGGCCCGCCGGCCGGCGGCGAGCAGGCGATCATGCAGGCGGTCCGGTTCGGCGTAGCTCGCGCTGCTCGAATACGCGTCGGCAAACGGTATTCCCGAATCGACATCGACAACTTTGAACCCTTTCTGCCTCAGCCGTCCCTCCATCAGGTTGGTGATCGCGGTCGTCGCATCCCAGTCGCCGATAACCAGCGACTCCAGATTACTCTCTTTTAAACTCGAGGAAACGAAATGAACGCGGGGCTGCGCCTCGATGAACGATATCACGCCGGCTTTCTCGATAAGCTGCGCGTGCTCCTTAGTCATTCGTACATTGTCACCGCCCAGGTTGATGCCGAGGTTGCTGCTGAGGCAGCCGCTAAGGGATACGGAAATTCCGAGTAGGAGTAGTCGCTTCATAATGAAAGTTCCGGTTCGATGAAGATGCGCCGCCGATTGTAATCGAAAGGCGGACCGACATGGGGGTTGTCGTTTGATCCGCCGGCTCGGATTCGGCATATTGTTCGGCGACTTGTCAAGCAAACGAGAGAGCAGACCACGCCCATGAATACCTCAGCCGCAGTGCGGTTCAGTGCCTGCCCGCATGATTGCCCATCCACCTGTGCGCTCGAGGTAGAGATGATCGACGACCGTCGCATCGGTCGCGTGCGCGGGGCAAAAGAAAATTCTTATACCGCCGGAGTCGTGTGCAGTAAGGTCGCCCGCTACGCGGAGCGCATCCACCATCCCGATCGTTTGATTCGACCGCTGCGCAAAAAAGGCCAAAAAGGAGGCGGCCGGTTCGAACCCATCGATTGGAGCGCGGCGCTGGACGAAGTGGCCGAGCAGTTTTTGAAGGCCGAACAGCGCCACGGCGCAGAGGCAGTGTGGCCGTATTTCTACGCGGGTACCATGGGCTTGGTGATGCGCGACGGTATCAATCGTCTGCGCCACGCGAAAAAGTACTCAGGCGAGCATGCGACCATCTGCAACATGCCGGCCCTCAACGGTTTTGTTGCCGGGACCGGCCGGCTTGCCGGTGTCGATCCGCGCGAAATGGCGCAGGCTGACGTCGTTGTCATCTGGGGTACGAATGCCGCGAGCACGCAGGTCAACGCGATGGTCCATGTGTTGCGGGCTCGCCGCGAGCGCGGCGCGAAGATCGTTGTGGTCGACACCTATCGAAACGCTACGGCCAAACAGGCTGACGTATTCCTCTGCGTGCGCCCCGGAACGGATGGGGCACTCGCGTGTGCCGTAATGCACGTTCTATTTCGCGACGGCTACGCGAACTGGGACTATCTCGAACGGTACACTGATTGCCCGCGCGAACTCAAGGTGCATCTCCAGACACGCACCCCGCTCTGGGCCGAAGCGATTACAGGGGTACCGGCGGCAGAGATCGAAGCCTTCGCCCGCTTGGTCGGCATGACGCCGCGCAGCTATTTTCGTCTCGGCTACGGGTTTTCGCGGCAGCGCAACGGCGTCTCAAACATGCATGCGGCCTCGTGCATCCCAGCTGTCACGGGCGCTTGGTTGCACGAGGGCGGCGGCGCGTTCCACAACAACGGGGCCATCTATCATTGGGATCGAACCTTGATAGATGGTCTCGATGTGCGCGACCGAAGTGTGCGGCTGCTCGATCAATCCCGTATTGGCGCGGTGCTGTTGGGTGATCAGTTCGATCTCGGCGACGGGCCGCCCGTCACCGCGATGCTGATCCAGAATACGAACCCAATGTCAGTGGCGCCAGACCAGAACGCGGTGCACCAAGGTTTCGCCCGCGAGGACTTGTTCGTCTGCGTACACGAGCAGTTCATGACGGAGACCGCGCAGGTAGCCGATATCGTCTTGCCCGCGACCATGTTCCTGGAGCACGACGATATTTATCAGGGTGGCGGGCACCAGCACATCATTTTCGGACCGAAGATCATTGACCCGCCGGGCGCCTGTCGCTCCAACCACGAAGTAGTCTGCGCACTCGCCGAACGTCTTGGCGCCGAACACCGCGGCTTTGCCATGACCCCACGGGAAATCATCGACTGGACTTTAGGGCATTCGGGCTGGGGGACGCTCGCCGAACTCGAAGCGGTGCGATGGATCGATTGTCAGCCCGGTTTCGACGAAGCGCATTTCATCGAAGGTTTCGGACACCCGGATCGGCGTTTCCATTTCTCGCCCGATTGGCGCCGCTTGGAACCGGCCGGCTTCGGTCCGGATGGCGACGATGCTTTGCCGCCCGCTCTGCCGGACCATTGGGAGGTAATCGAAGCACCGACCGCTGAGATGCCTTTTCGGCTGGTTACGGCACCGGCCCGCCACTTTTTGAATTCAACCTTCAACGAAACGCCAACAGCGAGCAGGCGTGAACGCTCCCCCAAAGTGATGCTGCACCCGGAGGATGCGGCGTCGCTCGGGCTGAATAGCGGCGCCAAGGCCGTTCTCGGTAATGACCGAGGTCAGTTGAGTTTGGAAACCGAATGTTTTAACGGCGTCCAGCGCGGTGTGGTGATTGTGGAAAGTATCTGGCCGAACGAGGCGTTCGACGGCGGACGCGGAATCAACGTCCTGACCGGAGCGGATCCGGTTTCACCGACCGGCGGCGCAGCGTTTCATGACAACCGGATCTGGATCAAGCCGGAAGTAACCTAACTGCCGTTTCCCGCCCGCCGGCGCATGTTTCGTTACGGCGAGCCAGCGCCAGGGATATCGACCGTCACCGTATCGATGCGCGCGAGCCGCGCGCCTGAGTTGACGTCTTCGAGCTGGCCGCTGTAAGTCATACAAAAGAGCGTGCGGCCGTCTTCGCCGCCGAGTTGGCAGGCTACGGCGGCGCGCTCGCCGACCTTGAACTGATCGGTGATTTCACCACCATCGAGTACCCGTACAAAATCACCCGTCATGTACGACGAGACCCAGATGCCGCCTTCGACGTCGAGGCAGATCCCATCCGGTGTCATCTCGCCCAGTTCGGCGAAGACCCGCCGGTTGACGAGGCCGCCGTCGGCATCCCGTTCGTACGCTGTCAGGCGTTGACCGAAGGTCTCGGCGACGACCAGGGTCGCACCGCCGTCCGTGAGCACCATGCCGTTCGGAAACATCAACTCGCTGGCGACTACCCGGTGCGAACCGTCGGGTTCGATGAGGACGATTTCCGCGTCCTCCGGCTCGGCGTCGTTGAAGAGGTCGTAACCGAAATTACCGACATAAGCGCGGCCCTCCGGGTCGACTACCATGTCGTTGATATCTGCGCGTACCGTGTCGCCCAGCGCGGCATGCAGCTCGAGTGTTCCGCCGACGTATCGATAGACCGAGCGATCGGCCATCGACACGATCAGCGGGTCCCCGTTCGGCATGAACCCGAGGCCGGACGGTCGATCTGGAACCTCGACGACATCCACAACCGTTCCATCTTCCGTGATCCGATGTACCTTGTACCCCCACATGTCCGACACCCAGAGCGCGCCGCCGCGCCAGCGTGGACCTTCGAGAAAGACAAAGTCATCGGCGAAAACGGCAGCTTCGAGCTTAGTCACCAGCGGATACCTCCGTTACTTCTCTGGTACATATCCTACTCCTTGCGGCGAAGCTTGCGCATGTCGCGCACGGTTTTCATCGATAGCGGGCTGAGCAGGGCGTATTTGAGCCTGGATATCCACCAGAAGATCCGCGCATAGGTTGGGAACACGATGATCGCCTTGTTGCGCGCGACGCCTTTCAGGATCTTCGCCGCCGCCTTGTCGGTTTCAACCAGCTTGAAAGGAATGTCTGCGGCGACGTCGATCGGTGGCAGGTTCACCACTTCGGCGGCGCTATAGATATTCGAATCGATGAACCCCGGGCAGACGACGCTTACTTTGACCCCGAGGTCGCGACCCTCGGCGCGCAGGGACATCGACAAGCCGACCACGGCGTGTTTGGTCGCGGCGTAAGGCAGGCTGGTCGGGAACGGGATCAGACCCGCGAGTGAGGCAATGTTCACGATATGTCCATGGCCCTGTTCCGCCATCGCGTCGAACGCGAATTTGCTGCCGTAGACGACGCCCCAGTAGTTCACGTCGGTAACTTTGCGCCATTGATCGAATGTCAGGTCGCGGCTGTCGCCGCCGACCGCGATCCCGGCGTTGTTGAAGGCGAAATCGATCGCACCCTCGTTTGCCCAGGTATCGGCGAATAGATCGGCCATGCTCTGTTCGTCGGCGACGTCGGTGTGTCGATACCGCGCGACCCCGCCGGTAGCGCTGATATCGTCGACGACCCGCTCACCGAGTTCGTCATTGACATCGGCTACCACTACCCTCGCCCCGGCCCGTGAAAGGGCTTTAGCAAGCTCTCTGCCGATGCCGTTGGCTCCGCCCGTGATAATGGCGAGGCGGTTGTTGAAGTCAACCAACGGTTTGGCCCCCTGCGCATCAGCGAAGAAAGGTTGTATGTTGGAGCGAATGCGGTTCATGGCAAGCGCCGCGGCGAGGTAATAGGCTAATTGGTAATGCTCTGACAAACAATCGTTGCGCCGGTGTCGCGCTGCACGATTGCGGGCGGTTTTGTTCCCGGGTCGACCACGACCGTTTACCAAGCGCCGCAAAGTCGCGATGAACTTGCCCGTAACGGGCGCCTCTAAGCCACTGGCCCGAAATATTGCGGGTACCCTTTTCTCAATCCAGCACGCGGTTTCCGCGCAGGCGCATAGGTGTAAAGCGATGAAATGGACTCGATTATTGGCGGTATTGATCGTATTGGCCGGGACCGGCAGCGATGCCGATGCGCGCGCCAGCGACCTTCAAGTACAGACGCTCACGGGTGAGACCGTACCGCTGTCCACGTTTTTCGAACCAGGTAAATGGACGATGGTCATGATGTGGACCACCTACTGCGGCATTTGCCGCAGTCAATACCCGACAGTTTCCGCGTTCCACAACAAGCACAAAGACACGGACGCGAAAGTCATCGGGATTTCGCTCGACGGCTACCCCCAAAGCGGGAAAGTGCAGGCCTATATTGCTTCCAGCGCGATGGCTTTCGACAGCGTGATCAGCGAGGTCGACGCGATCGCGCCGGCCTACCAGGCAATCACCGAAGAGCGATTTACCGGGACGCCGACCTATCTGATGTTCGACCCGCAAGGCGCACTGGTCGCTCATGTACCGGGCACGCTGACGATGGAGGATGTCGAAGAATTCATTAGCGAATACGACCAACCTTAAACGTCAGGCCGTCGGACCCGCCGGCTCACGCGGCTGTGTCCCGGTTGACCCTTTCGCCGGCCGGCGGCTAAAGACCGTTACAAGGCTGTGCAGATCCCCCAGACGCCGGCCTTCACGCAGGCCATTCCGGCCGGACATTCTTCGGTCACGAAGCAGGCCCCTTCGGGGCGTTCGGTAGGCATCGATAGCGGATCGAAGAATTCGCTCTCCGGCGCCGGCGCCGCTTCCCCGTGCGATGGTGCACCGCCGTAACAGACACCGCGCGCGCGTTTTTCGCGTTTGATGCAAGTAGCACCGGGGCCGCAATCGCTATCGGCATCACAGGCAGACAGGTCCGCCGAGGTGGCGACCAAGACAAGGACGAGACCGCCCAACAATATTTTCATCGTGATCCCCCTGCGTGTTTGCTTCGGCGACGACCGCCGTTCTATGCTTCGACCCGACTGAGCGATATTCGTTCGCCCTCGCGTAGACGGCGCTCTGCGCCCGCGCCGTCAGAGTTCGATTCAAGGCCCCATTCAACATTGTGCGCCGGGCCTGAGGAGCGTTTCAATATGACCGCATCATCCGCAACGGTGAGCGTGCTGTTCGTTTGCATGGGTAACATCTGCCGTTCGCCGACCGGCGAGGGTGTTTTTCGCCACTATGTCACGACAAAGGGCCGTGGGGCGGCGATACATATCGATTCCGCCGGCACGATCGACTATCACGCCGGCAGCCCGGCCGACTCGCGCATGCGCGAAGCCGCGGCGTCTCGCGGCTACCGGCTCGACTCGATCGCGCGGGTAGTGCGGTCGGAGGATCTGCAGATCTTCGATCTCGTCATTGCCATGGACCACGACAACTTGGACGCATTGCTGCGGTTGAGTGACGGATACTCCGCCGACATCCAGCTGCTCGGCGCTTTCCTCCCGGGAGTGGCGTCGAACGCCGAGGCTCCAGCCGTACCCGATCCGTATTATGGCGGCGGCGACGGCTTCGAGCGCGTGATCGATATGATCGAAAACGCTTGTCCGGCCATCCTCGATCACTGTTTGCGTTTACTCCCGGCGCGCGGCGGGTGATCGAGTCTCAGCTCGAAGACGCTATCGCCGCGGCGACGGGCGAAGCGGCCGTCATCGTTTCGACGACCGCGCGTGGCGGCGGATCGATCAACGAAGCCCGGATCGCAACGCTCGCCGACGGTCGGCGTTACTTCTTCAAGACGAACGCGCGGGCGGACCGGCTGCCGGGTATGTTCGGCGCCGAGTACCGGGCGCTGGAATTGCTCGGCGCCGCCGCCGCGATCCGCGTGCCGGTACCGATAGCCGCGAGTACGGACTTCATCGTAATGGAGGCTTTCGAAGCACATCGCCCGGTGCCCTATTGGCAGGAGCAGATGGGTCGGCAGCTGGCCTGTTTACATCAAGCGACGAGGCGCGACCACTTCGGCCTCGATTTCGATAATTTTATCGGGACGACGCCCCAATCGAACGCCCCGCTGGAGGATTGGGTTACATTCTGGCGCGCCCGTCGGCTAGAGCCCCAGCTCGAACTTTTTGCGGCGGACGGAAACCAAAGCGACCCGTTGATCGCGCTCGGAGGTCGGTTGAGCGAATACCTCGACGAGGTCCTCGCTGAACCAGCCGAGCCGGCGGTGCTGCTACACGGCGATCTCTGGTCCGGCAATGCCGCAGCCGACGAACGCGGCGCTCCCATCATCTACGACCCCGCGAGTTATTACGGCCGGCGCGAAGCTGAGATCGGGATGATGCGGATGTTTGGCGGATTTGACGACCATTGTTACGCTGCCTATGCGGAAGTCTGGCCGCTCGCCGACGGATCTGAGCAGCGCATTGCGGTGTACGGACTCTATCACGAACTCAACCATCTGAATCTGTTCGGGCACGGCTACTATGATCGTTGCGTAGCGACAATGCGAGCCGTCCTCTAGACGGTCGGCAGCAGCTCCAGCACTTCCCACGCTGGCCGAAGCGTCGCCCGACGGCGGAGCTTGCCTCGGCGGGTCGAAGTCGCGGTAGGCTCAACCGCGCATGAAACGGTCTATTTCGGAAAACAGTGGGCTTTCGGGGTCGAGAAATCCATCGATCGCGGTGAAGTGGTTCTTGCCCGGCTGCGCTAGATACTTTCCTTTCAATCCGTCGCCGATCCAAGCATCGAAATAATCGCGCGATTGACGCCGAAATTCACCGGATTCTTCGTCACCTGCGCTAACGAGGATCGCCGGCGCGCGCTTGGGCAAATGAAACAGCGGGCTTTGCCGTTCGATGGTATCGTGGTTCAGTAGCAGCTTCGGTTGCACGAAGCTGTAGCGCAGCGGGCGTAGATCATACAGGCCGCTAATCAGGATCCCGCCTTTGATGATATCGGTTGCGATACCGTATTCGCGTCGCCAATCGGTGCCAAGCAGCATGGCGGTTTGTTGTGCGCCCGCCGAATGTCCGGAGACGAAGATCCGTTCCCGGTCCCCGTTGAATTCGAGATCCGTGCCGTATAGCCACGCCAGCGCCGCGCGCGATTGACGCGTGATTTCTTCTATCGACACTTTAGGACAAAGTGAATAATTCGTGACAACCGCGGTATAGCCGCGTGCCACGGGCGCCATCGCCGCAAAGCTGAACTCTTTGCTCGTCAGTAATCGCCAGTAGCCGCCGTGTATGAATACCAGGATGGGTGCGTTCGGATCGTCGGCCGGAAAGATATCGAGCGTTTCATCGACCGTGGGACCGAAGGGGACGTCGAGCATGCAGGCCATCCGATCGCGGGCTTTGCGGCTCTCGCCGACAAATAGATCCGCATAGACCGTAAAGTCCGGTACGCTCAGTTCGGCGTTGTATTCCGCGTCAATTTCTTCCTGGGTGGTGAAGTCTCGATACAGTGCCATTGCTCAACCTCCGAATAAGTCGCCGTGCCGCCCGACGCACCCGGGTTGGCAGCGCTGGTTCGTGTAGCCCGGTGAGCGTGACGGCCGTCGTCATCCGCGTATCCGCCCTCAGCGGTAGCGACGATATCGGGAATATTTCGCCGGGTCGGGCGCCCTAAGATTGCAGCAACTTGTTCACGTCGCCCGCGGCTTCTAGCTGGACCAAATGACCGAATCCCTCGAGGACCTCGACGTGGATGTTTTCGGGCAAACCCGCCGCGTGCGTGGCGGGAATGATGCGGTCGGCCGAGCCCCAGATCACGCGTACCGGCATCGACAGCGATGCCAGCGCACCGCGCAGGTCGGTCGTCTGTTTCTCGCCGTCCAGAAACCCTGCAGCGATCGTGTCGAGCGCGGCGGTTACACCATCGAGGCGCTTGTATTTCAGGATATCGTCGATAAGGCTGCGGTTGATCAGGCCGGGATCGCCGACCAACTGCTGCAGCAGCGGCTTGATATCGCGGCGCGACTGGGCGGTGATGAATCCCGCGATATACTCGGCGTTGATCTCCGTGCCTATGCCGGCCGGGGCTATCAGCGACACGGAGTCGACCCGATCGCCGTTTGCGATCGCCGTTTGCAATGCGATGGCGCCCCCTAAGGAGTGGCCGATAAGATGCGCACGGTCGATCCCGACGGCGCCCATAAATTTAACGACGATCTCGGCCAGCGCTTCAACCGAGCCGTCTCGCACGGTCTTTGTCGATTGTCCGTGTCCGGGCAAGTCTAGTGAATAAACCTTAGCACTGGCCGACAGCGGCTCCTGGGTGAAAAGCCATTGGTCCAAATCGCCGCCAAAGCCATGGATAAGGATCACATCGTTGCCGCCTTCGCCCATCTGCAGATAACGGATGTTGTAACCGTCCAGTTCGACCCACTCATAGGCCGGTCCCGTCTCCTCTTCATCGATTTCGGGGGGAACGTAATTGGCCTGAAACTCTTCGATATACGCGTCGATATCGGCATCGGCGGTGTCGGCCCCGGCCAGCACGCCGAGTAGCGCGCCGACGGGTAACGTCTGGTCGGGTTCGGCGACCTTGCGTTTCAGGATACCGCCGTCGAGGGCCTCGAACGTGTTGGCGATCTTTTCGGTCTCGATGTCAATGATTTCATCGCCGACCGCTACCTCCGTATTTTCCTCGACCAGCCATTCGATGACCTTCCCTTCGACCATGGACAGCCCCCACTTGGGCATGGTGATAGGGGTGATCTGCGCGTTACTCATAGGAATTACCCGTCCATCTCGACGTGCGTCGTCTGTTTGTGCATCTAAGGAACCTCCGATTCATTCGTGGAACGCCGCCTTGCGTTCAAAACCGTCCGTCTCGGCGTTGCGGATCTTGCCAATAGTCCCGGCTATTACCTGCGATCCGCGCCTTGAGTCGAACCATTTTGAATCGCAAGCCGACTGTCCCAGAATTAATCAGAGGTTCCTTAATTGTAAGCCGCGACTTTGCGTATCGCAGCGTCGATTCGCTCCGCGCTCGGAATGTACAGGTCCTCCAGAGCGCCGCTGAACGGCACGGGTGTATGGGGTGCCGTGACCATTTCGATCGGGGCTTTCAGGAATTCAAACCCCTTTTGGGCGACCAAGCTCGAGATGTCGGTCGCCATCGAACAGCGTGGATTGGATTCGTCGACGACGACGAGTCGCCCCGTGTTCTCCACGCTTTCGAGTACCGTCTCTTCGTCGAACGGAGAAGTCGTTCTCGGGTCGATGATCTCACAACTGATCCCGTCTCGCGCCAGGGCATCAGCGGCCTCGTCGGCCAGCAGCACCATGCGGCCGAGGGCCACAACGGTGATATCGCTGCCCTCACGCACGATATTGGCTTCGCCAAAAGGAATCGCGTAAGACTCCTGCGGTACGTCACCTTCGGTTGCGTATAGCGCTTTGTGCTCACAGAAAACGACCGGATCATCGTCCCTGATCGCCTGGATCAGCAGGCCTTTGGCATCGTAAGGCGTCGACGGCATCACGACCTTGAGGCCGGGTACGTGCGTGAAGACATTGTAGAGGCATTGTGAGTGCTGTGCAGCCGCGCGAAACCCCGCCCCGTACATGGTGCGGATGACGACCGGAGTTTTGGCCTTACCGCCGAACATGTAGCGGAACTTTGCAGCCTGATTGTAAATCTGGTCGAAACAAACACCCATGAAATCGATGAACATAAGCTCACATACCGGGCGCATTCCCGTCGCTGCCGCACCTACGGCGGCACCGACCAGCGCCGATTCGCTGATGGGGGAATCCATGATGCGATCGCCGTACTTACCATAGAGGCCCTTGGTGACCCCGAGGACGCCGCCCCAGGCATCCATTTCGCCGTTGGTACCGGTACCCCCGACGACGTCCTCGCCCATTACGAGAACTGTTTCGTCACGCGCCATTTCTTGATCGAGGGCTTCGTTGATCGCGTCTTGATAAAGAATTTTTCTTGCCATGGGTCGTGCTCCTGAGGCCTTTATTCGTTTGTCGTTACGGCGCTTAGCGATTGTGTGACCGCCCAGATCGAGGCGTCGCCCGCCCGGTCATCGCTAATAGTTGATGTAGACGTCGGTGAGGAGATCCGCTGCGCCGGGCTCGCCGTCAGCGATAGCTTTGGCGACTGCGTCGTCGATCAGCGTCTTGACTTCATCGTCGATCGCGACCAGGTCCGAGTCGGTTACCTCCGTATCGGCCGTGATGGTCGTTGCGAAGCGTTTGATACAGTCTTTATTGGCGCGGACCTCTTTCACCTCGTTTGCCGCGCGGTAGCTTTGATTGTCGCCCTCGAAATGGCCAAAAAAGCGATCGAGTTTGCATTCGATCAAAGTAGGACCGCCGCCGCCACGCGCGCGTTCGACCGCTTGCTGGGTGGCCTCGTGTACGGCAAAAAAATCATGGCCGTCGATGGTGATCCCCGGCATCCCGAAACCTTTCGCGCGCATCGAAATATCTTCACACGATACTGACCAGGAACTCGCAGTCGCTTCCGCATAGCCGTTATTTTCGGCAACGAACACGCAGGGTAGCTTCCACACGGTGGCCAGGTTAAGGCTCTCGAAAGTCGTACCTTGATTCGACGCCCCGTCACCAAAAAAAGCCAGTGCAACGCCTCCGTTGCCTTTCATTTTGGCCGTCAGTGCAGCGCCGCAAACGAGCGGCGGCCCGCCCCCGACAATACCGTTGGCGCCCATCATGCCGGCGTCAAGATCGGCGATATGCATCGAACCGCCTTTGCCGTGGCAGGTGCCGCTGCGCTTACCGTAGATCTCCGCCATCATGCCGTGAACGTCGACACCTTTGGCGATGCAATGGCCGTGTCCGCGGTGGTTGCTAGCGATATAGTCGTCGTCCCGCAGGTTCATGCACACGCCTGTCGCCGACGCTTCTTCGCCCGCGTACAGGTGTACGAACCCCGGGATCCCGCCTTTGGCGAACTCGACATGCACGCGTTCTTCGAAGTCCCGAATAGTTTTCATCGTGCGATAAGCGTCGAGCAGGTCTTCGACGGATAGAGCGGTAGCCATGCTGTCTTCTCCCCGTGGGCAAATCATTGTCCGGTACACTTATCCCGCTTCCGGTTCGGTCAATGCCGTCTTATCGCGGGTTGAACGCCATAGGCTACCAAGCCTTGGCAGCGCGCGCATTATTTTCCTTACCTGAATGGTTGGCGACCGGGTGCTGGCCCGAAAATGAAAAAAGGTGCCTCTTCCAGGACAGGGTTCTCCCCGCCGCAGTCAGTATGAGGCCGCCGCCGCGTTCGTCGAGAGACCGGCCTCGGCTTGAAACTCGGCGTCGGGGAACCTCACCTCGACAACGGTGCCCCGTCCCGGGCGGCTCGCGATCTCGATGGGCCAGCCGAACCGGTCGGTCATCCGTTTCACCAGACTGAGGCCGATGCCGTGCCCGCTTTCGCGCGCATTCGGGGCGCGGTAATAGGGCGAGAACACCGCTTCAATCTGGTCGTCACTGATCCCGATCCCGCTATCCTCGACCCGCACAGCCCGCTCCGTGAGCTTTACGTTGACGTGTCCCCGGTCGGTATAGGCACAGGCATTGCGGATCAGGTTGCCGACCACGATCGCAAGAACTTTCGGCGACGAAGAGACCCAAACGAGGCCGGCTTGCCGGTAGTCAATATGGATGTCTTTGTCCCCGTAAACCAGTTGGCATCGAGCGATTTCGTTGCGGACGATCTCGTTCAGGCACACTCGTTCTTTTATGAGATCGGACTCTCCCTCACGCGCGAGCAGGAGGAAAGCTTGCGTCAACTCCTCCATGTCCTTTGCCGCGCGGTGGATTTTGTCGACCGTTGCGCGGTTGGCCTCGCTAATGTCATCACGCGAAAGGAGCACCTCGCTCGCGATCTTGATAACGGTGAGCGGACTTCTGAGTTCGTGACTCGTCTCTCGTGTGAAGGTGCGCTCGCGCTCGACGAATTTGTTGACCCGTTCGACCAGTTGCTCGAGCGCCTGCGACAGAGTCAGCACTTCGTCGTCGGCACCCTTCAGCTCACTGGTGGCAGCCAAGGTAACTTTATCGGATGCGTCCAGATCGAGATCCCGGACGCTTCGCGCCAGCTTGATGAGCGGCGATACCGCGCGCCCGGCGATCCGGTATGCCGCCCACGCTGACGAGTACAACACGACCAGCAGGAGCGCCAGGGGCGCGAGGCCAAAGTAAGTAGCGAGCTGGCGTACATTGTTGGCGTCGAAGACTAGGAACAACCGGCGCCCTCGGTTCTCGCTGACGTGAACGACGGATTGACCGACGGGCGTGATCAGATCATGGATCCCGGCTGAAAGACCGCGGAACTCTTCCGGGTGTGTATCGCTTTGCGCAGCGTCGAAAACGTAACCAATCAGCGTATTGGTGTTCGGCGCCGGAGTGTCCGAGTCGATGTTCTGGCGAGCCCAGAAATACTCCGCCTCGCGTTCAAGTGCCGATACGATCAATAGCTCACGTATCGCGAATTCTGCCAGGTAGACACCAACGACCGCGGACGCACTGATGAGTACGATTTGGACTACGAAAGCGCGCCATAATCGGCGATTCAGACGCCTGTTCGAATCAGTTTTCATCGGATAAGCGAAACCCGGCGCCGTGCACCGTGCGTATCATTGCGTCATCGAAAGGTCTATCGATCGCCTTGCGCAACGTATACATATGACTCCGTAAGGCGTCGCTATCGGGCAGTAAATCGTCCCAGATTTCGCGTTCGATCGCCTGGCGAGATACCACCCGCGGTGACGCGCGCATCAGCAGGCCGAGGATCTTGAGGCCGATCGGCGTCACGGTGAGATCGACGTCGTCGCGCGTGACTCGCATCGTGTCCGTGTCGAGCAGGAGGGTGCCCACGCGTAAGCGACCGCCCGAGACTGCGCGTTTATCGCGGCGGATAAGCGCGGCAAGCCGGGCTTCCAACTCTTCGAGGTCGAAAGGTTTTACGAGATAGTCGTCGGCACCATGCTCGAACCCGGACAGTTTATCGGCCAGCGTATCGCGCGCGGTGAGCATCAACACCGGGACGTCACTATACGATTCGTTGCGCAGTCGGCGGCACACTTTGAGACCGTCGACCCCGGGCAGCATGACGTCGAGGACGATCACGTCGTAGTCATTGTTGGCGCCGAGGTGGAGCCCTGAACCCCCGTCGGGCGCGTAATCGACTACGTAGTCCTTGGACTCGAGGTATTCGCCCACCATTTCAGCAATGTCGCGATGGTCTTCGACCAACAGGACGTTGCGTCGTGTCACGAACGCCCCCTGCGATGCCGTGTTAGACCGGACTCGTACCCGATCCGTTCGCCGCTATCGACACCAAAGGCGGGAAGTATGAAGTGATTTTGGGCTCCCATCATCTCCTCCGGTCAAACCACCTAAAAGCCGCGGGCGTACCGATCCCACTGGTTCAGCGGTAAACAAGCGGCAGCCGCATCACCGTGAATAGCGCCACCCACCGCGCCACTGTCGTCGACGACAGTATACGGTGCCGTCGCGGGCGGCGTGAATCGCCGGCGTTGGCGAATTCCGGAAAAGTTCAATGGCACCTGCTCAGTTCGACGGAGCCCGGTTAGAGTATCGTGGCCGAGCGCGGGCGGTCGACGAGGCCGCTTTCCGTGCGCCGAAGGGCCTAATTGCGGACCTCCCGCCTGCAACCCAGGAAACCCAAACAGAATGCGATTGCGCCAGTTGAAGACCTGCAGCCGTTGCACCCGGATCGGCTTATTCAGCGACATCGGTTATGCGTTGGCGACCAAAGTCGGGCACAATGCAGCACCGCAGCACGCGAAAAGCTCGATGCGGTAGCGCTTTCGCTGCCCGGAAATAGAGATTTCAAACAACCAGGTTACAAACCCATGTCGATTCAAGCGGTCAGAACCGAGGAAAACCTAGTCACGGAAGAACCCTATTACGCACCGATCGGTGAAGAAATCGAGGTTTTCGCGGCCGCTTATCGGAACCAGTTGCCGGTCCTGCTGAAAGGACCGACGGGATGCGGCAAAACACGCTTCATCGAGTACATGAGCTGGTACCTGCAGCGTCCCATGATCACGGTCGCTTGCCACGACGACTTAACCGCATCGGATCTCGTGGGCCGTTACCTGGTGAAAGGCGGCGAGACCGTTTGGGTTGACGGGCCGTTGACCAGAGCGGCGCGCAACGGCTGTATCTGTTACCTCGATGAAATCGTTGAAGCGCGCAAGGATACTTCCGTGGTCATTCATCCACTGTGCGATGATCGCCGGCTGCTGCCGATCGAAAAACTCGGAGAACTTCTCCAGGTCCCCGACGAATTTTGCCTCGCGATTTCCTATAACCCCGGGTACCAGAGTGTGTTGAAGGATCTCAAGCAAAGTACGCGGCAGCGCTTCGTAGCTCTCGAATTCGATTATCCGGACGCAAGCAAGGAGCAAACGATCGTTGAAAATGAGGCGCCCGGGATCGACCGCGAGGTGGCCAAGCACTTGATCAGGTTTGGGAGCATGACGAGAAATCTCAAGGGCGCCGGTCTCGATGAAGGCGCGAGCACTCGTTTGCTGGTCAACGCCGCGAAATTGATAGTCGACGGAATAACACCGGTGGTAGCGACCGACACCGCCGTAGCCTTAGCGCTGACCGACGATGTAGATATGCTCAAAGCGGTCCATGAACTCAGTCGTTCGGTATTTTAGTCTAGATAATTGATCCGAAATGCGCTTCACGTTGTTCGTAGGTTCGCCTGCCGTCACCCCGGCCCCGGATCCGTCACCCCGGACTCGATCCGGGGCCGGGGTGACGGATCCGGGGTCCGGTCAAACAATGTCCGCCTGGGGCAGGCTTTTCCTACTGGATACCGGGTCAAGACCGGTATGACGGCGACGACGCACGGCCGTCGGCCCTTATTCCGAAACTGATCGATAAATGTACCGATGTCGGATGAAAGCCGCCAAAGTTTCTTCAACAAGATCCGCGTCCAGAAAGACCTCGAGAAGATCACCGGTTCGCTGATCGAACGGCACGGTCGGGGCGCCGAACTGATCTCGAAGTTTGCGGCGCTCGACCGCCGCGACCAGGATTTCGTCTACCGCTGGGCCGAGATCATCGGCCAGTCAAACGACGAGCTTGCCGGGCAATTCGTCAACCGCGCGCCGGCCGCATTCGATGAGATGGATCACGGTGGCGTCGAAGCGTGGCTCATGGCCGCAATGAACGAGTTCGACAACCGTGGCCTCGGAGCGGCCATCGAGGTATTGGAAGAACTGCCGGATTTTGTCGGAACTTACTCCCGCCGGCACAGCGTTTGCCCGTTCGAATCGGTCTCCCAGTTTCTGCTGCATTTCGTCAGGGGTTTGGGTGGGCGCGACTTACAGATCACCACCGACAGCGAAACCTATACGGATACCGAAAAGCTATTTCTACCGGAACTAGTCAACGAGCACGACGAACATGAGCTCAATTTCTGTTTGTATAAACTCACCGCCGTCCATCTGTGGGCGCAGTCATGGTACGGCACGTGGCGCTACCAGGTTGTTGAGCGGTTGCTGCGCGCGCCCGATCCGGACGCCGTCACGGCCGTTTTCAATCGACTCGAGTGCATACGTCTCGATGCGTGTATTTCGCGCGAGTTGCCCGGCTTGCACCGACAACTCGAACAACTGGCTTATGAAACCGACGATCACCGTCAGCAATGGCAGCAATTACGCGAACGCGCTTCGCTGCTCACCGATCCGGACGCATCCGCGCTGGATAGTCTTGCAATGGTCGCGGACTTCCTCAGCGAGCCGTTGCCGACTCTCAAACGTTATCAAGGCGAGATCCATTTGCAGAGCATTCGCGAAGCGATGTTCGCACGCGTCGAGCGGGAGAAGGCGGCCGTAAAGCAAGCTCTCGGAGAGTTGCAACATGCGCTTGATCAGGCCGCGGAAAGCGATGACGAAGTTGCTGCGAACCCTAAGGAAATGGGTGAGTTCAGCCTCGCCGAGAGCGGCGATCCCGCCGGTGACGGTGAGTTCAGTTTTGAATTGCGCTATGACGGTGAACCAATAGAAATGACACCGGAACTCGAAGCGCTGCTCGGGTCGATTATGCAGGATTTCGGCGAAGTTCCCGAGGAGCACATGCAGGGTATCACGCCGTCCATTTATCCGGAGGACCTCGAATCAGATGGTGGCGAGCATCTGCTCGGTGCGAACGCTGGCGCTGATCCCAGCGACACGATCAGCTATCGGGAATGGGACTACACGCGCCAACGTTATCGCGATGGTTTTTGCCTATTGAGCGAGTTTGACGTCCCCACCGGCGAAGAAGGCTTCGTTGAGGACACCCTCGAGAAGTACCGCGGCCTGCTGAAGGCGATCAAGAAGACTTTTGAAGCCGTGCTAGGCGAATCGAAACTCCAGCGCAAACAATCAGAGGGCGACGACATCGATATCGACGCTTTGGTCGAGGCGCATGCCGATTTCGCCAGCGGTCGTGAATTGAGTGAATATGTGTACACGCGTTATCGAAACGTCGACCGAAATATCGCCGTGATGTTCATGGTCGATATGAGTGGATCAACGTTAGGCTGGGTTAACGACGCGGAACGCGAGTCCCTGATCCTGCTGTGCGAAGCGCTCGAGACGCTTGGAGATCGCTATGCGATCTACGGATTCTCCGGGCGTACCAACAAGCGTTGCGAGATCTATCGAGTAAAACGGTTTGACGAGGCGTACGACGCGATCGTGCGCGAGCGGATCAGCGGCGTCCGGCCGAAAAGCTATACTCGTATGGGCGTCGCGATCCGACATTTGGGACACCTGCTGAACATGACACGCGCGCGGACCAAAATCCTGATCACGCTGTCGGACGGTCGCCCCGAGGATTATGGCGGGTACAAGGGCCGCTATGGCATCGAGGACACGCGACACGCGCTGTTGGAAGTTCGCCGCGACGGCGTTCACTCGTTCTGCATCACCATAGACAAAGAAGCGCAGGATTACCTCCCACATATGTATGGCGTCGCTAACTACGCCGTGATCGACGAGGTTACGAAGCTGCCCTTGAAAGTAGCGGATATCTATCGACGCCTGACGACCTAAAAGCGATCCCGGTGGCCGTCGCCGATCCGGCACCGCCATCCGGAGAGCGTCTCTATCCGGCGACAGATTTCCGGTCTCGCATCCGCCGGCGGCTCGTTTCCGCCTTGTCGCCGTGGGGAGACCACTCCTTTTTTGCTATAGATCCCCCAATTTTCCCAACAATTCTTTCTGAATTGATAACAATCGTATTTTTGGCACTGACTTTGCGTGGTTATCGGTTGATTAGCCACATAGTGTCACGTTATGCGTGAACAAAATAAGAGAAATGGTAAGTCCTCGGCCCAAGCAAACCAGTGATGCCAGCGGCGTCTGCGTCAGCGATCCGGAACGCCGTGACTTGCAGCGAGTCCCGATCGAGTGCAACGCCTTGCTCCGGCTGGCGGAGTACCTGACGTTCCGGGTACGGTTGCGTAATATCTCGGCGGACGCCGTGCCGGTGATCTGCGATCTTCGTTATTCGCTGCTTAT
>PVBE012918797.1_pt1 | contig 25578 bp, 21 predicted proteins | sample 1631181 | NCBI WGS metagenome assembly PVBE01 (sample SAMN08397723, study PRJNA350692) | Marine metagenome, whole genome shotgun sequencing project. | isolation source: water | place: Pacific Ocean | collected 2012-04 | reverse complement strand
GTGATCAGTGTTTCTATGAGGATTTGATCGCTCTTCAGATAATCAACCTCAGCTTTAGGTGTATCACCAGCTTCAACTGCCTCAATATACCGCCCTACTCCGCAGTGATTTCTATAGCGCGTTTCATTCATAAACCCATAGGCACCCGCACCAACGCCAATGTACTCTCTATTTTGCCAATAGGTCAAATTGTGTCGGCATCGATTCTCATGCGCTGCAAAGCTCGAAATCTCATACTGCGGCATCCCGTTAGTCTTGCACGTGGAACAAGCCAGTCGATACATTTGCAGTTGTGTTTCTTCTTCAAGATCTGCAATAAGACCTCTATCCAACTGATCACGGAGACCTGTCCCTTCTTCAAACTGAAGATTATAGAGCGAAACATGGTCTGGTGAGAGTTCCATCAGTTGAGAGAGATCTTCGCGAAAAGATGAGAAGGTCTGATTCGGAACACCATAAATCAGATCCAGATTGACATGTTGGGCCCCGCACTCTCTGAGAGTCCTCATGGTCTGAGTAATGTCTTGACGATCATGCTTCCGTTGAAGCTGCTCCAGGGTTTGTGGAGTAAATGACTGCACACCTACACTGAATCGGTTGATTCCCTGCTCAACAGCTGTTTCGATGAATTCAGCGTTGATGCTGCCAGGGTTCATCTCAATACTCCACTCAATGTCTTCAGTTAAAAGCCACGTCTTACGAAGACTTTCGCAGAGCTGACGGAGTTGTGTGGGCGTTAGGAGAGATGGGGTTCCGCCTCCAATAAAGAGACTTGCGATAGGTCGATTCTGAATCGAACGATTCAACTCGGTTTGTAAGGCGTGGAGGTAGCGGTCAACCTGGCCGAGGGGCGTCTGGTCTGTGGGTTGGGATGTGAAGGCGCAGTAAGAGCAACGGGTTTCACAGAAGGGAATGTGAATGTAGAGAGCCAAAGAATCAGATTCTGTCATTTCATGGGACACGGTTCAGGCTTCTCTATGAAAAGAAAGATAATCTCTAAGAGTCATCTTCATCATCATAAGCGACGGTTGCTTTTGGGAAAAACAGCACGGGATTATTCAGAAATCCTTGTCGCGCTTGTGGTTGCTGACGACGGACATCATGGGCCTTGTTTGGGAAAAACAGGGATGGTTGCGATGAGCGCGAAGCGCAGTCGTCAGGTTTTCCACCAGCGCAAGACAGTTTTCTGACAGGCGGGGATAACCTCGCGACTGACCAACGGGTTTTTGAAGAGTTGTCCAGTGGAATGCAACACGCAGCAGTCGCCAAATATTGTGTGTCGGCTCTGAGTTGTAATCGAGATGCGGGTGGAGTTGGACTGTTCGGGAGAACCGCGGGAAACAGAGGGGGAAAGCCGAGCAGAACCTGTGAGTAACAAGGCTTCAGGAAAGGGCGCGTTGAAGCTGCTTCATTGCCTGACGCTGGATCTGAGCAACCCTGTGTCGCGAGATCCCGACAACTTGAGCAACCTGGCGTTGCGCCATCGGGTTGCCCCCGTCCAGGCCGTATCTCAGTCGAAGGACGGTGTGTGTTTTTTGGTCGAGATTGGAAAGGAGCGCTGACAGCGCCTCGAGGTTCTCCTCTCGCTCAACCGATCGATGTTCTGTCGTTGCAGAATCAGACAAGAGAGATTGGTGAGTTTGCTGAGACAGCGCGACAGCGTGTTGAACAGTTGAGAGGCGTTGGTTGTCGAGCACGAGAGAGGCGGCGACCTCATCAGGTGATGGTGGCCGCTGGTGTTCTTCGACAAAGGCCGCGCGAGCTCTGGTCCATCGCGCAACCAGGGTTCGCATATAGGCGGGAATCCGAATGGTCTGAGTCTGATTGGAAAGAGCCCTCGAAATGCCCTGTTTGATCCACCACACAGCATAGGTGCTGAAGCGACAACCTTCCTCCGGATCAAAGTGTTCAACGGCCCGAATAAGGCCCAGATTCCCCTCAGCCACAAGGTCCAGAAAAGAAAGGTGGCGGCTCGAGTACTTTCCTGCATGGGCAACCACGAGGCGAAGGTTGGCCTGGATCAGGTCAGCACGAGCCTTTTTGTCACCTTGTCGGATGCGACGACCAAGATCTCTTTCATCGTCTGCGGACAACAAGGGCGTTGTGCTGATTTCGGCCAGGTAGGAGTCGAGGGCTGAGGTTGAAGGCATCGTGCTTGTGTCAGGGCGTTGGCCCCTCCCCCTCCCGTGAGTCAGGGGATCTTCTGGCCTGTCCCTGGCGTGTAGTCAAACTGCTTTCGATTATGTCTTATGAAAAAGTGACAAGCGGTCATCAGGAGGATTTTAAGGTCCAACCAGGGCGACCACTTGTAGATGTAAAGTCGATCCAGAAAGAGCCTCTTTCTGAGTGACGTGTTTCCTGCGAATCCAAGGGCCTGGGAAAGACCGGTGATTCCACAGGTTGCTTCGTGCCGCCCATTATATTTCGGTAGATATAAAACAAATTCTTTAACAAAAAAAGGGCGTTCTGGTCGAGGCCCTACCAGGCTGAGGTCACCCCGAAGAACGTTGAGTATCTGGGGCCATTCGTCTATCCAAAAGCGTCGGAGAAACCGCCCTATGGGTGTGATCCTCTCATCGGTAGACCGCGGCCAGACAGGCAGGCCCGAAGGCTCGGCGTCTGTGTTCATGGTGCGGAGTTTGTAGAGTTCAAAACATCGACTGTTCAGCGTCACTCGTGTTTGACTGTGGAAGACGGGCCCCAGGCCTATCAGCTTCATAAGCGAGGAGAGCACAGCGAGGCACGGCAGAAGCAACACAGAGAGAGGAATGGCGCCAATCAGGTCGCAGAGTCGCTTGACGCGGAAACTAAGCCCATCCCCCGGCGTCTCGCGCAGAGGAAGGGGCGCAAGAGACCCTCGACTCTTCTCATTGGCTTTTTGGGCCAACAGAGCTGCTTGCAGAGCACTCGGATCGCTACTCATTCGATAGGTCGGCATGAGGGCGTCTTTCAGGGTGTAAGCTATTTCCGAGGCGTCATCGGCGCGAAGCGGTGTGGCGACAAGGAACGCCACCCGACGCATGGAGGCCCTTGAAACCAGGCCTGTGGTGAAGAACACAAGCGCAATGCGCCCAAGCGGGAGGTGGGCTCCGCCCAGGCAGGCAATGACAAGGGACAGCAACAGAGCGCTTCCGACACTCGCAAGGAGTATCGCCACCACCCGTGTCGATGGGCGCTGAGCGCTGTTCCACCGATTCAGCCCAATGGACCTGTAGGCCAGGCATTGCAGGACAATGGCCCCGACAACCTCCCCTGGCCCAAACTGCGGCACAGTAGCAGCCATTGCGAATCCAATGGCGCCAGCGTCGAGGAGAGGAATCAGTAGACGTCTTTGGATTCTCAAGCCGACCCCTGTGTGACGATCACCTGCACGTATAACCCGACCTAACCCTTTGGATGGGGACAGGTTAACAAAGAAACCGCCAGACACGGCAGGCTGCCTCTTTGGCGTCCTTGCGATCGACGGGGGTGGTAAGTTGCACAGTTGCCAGAGGTTAGGGGTTGCGTTGACTCAAGTGGCCCCAGCCCTTAGAATGTAACGTTCCCTCATTATGGCAAACGACTCCCAAGAAATCGAAAGCCAGCGTTCCGCCGCAGGCACAGTCTGCTCCGAGGAGGAGTTCGCCACCCTCCTGCTCGAGCGAGTTCAGCCCCTTGTCCGCCTGGACAGAATGCTCGCCGGCCGCAGTCGCAGCCCGCGCAGGCGCTTTTTGTTGACGCTGAGTGAAGAGGCCTCAGGGATCGAGGAATTCCTCGACGAGTACGACGCTCGGTACAATCGGACCTTCGCAGGGGTCGGCGAGTTGGTTGCGTCCTTGAGGGTCTTCGCGTCGGTTGGACACAGCTTGAGGGTCTTGCTGAAAAGCCACGATCGCAGGTCACCCCTCGATGGTGCTGCGGAAGACGAATTCCGAGCGGAAACCAATAGGACAGCAGCCTTTGTCGAGGTTGTGATCCGACGTTTGTTGGGAAAAGTCTGTGCCGACCTTGCTCACCTTTGCGGCTTGCGTTCTGAGACCGGCGACGGAGGACCCGTTGAGTTTGTGGCGCTCAGCTCTTCTCAACACCTTCCACACAACGTCGGTGCCGACGACGCGGCAGGTCTTCGGACTCACATCGGCTCGCAGGCGACGCATTTCCTGGCGGCCCTTCAGGCACTGGAAGACAGGCACAAGGGAAACCGATTTGAGGATCACGACGCCATGCGTGTGTACGCGCTAGACACGGCCAACGAGGAGCAAAGCCGCCTCTTTGAGGCCCGCCTGCGCAATAATCTCAGCGCCTATGACACCTTCATTCGGAACAGTGTTGCGGAGCAGCAGGACACTGATTTGCCGGAGTTTCGAGACATTCTCATCACCGCGCATCAGTTGCAACAGATGATGACCCACCTGGCGCATTTCTATGAGCGGCACGAGACCGACATTCGGGGTGAATCGTCACGACGCTGCGTTACTGAATTGGTGGACAAACACACAATTCTTGACCGTACAGTGAATTATTGCCTCTATTATGTGCGTTGCTTTATGGAACGGGGTCGAGCCCACGCGGAACGCATGCTGGAACGGTCAACCCGACGGCGCAACATAACCCTGGCCATTCCAGATGGATGTGTCCTGCACGCGCGACCCGCTTCTCTTATCTCGCGTGTTGCACACCACCATGGCACCAACGTGAAGATGAAGGTCGGGTCCGATTCGTGCTCAGCAGCGTCTATTATGCAGGTAATGGTGGTTGTCGGGAGCAACCCGTCTGTCCGCGAGGTAACTTTTTCCGGCGATGAGGCCCCTCTCGCAGACCTTGAACTTCTTTTTGTATCAGGTCTGGGCGAAGAGGGCGAAGGCGACCTTCCGGAGGCCCTGGCTTATCTGCGACACGTCCCCGGTCGCGAAGACGGACTGTAGGGCAAACTGTGGCAAGGCCCGTTGTGGTCAAGAGTTATCTCGTGAAGGTGGACTATATTCAGGTTAGTGTGTTGGCATGTGGATAGCAGCGATCTCAAACACAACAGACGGCCTTCATTCCAGCGTCGAGCGCTTTCTGGGCAGCATGGAGATAGACTGGATCTTCCATTGTGGCAATATCGGTAGCAATGATGTGCTGGTCGCACTCTCGGAGCACGCGCCAACAACAGGCGTCCTGGGGCCCAATGACGACGTTGGGGAGTTGCCTTTTGGCGACAACCTTGTAAAAACCCTCGAAGGGTGCAGTATTTATATGGCGAGCCATATAGGAAGCCCCATCAGGCCAAATGAAGCGACGGCGCAGGCTATCGACAAACACTCTCCCAAGGTTGTATTTTTTGCGGGCGAGGGGCCACCTTCTGTTGACATTATCAATGGTGTGGTCTGGGTCTCTCCAGGGAACCCCACCACTGACGACCAGTCCTGCTCCGTTGCAGTCATCGAACTGAGGGGTGGGCACGCCTATCCGGAGATCATCAAATTGGACGCCGTTGTCGAATAGGCTTTGCAGACAGAATCCCGAGAGTTCGGCGCTACCGCCCTACTCCCAGTCGCTCCCCCAGCATTTCAGGAAGCCCTGCCTTCGCGATGGCGTCTGCAGCCTCGTCTATTGCATAGGAGACACGGTGGAGTTCATAGAGGTGCGTGGTTGAATCGTAGAGGCCGCAGGCGGCCTTTGGGTTTTCGTCTCTTGGTTGGCCAATGCTGCCCACGTTGATGATGGCCCTTGATGCCTCAACAAGGCTTAATTTGGCTGCCGCAGAATAGAGCAGCGAATCTCCCTTCACGAAAGCCGCCGGAACATGGGAGTGACCGAGAAAGCCGACCTTTGTGCCGAGGACGTTCAGAGAGTGGGCCGCGTCGGTATAGGACTGGATGTACTCGAAGGCCTCCGGTCGGTGGAAGGTGGCATGAGCCACGGAGACGCAGTTGTCTACGATTTTCACCATCGGCAGAGCTTCCAGCCAGTCGAGGTGGGTTGAGTCGAGGTGGGTTCGCGTCCAGGCCACCGCTGCGCGAGCGGGCGGGTTAAAAAATGAATCGTCCAGTCGCCTTGTAACAGCCTGGTCATGGTTGCCAGAGACGACTATGGCGCGCCGATCTATCAGTAGGTCTATGCACTCTGCCGGGTTGGCGCCGTAGCCAACCACGTCCCCCACACTCAGAAGTCGTTGGGCACCTAAAGACTCCAGGTGCTCCAAAACGGCATTCAGGGCCTGTATATTGCTGTGGATGTCCCCTAAAATGCCGTATTTCACGTTGTTCCTTTGGCCTCCGCCTGCAATCTACACGATTGACAAAGTCTAACCTCTTCAAGCCAGGAGGGCACGCTTAGTCAGGAGTTGTGCGTCTTGGTTCCCCTGTTGGGCCTTGGGGGCACCCCGCCACTCCAGCAGGCGGAGAGGAGGAGTGTGGGTGCAGCAACAAGGGCAATGCTCACCGCCAGTCCGCCCCACCCCAACTCGTCCCGCTTCATAATCTCTGACAATGGTGGGCCAAGTTGCGCCAACGCTTGCCAGTTGCCCCATTGATCAATCCTCCCTGTAGCCCATAAGCGCATTGGCCCGCCTGCGACGAGAAGAATCGCCGCTGCAAGGGATGCCAGTAGCCCGGGGAGAAGTTGGCCGAGAAAACGAACCCAAAGCAACCCAATCCACACCGAAAGGAATGCGGCGGTGCAACGAAATGGCAGGGCGTCAATCCCCTGCCCGCCAGAGACTAGTCTGCCGGCCTTTACCCCTATGAGGGCCGCGAGTACCAGAAAAAGCGCGCTGAGGGCGTCAACAAGGCAGACCGCTCCAGCTCGATGGAGACCGCTGGCGGGGATGAACCCCATCGTCGAGGCTCGAAGTGGGCCTGGAGGGGCGAACGGGTCGTGTAGGACTACCACAAGGCTCCAGAGAAGACAGGCAAGGGACGCCGCAGCCCAAAAGGCAGCGAGTGCCCCGTCGCTCGATTCATGGAGTCGCCCACCAGGAAGGGACGCCAGTAAGAGGGCGACGCATCCGACAAGAACCCAAACACCTCGCGCCTCCCATTGACGGGCAGTCTGAAGAATGGCAGTCTTCGCAAGCAAGATAGACATTTGAGGATTTCCCATGGACCCAGAGACAGCGTTTCAGCATTGTTCCACGTGGAACACTGGACATCAAACCAGCCGTGTATTGTTCCACGTGGAACAATTCGAGGACCGAACTCTTCTCCTTTCAGTTTGCCAGGCTCTTGCAGTGGGGGGACAGTCATCCCTCGTTGTTTGGTTGGATGCCTCAGATCACGATGCGTCGCCTCAAGATCAAGCTCAGCCTTTGCGAGAGTCTGAAATTGGCCCCATGATTCGCTCGCACTCGCCAGGTGTCGATGCCATCAGTGATTTGGGCGTGCGTGCGGGCGTGCGTTGGATGGAGGACAACGGAGCGTCGCTCGGTTCCGCCACGCAGGGGCAGTACGACTGGGTGTTCATTGCGTCTTCTGACTTCTCTGCTGTAAACCCCGAGGCCTCATGGGCTGACTCAAGCGTTGTGTTGTTGCCAACACGAGAGGGTGGTGAACATTCAGCGAACACGCTGCAGGTGTTCAGGGCTTTTAGTCCCAAACGGGCCTGCCTCGTTGTTTCTGTCGAAAGCGCGGAGGGGGCGCTGAGTGCGGAATCCTACATCAGGCTCCGCGCGACCTATGAATCGTCACTGGCTCGGACTATTATGTTCATCGAACAACAGGAACGATTGGGCACGGGCGCGGTTCCTGCTGGCTTCATGGAGACCCCTGAGTCGCCACAAGTTCTTCGCTCTATACAACTTGCAAAGGAATTAAAGGATCATGGCTGAACGAAAACTGGGTCGCGGGCTCGATTTTCTCATCAAGAAGACACAGGAGATCGAGGCAGATGAGGCGGCTCTGCGCGATACGAGTGCGAGTATCCCTGTGGATTCCATTGCTCCTAATCCCTTTCAGCCTCGACGGGTTTTTCATGTTGAACAACTGAATGACCTCATTGAGAGCATTCGTTTTCATGGAGTTTTGCAACCAATCGCCGTTCGGGCAGTCGCCGAAGGTTATGAACTTATAGCAGGCGAGCGGCGTTGGCGGGCGGCACAGGAGCTTGGGCTGGAGGTCATTCCTGCTGTCATTCAGACTGCAGACGATCAACAGATGTTGGAGTGGGCGCTTATTGAAAACGTGCAACGAGTCGACCTTGACCCAATCGAAAAGGGCATTGCCTACCGTCGCCTTATTGAGCACTTCAAGGTTACGCAGGAGGAGGCTGCTCGTCGCCTCGGCCTTAAGCGAAGCACAGTAGCGAACGCGCTGAGACTCCTAGACCTCTCGGAGGAGATACAGGCCCAGGTGTCTGGTGGGGCACTGAGTATGGGGCAGGCGCGTGCGTTGCTTGCTTTTCCTCAGTCAGAGCGTGAGGCACTGGCAGAGAAAGCAGCCAATGGCGGCATGAGTGTTCGCGCCATGGAGAAGATGGCGTCGGTTGGGCGAGGGGACATTGAATTGCAGGATGGGGCGACGCCGAGACAAACCAAGATTGCGTCTCCCCACCTTGTGGCCGTTCAGGATCGGTTGCGTCGCGCACTGGGAACCAAGGTGGTCGTTTCGGGTGACCATCATCGGGGCAAAGTTATCTTCGACTATTACAGCACCGAGGACCTGAATCGACTGCTGGACGCCGTCGAAGGCCGCGCCACGGCTTCCGAGGCTACGGCGTAGCGCAACCGCGCCCTCGGTGAAGGTCGCAGTTCCTGAGAGCAGGGCAAAGGGGGGGGGCGCCCCACCTATTTGTGGGCGCGGCCCAGCCCTGCGCAGTGCAGGGCGGTGAAAGTGGGGTTATTTCCCACTCTTAGCAGGCTCTTTCTCTTCGTCCTTCTTGTCTTCTTTGTCGCCCTCGGAGGCCTTTTTCTTTGCCTCCTTCTCCACCCGCTTCTCCTCATCGGTCTGCTCGGGCACTTCAGGCTCTATGAAAAGCGGCACCCACGAGTCGTCGGTCTGATGTGTCGGTTCTCCGGTTACCACGAGACTTGTGATGCGAAGAGGGACGATCGGCAGGTTCGGGTTTTCAGATTGCTCGTCATCAATTGTGTCGGTCTTGACGTACTCCTGAATCGCATCGAGACCTTTTGTGACACGGGCGAAGATGGTGTGAGCTGCAAAGGTGGTGCCTGGGTTATCTGCGGTGTGGATTGAGAAGTGGCTTCCATGGTAACCACCGATGTCCATTGTCAGAGAAATGGCGCCTGCGGAGGTGTCCATGACAGACGTCGCCTCGTCTCGTGGAAGGACATAACCCACGCTTCCTTTTTTCCAAACTCTTGGGCGGTTCGGGCAGAGCTTCGACAGAGGGTTGCCCCCTTCACAACTTGTTTCGGAAATGGCGTGAAAGGCTGTGCCGTCATAGAAGCCGTCCTTTGCAAGCTTGACGAAGTTGGCCACGGCGCGGGGCGCTATGAAGCTGAAAAACTCAATTTCAAGCTTCTTGCCGTTATCCAGGGTCATAGTTGCTGACAGGTTCTCGTCCGCCAGTACAGCGGGTATTTCAGGGTTTGCTTCCCAAAAAGCCTTCTCCGCTGTTGCGCGTTCCTGCCAGATAGCCATGAGAGTCTTGCCAGGGCGCCCGACCGGGTCAGCGATCATCGACAGGACAGGGTGGGCAGGCCAGCGCTCAATCATCACCTCCAGGTGGGCTAACTGCTGACCCAGTAACTGGATACGCTTGGGAATGTCCGTTGAATTAACGGCCGCATACCAGCAGAGTTGCTGACGGACGCTCATGAATTGCCATGCCTGGTCGTCGGTCAATGCGTCTGCCTCTTTGTCGTTGAAGTTCGCCAGGACCTCTTCGATTTTCTTCAGGTACTCAAGCGATTTTTCGGGACCCCGCCCTCGGGCCGCGTCTCCTAAGGCGCTCCGACGCTTGCCAGCATTACGGAGACTCGCGGTCTCTGTTCTGAAGAAGAAGCCGGCGTCGGGAATACGGCCATAGAAACTCCCTGCTTCGGGGCTGGGCAGAAGCAGTTCGCCCTCAAAAATAAGGTCCGAAATATTGTCGCGAGCCTCGGCCTCCTGAGAGCCCATAAAGCCTTTGATGCCCATAAATGCGGCTATCCCAAGAGCAATAATGATCGCGATGGTGAGCAGCCTCTTGCCTCGGTTGGCGCTGGCCTCGGTGTCGGTGGCGCGATCCCACCATGAGGCGGATTCGGTGGTATTAGTCTTTTCGGGAGCTTGTGTCTTCATGAGTCAGTTGGTTTCCACAACAATGGTTACGGTCAACCCTTTCTTCTGAGCCGTTCTGCGCGCCGCTACAACGGCGATTTCACAATGTTCACGGCCTTTTGTGAAGAAAAGGCTGTCGGGCCGATCGTCCCGCCGAGGCGCAACAGTCCAGCCATAAGGTTCCAGAGGCATTGTCGTCACATAGTGGTCTTGAACACGACGTAAGTCCTCCTCGCCCCGATAGACAAATCGGCCCAGGCGGACCCCGTTGCTGTCGTAGCTGAAGGACTCATTTCGGAGGGTTGAGAGGCGGAGTCCTCTCATTACCGGTATGTCGTCGAATTGAATTCGGTCCAGGCGAACCGACGACCCCTTTTGAGTGTAAGGAGGCGTTGCGCCCACCGCAGTCAGAGCATTGGAAACGGGATTATCCGATTCCTCTATCTGACGACAGGCGCCCAAGAAAACCGTCGCGGTCATAACCAATGTGATAACAATAGCTTGCAAACTTTTATCCTGTGCTTTTCCCACTCGATTGCTCCTTCTGAGACTGTCCCTGGGGCCAACTAGAGTGGGTGCCATTATATGGTCTCGATCCCCCAAACAAAGGCGGTTCTGAGGGCGATTAGTCTATGATTATCGAAACGTCATCAGTACCTGGAGAATCTCATGCCCTCGGAGTCCGACCCAGCGGTGCTTCAGCAACCGACACTCGTTCTCAATCGATCATGGGTGCCCATCGGCACCACGACCGTGAGTCGGGCGCTCTTTCTGCTATCAGCGGGAGGTGCGCGCGCTGTCGTGCCACAGACGTACGAGCTTCTCTCTTTCTGGACCTGGGTCTCTCGGGGAGCCAGCGACGGGGCTGTTGTTCGGACTCCCAATCTTCGCATACCTGCGCCGGAAGTCATTGTTCTGGGGCGGTTTGACAAGGTACCCCCGAGGCGGGTCCCGTTTTCTCGAAGCAACCTCTACCGTCGGGATCATCATCGCTGCCAGTACTGCAGCCGCACTACAAAGGGGTCCGACTCCTCCATTGACCATGTGACACCCAGGAGCCGAGGGGGCGAGACCTCGTGGGAGAACTGCGTTCTTTCCTGCATGCGCTGCAACTTGAAAAAGGGTGACCGGTCCCTGGGTTGTACCGGCATGAAACTTCAACGCAGACCGAGGCGCCCTGACTGGTCTCCCTGCCTCGGCGTCAACCTGTCGAACCGTCGGAGCAGCTGGCGCCGTTTCATTGGTGTGAGCCAGTGGAACATAGGGCTTGCGCCTCATGAGCGGGACGAAGTCAGCGCTTAAGCGGGGTCGGTGCCAGCTGTTTCCAAAACAGGGAGATGCCCCGATCGGCAGATGGCGTCCATTCAGCCATGATCTCGCGGAGCAGTCCTCGCAGCAGATTGCGCGAAAGGCTCTTGGTCGCAGTCAGCCCCGCTGCCCGCTGAGTCGCCCTGTGGTCGATTTGTTGAGTAAGGAAGGGTCGTCCATCCTGGTCGGTCAATCGGAACCTCAGTGTCATGCGGGCATTGACTTTGATATTCGGCACGACAGGTATGAGGGAAAGGAGATTGCGTTCCAGGCAGGAGTAGAGGTGAAGGATCTCAATGTCCAGCAGATATTGGGCTGACGCAAGCTCGGCTGCACTTTGAAAGAGCCCCGCACGAACAATCGAGTCCATTACCGCATCTCCCAGCACGGTGTCGATGGGAACATCAAAAAGCCCATCCGACTCAAAGGAGGCGCCAAGGTAATCCAGGGTTCCCAGCTCAAACCCGGGCCGTCGATCTGTAACGCTCCGAATCATCAGTGTGCCGTGGGGCGCTTTCTCGGAGAGGGGCGCGTCGGTTTCAAAGGGGCCGGGGCCGCTTCTGAGGCTGTCCGGACCGATGCGCCCAGGGGCAGCACAAGCACCCAGCAGAAGCAGGCACTGCAGCAACAGGAGAAGAGATGCTCTATTCTGGTGCGAGACGATCCTTGCCTCCAATGAGTCCATACTGGCTCAAACGGACCTCGTTGAGGTGTTGGTCGGTGGCACGGCCAATGACCGACGCAGCGATCCCTGCTTCTTTCGCAATGGCGATGACGCGCTCAGCATGTGCTTCAGGGGTCACAACGCAAAAACCGATTCCCATGTTGAAGACAGAGAACATCTCCTGGTCGCTGATAGACCCTGTCTCCTGAAGGAGGCCGTAGATGGGGCCGGGCGTTGGAATCGCGTCCAGATCAAAGCCAACCTGTGCCTGAATGCGGTTCATGTTGCAGAACCCGTCTCCAGTGATGTGGAGGAGGGCGTGCGCCTCGACCCCCTCCTTCAGCATCTGAAGGATCGGTTTGACATAGAGTTGTGTCGGTTCAAGCAGTTCATCTCCGAGGCAGTGCCCAAGGGCAGGTATCTCGGAATGGAGGTCATAGCCACCTTCATCCAGGAGAATCTGGCGAGCCAGTGTGAAACCATTGGAGTGCAAACCGCTCGCCGCCAGGCCTACCACAACGTCTCCCGCGACTGCGTCCGCACCGACGTTGACGTTCTCAAGGTTGACCAGGCCCACTGCAGCGCCAACCAGGTCGATGCCCTTTGAATCGCCGTGCCCTCGAATCAGCTCAGCAACCTGCGCAATCTCGCCCCCGGGAATTGTTATCCCTGATTCCTCCGAGCCGCGGAGGAGGCCTTGGCCTATCTGGTCGAATACTTTGTCGTTGATTTCGCCTACCGCGATGTAGTCCACCATGGCGAATGGTTCTGCGCCCACACAGATGAGATCGTTGACATTCATGGCAATGAGATCGATGCCAATGGTGTCGTAGCGGCCCACCATTTCAGCAACGATGATCTTCGTTCCAACCCCGTCGGCACTGATGGCCAATCCCTGTCCTCCCGGCAGCTCAAGGACGTTGGCGTAGTATCCAAGCCCCATGACGGGCCGACCGAACCCACGGCCGTCTCTCAATGAAAAAGTGCTGTTGATCGACGTAGCCAGCCGTCCCAGGGCCCCCTGGGCACGGTCGGTGTCGACACCGGCCTTGTCGTATTGGAAACCCGCCTCTTCCATGGGGATGCGCTCCTTTGATCTGCGTGCCGGCTCAGGATACGCCCCCGCACCGACCTCGGCAAGCGAGCGCCTTGGTCGGATCATTGAGCGTTCCTATCATCGCAGATGAACAATAACTCTACACCCCCTGAGCATGGTTTTGATACACGCGCGATCCATGTCGGCCAGGACCCCGAGCCGATCACAGGCGCATTGAGCGTCCCTATTTTCCAGACGAGCACCTACGCACAACCGGCAGTGGGCGAGCACACAGGGTTTGAGTACTCGCGCACCCGCAACCCGACCCGCGATGCCTTTGAGGCATGCCTCGCTTCGATGGAAAGTGGGGCAGAGGCAATCGCCTTCGCATCCGGTCTTGCGGCGATCTCAACCATCATGACTCTGTTCGAGGCCGGCGATCACATCGTCTCGTCGGACGATGTCTATGGCGGCACTTTCAGAGTCTTTGACAAGGTCTTTCGGGATTTTGGCCTTCGCTTCACCTATGTGGATACGACGTCGCTTGAAGCGGTAGAGGCAGCCATGGAAGAGCGGACGCGCATGGTCTGGGTCGAAACTCCAACGAATCCGATGCTGAAAGTCACTTCGATTGCTGATCTTGCAGCATCCTGTGCGGCGAAGGGTGTTCTTCTCGGGGTTGATAACACCTTTATGAGCCCCTTCTTTCAGCGCCCTCTGGAGCATGGCGCGGATTTGGTGATGCACAGTACGACCAAGTACCTCGGAGGTCACTCTGATGTTGTTGGTGGGGTTGTTGCCGCACGACGCTCTGATGTCCTCGAGAAACTGCGATTCGCTCAAAACGCCATGGGCGCCATCCCAGGCCCCTTTGACTCGTGGCTCACATTGCGTGGCATGAAGACTCTCGGGCTTCGAATGCGTCGCCACGAGAGCAATGCCTTCGCAGTTGCTCGCTACATGGAGAAGCACACATCCGTTGAGTCCGTCATTTATCCGGGCCTCGAAAGCCATCCGGGGCACGAGTGCCAACGAGCCCAGGCTGACGGCTTCGGCGGCATGTTGTCGGTGATTCTGAAGGGTGATCTGAATACCGCAAAGACCTTTTGCGGTGCAACGAAGCTCTTCTTTCTGGCGGAAAGCCTGGGAGGCGTGGAGTCCCTCATCGAACACCCGGCTATCATGACTCACGCGTCGATTCCGGCCGACGCCCGCACCCGCCTCGGCATTTCAGATACTCTTGTGCGATTGTCGTGCGGCATAGAGGATCCTGCCGACTTGATCTTCGATATTGAGCAGGCTCTTAGCACTGCAAACTGAATGGCTTGACAGAAAGGCGCAATGTCTCAAAATAGGGACCCATGCCATCGGCCTATTGATTGGAGAGCGAGGTGAAGCAGTTTCTTGAGAGTCGTGAGCTGATTCGGCGTCTGAAAAAGGGGTTCCCTATTCGTCTTGAGGAGGACGAGGTGCGTCTTCCTCGATTCACTGAGATTGTCGAGACCGAGGGTGATGAGTACGGCGGGGCGCGCTCAATGGACCTCATCGTGGCGCAGTCACGGACGGCCACTTGGTGTATTTGGGCGGCCAACCGCAAAGCAAAGGTGGGAGCGCCTGACGGCAAGCGATTCATGAAGGTTCTGGACGGTGTCGCAGAACGCTACCCGCAGCGTCCCGTACGCGGCTGGATATTGACACCTGCACTCATCGACGACTCCGTGCGCGCGTTGCTCACCGAAGCAGGACACTATGCTCACCATGTTCCCCTGTAGGGATCAGAAGCGCCGACGCGGTGCGTGCTTGTAGCGACACTGCCCACACCTCAATGTGTCCGGCGCGAGGATAGTCGCTGACCGGCGCGCGCGGTCAATCAACACTTCGCTGTCAGATTCCAGGGTCAACGGCGTGGGGTTGTTGTCGGTCGTGATCAGAGCAGGCCCGCGAATGATGCGAACAACGACGCGGTCTCGGTCACCCAGCACCATGTGGTTGAGAAACTCTGCGCAGTTGTTGAACGCCAGCCCGATCCCTGAACGGAACGTCGTGTTTGTAATGCTTCGGAAATAGGCGGAGCTGCCAAAGGGTGTCGCCAGAACGAGGCCGTCGCCAATGATCTCGTCAGTAACGGGTTCGTCGTTGACGAACACCGAAAAGCGAAGGGCGCTCTGCATGTCAGCATTGCGAATGAGCACATCGTTCAAGCCGTACATGCGAGTTCGTCCTACCAATGCTCGAAGCTTCACCAAGCTGGTCGGTTCGAGGTGGCCCTTGGCAAGCCGACGCAGGACATTTTCGTCGCCGTGTCGCTCGCACTTTGTGCAAGTTCGGCTGTCTCGAATGCCAATCTTCGGCACGCTCGGATGATCGCGCTCGGCGCCGATAAGAGCGCCATCACCGCCGCACGCAATGATGGCCTCCGGTCCTTCATCGATAGCGATCACCTGTAGGCTGCGGCGGAGCTTCTTCAGCAGTGGTTGGAGAGAGTCGGCACAGGCACCGACGACAGCGACCTTCATTGCAAACTCCTATCTGAGCTTCAGCGTTGCCAGTCCAATAACGGCCGAGAGCAGGGAGATGATCCAAAACCGAACCACGACCTTTGTTTCAGCGGCTCCACGGTGTTGAAAGGTATGGTGAATAGGCGCGCGAAAAAAGTAGCGTCGGCCTAACCACTTCACCCCGACGTAGTCCTGAATCAACACAGAGCTCGCTTCGATCACAAAAACAGCGCCTACGATAAAGAACAGCAATTCCTGTTTTGTGAGGACAGCCAGCGCCGCGATGCCTCCGCCAAGCGCCTGTGACCCGGTGTCACCCATGAAAACGGTCGCGGGATAGGCGTTGAACCAGAGGAACCCAACGCACGCGCCCACTAATGCGCAGGAGAGAACAGCGATCTCCTGCATTCCCGGTACCACAGTAAAACCAAAAAAGTCAGCAGCGAATTTGTGGTTCATGATGTAGGCAAAGACACCATAGACACCGGCTGTCAAGGCAACGGGGAACGATGCGAGTCCGTCCAAACCGTCAGCGAAGTTCACCGCGTTCACAATCGCTACCATCATGATCATCATGAACACGGGATAGAAAGAGCCGAGATCCCACGGACCGAAGTAGTCGCCGCCAATAGGAAGCTGAAGTTGCGTGCGCATGGCCGCAGGAAATGGAGACGTGCCATCAGCCGTAATAATCAACGCAAAGAACGCGGCGAAGAGAAACTGTGCAATGAATTTGGCGCGCCGAGAAAGTCCTGCGTCACTATTCTGGTGGCGCACCTTTAGAATGTCATCAAGGGCGCCCAGGCCGCCGAAGAACAGAATCGTGAGCACTGCCAGTGGTACGACGGGGCGTACGGGCACGCCGTTCTGGGTTGTTTCTGTCACGCGACAAAAGACAGCCGCGCTCAAAAGGAGTGAGATGATGATGATTATCCCACCCATGGTCGGCGTACCGGCCTTGGTCTTGCCAAAGAAGGCGCCGTAGTCGCGAACACGGTCACGCATGCCGACGCGGTAGAGCCACGCGGAGATCCTTGGTCCGCTAAAGTGCGCCACCAGAAACGCCAGGACAAAGGCGCCCACCGCACGAACGGATGTGTAGCCAAAAACTCGAAGGGGCCCTTCGTCCAGACCGAGAGTTGAATTGAGGGTGTTGTACAACTCCGGAATCATGCGCCCTCCTCCTGCGAGTCTTCTCCGCTGTCGTTGTCCTCATTTGTTGGTGGGCTGGTCTTGTCGGCAACCTGGCTGAGCCTCTCGACGGCCTGATTCAGTTTTCGCTTTAAAGGGAATGACGGTTCAAAACCCTCGCTCGTGATGAGGATGTCGTCCAGCCTGATACGGAGATGTGCAACATCGTCGATGATGTCTCGCTTTTCCAGTTGGCTGTAGGCGTCCACAACTGCCAACCGAATCTTCCAGTTGACGTGGTAGTGAAATGACTCCAGCACACCCAGAATTGAGCGATCCAGCGCCAGGCAGGGGAGGGTTCGAATAGCTGCTGCGGCCACTTCGAAGTTCTTGCCGTCTGACAGGTCGACAAGACGTCTGTAGGCGCCCCTGCGCGCCTCGGGCGAAAGCAACTCAGCGATTTCACCGAGGGCGTGGGCACTGGCTGCACGCACTTCGTAGTAGGGATCTCGCAGTCCCTCCAGCAGTGCGCTCTCAATGGCTTCGTCGTGTTTCTTCAGTGCGGAGAGTGTCTTCGCTGCTTCTCGCCGCACGAACCCGGGTTCCTCATACGGACTGCCCATTAGCCGTCGCAGTCGCGAGGAGGGCGTTCGGTCGGTCAGAATACGAACCACTTCGCTGCTGAGCGTTGAGATCCCAAGCAGGCCGACCAATTTGACGCCGATGTTTCGCTGTCGCCAGTCCGATCGCCCCAGGAGACTTCGAATGCGCGTATTGAGATTGGCGTTGCGGACGATGTCGGCGTGGTGTTTCGCCAACTGAAGGAGTTGTAGTGGCGGCGCGCAATAGACGTTGACTCGTGAGGCATCGAAGGGTTTGTTGTGTGCTGAGGGCAGGAGTCGCTGGGCACGAGCCCAGATGTCCTCCATCTGGGGTGAGTGCAGGAGGGTGGCGGCCGCGCCGAAGGAGATAATGCCGAACGCCGCCGGAACCGCAAACACAAAGACGCGAGAGAAGAACTGAGGGAGTGCCGAGAAACCATCGACAGCCTGAAAAGCGAGGAACGCCACAACGGTAGCGACGCCTGTGGCAGCAGCGGCTCGCAGAAAAGAGGGCGCTATGTCGCCAAGCGTGATCGCGCCCGCTTGATCTCTTCGGAGGTTTCGGTTCATGTGCCAGAGGCGGAAGACACCGTTGGCAAGGAACGCGTATGACGTCCCCATTGCGATGCCGGAAAAACCGTAGCCCATTCGAACGAATGCCAAGGAAAGCGCAACATTGAGAATCACTGCGCCGACATTAATGAGTGCTGCTTGTCCCGTTTCCAGGCGCGCCGCGTAGAGGCGCCCGAACAGGCCCTGCAGTCCCCATCCCAGCAGGCCGATGGAGTAGCATTGCAGTGCGACCGCGACGTTGTGTGCGTCCGATGCGCTGAAGTTGTGGTAGGAGAGAAGCAGGTCTACCAGTGGCCGCGCGAGGACAATCATCAAGGCGGTTGCAGGGAGGAGACAAAACACGTTCCAGTTCACACCCGTCGCAACCAGTCGGCGGCATCGCGGAGCATCACGCGAAGCGACCCCCTCGGAAAAATCTCTCAGAGCAACAGAGTTGATCGACTGTGAAATCAGGGCAAAGGGCAACTGAAAAATCAGCATGCTGAAGTACAAGACCGACGTGTGCCCGATTGCCAGCGACGAGACAATCACGAGGTCGACAATCGTTGCGACCTTTGAGATGCCAACGTCCGCGAGAATCTTCGGTGCTGTTGCACGGACCTTGCGCATCCCGGGGTTGTTCGCGGCGAGACTCGGCTTCAGGTCGAAGCGGCTTTCTCTACGAAAAGAGCGCCGAGTCACCGCAAGGACATGGAGCCCCAACTGGCCGACACCGCCAGCGAGTACGCCCCATCCCAACGCGACGATGCCCCAGCGCGGGACACAGAGCGCGCCTGCAACAACGCCCACGCTGAACATCGCGGACGACCAGGCCGTTACCGCAAAGCGATTGTGTGCTTTGAGGAATGCGCCCAGCACGGCTGCTGCCGAAATGAGCACCAGATAGGGGAGCATGGTTTGAGTCAGTCGGATCGTATCGCTGACCATCCCTGTCTTCGAAGCGTCTGCGAACCCGGGAACCAGCCACGGTACCCATGTGGAGGCCGTTGCAATGGCTGTCGCCGTCACGACACATGTTATGGCGAGAACGCTCCAGAACACGCCACGAAAGAGCTGGGTAGCTTCTTTGGGCCGCCCGCCCCGCTCCAGCGTCATGTAGGTGGGGAGAAACGCGCTGTCCACAGCGTTCTCTGCGAACACGCGCCGAAGGAAATTGGCACCGGTCAGGGCTGCTGCAAAGACGTCCATAACCCGCCCAACGCCAAACATCGTTGCCAGGACAACCTCTCGGCCCAGGCCAAAAACCCGAGAGATCAACGTGCCGATGCCCGATGCGGCTACACGCTGAAAAGTCCCCCTTGTATTGCCGCTCGCCACCTCAATGGTGCGAAGTGTGGCATTGAAGATGAGAGAGTTTCCGCCCAGCTCGACGTGCGCCCCCGGGCTCAAGACAACTTCACCCTGGACAACCGTCCCATTGCAGAGGGCCTTGCCTCGGCGGACGATCAAAATGAATCGAGTGTCCTTGGGCGTGGCCCCGATACGCCGAATCAGTACGCGCGTACCGCCCGCCGGAGATGGCAGTCGGACGTCGGCCGAATCGCGATGGCCGACGGTGTTTGTTCCAAATAGAAGCTCAGTTGTATTGCCGTTTGAGTCAGTGATCTCTCCGACCAGTCGCTGTTCGCGTTGATTGGAAGCGGCCGGGCGGCGGCGCGCAAGCTGCCGAATCACATCGGCGCCCCGTCGCGCCGCATCCGTCACGACGATGCTGACGGCCCGCCGACCCATCGCCTCGAGGGATTCCTTGTCCGCCAGGAGCTTGCGCACCTGCCGACCCATGTCGTCACCGTGCACGCGGGTCTCGGTGCCGTCGTCGGTGTCATAGAGTCGCTCGGAAATGACAACCGATGCGCCGATACTTTTCATGGCGCGGGCATTTTCTTCCTGATGGGTGTCTCGGGCGTCACCCTTGGGAATGAGCACTGATGGCAGCCCCAGAGTCGCAATCTCCATGATCGTTCCTGCGCCGGCCCTTGAAAGCACGACGTCACAGGCGGCGTAGGGAACTTCCACATGGTCGAAGAACTGTCGCATGAAAATGCGCCCGCGTTGCTCGTCAGTGAGGATGGCTGCATCCAGTCGCGCCCGACGGTCCTGCCACGCGTTGTAGTCTTCGGTGTCGAAGCGGCCTGTTGAGTGAATCACCGTAATGGGCAGGTTCTCTCCAAGAAGGTGAGAAAGACCATCAATGCAGGCGCGGTTGATGGAACGCGCGCCCTGAGAGCCACCACAGACGAAGACAACTCGGTGGTCCTGGGGGATGTTGAGTTCACGCCGTGCCTGCTGTCGATCGACACGCTCGAAGCGCCGGCGGACGGGGTATCCAGTGAGCGTGGCCTTGTTGGGCGGGAAGGCCTTCAGGGTCTCCTGGAAACTGACCCCGACCTTTGTCGCGAACCGTGACAAGAAACGATTGGCTCGTCCAGGCGCGGCGTTCTGCTCGTGGAGAAAGATTCTCCGCCGCAGAAAGGCGGCCCCGAGGATGGTTGGGACCGAGGCATAGCCACCGGTTGCTGTAACAACATGGGGCTTGAGCCGCGCCAGCGTCCAGACGGCCTTGAGAAACCCAAGGGTGAGGCAGGTCAGAAACAGCAAGAAGGCGCGCCAGCTTCTCAGCGAGGCAGGGGGTCGAGCTCGGATGGCCACAAAGCGGATTTCCTGTTCCCAGCCCTTCCACGAGCTGAGGAATGGACGGTCCTCTTCTCGGCCCAGATAGACGAGAATCGCTCCAGGTTCTGCTTCGCGGATCTCTCGCATAAGGGCGAGGTTCGGCATGACATGGCCACCGGTACCCCCACCGGTGAACACGTATCGTCGTGGGCTGGCCACATTGACTCCCAATCCAAGTCTTTGCTGCGCAAGCGTAACCGAAAGGGGGCCCGCCCGGCCCCACGCCGGTTCTTCTGCCAAATAAAATACTGCTTGTCGTGAAGATCCGTGTCGAGTGTGCGAACCCGTCATCGAAAGTGTGCAGTGGTGACAGAATAGAGGGCCTTGGCACCGTTGTCAATCAGCCTCGGACTCTTCGGACAAGAGGGCATCCAGGAGCCGCGCCCGCTTGACTCGATGGCGCGCGAAGAGCAGCAGCGTGACAATCAGCAGGAAGCTACCAAAGACAAGAGAGGGCATTTGCCGCATGCTCAATGTGCTTTTGACCTTCATTTTGCCCAGCCACGCGGCTTCCAACTCAGCCACTTCGAGTCCAGTGGCGAGGTGGAGTGCGCCCTCAAAGCTGTCGCCCCGAGCCAGTTGCCGCAGCATGGCGCTGAGGCGGCGGCGGCTGTCAGGCTGCTTTGTCTGGTATTCATGAAGAAATTGCACAAGACTGAGACTTTGGGCGTACGCCAGCGCAGACGCGCCTTCCTGGTCAGGGAAGACCTCCTCAAGGCGGGCAAGGGCGATTGTGTTGCCTTCGGCGATGGCACGCTCCAACACGTCGGACGGGCCGAAAAAGGTCGACTGAGCGACGAACTGAGCCAGTCCTTCCTCGAACCATCGCGGAATATCCACAGGTTGCTTCTGTCGGAGAGCTCCAATGGCGCAGTGTGTCAATTCGTGCTTGTAGAGCTCGGCGAAGCCACCGTGGTTCTGAATCCACGCTGTCGTCTTCATGACGATGACGTCCTTGTAGGGAAACGCGACGGCTGCGACATGTTGTGGTCGCTCGGCGCCCCCCAACCTCTGGATGGCGCGATTGAAGTCGTCATGCGAGGCCGTGAGGTGGACCTCAATTTGTTTCGGCAGGCGGAGTCCTGTGCGTGCCTCTACCCATTCGCCCAATTCGCGGTGTTGCAACTCAACCCGCCGCGCCGCGCCCTGCAGCCCGCTCGAATGAACGACGTGGACTTGCAGATCGCGAGATTCAAGAGGCGGCGATTGACCCCAGCAGTTCACAGAGAGCCAAAAAATAACGCTTGCTAGTTTTAACATCACTGATCCAGTGTAACCTGTCCTGTCCGCTGCACCCCAACACTGCGAGGCCCATGAACACAGTTACCGTCAAGTTGTCGCCACTCGAAGAGGCGGGCCTCAAAGCTACCCTGGAGTCGGAGGGGTTTGAGTTTCGCGTGATCCCCCACGCAGCTTTCAGCGCCAAGGGGCAGGGCGTCAACTGCACTGCCTACAGGTCCGGCAAGTGCGTTGTTCAGGGCAAGGGCACCGAGCAGTTCATCGACCGTTATCTCTCAGCGCACAAACCAGACGGCCCCTCGGTGGCTGCGGCGCTGGATTTTGCTGTTACTTGCGTTGGCTCTGACGAGTCAGGCAAGGGCGACTTCTTTGGTCCGTTGGTCGTGGCCGCCGTGGTCATGGGGCCAGAGGATCTTCCGCACTTTGAGGGCGTTGCGATTGACGACAGCAAGAAGCTGTCGGCGCGCCAGATGCACGAAAGCGCGCGCCTGATCAAGGAGGTTCTGGCCTATGAAACCGTCGTCCTGATGCCTCAGCGGTATAATGAGCTCTATGCCCAGATCGGCAATCTCAACAACCTGCTGGCCTGGGCTCACGGCGTTGCCCTGGAAGGAGCTCTGGAGAAGCGGGACGCTCAGAAGGTCGTCGTTGATCAATTTTGCAGGCGAGAGCTAATCGTCTCTCGGATGAAGGAACGTACGCTGACCAAAGAGCTGGAAATCCGACCGAAGGCTGAATCAAATCCAGCCTGTGGCGCGGCCTCAATCCTCGCTTCGACGACCTTTGGGTGGAAGCTGAAAGATCTTGGTGAACAGTTCAATCTGAGTCTCCCCAAGGGCGCCGGTCGGCCAGTGGACCTCGCGGCGCGTCGCCTTGTGGCTGCTCAAGGCAAGGGTGTTCTGTATCAGGTTGCGAAAGTGCATTTTGCTAATTCAAAGCGCGTGGGCGGTTAAGAGAGGTCGGGCATGATTGAAGGAATCCTCTCATTCATGGTGGCTCTTGGTCTCGCGCAGCCCTCGGGCTCTTCAACCCTGTCGGTACCCTGGGCACTGACTCTTGTTGTGGCGACACTGGCCTTGTTGCACCGTGCCCACCATCAATTGGCCGACCGAGTAATCGCTCAGCGGTCGCCCCGCGCCTGGTGGCGCCTTGTCGTTCCTGTGATCCATCTCTGTGTTTTCTGGGCGTTGCAGGACTTTGCGTGGGGCGCGGTGTGCGGGCGCGGTGCGAGTGACTGGCCTCGGAGCCTCTCCGTTGTTGTGGCACTGGTACCCTGGCTTGGAATGCATCTGTCCTGGCTCTCTGCGCGTCGTCGCATTGAGGTGGCGATTCGGCGCAAATCCTGGCCCCTGCTTCACTACCTGTTGTTTCATGTGCGTATCTGGGTGATCCCTTTGTCGCCTGTGTTGTTGACAGAGGGCGCAGGCGCGGCTGTGACCTCTTTTCCCTCGATTGCCACTGCGGTCGGCGCGTACCAGAGCCTTTCGATCGTCGGCTCGTTATTGCTCATTGTCGCTCTGTTTTCATTGGCTCCTTTCATGGCGCGGCTGGCTGTTCCGACTCACTCGCTGCCCGACGGCGCTCTTCGCACAACGCTGGAGGGGGTCGCGCGGGGGGCTGGTTTTCGTTGCCTTGACATTCGAGTCTGCAACACCCGAAATCACGTGGCAAACGCAGCGTTCCTGGGCGTACTCGGCAAGCTGCGCTATGTAATCATCACCGATGGACTGCTGCAGCGTCTGAGTCGAGAAGAACTGGCCGGCGTTTTTGCTCACGAGGTTGGACATTCCATGCGCCGCCATGTTCTGTTGAACCTCTGCATGATCGCGGCCTTTACGGTGTTCTCGGCCCTGCTCAGTCGAGATCTCGATCCAGAGAGTACCCTTGGCCTCCTGCCTCTTCTGTTCGGGTTCCCTGCTTTCCTGCTGCTTGTCTACGCTCCGATCGCTCGGCGGTTCGAAAGCGAGGCCGACCTCTTCGCGGCCATGACCCTGGGCACCCATCGCCCCATTGTCGATTCACTCAACGCGCTGGGGCGTCTCTATCCCCATCGTCGTCGTCACGGCGGGCTGGTTCACCCGGGACTCGATGAGCGAGTGGCATTTATTGAGCAGGCGTCTATTGACCCAGGCATTCGCACGGCCTTTGAGCAGGGAATGAGAACTCTCAAGCAACGCATTTGTCTGGTGGCGCTGCTCCCGGTGATTTGGCTTGCGATTCAGATTCCCAATGAGTTGTCTGCCGGCAGCCTGCGGTATGCCGTGCTGGAAGCGTCGCGGACCGAAGATGAGGCGGCCGCACTCCAGTGCATCGAACGGTTAGAGCAATGGCGGGCAGAGGGGGGTGTTGATCCTGGTTTTGAGTTGGGCATGTGGTCCTGGCAGACTCTTGCCCTGGCCAGGCAGCAGCGGGGCGATTTCGATGGGGCAGCTGAAGCCATCGAGGTAATCACAGCTCGTCGGGGTGAACTTGAGAGCACGGTCCTGCTCTATAACGCGGCCGTGATTACCGCGCAGCAGGCGGCGGCTATCGGGGCCTGGAATATTCTGGATGATGAAGCCTCTCTGGCTCGCCGACACCTCTCAAGCCTTGTGCCGCTCTACGGCGAGCGCGACGAGCAAATCGTGCGGGAGCAAAGGGACGTTGCCTTTCTTCTCGCAGGTCGAAACTGCCTGCGACGGTGGGGGGTTCTGGCGGGTGATGCAGGGCGTCGGACCCTTCGTCTGCTGCCTGTCGACGCGAAGGCCATCTCCCAGCTTGAGAAGGGCGGCGAATTCACCGAATCACCTCGACTGAGGCCACCTTGGAAGGCGGCCTTTCGAGAGCATTTGATGGCGGCTCGAAAGCCACAATAAACACCCCTGCTTTGGCGCCTCACCGACGGTCGCTGATCGCTTTTAAGTGGTTGATCCGTAACGACTTTTGGTTACATTGATCGGTAGCAGGAAGGGGCAGAATCGGGGCTGTTTGAGAGCGTCGTAACCTGTTCCAGAATCGTGGTTAAGAGCAGCCGACAAATCCCCATTATGAGCGACACCAAAAACACCTCCCAAGACGACGGATTTCCAGACCTCAATCGCAATGTTGAGGCCCAACTTCTGGACCGCGAGATGAAGGAGTCCTACCTCTCGTACGCCATGAGCGTCATCATCCAGAGGGCCTTGCCGGATGTGCGCGATGGGCTGAAGCCCTCCCAGCGTCGCATCCTTGTGGCGATGCACGATCTCAATCTTGGACCACGATCCAAGTATCGCAAGTGCGCGAAGATCGTGGGCGACACGACAGGCAATTATCACCCCCACGGCGACCAGGCAGTCTACCCGACGCTGGTACGCCTCGCGCAGCCGTTCAACATGCGCTATCAGCTGATCGACCCGCAGGGCAACTTCGGGTATGTGGACGGGTCGCCTCCGGCAGCCATGCGATATACCGAAGCCAGAATGCGTCAGCCTTCGCTGGACATGCTGGATGACATCGCAAAGGGCACTGTTGACTTTGTCCCCAACTATGACGACACCCGCTCTGAGCCGAGCGTCCTGCCTTCGCGATTCCCGAATCTCCTTTGCAACGGATCGCAAGGCATTGCCGTTGGTATGGCTACGAGCATCCCTCCTCATAACCTGACCGAGATCTGCAATGGTCTGATCACGCTTATTCGCCTAGGAATATTAGT